>ENA-ORVC01000039-ORVC01000039.1-human-gut-metagenome-genome-assembly--contig:-NODE-39-length-115156-cov-92.681601_pt1 | contig 115156 bp, 129 predicted proteins | sample MGYA00242092_ERZ509234 | MGnify/ENA primary metagenome ERZ509234 (study PRJEB26280, sample SAMEA2338800) | human gut metagenome | biome: human gut; feature: human-associated habitat; material... | reverse complement strand
CGGAAATGCTGGATAATATCCGCAAGGAAGTCCCCTTGATGGCCGACTATCAGCCTGCAGAAGGAGAGGTGCCAACCAATGCGCAGCTCTATCGTATCTACATCGAACGCTATTTGTGCAGCCTGCCGGTGGTGAACCAGGAGATGGACTTGATTATCAGCCAGAAGGAACCCACGACGTATGGGGTACCCATCCAGGTATATTTCTTCTCTCGCAACAAGGTATGGAAAGAGTACGAGCGCATTCAGTCCGACATCTTCGACCACTTGCTGGTGATGGTACAGAAGTTTGACTTGAAACTGTATCAGTATTCCGACTAATATATCAACCGGAACTCCGCATATACAGGCAAGTGGTCGCTGTATCCTCCTTGATACTTCATCCCGTAGTAGGTGCGGAAGGGTTGCTGCCCTCCGTATTTCTTGTCTCTTGTCAGTAGGAAGGGCAGGCAGAATACGTCTGCCTTCGCTTCCTCTGTATATAGCGGTGCGTGTTCTTGCAGCAGCGTACCCGATACGATGATGTGGTCCAGCAGTCCCCATTCTCCTTGATACTTGTAGCTGCCGAAGTGCTTGCGTGTCTTGGTTTTTCTTGCCAGTAGATGGTAAAGTTTTTGTGGATGTAGAGAGTCTTGCAATGTTGACGGTGCTGCTGCCTCCAACACCTCCTTTACCGATTTATTCTCCGGATAATCGTTGAAATCCCCTAAAAGGACAATTTGCGGATGTCGGCGTATCGTGTATAGGCTGTCTATGGCATGCTTCACCTTTCGGGCAGCCAGTAGCCGGTAAGGTTCAGACTCTCTTGCCCCTCCCGAACGGGATGGGAAGTGAGCTACCAGTACATCAAGCGTATCCCGGTTCAGCAACAATCCGCTGACGTGAAGAATGTCCCGTGTGGGACGGCTATTCTTCCGGGGCTTGTCTACGGGGAGGCTCTGATAGGAAAGCAGTTTGAAAAGATTACGTTGATACAACAGCGCTACGTCGATGCCGCGTTCGTCGGGAGATTGTGTCATCACATACCGGTAGTCTGCTTCGCGCAAGGCAGAGTAGCGGGTAAGGTCGCGCATCACACTGTCATTCTCCACCTCACACAAGGCAACAAGGGCGGACGGCGTCCATCCTCCGGTGGCGATGATGACGCGGGCTATATTATCCAGTTTCTTTCTGTATTTAGAGTAATTCCAATGCCGGGTGGCATCCGGCAGGAACTCGTAGTCATTCTTTAGTGTGTCATGTCGGGAGTCGAATAGGTTTTCTACATTGTAGCTTACTATCCGAAACGTGAGGGTATCTTTTCCTTCTTGCCCGTACAGACTGATGTACGGGCAGAGAAGGAAGAGTATAACTCCTATCTTATGGATAACGTTCATACAAACGATTCCCGTTCCCCTTTAAGGAACGCGGGATATTTATTTCACCGGAATGTGCTTCAGTATATCCAGCAGATGGTCCCAGAACTTCTGTACGGTAGGAATCAGCATCCGTTCGTCGGGAGAGTGCACACCCTGCAGGGTAGGTCCGAAGGAAATCATGTCCAGTGCCGGGTATTTGTCAAGGAACAGTCCGCATTCCAGACCTGCATGGATAGCTTTTACCTTGGCATCTACACCGAACAAACGTTTGTAGGACTCAACAGCCACTTCCAGGATTTCTGAATGCGGGTTGGGCTTCCAGCCCGGATACCCGTCGCCGAAGGATACGGCTGCTCCACCCATTTCGAATACAGTACGCACCATATTGGCAATGTCTTGTTTGGAGGAGGCGGTAGAGCTGCGCTGGCTGGTCTCGATGCGGATGATATGGCCGGATTTCATCTTTACGGAGGCCAGATTGGTGGAGGTTTCCACCAGCCCCGGAATGTCTTGGCTCATGGCATACACACCGTGAGGTGCGGCATAGATGGTTTGCAGCAAGCGCTTGGCGGTATCTTTGTCAATGGCTTTGGGACGGGCTGCTTCCGATTCGAGTACGAATTGGAGGTCCGGGTCAACGACGGCATATTCTGCCTCCACTTCGGCGGCAAAGACATTCAAGTCTGTGCGCAGGGCATGCTTGTCGGCATCGGGTATGGCAATTACCGCGTGTGCTTCGCGGGCAATGGCGTTGCGCAGGTTACCACCGTCTATTTCGCAAAGGTACATGTCGTACTTCTGGGATGCCTGGCTCAGGAAGCGGTTCAGCAGTTTGTTGGCATTGCCGCGCCCCAGGTGTATGTCGCCGCCGGAGTGTCCGCCTTTCAGCCCCTTTACCTGCACTTTGCAGCAGAAATACCCTGTCGGTACGTCCACTTCCCGGTAGGTGAATTCGGCAACGGAATCTATACCTCCTGCACAGCCGATGAAGAGCTCGCCTTCATCCTCGGAATCGAGGTTCAGCAGAATGTCTCCGTTCATGAAGCCTTCTTTCAATGCAAAGGCACCGGTCAGTCCGGTCTCCTCGTCCACGGTGAAGAGGCATTCGATAGGACCGTGCTCGATGCTGTCGTCGGCAAGGATAGCCAGTTCGGTGGCTACACCGATGCCGTTGTCGGCTCCCAAGGTTGTACCTTTGGCTTTCAGCCATTCACCGTCAATTTCGGTTTCGATAGGGTCGGTCAGGAAGTCGTGCTTCACGTCGTTGTTCTTTTCACATACCATGTCGATGTGCGATTGAAGTACGACAGTCTTGCGGTTTTCCATACCCGGAGTAGCGGGTTTCTTTATCAGAACGTTTCCGGCTTCGTCCACCTTCGTTTCCAACTTATGTTTTTCTCCGAATGCTTTTAAGTAAGCAATGATTTTCTCTTCCTTCTTCGAAGGGCGCGGCACTTGGCAGATTTCCTCAAAATAGTGAAATACACCAGCCGGTTTCAAGTCTTTTTTTTCCATAATTATCTGAATTAGCGGCTGCCTTACATGTGTTTATGCAGCCTTCATTATCAATTGTCAAATATCAATTCTCCATTAAATTAACCACTTATTGCTAAATATGGTTAAATTGATTGACTATTTTATTCCCCTTTCTCTTTTTTTAGAGTAAAAAAGGCGAGTTAGTCCAACCAAAGCCCTATATTTGCACCCACAAAAATAGTAAAAACACTATTTTCATGTAACAAAATTAATGGAAATGCTTGATACAATATTGATAACTCTGTTAATAGTTGCTATTTGCATTGTTTTATTGGGTGTGAAGGTCTTTTTTGTGAAAGGCGGGAGATTCCCTAACGGGCATGTCAGTGGCAATAAGGCAATGCGCGATAGAGGTATCGGTTGCGTGCAGTCGCAGGATAGGGAAGCGCAACGCAAGTCCCGTTTTTCCATTGATGAACTGGAAAAAGCCTTAAACGATAGTATGAACTAATTTTAAAAAACAATATTTATCAATTATGAAGAGATTAAACTACCTCATGAACGGTCTGGCAGCTCTCGCACTGATCGTTTTATTTGCTCAATGTGCCGGCAATACTGATAAACAGACGACAAGCGCTCCTGCACAAGCCGGCGGATTATCGGAAATGAAAATTGCTTATGTTGAAATAGATACGCTTTTGGCAAAATACAACTATTGCATAGACTTGAATGAGGCTATGGTGAAGAAGGGCGAGAATGTCCGTCTGACATTGAACCAGAAAGCCAGCGAACTGGAGAAGCAGAAGCAGGAATTCCAGACAAAGTATCAGAACAACGCTTATCTTTCTCAGGAGAGAGCACAGCAGGAATACAACCGCATTGCAAAGTTGGAGCAGGATTTGCAGAACCTGAGCAACAAGCTGCAGTCTGAGCTGATGAGTGAGAATGAAAAGAACAGCCTGCAACTGCGTGATTCTATCAATGCTTTCCTGAAGGAGTACAATAAGACAAAAGGTTACAGCATGATTATCAGCAATACGGGTTTTGACAACCTGCTCTATGCAGACAGTGTCTACAACATCACCCGTGAGATTCTGGATGGTCTGAATGCAAGATACTCTTCTCCGGTGAAGAAATAATATTTATCCTATGATATAAAAAAGGATGTGCTGAAAAGTACATCCTTTTTTTATAGGCCTCTCCCCCGACCCCTCCCCCGTAGGGAGGGGAGTTTTGAAGTGTTTGTATTTTGTAGGACTATCTCTGTCCCCCTCCCTACGGGGGAGGGGCTAGGGGAGAGGCTTTTAATGCTCCGATTGTACGCTTTACCCGCTCCGCAGTAGTGATGGTGTGTGTGTATTCATCAATATGTACCGTTCCTCCCATAGAGACGGCGGAATTGTGATAGAGCATGGAGCTTTCGATATTTTCCCTGGCGGAGAAATGAAACTCGCGGATACCGGTTTCTCGGGCAATGTGGGCTATGTTGGCTTCATTCACCCCACAGCCTGCCAATAGAATGATTCGGCCTGATGCTTGTTGTTGGAGCTCTTTCAAAAGGGGAATGCCTTGCTCTGCTGTAGATTGCTGTCCGGAAGTTAGGATGCGGTTGCATCCTAATGCGATAATATCTTCTATTGCTTTTTGTGGATTTCTGCATACATCGAAAGCACGGTGGAAGGTGACGGACATCCCTTGTGAGGCTTTCATAAGCTGCTCCATCAATGGAATGTCTACATCTCCTTCTGCCGTCAGGCAACCGAACACGACTCCGTCAGCGCCTAGGCGGCGGGCATTCTCTATGTCTTTCAGCATGATGCGCTGTTCGGTGGAGGAGTAAAGGAAGTCTCCTCCACGGGGACGGACAATGATATGCAATTTGGTCTGCTGCAATACTTCCCGTGCGATGAGGATATCGCCGTATGAGGGGGTTGTCCCTCCCTCGGGGATGCCTGCGCATAGTTCCACCCGGTCTGCTCCGCCGGCTTGTGCGGCAATACAACTCTCTACGGAGTTGGCACAAACTTCAAACTGATAATCTTTCATTTTGTAAAGTTATGGTTGTGGTGCAAAAATAAGAAAAGGGTGAATAGGAATTCACCCTTTTCTGCATTTATTTTCTTTTCTGATGTTACTTTGCGTAGCTCACCGCACGTGTCTCACGGATAACGGTAATCTTCACCTGACCCGGATAAGTCATTTCGTCCTGAATCTTCTTGGCGATTTCACCGGAAAGGTTCTCCGTCTGCTTGTCGTCAATCTTGTCTGCACCGACAATGACACGCAACTCACGGCCTGCCTGGATGGCATATGTCTTTGTCACTCCCGGATAGGACATGGCCAGTTGCTCAAGGTCGTTCAGGCGCTTGATGTATGCTTCTACAATTTCGCGACGTGCTCCCGGGCGTGCTCCTGAAATGGCATCGCATACTTGTACGATTGGGGCCAGCAGGCTGGTCATTTCCACTTCGTCGTGGTGGGCACCGATGGCGTTGCAGATGTCTGGCTTTTCCTTGAACTTTTCTGCCAGCTTCATACCATAGAGTGCATGCGGCAATTCCGGTTCCTCATCGGGTACCTTACCTATATCATGCAGCAGTCCGGCACGTTTTGCTTTCTTCGGGTTGAGTCCCAGCTCTGATGCCATCACAGCGCAAAGATTGGCTGTCTCGCGTGCATGCTGCAAAAGGTTCTGGCCGTATGAAGAACGGTATTTCATCTTACCGATAATGCGGATAAGTTCCGGATGCAGACCGTGGATGCCCAGGTCGATAGTAGTACGTTTACCGGTTTCGATGATTTCCTCTTCTACCTGCTTGCGTACTTTGGCAACTACCTCTTCGATGCGTGCCGGGTGGATACGTCCGTCTGTCACCAACTGGTGCAATGCCAGGCGTGCAATCTCACGGCGAACCGGGTCGAAAGCTGACAATACGATAGCTTCCGGAGTATCGTCTACCACAATTTCCACACCGGTGGCAGCTTCCAGGGCGCGGATGTTGCGGCCTTCGCGACCGATGATACGTCCCTTGATTTCATCTGATTCGATGTGGAATACAGTTACCGAGTTTTCAATGGCTGTTTCCGTAGCCACGCGCTGGATGCTCTGTATCACGATGCGCTTGGCCTCTTTGCTTGCCGTCAGCTTGGCGTCGTCCATGATGTCGTTAATGTAGGACTGGGCCTGCGTTTTGGCTTCTTCCTTTAGGGATTCTACCATGCGCTCTTTGGCTTCTTCGGCAGAAAGTCCGGAAATGGCTTCCAGCTTTTCTATTTCCTGGCGCTGCATGTGCTCCAGTTCTTCTTTCTTCTTGTCTACGATGGACAGTTGGGCTTCCAGATTTTCTTTCACGGCTTCTGCTTCCATCTTCTTGCGCTGGATTTCTTCCTGGCGTTGGTTCAGTACCAATTCACGTTGTTTCAGCTTGTTTTCTGCCTGCTGTATCTTTTGGTTACGTTGGGCCACTTCTTTTTCCAAGTCTGCCTTCTTGTTCAGGAATTTTTCCTTTACTTCCAGCAACTTATTTTTCTTAATCACTTCCGCTTCCGCTTCCGCATCTCTCAGGATACCGTCGTATTTGTTTTTCAGCCCGTGCTTGAAGAACAAGTACGAGGCAAACCCTCCGACAATGAAGCAGGCAATGGATAATACTATTGTAACTACTGTCATTTTATTAATTTGTTTTTAGTGTATAAATAAAAAAGCACTGCATAAAAGCTTGCTTTGATGAAGGGCAAACTTTTGTACAGTGCGCGAATTTCTCTCTTTTACCGACCCGACGGAGGGATTGCAGCTTATTGTTCCTTGAAATAGGTCTCCAATACCTCTGTCAGTTCCTTTATTTTGGTGGTATAGGGTTCAGTATCATTACGATCCTTCAACTGAAGGTTTTCTAAAGCGAACTGATAGGCCACCATGGCTATAATTCTCTCTAGAGATACATTCAGATAATGCTCCCGATACGCATTGAGCCTGATATCTACCTGCTTGGCGGCTTCTCTTACCATTTCCTCGTCCTCACGGTTGATTGTGAGAGGGTAGGAGGCTCCTGCCATCTGCAGGTTTATCTTTATCTTATCGTTCATACATCCTCTTCTCTTTATTCATTCAACAAAGCGATGCATTTATCGACTTCACGCACTAATTTGGACAATCGCAGTTTCGTCTCTTTCACGTCGCTGCCGTTAAGGCTGATTGTCGTAGCTGTTTTTAGGTTCGTGTAGTTAAGTTCCAGTTCCCGGTATTCAGCTTGTACCTTCCCGTATTCCTCCTCTTTGGCTTCAAGAAGTTGCTTTAGCTCAGCATTTTCGCGTTTTAATTCATCGTGCAGATAGATTAAATGCCGCAGTCTGGCTTCAAAGGTACTTAATAGCTTCTTTTCTTCGTCTGTCATCACTACACCAAAATTGTACACAAAAATACAATTTACTTGGAGATTACAAAAACTTTTCGGAGAAAATGTGTTGTAGAAGTGCCGAAATAACCGAAATGGCCTATGAAAGCTTGGTTTCGGGGGATTGAAAAGGGGTGGACTGTTTATCAAAAGATAGGATATGTGGATAGGTGTGGGACTATTGGTTTTCTGCAAGGATTCTCTTCCTTTCTTTTCAAACGCTTAGTATTTCTGTTGCTAACTATTAATCGTCCGACAGTTGTTGAATTATCGTCCAACAACTGTCGGACGATAATTAGACATATGTCGGACGATAATAAAACGGTTATCGGACGATTAATAGTTAGTAAGGCAGGAATTACTTTTTGCTGTTTTCGGAACTACTGCTTGGGAATGATTGGAATAACCTACAGTAAAGGAGGATGCAAAGAAATAAATAAAATAATTTATATAATAGTTTGGTTTATAAAATAAACTAATTATATTTGCATTGGAGTTCGAACCTAAAAAGTGTTTTTATTAATATGTGTGTAACTTTAAAATGAAGTGTGATTATGAAAACAATGGGTTATAAAGGTATGGTAATCGTTCTTTTTAGTATGTTTGTAGTGGGTGTGTCGGCGCAGAGTGTTCTGACGCTGAAAGTGACGAATGTTCCTTCTGCCAAGGGGAAGCTGATGGCGGCTACCGACAAGGGGCAATATAATATGGTGGATGCCGCTGTGAGCGATGTCGTGCTGGAGCTGAAGGATGTGCCTGCGGGCAAGTGCAAGATTTACGTCTATCACGATGAAAACGGTAATTACCAGCTCGACAGAGAGGACGGAGTACCGATGGAGTATTGTGCCATTGTCGATTGGGAGGTAAAAGAAAATACGGAGACGGTGGTTGTGCCGTTGGTGGATGTCCGAAAGGGAATGAAGAAGTAATCATATGGTATAATTATGAAAGATAAAGAATTGAACGAGAAAGAGAGTTTGGAACTTATCGCTCGAATGATACGCAATACGCGTCGCAACCTGGATACGGGTAGCGGAAATAGTTTTTTAGTGTGGGGATATGTAGGTGTGTTGGTGACTTTGGCCGTATGGGCAGGTGTCACGTTTACGGGTAATCCTGTCTGGATGTGGGGATTCTGGGGGATTCCGGTTGTGGGGTATCTGTTGATGTTCCTCTTATTGCGTAAGCGGCAAAAACCTGTGAAGTTTTATCTTGACAAGATACTGGAGCGGGTGTGGGGGGTGTTCGGGATGGTATGTATGATGGGGGTGCTGGCGGCAACGGATGCCGGACGTTACGAAACTATTCTGCCTTTGTGTGCCATCTTCTTCTCGTTGGGCAGCATCATTACGGGCTGCATCATTCGCTATACTACGTTTTTTATCTTCCCGCTGTTTGGCTTTTTATGGGGGCTGAAGAATTTGTTGTATACTTGGGGAGAAGTGCCTTTCCTCTCATCCCTGCTTTGGTTTGTCGGTGTACTGGTATTTTCGCTGATTATTCCCGGGCATATACTGAATTATAAGGCGCGGAAAGAAAATCGAAACGGAGAGTGGGGTGAAGTATGATGACACGAAACAGTGCTTTAGACAAATTCCTGCTTTCCCGAAAGTTTATTGTGTGTATAATTGTTTTGCAATTTATTCTATTGCCGATTGCTACTAAAGGATTTCGGTGGGAGAACATCGGTGATCTGATAATTTATACCTTGAGCCATGCACTTATACAAGGGATGTATCCTTATGCGTGGACTTTTCAGATTGTTTCCCTTGTCATGCTGATGCTGCTTGTGCTTCGGCGCGTGACGATGTCGCGCTGGTTTATGTTTTATGTGGGAGGTTGCTATGTGCTGTATGCCATTGTACAGAATGTGGCAGTAACAGATAAATATGGTTTCAGCATAGTGACGGTCAATGTGGTGATGATGCTCTTGGTTGCCCTGCTTTGGATGAGGGAAGCCTGGCGGGGGAGCAGCATGCTGACCTTCGGCAATCTGAACCGAAGGACAGCATGGCTGATACCCGTGGCACTCTTTTGCCTATGGTGGCCTATGGACATGATGCGTGGCGCAGAACCCGATTTCAGCCCGATACATCTGTTTGCCGGAGGCTCGGCGATGGCATTTTGTCCGATGACTCCGGTTTTTCTGGTCCTGCTTCTATTGAGTAAAGAAAATATTGATTTAACTTTGCTGCGGGTAACGGCGTTGGTGGGGTTTATCATCGGCTGTTATAACATGGGCAATTTTGCAACCGATGCAGGGTTTTATTTGGGATTGTATCACCTTCCTTTGGTGGGAATATCTCTCTATGCATTGTTGAAAAGTAAACGGAAGAATAAAATTTGATATGTTTAAAGAACTGAACCCTTTGCTTCACAGTGAACTGCGGCTTGCGGTGATGTCGTTGCTCATCAGTGTCGAGGAAGCGGATTTTGTCTATATCCGTCAACAAACGAAAGCTACGGCAGGAAACCTCAGTGTGCAGTTGGATAAGCTCAGCAAGGCGGGTTATGTGGAGATAACAAAAACTTTTAAAGGAAAAATGCCTTGTACACTTTGTAGGATTACTCCGCAGGGAGTGGATGCCTTTGAAGAATATATAGAGGCGTTGAAATCTTATCTGGTGGGAAAATTATGATTTTCCTGAGAATTTGATGGAATTGATGGAAAATGGCAGTGTCTGATTAATAACAATGAATTGATATGAGAATCTTGGTTACTTATGCCGTACAAGGCGAATTTACTGAATTGAAATTTCCCGGACTGATAGGGGAGGAAGAGGTGCAGATTGGCTATCTCCGTACCGGCGTGGGAAAGGTGAAATCGGCTTTTTATCTTTCTGAAGCGATAAACCATGCGCAACCGGACTTGGTGGTCAATGTAGGTACGGCAGGGACTATCTGTCATCAGGTAGGAGATATTTTCGTATGCCGTCATTTTGTGGACCGTGATATGCAGAAGCTGGTGGAGCTTGGTATGGAGTATGAGATTGATTCAATGGATTTGTTGTCCCAAAAAGGATATTGTTTACACTGGCCGGCAGGCGGTGTATGCAATACGGGGGATACTTTCTTGACAGAACTCTCGGATGTGTCCGGTGATGTTGTGGATATGGAAGCCTATGCCCAGGCTTTGGTATGCCGTGCCAAGAATGTTCCTTTCATTTCGGTGAAGTACGTGACGGATATTATCGGACAGAACTCCGTGAAACATTGGGAAGACAAGCTTGCCGATGCTCGGAAGGGGTTGGGAGAATTCTTCGAGAAGTTAGGAGGAGTTTAGCACATCATTTCAACGTCTTGAATGACAGTATATGCCAAGTCACCCCCACAGCGACAAGGAACAATACTATCTTTATTTCTGTTAGTGGAATCAGGAAGAAGATGCAGTAAACCATTGTTCCCCACATCAGCAGTAGGGAGATGATTTTGGCACGTAGTGGGATGGCTTTGTTCTCGCGGAAGCTGCGGATGTAGGGACCGAGGCATTTGTGGTTCAGCAACCATTGGTACAGTCTGGGTGAGCCTCTGAAGTAGAGTGCTGCCGTGAGCAGCAGGAAAGGCGTAGTGGGCAGCAACGGCAGGAAGATGCCGATGATGCCGAGTGTCAAAGAAACTGTTCCCAAAATGATGCAGACGGTTTTCATGCGGCAAATGTAGGAAAAATAATAATATAGATAATATGTATGCGAATAAAGTAAAGAAGGTTGTTGCCGTCCACGACTTGTCGGGAGTCGGACGGGTGTCTCTGACGGTGGTCATTCCCATCCTTTCGTCTATGGGTTTCCAGGTGTGTCCGTTGCCTACAGCCGTATTGTCGAGCCATACCCAGTATCCGGAGTTCTCTTTTCTGGACTTGACGGATGAAATGCCGAAGATTATTTCCGAGTGGAAGAAGCTGGAAGTACAGTTTGATGCCTTTTATACCGGCTATCTGGGTTCTCCGCGGCAGATACATATTGTTTCTGACTTTATTGATGACTTCCGCCGACCGGACGGTCTGGTTGTGGTAGACCCGGTGTTGGGCGATAACGGACGGCTTTATGCGAACTTCCACGAGTCCATGATTGATGAAATGAAACATCTCATCACCAAGGCCGATGTCGTTACTCCCAATTTGACGGAGCTGTTCTATCTGCTGGGTATTCCTTATAAGGAGATGAATACGGATGAGGAATTGAAGTCATACCTTCGCCAGCTTTCCGATTGTGGTCCCGAAGTGGTGATTATTACCAGTATACCCGTACGGGATGATAAACATAAGACGTCCGTGTATGCCTATAACCGGAACGGTAACCGCTACTGGAAGGTTACGTGTCCTTACCTGCCGGCCCATTATCCCGGAACGGGGGATACGTTTACCAGTGTCATCACCGGGGCACTGTTGCAAGGCGACAGTTTGCCCATTGCCCTGGACCGTGCCACGCAGTTCATTCTGCAAGGTATCCGTGCTACTTTCGGTTACGAGTACGACAACCGTGAAGGTATACAGCTTGAAAAGGTGTTGCATAATCTCGACATGCCGATTCAAATCTGCAGCTATGAATTAATTTAAACCAATCTCATCTTATGAAAAAGAAAATATTCCTGACAGTGTTTCTCTGTTGCGGCATGTTTGCAGCAATGGCGCAGACTGCTGCCGACTCTCTTGCCATTGTTTCTGCCAACTGGCAGACTGAGCCCCTGCAGAAAGGGATGCTGTATAAAAAGGCAGTATTCAGTTCTTTGTATGGAGTTCCTCAGGAAGTGTCCATTTTTGAAATATCCCCGAAGCACTACCGTTTCGATGTGCTCGTCCACAATCCCAAGGAGGAGACCAGTGTAGCCGCCCGGCATGCAGGTGCGGTGGCGGCCATCAATGGCTCCTATTTTGATATGAAAGCCGGGAATTCCGTCTGCTATCTGCGTAAGGACGGGGTGGTGATAGATACTACCTCTACTGGGGTTCTGGCAACAGTGTCCAATGGAGCTGTACTTATAAAGAAGGGCAGGCTGGAACTGATTCCCTGGAGCAAGCAGGAAGAAAAGGCATGTACTTTGAAAAAAGGCACTGTGCTGGCTTCCGGTCCTTTGATGCTGAAGGACGGGCAAGTGTGCGACTTGTCCGGGACTAACCGGAATTTTGTAGATACCAAGCATCCCCGCAGTGCTGTGGCGCTGACAAGAGAAGGAAAAATCCTGCTTATTGTCGTTGACGGACGTCGGAAGGGAAAAGCGGAAGGCATCAATATACCCGAGCTTGCCCATATGATTCGTGTATTGGGTGGGGAGGATGCGTTGAATCTGGACGGTGGCGGTTCTTCTACGCTGTGGAGTGGGGAGTTGCCGGATAAGGGAATAGCCAATACCCCGAGTGGCAGCGCAGAGCGTAAGGTTGCCAATTCTCTTTGTGTGTACGAATAAGTTAGGGAAGTGAATGGATAAATCTTAAGTTTTTTGTAATTTTGCCGTCGCATCGAGGTGACATTAGATGCGGCAACTTATTATATTAATTAGCGTATTAACAATATGTACACAGTCATCAAACGTATGGAAGTGTCGGCTGCCCATAGCCTGAAACTTTCTTATCGCAGTAAGTGTGAGAATCTGCACGGTCACAACTGGATTATCACTGTCTATTGCCGTTCCAAAGAGCTGAATGCGGACGGAATGGTAGTAGACTTCAGTCACATCAAGCAGGTGGTAAAGGAACAGCTGGACCACCATAATCTTAATGAAGTGCTGTCCTTCAATCCCACAGCCGAGAACATAGCCCGTTGGATATGCGACCAGATACCCACTTGCTTCAAGGTAGAGGTGCAGGAGTCGGAATCAAACATTGCCGTCTATGAGGAAGATTAATGAGATATTCTACAGTTTGCAGGGAGAAGGATACCATACGGGTACCCCGGCTGTCTTTATCCGTTTTTCCGGTTGCAACCTGAAGTGCCTCTTTTGTGATACGCAGCATGAGGACGGCATACTGATGTCCGATGAAGATATCGTAACAGAAGTTAGTAGATACCCTGCCGCTACCGTGATACTGACCGGTGGAGAACCCTCCCTTTGGATTGACCGTGAATTTGTGGATTGTCTGCACCAGGCGGGAAAGTATGTCTGCATTGAAACAAACGGTACCCGTCCGCTGCCGGATAATATAGATTGGGTGACCTGCTCTCCCAAGCAGGGGGTAAAGCTGGAAATTACGCGTATGAATGAAGTGAAGGTGGTGTATGAAGGGCAGGATATTACTGTTTATGAGCAGTTGCCCGCCGGGCATTTCTTTCTTCAGCCTTGCTCTTGCAGCAATACGGCCGAAACGGTGGATTGCGTGATGAAGCATCCTAAGTGGAGACTTAGTTTGCAGACACATAAGCTGATAGATATCCGGTAGGCATTTATAAAACGAATAATGGCTGTAAGCAATACTTACAGCCATTATTCGTTCATGCACGGGAGGAGAGGCTCGAACTCCCGACACCCGGTTTTGGAGACCGGTGCTCTACCAACTGAGCTACTCCCGTGTTTGCGGCTGCAAAGGTAATGCAAACTTTCAAATATGCAAGTAACGGACGTACTTATTTTCTATAGAAAGTTGCTTACAACATCTGTAAGTCCTGATACATAATGCGATACGCTGCTGCTTTTTTTTCCAGTGCCAGCGGGTAGGCTCTTGAGGAAGAAGGCATCCGGTAGAGGCGCATCGGATGGTTTTCGAAAAGAAACTCCGTGAAGTCGCCTACTTTGGGCTTGTCGATGGAAAACTGCGTGCACAGCGTGTCCGTTGCCTTCTCGCCGGTGGTGACGATAGCCTTGCATTGCGGTATCCGGTGTAGCAGGGCAGGGACGTCCGTGGGTTGCACCACTTCCAGAAACTTATCCGAGGCGTTGTCCTGCAGGCGCCGTATGGCAGAGGCTGTGTCGAACAAGGCAATACCCTTTTCCTGCAGGAAACTGATGAGGCGTTCTTTGCAGAAAGCCTTCTTCGTCTTGTTTATAAAATAATCCTTGTCATTGAAGAAAAGGAACCCGGTAATCCTCCACATGTCATTGTTCCAGTTGGGGTAGTAAAACTCCATGGACCACCGCTTTTTCTGCGGAGGAAAGCTTCCCAGCATCAGCAGACGGGCGTTGCCGGGAAGGAAGGGTTCTAAAGGGTGTTGTTCTATTTCCATACTTTCCAATTTCATTGTTCTGCCTGCAAAAGTACGGAATATATCTTGGATATGCTATCCTGCAATGTCCTGATTGCTCATTCTGTCGGTGATTTGGAAGGGGAAATCAGGATATTCGTAGAGGCTGAACCGGGATTCTGTCTTGCCTTCCGTATAGTTCCAGATGGTGGCATATTCTTCGGCGTCTTCTCCCATGGCCTGCAGTTGGCGGAGGTAGGAGGCTATGGACTTGTTCTCTACGATATATATTTGCCCCAAGCGGTCTATTATCGGGCTGTGGCGGCGAGTATTGTCGTGGTCGAACCGCAAGATACGCTTGCCCTCGGGGGTGATGCCTACCATGTTGAAAGTCATGCTCTTGCCGATGGCGGGCAGGTTGAGCACATTGCGGTCGGTGGCGAGGAAAGGCAGGTGGTGTGTTTTCAGGAAACGCCGGATGCAGGCTGCCGGGTCATGGACGGTTCCAAGCAGTACGGACAGATTATGGGCATCTTCCTTGGTCAGCTTTCCGAAGCGCTTTTCTTCCCATTGCTCTTGTACGGAACGGCTGTTGGGGGTAAACACGGCATTGTTTTCTTCAAAACCTTTCACGGAGAAGGTGTAGTAGCAAACCACTCCCAACTGATTGAGCACTTGCCGCAGGCGGGTGGTATGCCCCCGGCGGGATGCAGCTACGTTGTATACCAGTTGGTTGTCAATGAGCCAGCCTGCCGCCAGCAGTTTGCGTATTCCTTCGGCAGCTTCCGGAGTGACTTCGAGTGGGGTTTGGAAATGTGTCTGGATAATGAACTGGCGGATGCCGATGGTAGACGCCTTTTCCTTGAATTCCCTTAGAATCTCCACCAGCCCGTCATTGATGCGCATGGGCAGGTAGGCGGGGAGGCGTGAGCCGAGGCGTACACGTTGCAGCTCTGCATACTTTTCTCCTTCGGGCCGTTCCTGATTGGCTTTCCGCTTGCGGACTGCCATGCGGTAGACGGCATCCAGAATATTGCCCAGCGTCTTGTTTTGGCTCATCAGTGCGTCACCGCCGGTGATGAGAATGTCCCGCAGTTGCGTGTCTTCCTCAAAATAGGCCATCAGCCGACGCAGCTTCTTTTCCCATGTCTCCTTGGGACGCAGGGTGTCAAACTCAAAATTGAGCCGTTTGCTTTGAAAGTCGTACATACGCTGACAAGATGCGCAGAGTCCTCCGCAGGCGCGTCCCATGGTGTCGGGGATGAGGATGGCCACTTCCGGATAACGGCGGTGGATGTTATGCCCGTCGGGCAGCAGCCAGCCGGCGGCGTTGGGTTTACCTGGTTCTACGATATCCTCCCGTTCCCAGGCACGTATCTGTCCGTAGGTTTCCACCAGTTGGGGTGAATAGAGTATATAGCTGCGCAGGGCCTCGTCGTCGTATCCGCTGCCGGTGCAGTTCAGCAGTGACAGATAATAGGGGGTGGCGAAGAAAGGCATTCCCTTCTTGCGGGCTTTTGAGAGCAGGTACATGGTTTCGGCAGAAAGGGAGTTGCCGAGAAGACGGTTTAGCTCCGTAGGGCTTTTGACGGCCATGGCAAGATGGAAACGGAAGTCATTCCACCATTCGCTGACGAGGTTGAACTTCTCCTCGTAGCTGAGTCCCTCTTCGAAATGGAAGCGGGAAGCCGGGTTCTTGCGGTGCTCAATCTTCTGCACCAGTGCATGCAGGATGCGTTCCTTGTTCTTTGCACGGATATGCTGCACGTCTTCATCCAGTCCGCTGGGCCAGCGTTCGGTCAGGGTTTTGATTTTCTGTGCGGAGGGCAGGGTGGGGGCTGGCTGGTGGAGGCGTTTGAACTGCTGGAACAAGTCGATGAACAGGTCCGTCTCCGTTTCCTCTTCCCATTGCCTCGTGAGGAAGGAGTGCAGCATTGATAAAGTTGATATGGGCAGTTGTTCTCCGATGGAGAGCTCGTGTACTTCCTGCCCGTCAAATTCAATCAAGAGTCGAATTTGCTTACCGGCCTCGTTGTCCACTTCCGGATGTCCGGCAATGTACTCCGTCAGGTTGGCCTTGAAGGCTTCCGCATCGTCGCTTTGAACGGCGATGCTGACCAATTCAGGGAGTTCGTGCCGATAAAGTTGTTCCAGTTGTGATAGAGTGAGTGCAAGCATTTTCTTTTGTTTCATAAGCGATTGTTTTTTTGAAGTTAATATTTATGATGGTTGACGCGGGGTGCGTCCTTGTGTTCCGTGAGGGGAAAATGATTTCATTTGCTAAAAATAACAAAAAAAAGCGGGAAATTTCTTTCCCGCCTTCTTGTTTCTAAAGTTCTTTAGAATTCTTTTTCTTTTATTTCTCTTCGTTGGCTTTCTGTTTCGGTTCCTTTTTGGCCAGCATCACTACGTTGTAAACGTACTCGGTCATCCATTGTTCCGAATATCCCAGACGCTCTTTGTACTGGCGTACTGCCGCTGCCGTCTTGTGTACATCGTCCTTTTTCCATACGGTTTTTGTACAGACGTCGTGTACGGTTTTTTCGGTCATGCTGCGCAGTGCTCCCTTGAAGATGGAAGGCATGCGGAATTTCCACTGCATCAGGTTTCCCATCAGCATCATCAAGTCATTGGAGAATCCTTGATACATAAAGAGATAACCTTGTACGTCGTTCTGCGTACGGCAGTGCTTCTTGACGGAAGTATCAATTTCCTTGAAGAAGTTTTCACTGATGCCGTAGTCCTGCATCAGCATCTTGCGCGAAGCGGCCTTTTCCGCTTGTCCCAGACGGCCTCCCTGCGTGGGGATTTTGAACAGACGCTTGAAGTTGGCTACATCCGGCACAAAGCGGATATTGGTGATGCCCAGGTTGGCGGCTATTACAGACTGGAAGTAGACGCGTGTCAGTGACACGAAGTCTTCCACATTCTTCGAAGATACTTCTCCGGTATTCTTGTTGAATAGTTTGGCAAATAAACTCATATCAAATTACGAATTACTGATTACAAATTACAAGACCGCAGGTCATCCGGCGGTTCCGGCTGCAAAAGTACGAAATAAGTTGGTTATCACCAGCACTCTATGTCTTTTTCTACCTCTTTCAGGCGGTTCTTGGTGAAAACGGGGTCTTTGATACCGGCGCTTTTCTGTGCGCGGTAGTCTTCAAGCAGCCTGAAAGCGTATTTTCCGAGCAGGCTGATGGCGATAAGATTGCAGAGCACCATGAGTCCCATAGTGACGTCGGCAAGGCTCCATGCCAGGTCGAAGGTGGCAACAGCACCGAACATGACCATGCCGCCCACCAGTATACGGTAGATGTTGAGCACCCATTTACGGTGGGTAAGGTAGCGCACATTGGCTTCTCCGTAATAATAATTTCCCAGAATGCTGCTGAATGCGAAGAAGAACAAGGCTACCGCAACGAAGATGGCTCCCGAAGGTCCTATCTCGTTGGTCAGTGCATGCTGGGTAAGCTGTACGCCGTTTGTGGAACCATCCAGTGGAGCACCGCTGAACAGAATGATGAAAGCGGTGCAGGTACATATAATCAGCGTATCGGTAAATACTCCCAGCGTCTGAATCAAGCCTTGCTTCACGGGGTGGCTGACGTGTGCGGTTGCCGCCACATTGGGGGCGGACCCCATACCGGCCTCGTTGCTGAACAGCCCGCGTTTGATGCCCTGCATCAGCGCCATGCCGACACCCCCTCCCAAAGCCTGCTCCCATCCGAAGGCGTGGCCGACAATGAGTGCCAGGACTCCCGGCAGCTCTTTGATGTTCAACAGAACGATGATAAGTGCCAGTGCAATGTATCCCAACGCCATGATGGGGACGATGATGCTGCTGACTTTGGCTATGCGCTGTACGCCTCCAAAGATGATTGTCAGCGTGAGTGCGGTGATGATCCCTCCCACAACGGCATGGTCGAACCCGAAAGCGCCTTCGAAAGCGGCACACAGTGTATTGCTCTGTACCGAGTTGAATGCAAATCCGAAGGTAATGGTGATAAGTACGGCAAACAGTGCCCCCATCCACGGCTGTTTCAGTCCCTTACGCATATAGTAGGCCGGGCCGCCGATAAAGGAGTCTTTGCCCTTTATCTTATACAATTGGGCCAGTGTAGATTCTACAAACGAGCTGGAAGCACCCAGGAGGGCAATCACCCACATCCAGAATACAGCGCCCGGACCGCCTACTGCAATGGCGGTGGCAACCCCTGCAAGATTGCCCGTACCTACACGGCTGGCAATGGAGATGGCAAATGCCTGGAACGATGAGATATGCTTTTCCTTGGCATCGCCTTTCCCGCCCGAGTCGCCCAGCAGACGTACCATTTCCTTTATCATCCGGAACTGTACAAAGCGGGTTCTCAGCGTAAACCATACGGCGCATCCCAACAGCAGGGCAACGAGGATGTAGGTCCAGAGCAGGTCGTTTATCAGATTTATTATTCCCATAATGTATATGTACAGTTATCTATTTGTAGTAAAAAAAACTCACACAAAACAAGTGCTACCCTCTGTCGTTACTTTAGGCTGCTTCTGTCGTTATTCAAGGCTACCTCTGTCGTTAACTGAGATAGATTTCTTGCAAGTCGGTGATAATCAACGTGGTATGAGCTCGTGTGCTGCGATTTGTACCATGGACAAATCTGGACAAACCTGACGGAATCTCCTTGCCTATTTCAGCTTGAAGTGAAATTTGTGTCCTTCAAACACCGGTTCCACTATGTCATAACGAACAAACTTTGCCAGCAGATGTTCGGCGGCGCGTCGGGAAATATGCGCCAGGCGGCAGTAACGGTTCAGTGAAAGGCGGTCGTTTTCTTCCAGCAGATTGAGCAACAGTTGTTCCCGTTCGGTATATTCTATCAGTTCTCCTTTCGGACTTCCGCTTTGCTGCCAGACGCGCAGATGGACGGGAGTAGCCAGGATGTTTTCATCCTTGATGCGGAGATAGGCCAAGTATTTTCCTGTTTCGTCCTTGGCATATACCGGCTTCCGGTCACTTTCCTCGATTTGTACCACCAGCACACTGCGGCCTTCCACCAGATAGGTCTGCATGATGTAGTTCACTTCGGGGCTGCAATAAAGTTCGGCAGCCGCTTCTATCATATATTGTTCTTCGTCCGAACGAACACCGGCAATTTTCCCGTTATCTTTCACTCCGATGAGCAGTTTTCCACCGTCTGTATTGGCAAAGGCTGAAAGGGTTTTGGCTATCTTGCGGGCGTCGGATATTTCGAACTTGAAATCCTGCTGTTGGTGCTCTCCTTCGGCTATGAGAGCGTGTATATATTCGGTGTCAGTAAGCGTTTTCATGCTTGCAAAAGTAGATAAAAAACGCGTAAGAGCCCCTTTTTGCGGCGATTTTACCGAATATTTCAAAAAAAATATCGTTTTTCTGCATTTATTTCAAGAAAGAATGTATTTTTGCCAGACATTATTAACGAAGTAATTTAAAAAGGATTATGAAAGAATTAGTTGAAAAAGTAGCTGCATTGTATGCAGACTTCTCAAAAGATGCAAACGCTCAGTTGGAAAACGGTAACAAGGCAGCAGGAACTCGCGCTCGTAAGGCTTCTTTGGAAATCGAAAAAGCTATGAAGGAATTCCGCAAAGCATCTTTGGAAGCTTCTAAGAAGTAAGAAAAAAAGCATATTTGATGCTGCGAAAGACTGCCACTACTGGCGGTCTTTTTTGTTTTTGAAAAGTATTATTGCTACTTTTGACGCAGGTATTATGGATGAAAACGTTCTCAATAAACTGAAGATACTGGCAGAGTCGGCAAAGTATGACGTCTCTTGCTCCTCCAGTGGTACGGTGCGCTCCGGCAAGGCAGGCATGCTGGGGAACACTGTGGGTGGCTGGGGCATCTGCCATAGTTTTGCCGAGGACGGCCGTTGTATCTCCCTGCTCAAAGTGATGCTTACCAATTATTGCATCTACGACTGCGCCTACTGCATCAACCGCCGCAGCAACGACCTGCCGCGTGCCACGCTGTCGGTGGCCGAGCTTGTAGACCTCACCATGGAGTTCTATCGCCGCAACTATATCGAAGGGCTTTTCCTGAGCAGTGGGGTGGTGCGTAATCCCGATTACACGATGGAACGCCTGGTGCGCGTTGCCAAGGACCTCCGCACTATCCATCGTTTCAACGGATATATCCATCTGAAGAGCATTCCCGGTGCCAGCCGCGAACTGGTGAATGAGGCAGGGCTTTATGCCGACCGTCTCAGCGTCAATGTCGAGATACCGAAGGAGGAGAACCTGAAACTGCTTGCCCCGGAGAAAGACCATAAGAGTGTATATGCGCCTATGCGCTACATCCAGCAGGGAGTCCTTGAAAGTTCGGAAGAACGCAAGAAACACCGCCACGCTCCTCGTTTCGCTCCTGCAGGACAAAGCACACAGATGATAGTAGGCGCTACCGCCGAGACGGACAAGGATATTCTGTATCTTTCGTCGGCCCTCTATAAGGGACCTACGATGCGGCGTGTCTACTATTCGGGCTATATTTCCGTCAATACCTACGATAAGCGCCTGCCGGCATTGAAACAGCCCCCTTTGGTGCGCGAAAACCGCCTTTACCAAGCCGACTGGCTGATGCGCTTCTATCAGTTCAAGGTGGAGGAAATAGTGGATGATGCCTACCCAGACCTTGATTTGGAGGTTGACCCCAAGCTGTCCTGGGCTTTGCGCCATCCCGAGCAGTTTCCAATCGATGTGAACAAGGTGGATTATGAGATGTTGCTCCGCGTGCCGGGCATCGGCGTGAAGTCGGCACGGCTGATAGTGGCTTCCCGACGTTTCTCCAAGATAGGTTTCTACCAGTTGAAGAAGATAGGGGTGGTGATGAAGAAGGCGCAGTATTTCATTACCTGCTGCGAGTTGCCGATGCGCACGGTCAATGAGCTGACTCCGCAAGGGGTACGCAGTCTGCTGTTGCCCAAACCGAACAAGAAAAAAGTGGATGAGAGGCAGTTGATGCTTGATTTTGGCGAATGAATATCTTTTTATACGATAAGACTTTTGAGGGATTGCTGACTTCTGTTTTTGAAGCCTATTCCCGCCGCATTTTCCCCGATGCACTGTTGTTGGAGGGAGAGCCTCTACCATTGTTCTACGATGAAATATTTACAGTGATAACCGATGAGGAGAAGTCCGGTCGCGTCTGGCGCGGATTGCAGAAGAAGCTGTCGTCTGCGGCACTTGCCTGCCTCGCCCAATGCTGGCTGGCAGAGGAACCGGAAACTCCCATGCTGCTGTTCCGCTATATCCGCAAGGCGATAGATGCTCCTCGCTCCATTGAAACGAACTTTGCCGACCCTGATGTGCTGGAGTTCTCCCGTATGTGGAAGCGGGTGGATTGGGAGCGTATACGCCTGCTTCAGTTTGTCCGCTTCCAGAAGGCTGCGGACGGTACTTTCTTTGCTGCCATCGAGCCCGAAAAGAATGCCCTTCCTTTGGTGACGGGGCATTTCAAGGACCGTTTTGCCGACCAGCGTTGGTTGATTTATGACATCAGGCGAGCCTATGGGTACTATTACGACTTGAAGGAGGTGCGCCAGGTGACTTTTGGTGAGGACAGTCGCGAAGGACATCTTGTCACCGGCATGCTCGACGAAAGTCTGATGGACGGAGACGAACAGCTTTTCCAGTCTCTCTGGAAAACCTATTTCAAGGCAATCTGCATCAAGGAACGCCTCAATCCCCGGAAGCACAAGCAGGACATGCCCGTGCGCTATTGGAAATATCTGACGGAAAAACAGCAGTGATTCCCTTTATTCGATTTTCTCCACTGTCACTTCGGGAAATTCCTGCATCAGTTGCAGCAAATATCCCTCATCATAGCTTTTCTTGGATTTGATGACCATGGTCACTTGATAGTTGGTGTACTCTCCCTGCACTTGCCGGTCCAGGTTGTAGGACACCACCAGATAGTCTTTGGAGTTGAATCGCCGGGACACTTGCGGCAGTATCTCTTTGCTGGAAGTGGAAAAGGTTATCACGGAACTTTTCATGCCAATGCTTTTGAAAATAAGGCTCAACAGTTCGAGCCCTGCCAGAGTCAGCAGGGTGGCGGCAATGCTGATGGTGTACATTCCTGCACCTACTGCCAATCCGATGCCTGCAGTAGCCCATATTCCTGCGGCTGTTGTCAGTCCCCTGACTATCTGTTTCTGGAAAATGATGGTACCCGCACCGATGAATCCGATACCGCTGACTACTTGTGCGGCAACACGGCTGGGGTCCAGCGTCACACTACTTTCCTTGATGATTTCCTGAAAACCATATTGGGATACAATCATGATGAGCGCGCTTCCCAATGATACCAGGAAATGGGTGCGGTAGCCTGCTTCTTTGGCACGGTATTCCCGGTCCAGTCCGATAATGGCACCCAATATTCCGGCTACCAGCAACCTGAGCACAAAATCAAAGTTTAACATCATCATCGTATCCTCTCTTTCTTTTTTATTAATTGATGACCCAATTCTTATTGTGGGGCACTGTTTTCTTGGGGTTGTAATGCATTCCGGCTTGTGTCGGTATTTTTAGTATGTATGTACGTCCGCTTTTATTCATCAGCGAGGTATCCCGCAGCCACGGATTGGCATCTTTCAGTTGGGCATAGGTGATGCCTTTATCTTTGGCAAACTGTGCCAGGTTGCCGATGCCCGTTGTGACGGTCACTTCCGTGTAGGGGATGGGCGGATAAAGATGTTCCCGTTTCAACAGAAAGCCGTACTGCTGTGGATTGCTGATGACTGCTTTGGCTGCCAGCAGGCGGAACATGTAGCGCGAAGTCTCTTCTACCAGCCATAAGTCGACAGCCTGGTCCACCATTTGCTTCTGCAGCTGTGTGGAGATGCGTCCTTGCCCGGCATTGTAGGCGGCGGCTACGCACAGCCAGTTCCCGTATTTCTGATAAGCATCTTTCAGGTACTTGCAGGCTGCTTTGGTCTCTTTCTCGATATGGTATCGTTCGTCGATGTTGCTGTTCACCTCCAGTCCGAATTCGCGTCCGGTGGCAGGCATGAACTGCCATAGGCCGGCGGCACCCGCAGGCGATTTGGCAAGCGGGTTCAGGTTGCTTTCTATCACAGCGAGGTACTTGAAGTCATCGGGAAGGCCGTTGGCTTTTAGTATAGGCTCTATGACGGGGAAGTAGCGGTTGGCACGCTTCACCATGAGCATGGTGGTGGAGTGCATGTAGGTGAAGGACATCAGTTCGCGGTCCATACGTTCGCGGTGGTCGTAGCGAAGCAGGTCAATAGCTTGTCCGGCAAAAGTGATCTTGTCCGGTACGCTGGGGGAGGTCACGCAGTAGGGAACTTCGGATTTCACGGAATCGCGTTCGGGATTCAGCGTACTGCTGCCTGCGAGGAAGGGGAGGCTGGAACCTGCGCACAGTGCAATGGCAGCGGTAAGCACGATATATTTTGAATTTTTCTTCATGTCTGTATGTCTATTTCTGTTTGGAGACGTGAAGATACGAAATCAATTCGTTATAGGCAACCTTTCCCATAGCCATCGTGGAATCATACGCCAAAAAAATACCAGTACCCGGTAGCGTCCGTCAATGACAACTACCCGTCTCTTTTCTCTTAAAGCCTTGATTATGTGCTGTGCTACACGGTCTGCTTTCATCAGCATCGGGTATTTCCCGCTTTTCAATAAATCGGTGGCAACAAATCCCGGACGGATGTCGGTGAAGTGTATATCAAGATGCTGCATCCGGGCAAGTTGTGCCAGCGCTTCGATATAGGTATTCTGGAAGCGTTTGGTGGCAGAGTAGGCCGGTGCAACGCCCAGTCCTTTAGTGCCTGCAATGGAACTGATGACAGCAATATGTCCGGAGCCTTTTTCCTTGAAATAGTTGAAGGCGGCAGTCACCATGCGGGTAAATCCCTCTACATTGGTACGTGCCGTGTTCAGTTCGATGTCCGGTTGTAAGTCCCGGTTTTGATGTCCCACGCCGGAACTGAGGAAAAACAGGTCTATGCCTCCCAGCTTTTTTATCAGGTTATGGAGGTGTAGAGTCGCTGTCTCTTCCGTAACGTCCAGCTGTTCCGTGATTATCCGGTCGGGTGCGGTGGCTTGTAGGGCATGCAATGCTTCCTCTCTTCTGCCGGCAATACCTATATGCCAGCCTTGTTGTACAAGTATCCTGGCTACTTCTTGTCCGATGCCTGAAGTGGCACCGATGATGATGGCTTTCTGCATGATGATAGGGGATTATCCGATGACGGTTGCTACAATTCTTCTTCCTCCGCCCCGGTTGCGGAACTCGCAGAGATAGATGCCTTGCCAGATACCTATGTTCAGACGCCCATTGGTGATGGGGATGGTGAGGCTGGTTCCGCTGAGGGTTGCCTTGGCATGGGCGGGCATATCGTCATCGCCTTCGCATGTATGTTGGTAATAAGGTTCCCGTTCTTTTACGAGGCGGTTGAAGATGGCTTCCATATCTGTCTGTACGTCAGGGTCTGCATTCTCGTTGATGGTGAGGCCTGCGCTTGTATGCTTGATGAACAGATGCAGGATTCCGGCAGACGGAAGCGGTGGAAGGTTGCGTATAATCTCCTCTGTCACCAGGTGAAAGCCACGCCGGCGAGGGGTTAGGGTAAATTCTTTCTGTGCGGTCATAAATCATTGTTTTTCGTTTGTTGTCAGGATGGTCTTGTCCGGCAGGGCAGTTCCACGGTGAATGTGCTTCCCACTCCCATTGTCGAATCTACGGTAATCACTCCATTCATTTTCTCAACGATGGATTTGCAGATGGAGAGTCCTAATCCGGCACCTTGGGCAAAAGAGTCCACCTTTTCAAACCGTTCGAATATCATTCCCTGTTTGTCGGGGGGAATACCGCATCCAGTATCGGAAACACTGATTCTTATTCCGTCTGTGTCCGTTTCGTAGTACACTTCGATATGTCCCTGCACGGTGTTTTTCAGTGCATTCGATATGAAGTTGTTCAGTATCTGTTTGATGCGCATCGGGTCGTGCTCTATCTGGCTGGGGGTTACCGGATACCTGGCAAAGAGTTTCACTCCTGCCGGAACGTTCCGTTCGTACTCGGTAATACTTTCCTTGATGAGTTCTGCCGGATTGAACCATTCGGAATGGAGCTCTATGTGTCCGGCCTCTATTTTGGAAAGGTCCAGAACGTCGTTGATTAGTTTGAGCAACAGTTGGTTGTTGTGGTTTATCAAAGAGATGTACTGTTCCCTTTCCTGCTCGTTTTCCACATAGTGCAGCAGGCTGGAGAAACCGATAATCGCATTTAGCGGCGTGCGGATTTCATGGCTCATATTGGCAAGGAAAGCGGATTTCAGCCGGTCTGCCTCTTCGGCCTTTTCCTTGGCTTGTATCAGCATTGCCTCCGTCTGCTTTAATTGGGTGATGTCGTAATTGATGCAGATAATCTCTATGATGTTCTGTTCAGGCATGTAGCGTTCTACAATGATGTTGACGTGGGTCCACATGAAAGAACCGTCTTCTTTAAGAACACGTACTTCCCGGCTGAGCTTGTGTGCCAGTCCTCTCTTTACGTTCTGTAGGAAGTCAAGCATGATAGTACGGTCGTCAGGGTGAAGATGATTGTAGGTTCCGATGATTTCGGACAACGGTGTTTCTGTTTTCTCACCCAAGTTCTTGTACCAGCTGCGTTGGGCATAGCCTTGCTCATTAAGAAGGTCATAATTGGCATATCCCACTTTGGCATAGTCACCTATAAGCTCAAAGTGGCTCTCGAACTCTTGTATTTTGTTGTAAGCGACGGTCGTTTCCGTTTTGTCTGCGTTGATTAGCAGATAGTTGGTTAGGTTGTGATTATCGTCGTAAAGGCTTGTGACTTTGGTTACAAGGTCTATGGTGCCCGTCTTCTTCTGTGTCTTGTAGTAATTGCCTATTTTAGAGAAGTCATACCGGAAAGTGAAGTCTGCATTTTCATGTTTTCTTAACTTGCTTTTCATCTCTTCCGGGAAAATCGGATTCTCGAAAATATTAATTCCAAGTAGATCTTCTTTCTGTTTGAGATGGAACATTTCCTGCTCTTTGTCATTCATATCTATCAATATTCCCTCTCGGTTATAGAGCTCAATTCCTACCGGAAGATATTTATAAATATTATGGAGGAGACGGTTACGCTCTTGTAAGGCTTGGGATGCCGATGACATGTCGGGACCGTCTTGTGTTTCGGCAATGCCGTAGACTTTGACATTACCGTTTTCATCGGTTCTCTGCAGGCATATCTTGCTTCTTATCCACGTTGGATCCTCTACTGTGTTGAGCAGATATACAGTCTCTTGTGTCTGCCGGATATTGTCGAAGGAATGTGTGGTAGTATGCCGTTGTTCCTCTTTCAGGATACGTTTGTTGAAATCTTTAAAGCTGATGGTTCCATCCTCATCCAGTCCCAGCAACCGGGAGATATATTCGGAGCAAATGTAGCTTTCGGTCTTTAAATCAGCTTCCCACCATCCCATATTGGCATTGGTCATCATTGCTGACAGTAAGTCATAATCAAATTTAGAATTCATACCGGAATCTTTAATAGTGATGTTTTTGTTCTGTCACAACAATTAAGATATTGACAAAGATACATTATTTCCAAATTAATCTGTGATGAACGGAAATAAAAATAAGGGTTATATGTGTTTTTGGGAAATGGGAAAAAGGTACCCGAGTTTTTGTACTTGCCGGAATAAGACGTATATTTGTTGCAATTTTTACATTCTAACAAGAAAATGCCATGAAGCGTATTGGACTCTTTGTAATAGTTTTTTTCTGCATATCACTCTTACTCCATGCAAGCGGCCCGCGTGTCTTGTTTATCGGAGATTCTATCACGGACGGTAACTGGGGAAATGCCTGCGGGATGCCCAAACCGACTGCGGAGCGAAGCCTTTGGGATATGAACCATATTTACGGTAGCGGCTATATGTATTTGTGTGCAAGTCATTATCAAGGAGATTTTCCGGAAAAGGAATATGCTTTTTTTAACCGTGGCATCAGTGGAAACACTCTCCGGGATTTGGAGAAACGCTGGGAAGAGGATGCCATTGGAATGAAACCGGATGTGCTTTCCGTCTTGGTGGGGACAAACGATGTACATTACTATCTGCAGGGTGACAAAAAAGAGCCTTTTGATTTTGAAGGATGGGAGAAGTGTTACCGTTCCTTGCTTGACCGTTCTTTGCAGGCCAATCCGGAATTGAAGATAGTGCTGGGCACTCCTTTTGTTGCCAATGTCGGCAATATGCGTAAGAGTGAGGACTTTGCAGAACGTGATAGTCTGGTGCGTCGCTGTGCCGCCATCGTAGAGAGGATAGCGAAGGACTATCAGACGGTATTTCTTCCTTATAATGCGATGTTCGATGAAATTCTCGGCACTGCTCCGGCTTCTCAAGACACCTATTGGATTTGGGACGGTATCCACCCCACTCCTGCAGGGCATAAACGAATGGCGGATATGTGGATAAAGCGTGTGAATTTATAATTTATCAATAAAATAGAGAGTAATGGAAAAAGTGATTATCAACTCGTACGAGGATTTTGAAAAGCTGGTAGGCCAGCAAATCGGTGTTTCGGAATATGTAGAGCTCCCTCAGGAGCGTATCAATCTGTTTGCTGATGCGACATTGGACCATCAGTGGATACACGTCGATACGGAACGCGCCAAAGTGGAAAGTCCTTTTAAGAGCACTATTGCACATGGGTATCTCACCTTGTCCATGTTGCCATATCTGTGGAACCAGATTATTGAAGTGAACAACCTGAAGATGATGATTAATTATGGTATGGACAAGATGAAGTTCGGTCAGGCGGTATTGTCCGGACAGAGCATCCGACTGGTTGCCCATTTGCAATCTCTGTCGAATCTGCGCGGTGTGGCAAAGGCGGAAATAAAGTTTGCCATCGAAATACAAGGTGAAAAGAAGAAGGCACTGGAAGGGGTGGCTATATTTTTGTATTATTTCAATTGATTATGCGTAAGATGGTATGCCCCCAATGCAAGGTGGGGGCATTTTTTGTGATGAACGGACAAGGTGAGCGCCTGCCGGTCTACATCTCTGACAAAGGTGAGATTGTACCTAAGGACGGCACCTCCTCGTTGGAGGGATACGACCAGGATACGGTTTATTGTTTGTGCTGTTCCTGGCGCGGGACTCCGAAACGTTTGGTGAAATACTGATGGACATACTCCTGCCACAAATGGCGGAGTGCCGCCACGGGATGGTACAACAGCATCCGTGGTCCGGCATACCGCATGACTTCACGCATCCGTTCTTTCATTTCGGGCTTGTAGCAGTGAATGCTGCATTGCCTGCAGGTGGATTTATTCTCACCGAAAGGACAGCGTGAAAGACGAATGCGGGCATATCCCAGCAATTCCTCGCATCGGGGACACAATTGCTTGTTACCTTCCTTTTTCCGGCAGTAGAGGCGGACCATCCGTTCTACTGTCTGTTTTTCCTGCTCGATACGGGATGGCATGTTTATTGTTTGGACTGCCAGCGTTTCAAGGTCGGGAAGAATTCTTTCATACCGGCAATGGCTTCCTCTTTAGTGAAATTCATTCCGGAATCCTTGTTGAATTCGTCGGTGAACTGTGCACAATGTTCTATCATTTCGTCCATAGTGCAGTCTTGTGCAAAATTGCCGTGCTGGTAGCAATAGGTGCAATATTCCTCGTTGAGGCTACCGTCGGCATTGGTTCCGAGTACTTCTGCAGATGACAAGGGCATTCCGCAGCTTTGGCAAAGTTTAGCTTCCATAATGTGTGGAGTTAAGTGATATGCAAATATAGTAATTTATTTTGGTTGAAGCGTCCTTTTCAGATAAATCATGTCTTTCAGTTGCTTGCCTCCTTCAAATATGGGGTGGTCGTAATTATCGATAAAGAAATCGGGTACCCGGTGTGAGTATGCAAATCCGCAGCTTTCATAGAAGGGGATGGTTAGCGGACTGTCTCCAGTGCCGACAAGCATAGTATGGCACCGGTCTTTATAATGTTCAAGAACGAATGCTATCAGTTGTCTTCCATATCCCTGGCGCTGGTATTCCGGATAGACAGCTATGCTCTTTATTTCGTAGATTCCTTTATCCTCGCAGGTGATTACACAAGACGCTTTGACTGTATCATTATCGGATAGGATGAACATCTCTCCCCGTTCCAGATAACGGTCAATCATGGACTCTTGTTCGTCGGCAAGCAGCAGCAGGTCAAGATATTGCTTTTTGTTGCCGGATATGGGATGTATTCTTATCATATTTCTGAATTTCTGGTGTGAAGTTAGTCATTTTCTATTGAATTACAATGGATATCTCTTTTTAACTGTTGAATGGTTGAGAGTTGCCGGTGAACAAAATCTGCCATACGCCGTTCTTCTCATAACATGATAATCTGATGAAGTTATGAGTAAGTTGAAATTCTCTTTTCTGGTTTTGATGCTGATGGTATCAGTCTCGGCTTCTGCCGATTGGGCACCTGCTGATGTACAGGCTGCACTGAAGAAAATGTATCCTACGGCAGATGATGTTGCCTGGTCGCATGATGAGTCTTATTATGTGGCAGATTTCCTGATGAACGGTTTTGATACGAAAGTCTGGTTTGACGGGCAGGCGCAATGGGTAATGCAACAGACGGACTGGGAGACAATGGACGAAGTGCCCCCTGCCGTTTACAATGCTTTTGCCGCCAGTGAATATTCCGGAGGGATGGTGCAGAATGTCACTTGGGTACAGTTTCCCAAATGGCAGTCCATCGTGGCGGTAGAGGTAGGGATGGCAAATCTCCAGACGAAATATCAGATATTGTTTACCCCGACGGGCGAAATCATCCGTGCCCGTAATGTCACCTATACATACAATCCGCTCGGCGCAGCCACTTTCTTGTAACGTCTGTTCGCATACCTGCTGAATTTATCATATCTTTGCCTTCCCAAACCAGACTTTTATGGACAAAGACACTTTTCAGCAGGAGGTTTATAATGTAGTGGCCGCAATCCCTCCGGGGCGGGTGGTGACGTACGGACAGATAGCCTATCTTGTCGGAAGACCTCAATGTTCGCGCATGGTGGGACATGCTATGCACGATGTGCCCGACGGCATGTGTCTGCCCTGCCATCGGGTAGTGAACAGCCAGGGCAGGCTGGCACCGTGCTGGGCGGAACAGCGGGCTTTGCTGGAGGCAGAGGGCGTGACGTTCAGAAAGAATGGGTGTGTGGACATGAAAAAATGCCAGTGGGAATTCATGAAAGAGCAAATACAATAAGATTATGAAATTTATAGGTGCACATGTATCGGCCAGTGGGGGAGTGGAAGCGGCTCCCGTCAATGCCAGTGAGATAGGGGCAAATGCTTTTGCCTTGTTTACCAAGAACCAGCGTCAGTGGGTGGCAAGGCCGCTGACGGAGGAGAGTATCAGGGTGTTTAAGGAAAATTGTGGGAAGCTTGGCTTCGATTCCCGCTATATCCTGCCTCACGACAGTTATCTGATAAATTTAGGGCATCCCGAAGAAGAAGGGTTACAGAAAAGCCGTGCCGCTTTTCTGGATGAGATGCAGCGCTGCGAACAATTAGGGCTGAAGTTACTGAATTTTCATCCGGGCAGCCATCTGAATAAGATTTCCGTGGAAGAGTGTCTGGACAAGGTCGCTGAATCCATTAATCTTATATTGGGCAAGACGCACGATGTGGTGGCTGTCATAGAGAACACAGCCGGGCAGGGTAGCAATGTGGGAAATGAGTTCTGGCAGCTGGGACATATCATTGACCGGGTGGATGACAAGTCTCGCGTTGGAGTTTGCCTTGATACCTGCCACACGTATACAGCAGGCTATGATATAGTGAATGAGTATGACAAGGTGTTTGAGGAGTTTGACACAGCGGTAGGTTTCGGCTATCTGCGTGGTATACACCTGAATGACTCCAAGAAAGCACTCGGCTCCAGAGTAGACCGTCACGACAGCATCGGCAAGGGGCTGATAGGTATGGATTTCTTCCGGCGCTTTATGCAAGATGTGCGTTTTGACGGTATACCTATTATTTTGGAGACGCCCGATGAATCGCTTTGGGCAGAGGAGATAAAACTGTTGAGAAGCTTTGTCTCCTCTGATTGAGAGACTATGCCCTGAATACACATTCTATACGGTTACCGTCCGGGTCGAGGACGACACTTTCAAAATATCCGTCGCCGGAGGTACGGGGCTCTCCTGCGATGGTATATCCCGCTGTACGTAGCCGTTCTGTCTGTCGGAGGACAGCTTCCTGGCTGTCGAAGGCAAAGGCAAAGTGGGTCAGTCCCAGTCTGTTTTCCTCAATAGGGGTATTCTGTATGTCCGTACGGCTCATCAGTTCCAAATCCGTTCCTTCATCGAAGTGAAGGAAATAAGATTCGAATCCTTTTTTGGGGTTGATGTACTTTTCATTGCTGCTCCCGTTGAAGTAACGTGTGTAGAACTCTTTCATCTCTTCCAGTTGGAAGGTCCAGATGGCGATGTGATGTATCTTCATAAGTTTGCTAAATTATAATCTGTGTTCAATCTGAGTAATCTGTGGTGGGGTTGGTAATTGCAGGTGCAGAATAGGGAAAGGCTTTCCCGTCGGGTCGGTTTCGTCCCGGCCGGCCACTTGGAATCCCATATGTTGGTAAAATCGGCAAGCTTGTCCGTTCTGCTCGTTTACATCCACTTTGTGGATGTGTTTTTGGTGGACGGCGTACTCCATGAGCCGTTTTCCGTATCCCTTACCTTGTTGGTCGGGACGGACAAACAACATCTCGATGAGTTCATCGCTCAGTCCCATAAAGGCGGCAATTTCTTCTTTTTCGTTGCGGATGATGTAAAGCTCTACGGCAAGAAAGTACTGCTCTCTTATCAGTGGTTTGTAAAACTGTATATCCTTTTCTGCCAGGAAGTGGTGTGTGCTGCGGACAGAGGCTTCCCAGACGGTCAACAGTTCGTCATAATCTTGTGGGGTAGGTCGGAGTATCATCATTTATTGCATTACTTTGCTGGTTATTAATCAGTAGGCAGTCAGAATTCAGCTTCTTTGGTAATCCTTACGGTTTCTCCCGTTATAGGGTGGGTAAATTCTAAGTATTCGGCATGCAGATAAAGCCGGTCTGCTTTCTCCCCGTAAAGTTCATCACCGATGATGGGGCAGTGCAAGCCAAGCGGGTGTGCTGCATGTATACGTAGCTGATGGGTTCTTCCCGTGCGCGGATAGAAAGCGATACGGGTCCGTTTCCCGTCCAGACGTTCCAGAACTTGATAATCGGTGATGGCGGGCTTTCCGTGTTCGGTGTGTACCATTTGCCGTGGGCGGTCAAGTGGATTCAGGCAAAGCGGGAGGTCGACCGTACCTTTGTCCTTTGGGACAATACCCTCGAGCAATGCGACATAACGTTTCCTGACCAGGCGGTTCTTGAACTGGGCCTGCAGGTTCTGGTGTACACGCTTGGTCTTGGCAATGAGCATTAAACCGGAAGTGGCCATGTCGAGACGATGCACCGTCAGGGGACCGTCAGCTTCGGGATATTGCTCACGCATCAGGCTATAGACGGAGACTGCATCTTCCTTGCCGGGAACAGACAGTATTCCTGCCGGTTTGTTGATGACCGAAAGCCATGGGTCCTCATAAACAATCTCCAGATTCTTGGAGGGTACCTGCATTCTTTTCAACATGGGGTTTTCTTCTACTTGTAGACCTTGCAGCATGTGTTGCAGTATAGGTTCGCACTTTCCTTTGCAAGCCGGATAATAGTGGCCGTGATGGCGTATCTCTGTCTTGGGGGAATCACCCCACCAGAATTCGGCCATGGCAATAGGTTTCCATCCGTGCAGATAAGCTTGTTGCAGCAGTTTGGGGGCCGCACATTCACCCGCACCGGCAGGAGGTGTCTTGTGCACGGTCTGCCCGAATATCTCACAGAGATTCTTGACTTCTCCCCGGTAATTCAGCATCCCGAACTGTTCGAATAGCTTTTGCTGCAATGCTGCAGAGCGGGTTTTACGTTCAGACTTCAATGCTGAAATCCGTCTTTCCCAGTCTTCTGTCTGCGTTTGCAGTGTGGTAATCCTTGCTTTCCATGAACGTTCCAGGCGTTTATATTCTGCCTTTTGGAACTGGCTTTCCCGTATCAGTTCGGCTTCTTCCTGCGCATTGAGTTCTTTTTCTTTTCTGCGCTGTTCTCTGGCTGTTTTGGCTTCTTTCAACTGTGCTTTGGCTGTTGCCAGTATGTTTTCTGCTGACTGAATGGTCCGGGCAAGCTCTGCTGATAAGGCGGCATATGCTTTGTCATTTTCCAGTTGCCGGATGTTGCGGTTGATGGAAGAGATGTTCTCTTCTTCTATCTTGAAAAAGCCTTGTGGCTGTAGCAAGTTATATACGGGAGGAACAAAAAAGGGATGTAGGTTCTTTCCGGCCAATATGCCTGAGAATGCAGCTAAATATCCGGTTTCTCCATGCTCGGTTTGTACAATCAGTACCCCGAACATTTTGCCTTGGCGCAGTTCGTCCTTCCATGCAGTTTGTCGGGTAAGATAGCTTTGTACTTCTTTGGCTGCCAATATACATAATGGGTGCGGAGTATAGCAGAAAGGATAGGTGAACCTTTCCGGAAGCGGAATGTCGGTTATGGAAGTAGTAAAACGGTGTAACATGATGTTGCAAAGATACTATATTTCTCTCATAACAGACCGTTTGTACTGCAAATCTTTATTTCGTTGTATATAGGTTGTATCGCTTATGAAGAAAAAAACATCTTTGGGAAAGTTTTACTTATTCTCCGTTTATACAAATATGTATATATGTGTGAATTAACTTTGTTTTTGATAAATTGGCAACTCTGTTATCCTTAAAAAATGACTATTAATCTGTCTCGGATATTTTCTTCTTCCATAGACTTCTTTTTGTATACTTTAGATGTTATGCCGTCGTATGAATACGGATGAAGAGCTTTTGCCTTAGTGATACTTGTAAAATAAATTAAGTTATTGCCTTTTTTGTTTTATTGGGGAATGGTTGTTTTTTAAACTTCCTAGATATATAAAAGAAACTTATTTCTCTTTAAAAAGTTGTATATTAGCACCTTAAAGTTTTTCAAAAGATTATATGGGCAAAAACAAAGAGAACTTAAACATATTCTTGCTTCATTTTTTAGAACGGTTGAATAGCAATGAACCCAATGAAAGGAAAGTTATTGAATCGTTGACCGATTTCTGCAACTACTATGACTTTACGAAAGGGTTTATCTATCAGACTGACGGATTCCGTTATTTCTTATTGAAAGAAACGATTGGAAATGAAGGTGGGACTATGAAACCCCGTTTCGATATGGGAGAGTTGAAAAAGGAGCATGTCGATGCCATGAAAGCTCGGGATAAACCTTTCTATGGAAACAGAAATGCGGATGCTTCATGGGATGATATTGACATTCTTGATTTCTACGGTGAGGATTCTTTGTTAATCAGGCATTTTGAAGATACTGGGGGTAAAATCATCGGATTCATAGGTTTTGCAGGCAGGGAGGAAGAGACCTATCTCACGGAAGAGGAGTTGCAAATCATTCATCTCTTGCTGGGCTCGTTCTCTAAGGAAATTGCGGTCAGGGAATATAAGGAAAGGGAAGTGAGGGCCAGCAATACATTAGGCAGTATCATGAATAATATGGGCGTTGATATTTACGTCAACTCTTTCGATTCCCACGATATGTTGTATGCCAATAGGTCTATGGTGGAACCATATGGCGGTATCGAGCATTTCTGGGGGAAAAAATGCTGGGAGGCCCTCTACTCGGACAAGACGGGGGAGTGTGAGTTCTGCCCAAAGAGGCATTTGATAGATGAAAACGGACACCCCACCAAAGTCTATTCGTGGGATTATCAACGGCCATTTGACAAGTGTTGGTTTCGCGTGTTCAGTGCAGCCTTTGCTTGGGTGGACGGGCAGATGGCGCATGTCATTACCAGTGTGGATATCGACCATCAGAAAAAGATAGAGGAGGAATTGCGGGTCGCCAAGGATAAGGCAGAACATCTGGACCGCTTGAAGTCTGCTTTCCTGGCCAATATGAGTCATGAAATCCGTACTCCGCTCAATTCCATTGTCGGTTTTGCAAGCATCATTGCCGAACTGGACGATAGGGAAGAACGCCAGGAATACCTTGCCATCATGCAGGAGAATACGGAACTGCTCTTGCAACTGATATCCGACATTCTGGATTTGGCAAAGATAGAAGCGGGAACACTTGATTATAATATGGGGTATGTGGATGTCAGTGACTTCTGTAAGGACGTGATGCGCAACTATGATATAAAGGAAGACAAGGCTGTACCGGTTCTGTTGGCTCTCGACTTGCCCGATTACCGTATCTATACCGACAAGAAACGTCTGATGCAGGTGGTCACCAATTTTATAAACAACGCTTTGAAGTTCACCAGTGAAGGGCAGATCCTTTTGGAATATCATCCGGTGGAAGGTACCGGTCAGATAGAGTTTTCTGTGACGGACACCGGTATGGGTATTGCTCCGGATGCCGTGGTTACTGTGTTCGACCGCTTTGTAAAGCTTAATACCTTTGCGAAGGGCACGGGTTTAGGCTTGTCCATCTGTAAAAGTATCATTGAGCATCTTGGCGGGACTATCGGTGCTGAGTCGGAATTGGGAGTCGGCAGCCGTTTTTGGTTCAGGCATCCGTGTGCCGAATGATTTTATTTGCCTATATTTGTGCGAACTTCAATATTTATGGATAAAAAACTCTGTACCGATGAAAAACAAGACATGGACGTGCCTGGTTGTTGTGTCAGCAGCATTGCTGATGGCGGGTTGCGGCAGCAGGACAAAGAAACAAACAAATGAAGATGTAAGTATGGATAGTGTCGGTGTAACATGCAGTGGCGTAAAGACCTTGCAACTGGAGGGAGTGCAGGCCACTTGGATTCAGGATAATGCTGGTGAGCATTTGATGCCGAGAACGATTTTCCCGGATGCAAGCGATGAATTGATGGAAAGTTTGTCGCTTCAAGGCGGTATTCCTTCTTCCATGAGCACCTTCCTGGTAGATACGAATGGTATCCGTATCCTTTTTGATACGGGAATGGGAGCTCCCGGCAGTCGTCTGTTGCCCGGATTACAATCTTTGGGTATCTCTCCGGCAGATATTGGATATCTGTATCTTACCCATTTCCATGGCGACCATATCGGTGGAATGATGAAGGGAGACAGTGTAGTCTTCCCGAATGCCGAAGTGTACGCATCAAAAGTGGAATATGATGCCTGGATGGCAATGCCTGCCGAAAGGAAGGCGCAGGTCGTAAAGACGATGGATGCCTATAAGGAACGGCTGCATCTGTTTGAGTTTGGCGATACCTTGCCGGGCAATGTGGTTGCCATGGAGGCAGTCGGTCATACTCCCGGTCATACGGTTTTCCAGAGTGGCAAGTTACTGGTGATTGGTGACCTCATCCATGGTGCGGCCCTTCAGTTGGAGCATCCGGAATACTGCGCTTCCTATGATATGGATAAGGAAGCTGCCGTGAAAGCACGCAAGTATTTCCTCCAATATGCCAAGGACAACCAATTGACGATGGCAGGTATGCATCTTCCTGCTCCGGCCTTCAAATAGAATGGGAGAGTGTCAAAAGTATATGAGTACTTTCATTATGCTATATTTAGGCGCGGATAGTTCTGAGCCCCTCGTTATTCCTTTTTACTTTTAGAAGCGGCAGTCTTGTTCGATGTATGTCATATATTCGTCGTAACTGATGTGCCTGCCTCCCATTGTTTTGAGGTGAGGGGTTTCGAACTGGCAATCTATCATGACGCCTCCATGTTCCCTGAAGAATTGGGCCAGATGGATGAGGGCCAGCTTCGAGGCGCTGGGAACGAGTGAGAACATGCTCTCTCCAAAGAAACAACGTCCCAGGGTCACTCCGTACAGCCCACCTACCAATTGCTCTTCTTCCCATACTTCCACGCTGGCGGCGAATCCTTGTTCGTGCAGGTGCGTATAGGCTTCCATCATCTTCGTTCCGAGCCAGGCGCCTTCTTGTTCTATCCGCAATTCTCCGCAGGTTTGTATGATGTCTTGGAAAGCTTCGTTGAAGGTGATTTCGTACTTTCCTTTGTTGATGAGCGTACGCATGGAGTGGGAGATATGGATTTCGTCCGGAAAGATGACGAAACGGTCCATCGGGCACCACCATTGTATCAGTTCTTCCCGAAATGCGTACCAGGGGAAGATGCCGTTGGAGTACGCCAGGATGAGGCGGTCAATGGATAGGTCACCGCCCACAGCGAGCAACCCGTCGGGGTCGCCGTAGTGAGGGTCGGGGAAAGCAAGTTTATCCGTCAGTTGAAAGACCATATCGTTATTCGGTTGCGGGTTGTAGTTTCAATGCTCCGTTTTCCACTTGCACGCGGACTTTTCCTCCTGCCTTCAATGTACCGAACAGAATTTCGCGCATCAGCAAGGGTTTCAAGTGGGCGGCTATCACGCGGTCCATCTCCCGGGCGCCGTATTCGGGAATAAAACCCCGTTGGAGCAGCCATTCGTGTGCTTCCTGGCTCAATACCATTTCCACCTGGCGGGAAGACAGCTTGCTGCCTAGTTCTCCGAGTTTCTTGTCGAGGATAAGTGATGCCATCGGGCGGTCCATGTCATGGAAGACCACCGTGGCAGAGAGGCGGTTGATGAATTCGGGCTTAAAGGTTTTCTTGACTTGTTTCAGCATGGCTTCTCCGGCGGTGACCTGACTGTTGAAGCCGATGGACGCTTGGCGGGCATATTGTGCTCCGGCATTGGAGGTCATGATGAGGACCACGTGTCGGCAGTCGGCTTTCCGTCCTTTGTTGTCAGTCAGTACGGCATAATCCATTACTTGCAGCAGGATGTTGAATACGTCGGGATGTGCTTTTTCTATCTCATCGAGCAGTAGCACGCAGTTTGGGGTCTTGCGTATGGCGTCGGTCAGCAGGCCGCCGTCCTCGTAACCCACGTAGCCGGCAGGCGAGCCAATCAGTTTGGCTACGGTATGCTTTTCGGTATATTCGCTCATGTCAAAACGTTGCAGGGCGATGCCCAGCTCGGCGGCGAGCACTTTGGCAACTTCGGTCTTTCCTACTCCGGTGGGGCCTACAAAGAGCAGGCTTGCTAGCGGTTTGTTTTCGTCCAGCAGTCCTGCTTTGGACATTTGCACAGCTTCCACTACCTGACGGACGGCTTCTTCCTGCCCGTAGATGCGGGAGCTGATGCGCTCGTGCAGGCTTTCCAAGGCGACTGTGTCGTCCTCTTTCATGGCGAGGGCATTGACTTTGCAGGTACGTGCCAGTATGTCGGTTATCAGTGCCTTGTCCACGGTCTGTTCTCCGGAGTCTGTGGGATGTATTTCCCGGTAAGCTCCTGCTTCGTCCACCAGGTCGATGGCTTTGTCGGGCAGGAAACGGTCGCTGATGTAGCGGGCGCTTGCCTTTACGGCGTAGGGGATGACGTCGGGCTCGTAGGTGACGCCGTGGTAGGTTTCGTATTTCTCTTTCAGGCCTTCTACGATATGTATGGCTTCTTCAATGCTCGGTTCCAGTATGTCTATCTGCTGGAAGCGGCGTACCAGTCCCTTGCTGCGTGCGAAGTAGCGGTTGTACTCGTCGTAGGTGGTAGAGCCGATGAAACGTATTGCCCCGGTTTCCAGATAGGGTTTCAGCATGTTGGAGGCATCCATAGAGCCTTCGCCCGTGCGTCCGGCGCCTATCAGGTTGTGTATCTCGTCGATGTAGACGATGGCGTTTCCCTCACGGCCGATGCCTTCCATGATACTTTTCAGCCGCTTCTCGAAATCGCCGCGATATTGTGTGCCTGCCAGTAGACTGCCCAAGTCCAGCTCATAGATGCGGAAGCCGGCAAGCCGTTCGGGGACGTTGCCCGCTTCGATACGGGCGGCAAGCCCATAGGCAAGGGCTGTTTTGCCTACACCGGGTTCGCCCACATGCAATGGGTTGTTCTTTTCTTTGCGGCAGAGCACTTGTATGGTTCGCTCCAACTCCATCTCCCTGCCGATAAGCGGGTTGTGGTCTGCCAGATGGTCGTTGAGGCAGGTCACGTAGTTACGCCACGGTTCTGTTTTCTCTTGTTCATCGGGAGATGGCGTACCGCCTGCTTCTTCTGCCAGCTCCGCTTCTTCGTAGTGGGTAATGAGCAGACTGAGGAATTCGGGCAGGTTGCCGCCGACTGCTTCCTTCAGGAAATGGCATGCCCAGGAATCTTCCAGTTGCAGCAAGCCTTGTATCAGATGGGGAACACCCAGTTCTTCGGCGCTGGAATACTCTGTCACCGTATAGGCATGTTGCAGGAGTGAGCTGAGCTGGACGGAAAGTCCCAACTCGTATTCCACATTGTCGGGGACAGTGTCCACTTCTTCCGTCAGATAGTTTTCCAGTGAGATGCTGAGCTCCACATAATTGTAGAAGGTATCTTGCAGGGTGTGGATAAAGGGTTCCTGCTCTATAATGGCGCTCAGCAGATGTTCGGGCATGATGAACTCGTGCCGGTAAGACTCGGCCTTTCTTTGTGCGGAAGCGAATGCTTGGTTTACGAATATCGTATTTTTTATATCCATATTGTTTCTTTCTTCTTATTCTTCTTCCTCCGGGGTGACGGTGAGCCGGAGGGGGAAACCTTCATTGCGTGCCATGCGGGTGGCTTTCTGTACTTTGGAGTGGGCGATGTCGTATGAGTAGATGCCCACTACCGCGGAGTTGCTCTTGTGCACCTGCAGCATCAGTGTTTCCGCTTCTACCGATGATTTGTAAAAGACGGTGGTGAGTACTTTTACCACAAACTCCATGGTGGTGAAGTCATCATTGTAGATGGTGACTTTAAAGCGTCGGGGTTCCCGTAGTTCTATGCGTTCTTTTTCTTTGAAAGAAGATTGCTGTTGTTCCATTTCTTTGAAAAACTACTGTTAAGACATTGTTCTACCGTTGTGTGGGCAACGAAAACTCCTGCCAGTCATATTCGTCTCCGTACTCGTCGGCTATGGCTATGCGTATGGTGACGTTACCCGTCTTTATCCGTTCTCCGGCACTGATGTTGGCGGTGTATTTCACACCGTTGTGCGGAGTTATTTGCTCTATCATGACCGACGGTGATATGTAAATGCGCTTCATGCCCGTGGTTTCCGCCACCACCGGCACTACGTTGTAGGCTGTTTTGTTTCCTTCGTTCATGATTTCAAAAATCACTTTACAGTTTTCGCCCGAATTGATGACGTGGTTGCGGCTGTCGTCAATGAAACGTATATTCCGTATCCTCAAGTGGTCGATGGCCGATGCTTGCGGCTGTCTTCCGGATTGCGGGGGATAGGGCTGTGTCCTTTCTATCCGGTAGCTGTACTCCTCCTGCTTTTTGGGGGCTGTGGCTGCATTGGCAATGGCAGCTCCCGCAATGGTTCCTATGATGGTGCCGATGGCGGAACCCCGGTATCCTCCTCGCCAGCCTCCGTTACTGTCACCTATCAGCCCGCCGATGGCACCGCCTACATTACTTCCGATGGCAGCTCCTGCGAGCACTGCGTTAGGGTCGCCTGCAGCCATCTGGCTTGTGCCGCATCCGCTGAGGATGATGGTTGCTGCCAGGATTCCTATAAAAGACTTTTTCATGTTCATATCCTATAATTATTATGTTGGGCAGATTGTTTTATAAAAGGGCTATTCCCAGTAAATCATCTTTTTGGTCATGCCTCCGTCAATGGTTATGTTTTCGCCATTGATGAAGTCGTTTTCGTCTTGACATAGGAATACGCACATACGGGCAATATCTTCCGGTTTGCCAACCCGTCCGGAGGGATGTTGTGAATGGTCTTCTGCCCGTAATTGTTCATAATCGTGTGTCTGAATCCAGCCCGGAGAGATGGAGTTGACCGTGATGTGCCACTCTGCAAGCGATAAAGCCAACGCATGCGTCAATGAATAGATACCTCCTTTGGAAGCTGCATATCCTTCACTGCCTGGTTCACTCATCAGATAGCGGGTAGAACAGAGATTAATGATTCTTCCGTAGGTATTCGTGCTGTTTTGACTTTTGCGGTGTACTGCCAACGCATGTGAAGTAATGAACACCGGACGTAAATTCACAGACAATATTTTATCGAAAGTCTCCACACTCGTTTCTGTGATGGGAGAGAATTCACTGATGCCGGCATTGTTTATAATGATGTCAATATCCCCCCATTCCTTGAAAATATTTTGCAGGCAAAGTTCCAATGCTTCTTTGCTGTTTAGGTCGACGGGGTGGAATTGTGCTCCGGTGGCTTGGGCGGTTTGTTGTCCTTCCAGTTCATTCTTGTCACAAAAGGCTACTTGGTAATTAAGCTTGCAGAAGGCTTCTACAATGGCTTTGCCAATACCTCCTGCACCTCCGGTAACGAACACTTTCTTTCCGCCTTTTTTGAGGGGAAGTGTCGGCTTATGTAGCGTTTGTGCCTTACCGGATTTTTTCGCTTTCTCCCAAGCTGCTTTGCGTGCCCGGTATTGCTCGTACTGATTTTCAAGATAATTATCGGCCATATATGTTTCCGGTTTTATTGTTTAACTGTCTTTCTCCGAATAAGTTCACTTCCTTGCATTGGGAGATGATATAGAGATGATGCCCCCAAGGGATGGAGAAAAATTTCTCTTCACCTAATTTGGAAACAACTTGTTGCCAAATAGTATATGGCTCATTATAAAATAGATACCACTGCTTTATACTGCGTATGTTTCTATATGAGAACCCTTTCATATCAGGAAATTCTGCCATCAGCTCACGACTCAACTCTTCGAGAAATCCGCTTCCCCAAGTCATTTCTTTCTGCCGTTCTATAATTTCTGCCCCCAGTTGCCAGTAAAGGTGAAGCAGTTCGCTGTTCACGCGTACAGCCGCTTTAATCTGTGCACTACGAATGTCTTGTTTTAGGTGGTTTACCCAATCCTTGAACGGTTGATTTATAGATAGTGCTGTTTTCATATTTTTATTTTCTTCATCGTCATATTCGATGTTTCTATTTCACAAAGTTAAGAAAAAGAATTTATTTCAACTGTAATCCTTTCCGTCTTTTCTACCTCTCCACTTTTACCACACAATATACCATCTCCCCCTCTCTTTCCTTTACCTCATCCCGTGTTGCTGCAATATCCTCCCGAACACGTTCACCCGTTTTGCAGAGAATAGGTATCGCACTATGTCGCTGTATTTCCTCCTATATTTTCGCAGGCGATAATTATTCCCCTTGTAGGGCTTCAAAAGGGAATCCGTCTGTTTCCCTAAGGAGAACGGTTTGTTTCAATATGGAGAACAGTTTGTTTCATTAGTAGGAAACAGTTCGTTCCGTTAAAGAAAACAGTTTGTTTTATTGAGTGCGAACAGTTTGTTTCATAGTATGTGAACACTTTGTTTCTTACTGTTGTAACAAAGTGTTCACCGTTGTGAACTAAAGTGTTATCTATATTTTCAGTGATAAAATGACATGAAAAGGGGGCTGAAGATTACCTTTCTACCATTTGTATTCCTCGCTGTAAGAGTCGAAAGCCGGTTCTCCCGGAATGTTGTATTGGTGGAAAGTTCTGCGGATATAGTTCTGGTCTTCGGGGGAAAGGTAAGATTCTTCCCGGTAGAAGCGGTAGTATTTTCCGCGGCCGAAATGGGCTATCAACTGGCTTTTCAGAGGTTGGAGATTCTTGTAGGGAACTTCATCGAGCAAGTGGCTGATTCCCCATGCGACATGTATCTTTTGTGTCGATTGAAAATAGGCGCATTGGCTGCTATCCTCTGGAATACACAGTGGATTGATGATGCGGATGGACGGGTACTCGGGGGTATCGCGAAGGGCGGCTAAGCGATGCAGGCAGTTGTCGGCTTTCGGGCATTGGTTGTTGAAACAGCGTGAGTAGTTGGCAGGTGCTAAAGGTTTCTCGGAAGAATGTTTCATGTTTATATATACTTTGATGAAGCGACAAAGATAGCACTAACTTTTTGATATAGCCTTCTGTTCTCTTGTTTGAAATGCCCCCTCATTGAAAAAACAGCAGCCGGAACCACTGAATTCAGTAATTCCGGCTGTACCGTTCTTTCTTATAAGTATGGATGGACTATTTCACCTGGATGATGTCATAATTCAAGTCACTCACTGCTTCCTGCAGGCTGTCGTTGACAAGGCGCAGGGTTGTGTCGTTCACTACTACGAAGTACACCGGAGTGTCCCCGTCGTTCGGGGTCAGCTTGATGGCTGTTTTCTTCTTGTTGTCGACGTCTTTCTGGATAACTTCTTTCTTTCCTTTGGAAGTAAAGCTCTTGTTCTTTCCGGGGCCTTCGGCATCCAGATAAGTTGTTACCAGCGTGTAGCCGCTTTCTCCGTCGGGACCTACACTGTCTACGCTCAATACATACTGGATGCCCGGACCGTCGGCGGCGGGAAGGATTCCTTCGTATACGGCTACGGCAGACGAGTCATTGCCGGTAACAGCCATTACACTTTCGTCCATGGCGACGGTGTCATTGTTCTGAGTTCCTTTTGATTGGCAGGATACCAATGCAGCGGCAAGGGCTGCAATCATCATTACTTTTTTCATTGCTTTAATGGTTTAAGTTAATTATAAAGACGCAATAGCGTTTGTTATTCATCTTCTTCTTTCTTGATGACGAGCAGCTTGTCCACCCGTCCGCGGTCCATATCCACCACTTCGAAGTCCAGGTTTTTGTAGTTGAACAAGTCTCCGGCTTTCGGCACCCGTCCTATCAAGAACATGGCAAGACCGCTCAAGGTGGTGAAGTCTTCTTCTTTCAGGTCATCATAGTTCATAATGCCCATCGCCTCCATAAAGTCATCCAGATTCATGGAAGCTTCCACCAGCATGGAACCGTCTTGACGAACAACGATTTCCTCTTCTTCCGTTTCATTCTCTTCGAGGATGTCTCCGAAGATACTTTCCGTCAAATCGTGCAGGGTGATGATACCTTCTGTATTTCCATACTCGTCTACAACAACTCCGAACTTGTTTTTGTTCTTCTTAAACAGCTCTAAAACTTTCTTTGCATACAAACTTTCCGGAATAAACAAAGCAGGGCGTGCAATACTACGTAAGTTGAAGGGTTGTTCGCCGCCCATCATCAAGATGATGTCCTTTACGGAAACCACACCGATAATCTCGTCCTTTCCCCGCTCCACCAGGAGATATTTGCTGAAGTGTTCTTCGTGGATGATACGCAGCACCTCTTCCGGTGTGTCTGTGGGATGGAGCACGACGATGTCGCGGCGATAGGTCATCAGGTCATTCGCTCTTTTGTCCGAGAAGCGGAACACGTCACGCAGCATTTCCGTTTCGTCTTTGTCGATGACGCCTTGTTCCGAGCTTTGGTGCAGAATCATCTTCAGTTCGTCTTGTGTCATTTGGCGTTCTTCGCCGCTGTTCAGTCCGATGAGTTTGTTCATCAGTTTGGTGGAAGCGCTCAGCAGGCATACAAACGGATAGGAGATCTTGGTCAGCACAATCATGAAGGGGCTGAGCATGGTGGCCCATCGTTCCGGGTTGTTCAAGGCGATGGACTTGGGCACCAGTTCGCCTATGATGAGCGACAGATAGGTGATGATGGCTACTACGGTAATCATGGCGAGAGTCTTGGCATAGGCGGCTACTCCCGGAATGAGGGCGAACAGCGGTTCTACGTCATCAGCGATGGTGGCACCACCATAGGCACCGGATACGATACCGATAAGAGTAATACCGATTTGGATGGTGGAGAGGAATTTTTCGGGTTCTTCCAGTTGTTTCAATACTCCTTTGGCTCTTTTGTTCCCTTTTCCGACAAGAGTTTCAAGGCGTGCTTTACTTGAGGAGACTAAAGCGATTTCATACATGGCAAAAATGCCGTTCAGAATAAGTAAAAGTAGAATGATAATAAACTCCATAGTGGATTTTGAATAGTTTGTGAGGCAAAGATAATGATTTTTCAGTATTTATTGTTAATATTGCCATCCGTTAGAAAAAATAAACAATAAATAGATGAAAAAAAGAATTATTGCCTTGGGGCTTTTGTGGTGTCTGTCTGCCGTAATGTTGCAGGCGGCACGTGTAGACACGGTGTTGGTGAGAAGTGCAGCCATGAATAAGGATGTAAAAGTTGTGTATGTATTGCCTGATAAGGCTATCGGCAAGCAGGCTTGTCCGGTGGTTTATCTGTTGCACGGTTATGACGGCAATGCGCGGAGCTGGGTGCAACTGAAGCCGGAATTGCCGCAGATGGCGGATGAGAAAGGAATCATATTTGTATGTCCGGACGGCAAGAACAGTTGGTATTGGGACAGTCCGGAGAATCCTGCCTACCGTTATGAGACTTTTGTCACCTCGGAACTGGTGAAGTATACAGACGGGAACTATGCTACCATTCCCGATAGAAAGGCACGTGCCATCAGTGGATTGAGTATGGGTGGCCACGGTGCTTTGTGGAGTGCTATCCGCCATAAGGATGTGTTCGGTGCGGCGGGCAGTATGAGTGGAGGAGTGGATATACGGCCGTTCCCCCAGAATTGGGAAATGAACAAGCAGTTGGGAGAGTTTGCTGCCAACAAGGCATCTTGGGATGCGCATACGGTGGTCAACCAGCTGGATAAGATTGTAAATGGAGACTTGGCGCTAATCATCGACTGCGGTGAGGCCGATTTCTTTCTTGAAGTGAACAAGGACTTGCACAACCGGCTGCTGGCAAGGAAGATAGACCATGACTTCATCACCCGTCCCGGTGGACATACCGGAACGTATTGGAACAACTCCATAGACTATCACGTCCTTTTCTTCGACAAGTTCTTTAAGAAGTAAGTAACTTATTATTCGATGGTATAGTTCACGGTGCGTGTGTAGTCCTGCTCGTAGCCGTTCCTTATATGCCTGACGACTGCATGGCAGGAAGTGACGATACCCCGGTTATCTAACGTATAAGTATAGGTGGTGGTCTCTTCACTTTCTCCGTTGCTGTCCGGGATGAGTTGGGTAATCAGATAGTTTGCAGGTTCTCCCAATATCTTCCCGTATATGGCAACCGCATGCATGGAAAGCGGATACATGTCCGTAATGAATAGGCTTGGTATTTCGGAGATATTTGCAATTTCATTGTCTGATGGTGTGGTAGCCGTACTGTTGTGCTCAAAAGTGTCAACCTTTTGCTGTATGCGCAATGCCCGGAAGTTGCTGTAGTCTATTGTAATGAATGAGTATTCTTTTCCGTCGTCCAGCTTTTCTGTGATGTTTTCCAGATAGTATTTGTCTTCGGTGTTGATGAGGTAGGAGAAGGTGTAAGTACGGGTATTTCCTGCCATATCCTGACTGGTACAAGTGGTGGCATAACCTTTGTCATTCAGCGTGTAGGTTGATACTGTACCTGCTTCGTCGGTTATCACGGCTTGATGGTCCTTGTATTCGACAGTAGTGGTATTCTCTATCTCGAAGAGTTCGTCTCCTGCTGTAAAGCTCTGTTTGCCGGTGTAGCCGGTCAGCCTGCCTGCACTGTTGTAAAGGTAGGTGTGGGTGGCAGTAACCGGTTGCGCATCGCTCTCTATCACTTCTTTGAGTTCGATTTTGGAGAAAGGAGTGGTGGGGTAGGTTGACGGCTCCGATTCTGGCGTATCACTGCCATTGTTATCATCGCTGCAAGCTGCCAGTCCGCCGAGCAACAGCAGGCTGAACATGATTCCCGAAAATCGGGTGATGATTGTAACTCTTCTGTTTAGTTTCATCCTATTTGTCTTTTTATTTGATGCGTACGGCATGGCTTGCCCGACGTTCAATGGAGTTTGCGAGAGTGGTCACTCTTAAAGAACGGGTATCTTCTTGTGCGGGCGGTTGTATGCTTCCGTCGATGGCGCCGAGTGCAGTGCTCAATAAGGCTTCGTTGGTATCTCCAAAGGGCAGGAAACGTGACATGTCGCTCATCTCATTCACTACATATCCCGAGTAGGCCGGTTGGAATCCGGATTCATAATCAGATTTCCCTTCCGAATTGTATATCTTGCAGACGATGGGATTCATCGTTATCATCAGTTCGGGGCTGGAGAAATTCCTGGAACCTACATTCTTGCCTACGGTAGTACCGCCGATTATGACAACATCCATATACGGGTCGAGGCAGTTAATCACCATTTCGGAGGCGGAGGCAGTCTGGCTGCTGGTAAGTACGTAGAGAGTATTCAGGTTTAGGTTTGCTCCGTTTCCGATGAGTCCGGAATTCAGGGTGAACGGTACTATCTGCGGATTGAAGCGGTTGTTGAATTCCAGGTACCCCAACTCTTGTCCCAAGGCGGAGGAAGGTGCAAGCATGGTACACAGCAATTCTGCGCAACTCAGTAATCCACCGTTGTTGTAGCGCAAGTCAAGGATGAATTCGTTGACTTGCTGTGATGCGAAATATTGGAATGCGCTGCGCAGGTCGTTGTCATATTCATTACTGTTGTCCGTGGGGCCGGAACTGAAGTGGTTGTAGACCAGATAACCTATTTTCTTGCTGCCTGATGTATATACATTCTTATAGTGCACCGGGTTGTCGTTGACGGGACGCGCCGATGCTATCTGTCTGGGTTTGTCGTAAGCAACGATGGCATTTTTCTCCACGTCGTAATAACCTACTGTAAGTTCCATGGCACTACTTCCATACAGTTTCTTATAATTCTGTTCAGTAATAAAGTTCCCGTCCATCTTCATAATCCAGTCACCCCGTTTTAGCCCGATTTCCGAGGCCGGGCTTCCGTCGGCAACGTAAAGAATCTGTGCAACAATGGCATTCTCTTCTCCTTCTACTTCTATCTGGTTGGTAGTGAACTGGAATCCGTAGCTGTAATCCGTATAGGGGATGCTGCGGGTAGTGGTGATGCTGACCAGACTGTCGATGGTGGAGAATTTGTCTTCTTCGGATTTGAGCGAGGCAAAGAAAGTGAAAGGGGCTTGAAAATAGTTCAAGTCGTTGGTATGGGGGATAGCGTCTACCCAATAGTACCACACACGCATGGTATCGTCAATCCAGCGGTCTGTCTGGGTCTGTCCGGCATACTCTTTCCAGCGGTCCACCCCGCAGGAAGTCAGATAAATGGGAAGAATCAGGGTTCCCAATATGAGTATCAGTATATTTCTTGCTTTCATGGGGGCAAAGATAGTGCAAATTGAGTGCAGAACTTTCATGCTTGCATGAAAAAGTTTTGCCGAAATGCAGTCTATCTTATCTAAAGATAGAAAATAGCTTGCTTATCTACCACAATTGTGGTATAAAATTCCCTAATCTGTGTCATTGTCTGCCCCGGCTTATCGCTCTATCTTTGCAACATCCGAATGAGAAACGGTTTATTCACCTAAAATACAAACGACAATGGAAACAAAGAAATTGCACTTTGAGACTCTACAACTTCACGTTGGACAAGAACAACCCGACCCGGCAACTGATGCCCGCGCCGTACCTATCTATCAGACAACTTCGTATGTATTCCGTAATTCGGCCCATGCGGCAGCCCGCTTTGGCTTGCAGGACCCGGGGAATATTTACGGGCGGTTGACGAATTCCACCCAGGATGTGTTCGAGAAACGTGTGGCGGCTCTGGAAGGCGGTGTTGCCGGATTGGCCGTAGCCTCGGGTGCGGCAGCCATCACTTATGCCTTTGAGAATATCACCCGTGCAGGCGACCATATCGTGGCAGCTAAGACCATCTACGGTGGAACGTATAATCTGCTGGCCCACACATTGCCTGCCTACGGGGTTACCACTACTTTTGTGGACCCGGGCAATCTGGACAATTTCGAGAAAGCGATTCAGGAGAATACCAAGGCAGTATTCATTGAAACGCTGGGAAATCCGAATTGCAACATCATTGACATTGATGCCGTTGCTGAAATAGCACACCGTCACCGGATTCCTCTGATTATAGATAACACCTTCGGTACTCCTTACTTGATTCGTCCCATAGAGCATGGGGTAGATATTGTAGTCCATTCGGCAACGAAGTTCATCGGAGGGCATGGTACGTCCTTGGGTGGTGTTATTGTAGATAGCGGCAAGTTCGACTGGGTGGCCTCGGGGAAGTTTCCCCAACTGACGGAACCGGACCCGAGTTATCATGGAGTACGTTTCGTCGACGCTGCCGGTCCTGCTGCCTATGCCATCCGTATCCGTGCCGTATTGTTGCGTGATACCGGTGCCACAATCAGTCCTTTCAATGCTTTCATTCTGTTGCAAGGATTGGAGACGTTGTCGCTTCGCGTGGAACGTCATGTGGAGAATGCCTTGAAAGTGGTTGAATTCTTGAAGAAGCATCCCAAAGTGGTTGCCGTGAACCACCCGTCCCTGCCCGAGCATCCTGACCACGCGCTTTACGGGAAATACTTTCCGAATGGAGGCGGTTCTATCTTTACGTTTGAGGTGCGGGGCGGTGTGAAGGAAGCGCAGACGTTTATTGACAGTTTACAGATATTCTCGTTGCTTGCCAATGTGGCTGATGTGAAATCCCTGGTTATCCATCCTGCCACCACTACCCATTCCCAATTGAGTGCACGGGAATTGGAAGAACAAGGCATCAAACCGGGCACGGTCCGCCTCTCCATCGGGACAGAACATATCGATGATTTGCTGGACGACTTGTCCCAGGCATTTGACAGAATTTAAAAGAATAACAGTATACGATAGAATGAATATTGCTGTATTATTGTCGGGAGGTGTAGACAGCTCCGTGGTGGTACATCTCCTTTGCGAACAAGGTTACCGTCCTTCTCTATTTTATATCAAAATAGGGAGGGACGATGCCGATTATATGGACTGCTCTGCGGAAGAGGATATGGAGATGGCTTCTGCCATTGCCCGGCGTTATGGATTATCGTTGGAAGTAGTGGACCTGCACCGGGAGTATTGGGACCAGGTGGCGGCTTATGCCATTGATAAAATAAGACGTGGCTTGACTCCCAATCCGGATGTGATGTGCAACAAGCTGATAAAGTTCGGGTGCTTTGAGCAACGTGTGGGGAAGGATTTCGATATCACGGCAACCGGGCACTACGCCACTACGGTGTTGAGGGATGGAAAGACATGGCTCGGTACCGCTGCCGATTCCGTGAAAGACCAGACCGACTTTCTGGCACAGATAGATTATCTGCAAGTTTCCAAACTGATGTTTCCATTGGGCAGACTGATGAAGAATGAGGTTCGTGACATAGCCCTGCGTGCCGGATTGCCCAGCGCCAGACGTCGTGACAGTCAGGGCATCTGCTTTCTGGGAAAGATTGATTATAATGATTTTGTGCGCCGTTTCCTTGGCGAAAGGGAAGGGGATATTGTGGAGTTGGAAACGGGTAGAAAGTTAGGCAAGCATCGGGGCTATTGGTTTCATACCATCGGCCAGCGTAAAGGATTGGGGTTGGGTGGAGGACCGTGGTTTGTTGTCCGCAAGGATGTGGAGGAGAATGTGATTTACGTGTCCCGCGGATGTGATACGGCATTGCAATACGGCTATGAATTCCGTATGTACGATTTTCATTTCATTACGGATAATCCCTGGAAGGGAGCGCAGGAAGAGGTGGAGGTGACTTTCAAGATACGCCATACGCCGGAGTTTGTCAAAGGCAGGTTGCAAAAGGAGGCGGAGGGTTACCGCATTGTTTCGGAAGAAAAGCTGCAAGGCATTGCTCCGGGCCAGTTCGGAGTGGTGTATGATGCTGATGCCCGGCTGTGTGTCGGGAGCGGGGAGATTTATATATAATATTCCACCAAGTCTACGATGCCTGCCTTCATGGCATATTTGGTGGCTTCGTGCGCATTGTTTACACCCAGTTTCCGGAAGATATTCTTCCGGTGGCTGTTTACCGTATGGAAGCTGAGGTTTCGTTCGGCAGCTATTTCTTTGGTTGTTTTCCCCAGGGCTATCTCTTTTAGGATGCTCCGTTCGGCAGTAGTCAGTAAATCATCTTTGATGGTAGGATGAGTGGGGGAGGAGGAACCGTTGCCTGCGAGCAGCAGGTTACTGACGTGATTACAGATGAATCGCTCCTTGCGTGAGGCGCATTGTAGTGCGGTCAGTATCTCTTCTTTGGAATTATCCTTCAGCGCTACGCCGAATGCCATGCTGCTGAACAATACCTGGCGCAGGAACGGTAGGCTCAATTCGTCGGAAAAGAGTAGCCAATCGGCTTCCTTGAAGCGTTCGTGAAGTACCATTAGCTCTTCGGCTCCCGAAAAATCAAAAAGGGTATAGTCCAGAATGACAACGGCGGTGGGATGCAGGCGTAGTTGCTGTATCAGTTCTGCCTTGTTGTCGGCTTCCAGCAGCAGGGAGGTGTCTTTCTGTCTGCCCAATAGGAACATCATGCCTGCTTTGGTGATATCTTGATTGTCTGCAATGATAAATTCTCTCATGACATTGGTATATAAAAAACTCCGCTACAAATGTACACTTTTTAGTGTGATTTGTGGCGGAGTGGGAATATATATATATTTATATAAGGGTTTTACCAGGAACGTCCCTTGAATATGTTGGATTGTTCCAGCGGAACCAGGTTCCCGCTCAAAGTCATGGTGTTGGAGTTGAAGTTCGGGCTGATGGTTACGGTTGCGTTGTTCCCGCCATCGGTCAGCGTAAGGAATATCTGGGCGGAAATGCCGATACCCTGGATGCTGAAGTTACAATTCACGTTGCCCCGTTTGTCGGTAGTCATTTGGATGTCCGATACGGTTCCGTCTACTGTTACACCGCCAATGCCGTTAGGACCTGGGTATACGGTGTTGAAGGCTACCTGCACGGTGCCACGTCCTTGGTTGACCAATACGAAGTTGGTGTTGGAGTTTACAAATGCGGTCTGTCCGTTGCGGAACATCACTTGGTCTGCCTCCATTACGAACTGGTGAGCTTTCAAGGCCGCCATTGCGTCATCGTACGAAATGGCATCCTGTGCTTGTTCTTCAGCTTTCAGGCGTGCACGTTCTGCGTCTCTTTGGGCTTTACGGTCTGCGCGCTTTTCAGCTCTACTCTCTTGTGCATACATGGTCGTTGTTGCCATGCTTACCAATACTACTGCTGCTAATGCAATAAACTTTTTCATAATCGAATCTTTTTTTGTTTAGGTTTAAATAAATTGTTCGTTATAAGTTTATTGCAAGAACAATGCCTATCCAGGATTGTTCACCGGTTTTTTAATTATTTTATATCCGATAGCAGCAATAAAGATACTCATTACCGGACTGATAAGGTTGAAGAAGCAATAGGGAAGGTAGGTCAGTGTGGGTACACTCAAAATGGTGGCTTGCGTCATGCCGCAGGTGTTCCATGGGATAAGCGGGGAGGTGACGGTAACGGCATCTTCCGTGGTACGGCTAAGTAGCCGGCTTTCGTAGCCTTTCTTTGCGTAAACGTTGCTGAACATGTTTCCGGTGAGGATAATGCTGATGTACTGGTCTGCCGTGGCAAGGTTCAGGAACAATCCGGAACATACGGTGGATGCTACCATGCTGGCTGTATTCTTCATGAAGCGGACGAATAGGGAAGTGATGCTTCCTAGCATGCCGCTTGCCGTCATGGCTCCACCGAAACACATGGCGCAGATGATGAGCCAGATGGTATTCATCATTCCTGCCATACCTCGTGTGGCAATCAGTTCTGTCAACATGTCACTGTCAGTTTGTAGACTGGTACTGCCATAGAATGTCATCATTATCCCTTTGAACATATTCCCACCTTTCGCTATCTCATTCAGTAGTCCCGGTTGGAAGATGAAGGCGAATATCCCTGCCAGCAGAGTGGAGAGAAAGAGTGTGATGACGGAAGGCACTCTCCGGGCAATCAGTATTCCCGTAATCACGGGAACAGCCAGTAACCAGGGAGTAATGTTGAATTTGGCGTCCAATGCTGCCGTAAATTCCGCGATCTGTTGTGTATTGTTCGTTTCGTGTGTGAGTCCCATTACTGTAAAGATGACAAGGGTGATGAGGAGAGAGGGGACGGTGGTGATCATCATATAGCGGATATGGCTGAATAACGGTGTTTCCGTTACGGATGAGGCAAGGACTGTGGTATCCGATAACGGTGAAATTTTGTCTCCGAAATAGGCTCCCGAAATGATGGCACCGGCTATCCATCCCTCTTCAAAACCTTGTGCCTTACCTATGCCCAAAAGGGCGATACCGATGGTGGCGATAGTGGTCCATGAACTTCCCGTCATTACTGATACCAATGCACAAATAATGCAGGTAGAAGTAAGGAAAAAATTCGGATGGATAATCTGCATGCCATAATATATAAGGGTAGGTACCACCCCACTTATCATCCATGTGCCGCTCAAAGCACCGATAATCAATAGAATAATGATAGCTGTGGCAACACCTGAAATGTTGTTGGTGATGGCAAGTTCATAATCTTTCCAAGGGATGCGGTAGAAAGCCATGCCGATAAAGACACACATACCAGTGGTGGCAAGCAGGGAAATCTGGCTTCCTCCACTCAAGGCGTCACTTCCGAAAGTATGGATGGTGGCGAACAGCATTCCTACGAGAAAAGCGATGGGAAATAGAGAAACGAGTGGAGAGGGTATTTTCTTTGCTGAATTCATAGGGTTGTTTTTGACTATGCTTGGTTGACGAATCTATTATCAATCTGTCGTTTATAGTTTGATGCGACAAAGGTATAACAATTCTGTTCAATATCTTCCTTATCCTTTGCATGACAAATAAAAATTATCAAATCTTTGCGTTTGCTTGGAAAAATGATAGTATCCTTGTTATTTCTTGCTGTAAAGGGTGATGGACAACGATATTATTGTCAAAATAACGCCGGTGCCGACCACGCCACTCCATCCCCAAGTCTGCCAACTGCTTCCTGCAAGGAAGGTACCCAAAGAGCCGCCGATGAAGTAAGTGGTCATGAAAATCGTATTTACCCGATTGGAGGCAGACGGGTAGATGTCGAAAATACTGGTCTGGTTGCTGAGTTGGATACATTGCATGCCTATGTCTATAAGAATGACACCGGTAATGATACCTGCATAGTTGTTTCCGCAGAAAAAGAGCGAGCCTCATGCAAGCAGAATCATTCCGCAACCGATAAAGTTGAAATTGCGTATGCCTACCTTTTTTACATATTTTCCTACAAAAGATGCGGTTAAGGCTCCGGCAATGCCGCAGAGCCCTAGTATGCCGATGACATCGCTGGATGCATGGAACGGGGCTTCTCCCATTTTGAATGCAAGGCAGGACCACATGGCAAGGAATGAGCCAAAGGCCAGTCCTGCACGTATCGAGTAGATTCGTAGAGAGGGGTATTCTCTTACTAATGAGAAAAGAGACTTCATCAGCCCGGAATATTTGCCTTGGAAAGTCGGTTGTATGTCCGGTAGTACCTTTAATACAACGATAGCGCATAGTAACATCATTCCAGCGGCGATGAAGTACATTTCACGCCAGCCAAGCACTTCACCCACAAATCCGCTGACAACACGTGATGCAAGTATTCCAGTCAGTAATCCTGAGATGACGACACCTACATTCCGTCCCTTGTTTTCGGGGCGTGAGAATTGCGAGGCAATCGGTACAAATATTTGGGGTATCATGGAGCAGATGCCGGTAATGAGTGATGCTGCCCAGATGATGTAGATGTTCGGTGCCATGGCAATGGCTAGAAGGGAAAATATGAGTAGGAAGAAATTCGTTAGGATGATATTCTTGCGTCGATAGAGGTCTCCTAATGGGACGATGAACAATAATCCCAGCGCATATCCGATTTGTGTAATCATGGCAATGAGGTTCGTTTTGAATTCAGAAACTTCCAATTCATGCCGCATGATATTAAGCAGGGGTTGATTGTAATACAAGTTGGCTACGGACACGCCAGCTACGATAGCAAGTGTCCAGAGTATATGTGCCGGTAATCCTCCGTTTTCTTTCAGTTCTTGTTTCATGCTGCAAAGATAATGTCTTTCTGTTTCATGCGCAAGATATGTGAGTATGATAAGAATATGTGTGAAGTGGTATCATCTTTTTAGCCTTTCCGTTTGTTATACTATTATTTTGTTTGAGAATAATTGATTGGAGCTATCTTGGATAAGCGGAATGTTGTATTGATATTTAAAGATACGTTGGGCATGGGAAATGAATGGTTTAGAGAGTTGCTGGGTATGAAATACAGGTGGACGAAATGCAGGCTCTTCTAGCAAACGAGGGTTGGTAAGGTGAATTCGATGACTCAAGGAACCTACCGTTCCCCCATTAGACCGCCTCCTGATGACATACTTGGGATTATCCTGCTATTGACTGAAAACTCGGGTATATATTAGTATGAATCATTATTACTTAAACTTATAATAGTATGAAACATTTATCGATAATAATAATAGTAGTGTCATTATGCGTTTTCCTGCTATCCATCGGCGTATATCATAAGGTTCCCTGGTCTGTTCTGCCAATAGTGGCTAGTGGAATCTGTATATTATGTTGGCTTTTGTTCCATTTACTCTGTATCAGTGAAGAAAGAGATTTACTGAAAGAGGGAAATCAGTATTTCATTGATACCTTTCAAAACATACGTAATCCCATTTCTTTGATTAAGACACCGTTAGGGGCAGTTTACGAAGGAGACTGTCCGGAAGACATAAAGAAGGAACTGGCTGTTGCACTTCATCATATAGGCGGGCTGGAGCAGCACTTGATAGCGTTGATGGAGTTGAAACGACTATTTGGCAATTCTGGTAGCCTGGTAGTTGCAGAACATGAAATCGGCGCATTTATGAGGAAGAAAGTGTCTTTTTTACAGTCTCATGTGGCCGGGTTACAGATGAAGCTGGATTTGGTTCCGGATTTTGACTATGCAAGCGCTTGGTTTGATCCGGGAAAGATATCTCCGGTTATCGACCGGTTTGTATTGAGTGCCATCGAGTGTTCTCTGCCGGAAACGCATCTCTCGATGCAGGTTTCGTTGAAGGGAGATTACTGGGCAATCAGGATTAAGGATACAGGCAACAAGCGATTTCTGAAATGTTGCAGATGGTACTCGTCGCGGCTTCCTATTCTGCGACCTCTGCATGGCAAGCAGTATGGCATGGGCGGTGTGTTTTTTGACAAGTTGATGAATATATGTGACGGGAAAATACTGACTTTGGAAAAGGAGGCTCTGCTTCGATTTCCCATAAGATGTTCGTGTGCGGTTTCGGGGGGGGATACATCCTTAAATATTCCGGACACTTTTCAGGTGAATGAGTCGGAAATAGCTTTCCATGGTTTCTCGAAGAAAAAAAATATGGATAGACCTTTAGTGATACTTGCGGATAATGACAAGGGATTCAAGGATTATCTTGAGAAACGTTTATCGGAATGTTTTGTAGTGAGGAGCTTTGATGACGGTCAGGAAGCATTGGAGGTAATATGTGAAGAGTATCCGGATTTGGTGATTTGTGATATCATGTTGAAAGGTATGAGCGGTGAGGAACTTTCTTCTAAACTGAAGACGTCGAGGGACACCTCCTTTATTCCGGTGATATTGATGGGGGCGCACATTGATGTGAAACGGCGGGAAAAGCGTTGTTCTTCTCAGGCTGATCTCTTTGTATGTAAGCCCTTTAATCTGGAGGACCTTAAAGTGGAAATATCCATATTGATAAATAATAGCCGTTTTCTTCGGAAGACATTTCTTCAGAAAGTTTTTGGAGAAGATTTTTTAACGAAACCTATGGAGCGGGCTCAGCAGGATGCCAATCTGGCATTTTTGAATGAAGTGAAGCTTTACATTATGGAGAATATGGATAAAGAGGATTTGACAGTAGATGATATTGCCTCCAGGATGTGCATGAGCCGGACAACCTTTTATAATAAGTGGAAGTTGTTGACGGGAGAAGCACCCAAATATTTGATTTCGAGAATCAGGATGGAGAAGGCACGGGAACTTTTGGAAAGCGGAAAATTTTCTGTGACTATGGTTGCTGAAATGGTGGGTATGCGAAATCTGAAAAACTTCAGAGGCAGGTATAAGGAGTATTTTGGAAAAACACCGAAGGAGTTTATGAAAAAAGTATGATATTTATCTGAAGAAAACTTTCATAGAAAGGCTGTCACATATTAGATAATGGACAGCCTTTGTTTTGAAATGGGAGATAGGAGAACTGAACATCCTAAGCTATCTATAAAGGAAAATCTCTCATCGTTTTCGTTTTGGGGATAACTGGGTATATATGATTAGCTTTACTTGCCGATGCAGAAAGTGATATATACAAAAATCGCTCATTTAATATCTTGATATTTAATGTGTTGTAAATCGCTGAATGTCTACAAAGGGACAAACTGGGGACAAAAATACTGCAATAAAAAGATAAGAAAAACAAATATCTCTCTCTTTTGTCCCTCCGATCTGAATGCATAAATTTAGTTTTGTCCCTTGAGCATTCGAACGAATTAGAGAACGCAAAGATACGAAAAATAGGTTTAGTCTAATTTTTGTATATCTTATCAAGTTCTAAACTAAACTGCTTCCAAATACAATTATTGGTGAAAAGAGAAATACGGTCTTTTTCTTTTCACCGGTCTCCTTTTTCATAGTCCCCTCGTCTTAGACTTCTGTTTTACGTTGTTTGTCCCTGATCATTATTCTTCATTGACTTTCTGGCTGCCTGATGAGAATTGTGTCGCGAAGGTATATGTCATGTCATTCTTATATGCAAGGTCATAGCCTGACGGTTTCCTACCAAATCTCCACCTCTGCAAACAGAGGTCGTATTTGCTATGTAAACCTTGCATAAAGAGTCATGACACCTTATTGGGCGACATAATTTTAATCAAGCCCGAAAGTAGTGAATACTACATGAGGGATAAAAAAGAAAATCATGACAACAGAAAACAGCAATCGTATGTATGAATCGGAAGAAGCAACTGAAATTATCGGTGCGCATTGCACTTTGCTCGTGCCATATAAAGGATGTACAGAGGGAACAGTCGTGGGCGATTACGGCAATAAAATAGTCGTTCGTCTCAGCAATGGTAAAGAGATAGCAGCGTATCTTGATGAAGTGATAATCTATTAATTAAGAATTAAGTTATGGGACATATAGCATTCAAATTTGTCAAGTGGGATGTTCCTGAATTGGCGACACTCAAAGACAGCAAGGTTTACAGGTTACGGGAGTGTATTAATAATGGCGGCAAACTGACTCGTGCAGACAAAAATTGGATTACGGCTCAAGTGCGAGAATGTAGTTATTTTTCGAAAGGTATCGAATTAGGGGGATATTGTTTCGATTTCTCGGATGTTCTCAAGCGATATTTTGTCAAGCAGTACGGCAGCGTCGCCGAATATTACGCAATAGACAAAACCTCCTTGCGTATCATGCTTTATGGCCGTATTCAAGATATTGTTGAGGTTAATTAGCAAATACCATGAAAGTTACCATAGAACATAGCTTTTGCCAATACTGTGACGAGGCAACAGAACTTTATTTCAGAATCATCAACACAATTTTATTTTCAATTGATGAAGCAGATCTGCGTGGAAGTATGGAACGCCTGAAGTCGGAAACAGCTCTTGACGACTATTTTGTTTTCGGTTATGGGGCACATCATATGTGGGTCTGTCAAAGACGCCTCAGTGACCCGACCAGAATTTTCGAGAACCGGGTAATCATGACTGAATTTTGATAACGAGTGAATAAGCTGAAATAGGCAACTGACTATTTCAGCTACTCGCCATATCCTTTTATATCATTCTATCTTTCTTGGCTGCGCCATATCCTTTTGTAAACATCGGTCATTCGTGAAAAGCGGACTTCCGCTTTATTTGCAAGGCTGTTTTTTTCTTTTCACCCTCTGTTCTTCCGATCTATTCCGACGGGAGCAAGACTGCCATCCCGATAGTCACTATGCCTTTTTGTCGCAACTTCGTATATCCCCCTCCGTATCATGCTGTATCTTGGCTGTCGAGGTTGTTCTTATTGCGGCTCCGAATTGCGGCGAACTGTCATAGGTTTCAGTCTCGCCATTCTTGGGACTTACAGCCCAACCGTACTACATTGTGTCTGCGGATGGATTAGCCCTTTCATTTGACAGAACCCTACGCTGCTGTCCTCTGCTCTTTTTCGGAATGGCTTTATGGGCGAAGTCGTCATCATTTTTTCGTTGCAAAGATAGTATGCAGCCGGGAGCGACTTTGAGAAGTCTTGACCAATGGCATACCACACCAATCTTCCTTTATCCGGCCTTACGGTTTTGCCGGTGGCTAAAAATAAAGAGTATTGATGCGTTATCCTTGGTGCATCCCTTTTCTGCACCTACTTTTTGAGGCAGCGTAAAAATTGATTAATAACTTCTAAAAGCAATTCATTATGAAAAAGATTGAAAACAATTTCGCAGTTACCGGATTCTTAGGAAAAGATGCAGAAATCCGTCGATTCGCCAACGCCAGTGTCGCACGTTTTTCTTTGGCAGTAAGCCGCTTGGAGAATAACGGCGAGGACTCAAACCGCGTATCCGCTTTTATGAACTTCGAAGCCTGGCGCAAGAATGAGAACACCGGATCATTCGACATACTGACCAAGGGCACGATGCTTACCGTAGAGGGGTATTTCAAACCCGAAGAATGGATCGACAAAGACGGTGTGAAACACAACCGTATCGTGATGGTGGCAGTCAAGTTCTATCCGACCGTCAAGAAAGAAGAAGCTCCAAAAGAGCCGGCGAAGAAAAGCAAGAAAAAAGGCAAGAGATAACCTCTTGCCTTACATGAACAAAAGCGGCGTAAGAGCCGCTTTTGTTTTACTCATTGCGATTATATTGCATCGCTTATTTATTCTCTTTTACTTCATCCAAGAATGCTTTAGCCGGTTTGAATGCAGGGACATTGTGGGCTGGAATCTTGATTGTCGTGTTCTTTGAAATATTGCGTGCCGTTTTTTCTGCCCGATGCTTTATGATAAAGCTGCCGAAGCCGCGTAAGAAAACATTATTCCCGGCAATCAGAGACTCTTTCACATTATCCATGAATGCTTCCACAACAGTCATTACGACCCCTTTCTCTATTCCGCTCTGTCGTGAGATCTGAGCGACGATTTCTGCTTTTGTCATACTGTTTAATATAATAATGGTTTGCAAAATTAATAAATATCGGTCTATTTGTCATGCCTGAAGCTGCTTCGGCTGAATCCACCGAAAATTCCTTTCAAGATTTTTCCTACAACGTAGAATACCAGCAATATGATTATGATTTCTCCCATATTCGTTGCAATTAAATGTTTATACCCACATAAAGATACGAAAAAATAGCGGATGTGGCAAGCGTATTACGTTAATTCTCAAACCATTTAGAGCAGAATCTTGATTATTCCTCTTCCGGTTTCCGTTTGCCGCGTACCCCGCTTGTTCTGCCGCGATTTAGTTCTACGTTGCGTTTATTGAGTATGCGGAATACCGAACTCCTGCTTTTAAATCCGCTCATAGTCCAAATGTCATCAATAGAATAACCATTATTATACATATCTACAATGGAGTTTTCACGCTCGGTCTTTGACATGGATTTTATTCCTTTTGCCGGTACTTTGATGTTTTGTTGCAGGTGCATGACGTGAGCCGACGACTGACGCAAAGCCGCTGTTTCTTCAGGCAAAGCTCCGAACATTTCCAAGACCTCGGTAACGGTGGTGTCCGGAAACAGCAATCCGCGAGAATCTATCTTGTCATGAATGGATATGATGCGTACCACCTTGATCCGGCATAGCTCGATGAATGTCGCAAGCTCACGCAAGCCGCGCACGGCATTGCTGAACTTCGATACAACAATCTCATCACCTCTTTCAAGACTTGCCATGAGCTGTTTCCATTGCGGACGCAGCTTCTCGTGTTCAACCGATTCCTCTATTACCCGTACACAATTGAACTGTTGCATCCATTCCCTGTCTGCGTCAATCGTGTCATAGTAATTCGCCTTAAATATGTAACCGACTTTTGCCATATAAATATATCTTTTTTTATCGCTGCACAAAGATAATAGTTTGATTTGATATAGAATCATACTTGTACCAAAATCTTTTAATAATCATATTCTGAATTTGCTCTTTCTTGCATTTGTTTTCATTGAAAATTATACTCTTAGATATGAAGAATAAAGTTAGTCAAAATATGATTCTATCGTGCCGTTTATTGGAATTTAATTTATAGATTTGCGATGTTTTTAATATGAAAATAGAATATGAAAAATGGAAAAATTATACTCTCTACGGGCAGCTTGCATTCATGTAATGGCTGCCATTCCCAGTGCCATTTTATTGTGTACATCATGTAGTGACGGAGATGGCAAACCTATGGTTCACGTCAATAATTCTCCTGCCGGTACATACCGGGACTATCTGTACGATATACGCAGACTGGAGAACCTGCCTGTTGATACATTGGCAGAGCGTCTCAAGCAATGGCAGGCTGTAAGAGATTCGGTTTTCTTACGTCTCGAACATGACACGCTTGCCATGCTTCATCAAAACGCCGTAGAGGATTGCCGGAGATTACATGACTCGATTCGTTTGGAATTTTCGCGGCTGGCTTTATCGAGACCGCGCACTTACAAAGATATGCTGGCTGTCAAAGAGCGTGTATCGCTGTATGCTGCCGACAAGGAATTGCATTCTGCGGCTGACGCAATCCGTCCGTTCTTCGTTTCATTGGACTGTAATCCGCCATACCGAGGCAGCAAGCAACAGGTTATGAAAGCATATCGCACACTGCTTGCCGAAACGATTTGCGATGACATCCGCTGCCTCGCCGATCTCACCGCATATATTAAAAAGGAAGATGCCGCTTTTCGAGCCTTTCTCTCACATCTGCATCATTTGGACGGCGAAGAACTGGCAGATATCACACGCGATACCAAGCGATGTTGCTCATTGGTGTTCCTTGCCGCCGAAAGGAACGATATTACCTATCGGGAGGCTATGATATACTTGGCTATGCGTACCAACCGCAGGCTGATACTGAATGCCCGGACTTGTATTGACGACATCCGCGACAATAAAGTCAGGACACCGACACAAGCGCAAGCCTATATCTGGATGATTCTCCAGCCTTATTCTTCATTGGATAGCTTCTGTATATCGTTGCTGTCGCCCGACGAAAGAAAACATCTCGACGCGCTTGCCATGCAGACACCTGATGCGTTCCGAGTCCTGAGCAGGATACTGCATACTGGAGGCACTCGTTTGGACGAATTGCCGGGGATGCTGATAGAGGCGTACATTCACACATTATAAATGATATAACACTAAAAACAATATGACTATGTTACGACATTTCCTGAATAATTTTATGTCGTTTGTCCCCTTGCAGCTTCCGCAACTGCTGGATGTGGCAACAATGGAAGAACCGCAGTTCTATGGCGACTATGTGCTGCTCACGTTCCCCTTGCGCGACCCGTATGACTTGGACGAGGTGATGGATATGTTCGAGGATGATATGGAGCTGATAACGCTTTATCACCATATACCGATGCGCTCCGAGAAATTCGGGCATAGCACCTGCGCATATTCTAATCCCTCTTTCGGTCAGATGTTCAAGATGAACGCCAAGACCGATACCGAAGGCAAAGTGAACAGAATCATTGTGACTATCTATGATTCGTTGGAACAGATGTATGGCGACCTCTGCCTTGATTTGGATCTGCATACCAAAAACGGATTCATGAAATATAAGAAAGACAAGGCTGATGTCCTGATAGATTTTATATGAGAAACACGCTGTATCGGCAGATGGTCTTTTGGATAGATGCTCATCGTACATGGATAGAGGTTGTAGATGATAACCTGTATAAAGAACACATCATTGTGAGACATGACCGAACCGACTATATTGTTTCACGCACACTTGTATTAAGGGCTTTTAAAGAAAACGGTGCATACGCCAAAGGTACGACATGGACTATCCCGGAGCATGAACTGGACAAGGCATTGGCTATCTACCGCAAACAGGACAGGGCGTTCAGCCGGCGTATCAAGAAAGCGGCCATGTACCTTTCGTCCGGAGATACCGAAGTCATTATCCGTTTGGCAACTCATGGCATTGTCCGGCTCAACCTTGTGGTTCCTGCCGCTCATATACCGGAAAAACCGTATTACCTATGATTTGGATTATATTACAACTTATATTCTGTGCTGTGCCTTTTGCCGCATCTTTTGTATTGTACAAGAGCAAGCGGCGGTTCATGGCTAATTTCTATATGGCGATGGTACATCGTGTCAAGGCACGAAAACTCTATGTGCAGGTGTGGTTGATGCTTCTGCTGTTTTTTCACTACACTTATACCTGTGTATATATCGGAGAGTTTGGCATCCTGTTCTCTACCGGAGTTTGTGCCGCCATGTTCTCGTTCCGGCGGACGGATAAATGGTTCCGTAAATTACTGGATCGTCCTCGTGCATTTGTCACGCTTGCATCGGTGGCATTGGTCATCTGCTTTATTCCACATCTATACAGTGTGGCACTGACTGTCGCTTATCTTCTTTTGGCAGCTTTATTCTATCCCTCTGTTCGGGTTCTGTCCGAATGTCGGGACAAAGGCATTGCTTCCGGACGGATAGGGCAATCTGAAATATGTGCCGAATCATATCACGATAATCATCACGCGAGGTTGCCGCAAGATGCGGACAACGGCAACCTGATTCATCCGCTAAATAATAATCATCAAAAACAGAATGAAAATGAAAAATAAGCAAGAGAAATCCGTCGTCGTATTGGCCGGAGCGGAGATGTTCGACTATCTCAAGGAGAAAGTCAGCGAACGCAAGACACGAACGGAAGCATACAGCGATTTGCTGGATAAGTCGTTGGCAGGTTTTGTTTCCCCTTTTTTAAAGAAACAGGAATATGAGCTTCAGCCTTACCAGTGCCATGTGACAATTTCCGACCTTGCGACAGAGTGGCATTGGCATCGGGCCACTGTCCGCTCATTTCTGGAAACGTTGGAAACGTTCGGTCAACTGAAACGCACCAAGCTCGTAAAGAGCATTGTGATTACCATGAACGTGCAATCCGACAGACATCCGGAAACCACCGTTGTACAGCAAGAGCCTGACTTTGCCATGCAACTGCAAGAGGCATTGTCCGATTGGGTTGTTGGCAAAACGACCTCTGATGAAGCCGGCAAAATATGCGGACAGATAGTCCGTCAGGCGATAGCCGGAATGGCCGAATCGGACAGCCGTCACTATCCGGACAGTCATATTGATGCTGTATCGGTACACGCCGGCAAGCAGGAAAAGGACATTCGCAATATCGCTTTGGGATGTGTTGCCCAGGCAGCTTTGCAACGTGTGTTGCGTAAATCAAGGTTTGATGACGGCTCGCCGCTCATTGAATTTTTCCGCCATGAACTTGGAGGGGAATGGGCCGCCTTTATCGAGACCTCCAAAGAGCTTGCAGGGCTTATTCTCGACACCGGGACGGATGGGACTACCATCGACAAGGACGAGGACACGGAATGTCTTAAATCGCTTCGCAAACCCTTTTTATCGCTTTTGTCAAGAGCGTGTGAGGCGGCGGATTGAACCGGGAGCCGGAAACAGATTGTATAACCGCGCACAATCCGCCTCTGTTCCTTACAGGCATTCTGCCGTTTATAGGAGGCATCCGGGCTTGCCCGTCTGCCACGAAACAAAGGGAAGGGGGAGCCTAATACCCCGACCGACATCCGTCGGTGGGAGAGGTGTCCTTACAAGCAGCAAGCTGGGACATGGCGGATTGTCCGCAATAACGTGAAAACAGTATGACAAATCAGAAACAGGTACTCGATGTGCGTGTGTCGAAAGGTATCACCGCCGCCCAAAGCAACGAGCATTTGCGTGATCGTAGCGAAAGGGCGGAAAAATACGCTATGGGCAAGGGCAATTACGACCCCACGCGCAAACATTTGAACTTCGAGGTCGTGCCCGGAGGAAAGATACGCCCCATCGACACGAGCCGCAATATCCCTGAACGGATGGCGGACATATTGAGTCGGCGCGGAATCAAAGACCCCAACGAGGGGCTGGTTGAACCGAAGTTCCGTACAGTCGTAAACATCATCTTCGGTGGATCTCGCAAACGGATGCTTGAACTTGCGTTCGGCACTCAGCAGGTGGATTTTAAAGACGGTGCGGACAATACACGCATCAAACGAAAGGACGACATCGAACGATGGGCAAAGGATGTGTATTCATTCGTGAGTGGCAAATATGGCGAACAGAACATAGCCGCTTTCATTGTACATCTGGATGAATCGAATCCCCATGTTCACTGCACGCTTCTGCCAATCAAAGACGGTCGCTTTGCGTACAAGGAGATATTCGCCGGAAAGGACAAGTTTGAATACAGTGCGCGGATGAAACAACTCCATACTGACTTTTTCGCCGAAGTCAATACCAAGTGGGGAATGTCGAGAGGAACGAGCATATCCGAAACCGGCGCACGTCACAGGAGTACCGAAGAATATCGCCGTATGCTCTCCGAAGAATGTACAACCATTGAGGAGAATATCGGCCGACATCGGAAAGCTCTCTCCGAACTTCAGTCGGACATCCGTTTGGCAGAACGTAGGGTAAAAGGGCTGACAACCATGATTGGTAATCTTGAAAAATCGAAAGCCGAAAAAGAGGCACTGCTGGCGGCAGCCGAGCAAGACCTCAAGGAGAATAGCGGTAATGCGGCGGAACTGGCAGCCCGGATTCAGACTTTGGAAAAAGAACTGCAAGGAATCAACAAGCAACTGGTAGATAAACAACAGAAGCTGCAGGACGCTGACCGACAACTGACCGGCCTCAAAGAGAATATGGATGCCATTGAGGAACGCACGGAAGAACTCAAGGAGGAAGCCTACCGGTATTCGCACGATGTTCACTCCAAAGTGGACACGTTGCTCAAGGACGTATTGCTGGAAAGTATGGTCGGTGAATACAAGAACGTATCGGCACAGATGGACGTGTCGGAACGGCAACTATTTGACGGCTCACTCGTTCAGTCCATCGCGGAACAGGGCGCGGACGTGATGCACTGTGCGACGATGCTGTTCCTCGGAATGGTTGATGATGCCACTACATTTGCCGAAACACGCGGCGGTGGAGGTGGTGGAAGCGACCTGCCTTGGGGACGCGACGAGGACGAGGACAATCGTGCATGGGCACGCCGCTGTATGATGATGGCGAGCCGCATGATGCGTCCGGCTATCGGCAAAAAGTCCAAACGATGAATGGCGGTCTATCCATAAAAAATCAGATGTATAATAAATCAAAACATTTCAATATGACGAAACAACTCATTTTTATTTTTACGCTACTATGCTCGTTACAGGCATACGCCAATGTGCCATCCATGCAGGGGGACACTGTACGGTACGCAGCTTTCCATAATTCCACTGAGCTTTTCCTGCCGATACAGCCGACCTGCCTTGATGAAGTGTTGTTACCGGTAACACGAAGCGGCAACTGGTTTGTCAGCGTAGCCGGAGGCGCGTCCGCATTTCTTGGTACGCCGCTTGGGTGCGAAGACCTTTTCGGACGCTTGAAACCGTCGTACAGCCTTGCTGTCGGCAAGTGGTTCACACCATCTGTCGGCGCACAGATAAATTATAGCGGATTACAGTTTAAGGACTCCGGACTATCTACACAGGAATACCATCATATCCACGCGGATTTGCTCTGGAACGTTCTCGGCCATAGATACGCCAGGCAGGAAAACATACGCTGGAATATCTCACCGTTTGCCGGTGTCGGGCTTCTCCATAACTCTACCAATGGGAATAATCCCTTTGCGCTCTCTTATGGTGTGCAGGGGCAGTATCGGCTTAGCCAACGAGTGAGTGTCATGATGGAACTGTCAGGAACGACTACCTTTCAGAACTTCGATGGGTATGGCCGTGCAAGCCGTCTCGGCGATCATATCCTGTCGCTGACAGCCGGCTTTACGTTTCATCTCGGAAAGGTAGGGTGGAAACGTGCGGTTGATGTGACACCTTACATCCGTCAGAATGAGTGGCTCATGGATTATGCTAATTTCCTGTCGGAAGAGAACAAACGCTATGCAGGCAGATGCGACCGTAACCGGCGGACATTGGCCGAATTGAAGAAGATTCTGGAAATCGAGGGCTTGCTTGACAAATACGGTTATCTGATCGAAGATGGCAGTAGCGATAGAAGTCAGGGTTATCCCACTAATAACTATAGCGGATTGAACTCGCTCCTGGCAAGATTGAGAAACCGGCATTGGGATGGAAGCTCGCCGCTTGATTCTATCAAAGGCCAGTATGGCGATAATGAATGTATCTCCGGAGTGTCAGACGCGACCGGTTCTGAAAATCAGAATCTCGTTCATGTCGGGAAATGTATCGGTTCTCCGGTCTATTTCTTTTTCAGCCTTAATACGGCACTGTTGACTGACACCTCGCAGATGCTCAATCTCGACGAATTGGCCCGGGTGGCAAATAAGTACCGGCTGTCCGTAAAGGTAACAGGTGCGGCCGACAGCTCTACCGGAACTCCGGTTCTCAATGAATCGTTGAGTGCGTCGAGAGCTGATTTTATTGTGGCGGAACTGGAAAAACGTGGTATCCCGTCCGAACGGATTTGCAAGGTCAGCAGAGGTGGAATCTCCGACCATACTCCGGTCGAGGCAAACCGGCATACAAGGGTGGAACTGTCTTTTGCGGAATAATGACATTTCGTGCTTACTGAAAACAGAGTGCCGATTCACCGATCGGCACTCTGTTTATATGAATCACGTTGTTTTTGTACGCCCTTACGGACACCGTTTTGCCATTTTAAGAATTGATATGGCGTTTCCGGTCAAAAGACCGGCTTTCTGTTGGCAACCTTGTTTTCAACAATTATAGCTCCGTTGATCCCGGCCATACCGTATTGGCAGTATGCCTGTCTGCCATCTAATTTTTTAATCTGTACATTTTGAACATTGTCCTCGATAATTTTATGCAACTTCTCAAGCTCAATAGTATCTTTCACAAACGCACCGTCATAGATCCATAATAAATCCATTCCATTTAATATATCTTTCACCGCCTGTTCTCTGAAATATGGGCGATTATTCCCGGATATGCGTATCTCATTATCTGAAATGCGCTTCAGGTATTTCCCATCCAGCAAGGCGGATATTGGCAAATCTATGTCTATGCCTTTTCTTACTGTCTGTTCGACATTTGACATATCGACACGTTGTAAACAACCGTCTTGTGCAATCACATACAAAAGAGTGTAATGCGGAAACAACCCCATCCCCTTGACTTCTGCGCGTAGCGTATCTTCTTGCAGGAACAGGCGGTGTGCCGGTTCTCCTTCCAGTCTGTAAGAAATGAAACCGTTATCAGGTGTTCCCACACACCGGCTGTTCACCTGAGCATAAGCGCAAAACACACTGCAAAACAGCAGTAGAAGCAGAACCGTCATATTTGGTTGTTTGACAGACCGACACATACTTGTTATAGTTTAATCCAACATAATATCAATGTGTATGTTAAGAGCTTTGCATATTACAGCAAGAGTGTCCACAGACGTATTATACCGTCCGCCTTCTATGCGACAGATATAGTTGTATGCAATACCGCATTTTTTGGCAAGCTCACGAGCTGTCAGCCCTTGATTCTCTCGCGCAGCCTTGATTTGGTTCCCTATGTACTTGCGCGTTTCTATATGCACGATTGCAGGGTCAAATCCCAGTAATCGAGGCAATCCATTGAATATGAGGCCATCTTTTTCTGAGTCATTGATTCTCCATTTGATATTCGGTATTGCCTCGATGGTCATATCATGGAAATCTCCTTGCCAGTCCCAGGGAGTAAAAACCCACGTCTCATTATCATATATCACAAATGGCAATGTCATATACCGCTCTACAGCATCTTCATCAAATTCAAGTTCGGCCAGTACAAATGAAGCACCTCGCTCAACTTCCTTTTGTTCTATGATCTCTGCATCCACAAGATTGCCTACAAAATACAGGCGATCAAGTAATTCATTTTTTGTTATCATACCCGGATAGTTTATCTTGTTTTATATCATGGTTAATAGGTTTAGGCTCCCAGCCGGTATCTATATGCTGCGGCTAATCGTACCAAAAGAATAGGATAGGGGGTTAAGTATAACTCCGCTTCATTATCCACAGAATAGGTTAAGGTGTAATCACGCTGTCCCTGATGGCGGTTCTTATAATCAAGGGTCAAATCTTTACGCTTCCTGTTCACAATAATCCACACCGGGCTGTCTGTTCCCCGGTCGATGGAAATTTCATTTGCCATTATTTGGTTGCCGACTTTATCCTGCTGACACCGCAGTATTTCGTTTTTGAATACGATGCTAATATAATATTTTCCGGTTTTGTGCAAATATATCTGCACAAATTTAATGACAAATCTTTTTTGTTTGGAGTCCCAATTATTTGTTATAATGAATCTGATATATCAAACCCCAATTCTCTTAATACATCAAATTGTTCTTTCTTGTATTCGGGAGTACCACTGTGTATAAATTCTTTATCAAGAATATAGCTATTCGGATAGTCCCTATAATATCTCATTAGAAAATTAGTTACTATCTCATACTTATTGAACAGATGTAGAATCATTCCGGATTTAACCAGTGCAATAAATTTTTCTTTGCTTTCGCATTTACCCAGATTTCCATCTTGGTCGTAAACTTTGCATTGTTCAATAAATAGCTTCCTGTTGAAATTGCCAAAATTGGCTAAATATTGAGGACGTTGCCAAAGTTTGAGATCTGCTCTATTGGGAGAAAGTATAACTTTTTCCCATATTCCTCGTTTGATAGGAAAAGAACTGCAACTAAAATGAAGGCGGTAAGGTGTTTGAGCAAATGTTTCTTCATTCAATTCTCCCTTCAATGGAGCAAAAACACCATAGCAATCGTTGGTCAAAAGCCTTAAATAATAAATTTCGCCATTTTGATCATCAATCTTGTAAATTGCACCTAATTCATATCTTGCCATAATGCCTTTATATATTTATTATAATGTCCGTCATCGTTCCTTTTATTCAGTCGGATTACTGTTTGTTATTGATGAATTTTCTTTTTTGTTGTACCAATCTAAAAAATCTAATGCTGATTTTTTCAAATCATCCTCGTCTTCATTATTGGGAACACTGTCTGCATATTCTTGTATGATTGGCAGTAGGTTTATGATACTTTCTTTGGGAAATTGGATTAAAAGCTGACTGATAATCCAATATTTCCAAATAGTATCATTTTCTGGATTAATCAATATTAGTTCAATGCTTGGTAAAAGCTCTTTATAAAATTGTGGTAAAATATGAATAAGCTCTAATGCAACAGGCCAATTTATATCTGCAATCCATTCCAAAAGTGAGGTTGCAACCACTGATACTTGTTCAGGTGTAGCTAATGACAAACGTCTGGTTACATCTAAGTCAAATTTATCTTTAGGAATTAAATCTTGATTATCCATATTCATCAATAATGGTTTGCAGTTAATCACTTTGGTGATTAAGGTGCATATTAATAATTATTCTATTACCATTCTTATCTGAATCTTTAATGTATTTATACCAGCCACTTTTTGTTATTTCTTCAAAAGTAGGTGATATAAATCGCCCAAATGTTCCAAAAGGCAAACAAGAATCCTCCTTAATGCCCTTTGTCGGGTCATTCCATTCTGCTTCGCATCCGGCAACGTTCCGCCTTATTTAGTCGGTTTGCTATTTGTTAGCTTGTGATAATATGGAATAGAAATGATGAAATTCCTCAATCATTTCATCAAATGATGTGAACTCATATCTTTCGGAAAACAGGCAGTTCCCTGTTTCAATGCTAAGAATCTCCATTACACAAGAATTATCATCCCATAATGTCACACGACCTAAATTGATGTCATTATCAATATCGACATATATGCTATGTACATAATTCGTATTTTCATGCAGCGTGTATGTACATGATTGATTGTTCAGTTGCTCCTTTATATGTGAAATGAATCTTCGTATCATTTTTATTGGTTGCTAACTTACACCCTAATTTCCCTCTCTTATCAGAATCTCACATTAGGACACACTGATTTTAATTGTAGTTGTTGATGCGTACCACCTTACCATTCTCGAAATTCACATAACGATTTCGGTCAAAAGCCCAACTTTCCGCTGTTTTATTTTCATTTTGGGAGGCTGATTTATGATACGGTTCCCCCCATGCTTCAAGCACCATTTCCGGTGTCATTCCCAATGAGACCTGCCGTAAGGCGATTTGCTCACCGTATTTCTCTCCATATTTTTTAATGATATGATCCCGATGTTCGGTAGTGACGAACTCATAAACCTCGTCTTCTACCGGTGTAGCCTTGACACGTTCTCCTGCTTCATTTTCCAAAATAAGAATGGCTCCGTCACCATTCATTTCTAATCCTACATCCTTGCAACGGTATTCAGAGCCAACCGCAGGCGTCACTATGCCTCCGTCCATTGTTTCGACACGCAATCCGAACGAAAGAAAAGTCTTACCGATATAACGGCTTTTCAGTTTCTCGTAATACCCCATGCAGATTATGGCACGGGGATAGAATGCAGCCTTATAATAAACTTTGTCACCCGATTCCTTTTCCCTTAGCAACAGTGCATACCGGAGTGTTATGCCGGCAGGCTTTGTCCATACTTTTTCCACCTCAAAGTATTTCCCCACCACAGCGTCCGCCGGTGTCGAGTGTTTATCTCCTTTGTATTTTTTCGGGTTATCGACTGTTAGAAAGTTGTCTGTAAAAAAAGTTTCGACATACCCACTTTTATCATTTTTCGCTCCACACATAAAGAGTGTCTGTCCTGGCAAAGCCATACAGTTTTTGGCTGAAATGTTCGTCAAACTGTCGTATGCCGCTGCATTATGCACGGAATATTCTTTCAGTTCCGGTTTGTTGCTAATGATGTTAAGCTGTGCTTGAGCGGTGATGCTCGTTATAAACAGCAAAAAGGCGAACGTGTATAGTCTCATATTTCAATGAATTGAAGATTGATTTCATTACAGGCAATGACTTGATTCTGCATTGCATAGACAAAGGTATCTCTTTTTGTTTTTGTAGCCAAACAATTTCGTATTAATTATGTCGTTTGCAGTGGTTTAGCCCATGTCTGAATGACGGGATGCGTACAAATCATCCATTTTTAGAAACAAGTATTTCCTTAACCTGCTTGTCAGCTATTCTCGTTCTTGGAGATTTTATATGCAAAAGTACAGAGTCCGGCCGAACGTCAAGTACCGCTACGCTAACGGTTCCCGGATGTTCCCGGCAGCCTTCCGCAAATCACAGATTTGGGTATTCCGATCCATCGCGTCCACTGTTTACTGGTCTTATCGTCCTTTTTCCTCTGTTGCTCCGGCATAAAAATCATTCCTGACGAGAAGCCGAAAAGGTTTCAAGAATAGGGAAACAAAACAATGTTAACAAACTATAAAAAATTACAATTATGCCGAATTGGTGCAGTGCATCGTATGTCATAGAGGGCGATGCAAAGGAAATTAAACAACTTCACGAGTTGATGACGGATTTACAGGAACGCAAAGAGCCATCTGTCCCGAACGGCTTTGGGACAACATGGCTGGGCTGCCTTGTGGACGCTCTGGGCGGAGACTGGCAAGAAATCCGTTGCCGAGGGGAGTGGGAGAACCTTGAAATGGAGGAAGGAGTCCTGAAATTTACTACTGAAACGGCTTGGGGGCCGTGTGATGAAACATTCATGCTGGTATGCAGGAAATTTCCGACCCTACGCTATTTCTATCAGTCGGAAGAGCCGGGCATGGCGGAATATTGGACGAATGATGCAGAGGGCAAATACTTTACCGATAAATACATTGCCGATCTGTGTACCCCAGATGACACATGGCACAAAGAGTATTTCTCAGGCAAAGAAGAACTGTTCAGGTGGTTCAAGGAAATCAGCGGTCATTCCGTCGATTCAATACAGGCAATCCTTGAGATTGGAGAAAAATGGGAGGATGAAAATGCTGATTCGTTCTGTAATATCCACGAATATGCCATAGCGGATTAATGCTGAAATGATGCTGAAACCGAAATGATAGTATGCTGACAGCGTTCAGCATACTATCATTATCGGATAAGCCGTGTTGTCTATCGTGTTGGGTTTTAGTGTTTTTGCCGTTTACAAGCCAGCCAATCCTTTTATACCGCCGTAGTGCGTCCTTTCTTTTATATTCTCGCGATAGCCGTTTCCCTTATTGCACATTGTCCGCTCTTGCCGGTGCGATTTTATATGCAAAGGTACAGCGGTCGGCCGGTCGCCAAGTACCGCCACGGCTAACGGTTCACGGATGCTCACGGCAGCCTTCCGCAAATCATAGATTTGGGTATTCCGCTCAATGTCGCTCACTGTTTACTTGTCTTATCTGTCCTTTTCCCTCTGTTGCTCCTGCATAAAAATCAGTCCCGGAAAGAAGCTGGAAAGAGCTTCAAGAACAGGGATACAAAACAATGTCAAACTAATTAAATTCAAAATTATGCACAGCAGGATTTTTCAGATTTCAACAATGCAGATAGAAAAGGACAACTATCTGAATGAGGACACGCTTTCTCAAGAATATTTAACCCCATTCGATTATTGTTCAGATATAGATGATGATATACGCATGGCGGATATTGCTAATTTGGTCAATAATGTCTTGCCTAAAGGGATGTTTGAGCTTATATCCGATGATACCATGCGATACAATGGCGGTATAGAACAGTGGAAAGAAGAATATGTAGCCAATATTCGAAAGAATGCAGAGGCTATCACAGTCGATAATATGCTGACGCATAGAGGAACTCATAATCTAAGAAAAGCGATAGATAATCCGTTGAATGTTCGCTATCTGTTCTATTTGGATGGAAATGGATGTCAGTCTTTTGCCGAGCAGTCCATTGCGTTTATGGATTTTGTTTGCGGACTTACACCGGGCGCGATACTTTACATCGGAGGAGTTATCGACTATCATATTTGAATAAATACCAGAGTGCCACCCGTCTTAAAAAATGGGTGGCCTCTTTTTCCTTATCGCTCTGTGTGCCTGTCCCTTTTATAGATGGATATGACGAATATCCATGATTACCACAGGATTCACCTGCTTTATTCCATTTCTAATTGATATACATTTTCGTTGCTCCGGCACGCGCCGCCGGTTAGTTTCATGCACAAAGGTACGGTGGGCGAACACTGTTCAAGTACCGCGATTGCTACCTGAAATGAAATTTTGCGTAACCTTCCGCAATCGTAGATTACGGTATTCATAAAATTTCATTCCTGGTTCCTTGCCCGATATTCTTGCTCTCACCGTTTGGATCGCACATGAAACAGCCCCTCTGGGCGAAGCCGAAAGAGCTTCAAAAAGAGGGAAAATAAAAAATCAATAAATCAAAAGACAATGGGAAAATACGATTACATCAAAAGTGGCAACCTCCTTTACTGCAAAGACCTCGACAATGGTAACTCTGACGGAACTTATAAAGTGATTTCCGCTCCTGAGAAAGTGGATAGTGACAGCATTATTTTGATTGCAAGCGGTTCGTCTGAGGCAGAGGTTCGTGCATCGGAATTGTCCCCTATACCCACATCGAGAAGCCACAAAAAGGAGTTTCGGAGATGGAGGGCAAAGCAGGAAAAAGACGGTATGGAGTTTTTTAACAGGCTGTCGGATGTAATGGAAACAGACAACGATTTGGCTGTAGGTGACATGGTTGCATTCACGAATGACTACGGCGTGGTATTCGGCCCCCAAGAAGTATTGGCTTTCGGGAAGCCGTGGAATGGCACAAGATGTGTGTATATAGATAGCGATGCTTATTGGTTTCCTGACCGTCCCGACCAACTCACAATCGTAAGAAAAGGAGGTGTGAAATGACAGTGAACAACGCCCTTAAACGACTTTGCGGCAATATAGCCGCAGGCCGTTTCAACTGGCGGAAATATTGTACTCCCCAACTTTATTTCGGTCATGAAATATGTGTGACGCCGTTGCATTGCTCTTACGGACAGATAGGTTACACCGTCTATTTCCCTTATACCAATATGCCGGAAGTGGAATACGATTGGGAGTTTGATAAGCTCACTATCGATGGCGATAAGTGGAAAGATTATTTAAATCAGCAATAAAAATCAATATGGCACAGAATTTTTATACCAAATGGCAATCTTCCGTCCTTGCAGATGCAGGCGGTTATGTTTCAAAAGAATACCGCAATTTCCAAACTGCTTTGGTACGTGAAATTTCCAAATATGCAAAAGCCGTTGATGCAACAGTAGTATCCAATTCAAAAGGACATTATGACACCTCTTGTTTTGTTGAACGTAACGGCAAATTCGTTTATATCAGTCACTCATCTACATTCTCCCGAATGGGCAGTGGTGTAAGAATAGAACTCGGTTCGTTCCTTATACGTACAGCCAAGCACGCAAAGGACTACACCGGCGGACGGAATCAATATTGTGACCTGTCAGACCTACAGTCAATAATTGACTGCTTATTAAACCAATAATAATATGAACAGCCTGCATCGTATCTATGGCATCGGTGCAAGCTATAAAAACGTGGAGCTGACTTTATACAGTCCGCTCCACATCGCTTATACATCGTCCTTTAACGCCGCATTCCGCCGCTATACTCTGCCTCTTGCATTTCCTCCTGATATTCCTCCATCTCGTTCAGCTTTTCATTTACCTTTTGCAGATTGGCATCCAGTCCGATATTATGGTCGTATGGAAAACGATGCTGCGCTATGATACCTGCATTGGCTGTCTGGCCGACATCCAGCGTATCGGATTCACGGTTATACCCGACATAAAGGACATCACCGTTCGGCATCTCGAATGCAGGAATCTTTTGCTGCGACATGGCGGAGAACTGTTCTGCAGCCATATCTTTGGCAACCTCTTTGATTGTCTCTCCGGCAAGATCGACACCGTAACGCCGGATATGGTCACGCACTTCCTGTTCTGTGAATTTCAGCATCACTTCGTATGTGCCCCCGACACTTCCGTTATATACGACGGCAAAATTTTTATCCTCGATAAGAAGGTCATCACCCCTGTTGTTAGTGGGTGACGGATATGTATCCTTTTCGTTGATACCATTGCCGTCGTAATACTCTTTGGCAAGCGTCAGCAGTCCCTCGTAGTCTCCTTTGTCTTTGAGTTCGTCGAGTTGCCTCGTGTCATCCGCGAACTGGAGATACGCGACGGAAGAATAAAATATCTTCTCCTTTGCGGCAACTCCGCTTTCCTGTTTCTCGCTGACATTCTGTTCCATGTCCTGTGCAATCTTATCCACTCTTTGTGTAATCAGCGAAGCTGCTTTTTTCACGTCAATTAATGTGGTTTTAATGAATTGCGGCGATTCTTTCAGTTTGTCAAGCCACTCTTTGAGATATGCGCAACTGTCCTCCTTGATATGCTTGGTTATACCGTAACGCTGGGCGACCAATGCGCCGCCCAATTCGGCCACCAGTTCCTCCCTCGCATACTCCTGAGAACCGAAAGATGTCGGCTTTAACCGGTTGAGTACACTTTCCGCACCGGTCGAGTGCGTCATCTCGTGGAAAAGAGTACCATAGAACGCTTCTCCCGACCTGAACTGCTCCTTTTCAGGCACGATGATTTCATTTTTCGTGATTGAGTAGTAAGCATCATCCTGATGTTTCGGCGTGATGGGACAAATCCAGAGATTATCCCTTATCATCGTATCGACAGGAGCGAAGCTGAAATCCTCCCCATTCTTGATTTTAGGCTGCGAGTATTCCTGTTCCAGCTTTTCCCACATCTCCGGACGGGCTTCTTTCAGGTTGGTTTGCGCCACGTTGAACACCCTGAACACTTGCATTTTCGGATAGACGTTATACTCATCCTTCTCTTTGTCGGACAGCTTCTTGTATTCGTCATACTTGATTTTCTCTTTCGTCTCCTTATGTATGCATGTAAACGTGGTCAGCATCACCGGAAAAGATTTCTCGCCGCGCAGAATCGAGACTCGCGGCTGTTCTTTTCCCTCTTTGCCGGGAGCATTGAGGCGCTGGACGCAATCGAATGTGCAAAAGCGAGGTATCTTATATCCCTCTTTCTCGCAATGCAGGAACAACATCAATGCATTCATTCCGTTATACTCGCGTCCCGAGAGATTACACGGCCATTGCAGCGTGCCCTCCGTGAACCAGGGCTTTTTCCAGTTTTTGTGGATGCTTTCGATTTTCTCAATCATCATTTCTGCAAAGAGGTCGAGAGCCTTGTCCTCACTGTTCGGCCCGTCGGAATTTCTATTTCTGTACCCAGCCATAACCGTCATTGATTGTAGTTAGACGACTCCGCCACATATTCCGCAAGTTCTTCCGCCTTGCAGGAGACATTAATCATCCCATTGTGTGCCGACAGGTTCATTTCCCCTCTGACATCCACTTTCACACCGGCCTGTAACCACTTTTCGCGCTCATAGCCGAAGCAGAAGAAGCGTACCCACTGGTATTCGAATCCGTCAGCGACTTTCTCCGCACTGAACGCCGAGAACACCGTGTATGGCTTATCTTTCTTATCCCTTTTATCCTCGATTCTCTGGCCGACCTTGCCGCGAAACACCAGTTCGCCTTTGATGGCATCCACATTATCCTCCAAAGCCTTGCATATCTCATCGGCAAACAAATTGAGATAAAGTTTGTCGCCCCGACGCTTGAAGTACATCGTACCCCTTGCCTCGATGCGTGAACCGTTCCGAAAGCCGTCGGTCTCACTGCGTTCACCCTCTTTGCGGACACTCACCTCGATATTCATGCTCTGGCCATCGGTCGCCGGAATCGTAATCCGGAGCGGAAAGGTCAGAAACTCTTTTCCCTCTGTGTTCATGCGTATCGACGCATCGCGGCTGATAATTCCGCATACTGTAACATTACATTTAATCATCTGTTTTCTGTCTTTAAATGATACATGGATCATCCGACAAGTACGACATGGTTTTTTATTGATTGTTGAAGTATGGTAATGCCGTTCTAATCGGGAGCGCGTATCATCGCCCAGACAAGCCATCCGGCGATGAACAGTTGCACGCCCACGATAACGAGTGTCGCTATCCATCCGAACAGGAGATAGCATATCCGGACGTGCAGGGCAAGGTAGGACAATCCGAACAGATACTTGCATAGCTGTATCATCACGCATTTTATCATATCGCCATGCTTTTATCGTTTCAGGTTCTCCGCCTGTCCCTGTTGCTGGGACATCCCTTGCTCGAAATTCTGTGAGGCCGCTTCCGAAAGGATAACCCTGTTCAGCAGACCGGCAACACGAGTCCGCTTGGTTTCCTCCGTGAGTGTGTCATTATTCAGTGTGGCGGAGAGACGGCTCAGTTCTGCGGATGTCAGCTCTCGCGAAAGGCGCAGGTCTCCGTTTTCCACACGCAGCATGGCTTTGCCGTTCTCGCCGATGGTCAGGTCACAGTGCTTCATGTTCGGCAACAACGCTCTCAGGTCTATGTGCCGTGAGTCCATCGCTTCCGATATAGCCGCTTTCTGTTCCTCCTCGTTCTTGTTGTCTATCTGCACGGCCAACATCATCAGTGAGCTGAATGCTGTCATTGCCATCTCTACAATCGGGTCGTTGCATCCCGAAATCCCCACACCGCTATCCTCCGAGGATAGCAGCTTCTTCATCCATCCGTCTGGCGAAAGGCTCTTTTCGGGCGAAATTGTTTCCGTTCCCTTATATTTGGCAAGCAGGTCGTTTCCGTTATGTAGCACTTGCAGTCGGATATGGCCTTTCTGTGCGATTTCGTTCAGGTACGCCGCCGGGTCTATATCGCGGCGTGTACCGTCGGGATAGATGTTCGCCACACCGAAATGCAGGTGTTCGCCTGTCGTGCGTGTGCCTGTATTGCCCGAGACGCCAAGTCTTTGTCCGGCTTGCACCGTATCGCCGGGTTTTACGGTCACTTCGCTCAGGTGCATATAGCTGCACTGTACCTTGCTGCCGTCGGCACGGGCATACTCCACTGTCAGCGACTTGCCGCCGGGCGTGTTTTTATTATGATTCACCGCCACGACCTTGCCTCCGTTCTCCGTGGCCAGCACCGCGTCGCCATTACATCGTATATCGACCCCTTTGTGCATCTGTTGTTTGCTGTCGTCCATCGGATCTTTCCGCATACCGAAAGGAGAGGTGACGAAAAGGAACTCGTCACGCTCCACCGGAAAAGAGTAATTGGCGGCGTTGGTCGCACCCTCCGGGGAGCGTCTCGGATTGTTCTCCACTCCGAACTCTTTTCCTTGTGCCGCCATCTCCTGCATCACTATCCGGTCATATTGCTGCAAACCGTTCTGCTCAATGATTTTCTGCAGGTTATCGGCATATTTGCCCCCTGTGGCGTAACCGGCTTTTTCGATGCTTCGCGTCCAGCCCTTATAATCGTCAGGCGATAATTTGAAGCAACCGGCATAGCGGCTGTTCTCTTTCAAGAATCGGGAGTGGTGTTCGTATGAATCTCCCACGCTGTCATAACTGCAAAATTTCTCATTCGGCTTGTCATCCGAATACAGGCCGTATCTGCCTCCTTGTGCAATCCATGAGGGTGTTGCCTTGATACCGAAATGGTTGTTCTCGTTCTGTGCCAGTCGGCTCCGTCCGTTGGAACTTTCCAAAATACCTTGTGCCAATGTCACGGAGGCTGGTATTCCATACCGGCGCATCTGCTCCATAGCATACTCCGCATACTGCTGCGCATATTCCTGATTTCTGCTTGCCATATCTCTACCTCCTGAAAGTCGGGTGTTGTTCGTTATCGTTTTGCTCGCCGTTTTCCTGCTGCAATTCAGGTGCGGCGCAATCTATTGTGTATGCTTGCAGTGCGAGAATCTGCTTCCCGGTTTCCTCATTGTCATGTCCGAACACAAGTATCATTTTGTCCGGGTCAAAAGCTGGGCGTTCCTTTTGCGGAGGCAGATCCAGTTCGTTGGCTATGGTTTCCGCGTCATACATGGACGCATAATAGCCTCCTTCATGTTTGAAGAGGACAATGGTATCCGGCTGTCCCTCCTTTATTTCCTTGTATTTGCCATACAGTTGTTCCGACAGGTTTTCTATGGGCAGTCCGTTTCTCGGCAAAGCTGCTTCCCGGACAACCTCGTCTGTTCGTTTGGTCGTTGCCTCTCCGCCTTGCCGTTGCAGATTCTCCTTATCCAGCTTCTCGCCGGTGTTCTCTTCCTGCGTCTGTCCCTTGCGTAGCACGTCGGCAAAGAGCGTAGCGGCCAGATGGCGTTTATATTCGTTCTTATCTTCCGCAATCAACATCCGTTGCCATTGCTGTGTCGTTACGCTGCGTGGCTGCAATTTCACTCCGTCAATGGTTGCCACGCATAGCCTCTCGTTCTGCTTCGTATTGAAGATGGAGACGCGCTGAATTCGGTTCAGGTCTATATCTTGTGTGTCACTGCTGAACAAATCCACCTTCAGGTCGGGCTGGACTTCTGCCAGTGCGTAATATTTGTGTGCCAGTTCCATACGCACCTTGTCGATATTATCCATCGCCTGTTTCAGTGTGGAGAAGAAACGGTTGACATCCTCTTTCTCAGGATAGACGCTATATCCCTCCTTATGTTCCGGCTTGATGTATAGTGCCCAACGTTTCATGTCGTCCTGAATCATCTGCACTTTATTGAAGCTCACTTCATTCGCACGTTTCACGGCCGATGAGACATCCAATGTTGACAGCATCTCCAAAGTCCGGTTTTTCAGCCGGGCCAATGTCACCAGCTTCTCTGCGAAGTAGCTGTCGTCAGGCTTGTAGCCCAGTGCGCCGTCGGTATTGTAGAAACGCACCTGCTCAATACCTTCTTTCTGCAAGGCACGTTCGATGCGCCCTTTGTTCATACCCGGAATCTCGTTGTCAATATCCGCCGAAGCTCCTGCTGGCAAGATTACATCCGCGGATTTCGTCTGCCTGTCAATGACAAGCACAATGCTTTTCGACTCTTTGTCGGGATGTTGCCGTATCTCGTTCGCCACGAAATAATGCTTTGGCATCTGTTCCTGCATGGCGGATGTCTGCCGCCGGTTGCGCAGGGTGGCATATTCGATTTTCTCACCGCGCTCCGCCTTGCGTATCACTTCAAGTGCGTTGTTCACGTCACTTTCGAGCGCGTTCGTCATACATGGATTCTCTTTCAATTCCCGACACCAGTAATCTACCGTCTTGAGGCTTTCATCGGAAAGCCGTGCCGGCAGTCCCAGTTCCATCATCTTGATACCCGAGGCCATTTCCACTACCAGCCGCTCGTACTTCACCGCATCCTCCGACGGAGCTATACCGTTCTTCATCACCATCCCCTCACGAGCGAGCCGTTGCTGATGTCCTGTGGCACTCACTATCTGGCGCAAGGCTTCCTGCAGATAATCATGGTAGTGTTCAAAATCCTTTTGGCGCGGCATATATACCGCATCCCGGTCTGTCTCGTAATGGGGTACGCCGCTTCCGTCCGAACGTATGGGGACAAGGTTATCCTTCATTTTCAACAGGAAGTCATTGAACCGGCTGTGCAGGCGGCGGTTGTCAGCTTCGGTGTAGCCTCTCTCTTGAGCATTGCCGTCCTGTTTCACAGCTTCCTCGTAACTCTTTTTGTCTATGTATGGGAGCATGGTCTGGTCAATATTGAACAGTGTCCGTATCTCCCGGTTGTGTACGCCCTTGAACTGTGCCTTCTTTTCATCGTCCAGTTCCAGATAGGTTGCCCGGTCTATGGTTTCGTCCGGATTGTTCCGGTGGACGTACTTGTTCCAGTTATAATACAGGAACGGCACACCTTGTTCTTGCTCACGTACCGCAGCACCACGCGCTTTGGCATCGCTGTAAAGCGAGAACAGGTTGGTCTTACATCCGTTTTTGTCCGAATGCAACGCCATAAACAGCGCATTGAACGGACTGGCGGAAACGCCTTGCGGATAAAGGCGCGGAAATTTCTTACCCGAAGCGTTGAGCCAGTGCCCACCGGCATTCGAGGCTTCACGCAAGGCGGCAGACAGTAGGTTTATCTGCTTTTCTTCGGCTTTCTTTTCGATTGGTGACTTCTCTTTCATATAATACCTCTTATGATGTTCCTTAATTTATTGAATGCTCCGTGTGCGCACGATGGTCTCCTGCTGTCCGTTGTCATAGTTCCTTGACGCGATTTGACGGAGCTGGTCGCTCTTGGCGAGAACGGCGTTCGCCAGTGTGTTCAGTGGCAACGCCCCGGTATGGTAAGCGTCTGCCACGGTCGGCGACAGTTGGATGGTGCATGGCACACGGTCTATCGTCGCGACAAGCGTACAACCCTGCAAGACAGGGTTCACGATGCGCGGATTGAGCGGTTCATCCGCATAGCGTCGGTACTGCGCATCTTTCTTGTAATCACTATGCAACTTATCTTCCGTCCGCTTCTGCAGTGCCTCATGTCCGGCTTTGTTCAGCAGGTTCACGCCTCCCAGACCTATCAGGAGCATCTTCAGCAACGGATTGCGCACGAACATTCCTGCCACGATACTCGCTATCGGCAACAGGTTGTCTCCCGGTCGTAACGATTGACTTTTACCGGTGAATGCGCCCAGCAGCACATCGGGCAACATGGCCATGACATAGCCGAGGTTTCCGGTGATGTCTCCCATACCGTTCATCCCTAATGCACCGAGAATACCGTCCCATCCGTTTGTATGGGTATGCACATCCTGTTCTTGCTGCATTTCGGTAGGATAGGGGGATTGACCCTCATGTTCCGTTTCCTCCCTCAGTTCTTCTTCCCTCGGTTCTTCCGTTTGCTCTTGTTCCGGTTCTGCAACGTTGTTGTTCTTTTTCGACAGATCGTTAAGGTAGGCTTCCTCATGACCGGGCGCGACTACCAACGGTACATCCTTGTATCGGGCGTCCTGTTCCTGTTCTTCTTCCTTTTTATGGAATACGTTTGTCCAAAAAGGCATGGTTTGCTGAGAGTTCATCCATTCTGAAAAATTAAAATTCACAAGGGGGATTTTTCTGTTCAACTGTTCATTGGCTTCTGTCAGAAGCGCGCTTTTCCCTGTCCGCATTGTCGTAGCCTCCTTGCGGAAGCCGTCGAAAACATTTCGTTCGCTGCCGAACACCCCCTTGCTGATGCACTGTTCCACAGACAATGTTTCGGGCTTCGAAGGCTCGAAGTGCGAGGCGACGGCCGAGATAGCCACGTCTGCCCCGATGAACCTTGCCAGTGAGGCCCACGACCCGACACCGCCCAGCATGACGGCATCCGCAGATGCGCCCAATACGCGCCCTGCGCCTTTTTCCAGTTTGCCGGGACGGTAGGCGGCTTCTCCGCGAGCTTCTATTTCCTCTGCCAGTGGCGAACGGCTTAAGGTCTGCGACAATCCGAGCAGGCTCGATTGTGTGGCCTTGCGTATGATGTAGTCGGCCGACGACTTTGGCATACGCTCTTTGACAAGCCGGTCAATCATCAGTTGCTCCATCCGGTGTTCTATATATGCGTAGGCAAGGTCGCCGCCGAGTTGGGCGGACAGTTCGTCGTAACGTTCGCGCCCGACCTCCTGTACCACCGTATCGCGCCACTTGCCTGCCATATATGCAAGATCCTGCTGCATATCGGTCGCTTTGGAAATCTCCTCCTTGCACATCCCGATATAGTCTTCCGTCGTTTTCGAGTTCCATTCGCCCGTCACCTTGAGTACCTGATAAGGGTCGCTCATCGGCTGTGCGGACGAAGCCATCATACTGAGTATGCCGCCCAAAGAGGTGGAATACTCCTTCATTTCCTCTCCCTGCTTCTTTGTGAGGTAAGCCTGTGTTCTCGACATCACCGGCGCAAGGTGGCAATGGAAATAGTCGCTTGTCAGGCGTTCTATTTCCGCGAATTGCTGACTATGATTGATTCCGTCCATGATTTTATATGTTTATTTGTTTCAATAGCTGTTCTTTCGTCTGTTCGATGGCGTTGTGATAAATCTCCATCTGGCGCGGAAAGAACATTTCCAGCCACGCATCCTTTTCAATGTTGTCCTGAATGAAGCGTATGGCCTGTTCTCGTTCGATTTCCACGGATGTCTCGCCCTCTTCGCGGTTGTTGAACCATGCTTTCGTCCACCACCTGATTCCGGCCCTGTCGGGATATACCGAAACGAGCCTCGGTATATCGAAACTCTGTATGTCGATGTCCAGCTCTGCCAATGGGTCGATGATACCGCCGCTTGCTAAGGCTTCGTCATGGAGTTTTTTTTTACGTCGCCGCCCATCGTGGAGAGATACACGTCGTGCCGTAGCGCGAGGTAGTTCAGAAAATCCCCGATAAGTAGGTTCTGAACCTTACAGGCAAGAGGCATGGCCTTGTGTCCCAGTCCGAGCGGATTCGCCATACTCGGCATACGCTCGTAGAAATACTCTTTCATTGCGCCCATTGTGAAGATGTTGCGGAGCGATTGCTCCGTATGTCCCGGCAATGTGTATGCACCACGTTGCAGATCCTCCATATAATGTGGCAGGAAGCGCAGCATCAGTTCCTCTATTTCCCTCTTATCTTTCTCATAATCGGTCTGCAGCGTCATTTCCAAATCGGAGAAACCGGCTGTGTCACACCCTGCGGCCTGACGCATCGCACGGATATTTCCGTATAGCATCGTCAGAAATTCGACAGGGTTCAGTTCCTCCCCCTTGAAGCGGACTTCAAGATGAAGTCTGTCACCGCTCAGGGCGACCGTCTGTCCGGCCTTGACGCGCTGCCCGAATTGTGCAAAGACATTCGACAGGTGTCCGTATGTCACTTCATACTCCCCATAGCGGATGGTCTGGCAGATACCGTGTGCAGGGTCGTTGCCAACTCCCGACACAATACCGCTGGCTATGGCCGAAAGCATATAGCACCGGATGTTGAAGTCGATACCGTGATGAAAGAATTTTTCTCCTGTTGCCGGATCTGCCTGCTCGCCGTAGCCGAGCGACAGCTCCACATCCTTGCCTTGCGGTTCCTCGAACGGCATACTGTAACCGCTCTCGGAGTGCAGTATCATTGCTTCTGTATATTTCATTTCCGTTTGATATTGATGTTGTTACTCTATCTTTTCATCCCTCCGCTCCGGCTCTGTTCCTCCACCGGGATAGCCGAAGCCTGAACCTTTGGCGCGTTGTCCGGATTCGAGGCGCGTAGCACATTGGCATTGTTGCCGATAAGCAGCATACCGAGGAACGCACCGGCAATCTTGCCTAACCAGCCGAAGCGTCCGAATATGAGGAATGCGGCGGCTATCAGTCCTGCGATGCTCAACCCCGACACGTTACCGTTGCCGAGGTTACGGAAAAATCCCCCTAACATATCGGTGATACCTCCGTTGGATGCACTGTGCAGGAAGTTCGATACTCCGCTCAGTTTGTTGTCGAGACCGGTCACTGCGCCGCTCATATTGTCGATGGCTTTACCGGCTTTGTCTTTCATTTCACGCACGTTGTCTGCCGTGCCTGCGAGGGTGTTCGTTACCGATTCGCCGACTACGGCATCACTTACGATGCGTACCACACTTTTATCGGTGGTCAGCTTCTCCCATCCCACATAACCTACCGCTCCTCCGATAGTCGCTGTCTTTACCGCCTGACCTGCGCCTCGCAATGTCTGCGAAGGATTCAGCATCGCTTTGCCCATGCTCTTGCTGGTGGCGGCTGTGGCGTGGCCTACACCTTTTGCGGCTTGGCCGCCATATCTTAATACTGTGTTCCAAAATCCCATATCGTTCTGCTTTTTTTTAAGGTCTTACATTCTTTCCTGTCTGCCGCCAGCGTCTTTTGGCCGCTTCCACTATGTCGCGTTTGTCGGTGATGGGGCGAGAACCATCGTCTATTTCGCGCCATATATCGCCCATTGTGGTGTATTTCACTGCCTTAGTCAGCCGTTGCAGCTTCTTGTTCATCATTTTTAGCTTCGGGCGGATACCAAATACGATTTCCATGCGCTCTTTCTCCGTCATTTTGTTGTCGGAGAGACACGCCATACGGATGTCGTTGACGATTTCCACACTGTTCATAATCAGCTCTCTGTAAATCCTGTTACGCTGGGTCGAGAGTGCTACGGCCAGTGCGTTGGGCGAATGCCGGTTTACCTGCCTGGTAAAATCCCCCATGTTGTCGGTCAGCCTCGATATTTCATGGTAAAAACCGTAAATCTGTGCCGCGTAGCACACTATCGAGCGGAAGGAATCGAGATAATTGTTGAACTCTCGTTGCAGGTCGGTGGTGGCTTTCACTTCCTCTTTCGTCCACAGATGGCCGGTGGTCTGCATCAGCATGACCTTTTCCTGATTTTTCAGTTCCTTTTCCGCCTTGTTGGTATATAGCAGAATCATTCCTGCCAGCACAGGATCATTCTGTGCCTGTGCCTTGCCGATGCCTATATATAGCAGCAGGAGGCTTATCCATATTGTCCGTCTCATCGTATGTTCGGTTTTATCGGGCGAGGGCGGCAGCTCTGCGCCAACGAGACATGGCTATGCGTGCCGCCTCTCCGTTGTTGCGGTCGAGCATCCCGGCCGTCACATTGTTCCACACGTCATTGAGGTTGTAATATCGTATGCTTAGGTACAGCAGGTGCAGTTTCCGGCTGAAAGCGGAAAGCTGGTCGTTGAGTGCCCACAGCGTCTTGCTGCGTTCGGCCCCTGTCAGCATATTCTCAGTGCCCCCTTTGGCTACTGCGTCATTAAGGAGCGTGAATACCGATACCAGTTCCGTTGCCGTTTCGATATACAGGTTGTTCATGCTCATTCCGGCGATGATGCCCTGCGGATTGTTCCTGATAGCCTTGCCTAATTTCCCCAGTGTGAGGAAGATTCTCACGCCGTCATTGTAAAGATGGGTGCAGGCTTTCAGCGACGAAGCATAGCCGCTTGCCGTCTTGAGGTAGCTGTTATACTGTTTCTCCCACTTGCGTATGCTGTTGAACTCTGCAGCGATGCTGTTTTGCAGCAACGCCGTCTGCGTCTGTCCCTTTATCTGTCTTTCTATCTGGTCGTTTATCAGTTCGTTACCCTCTGCCAATGCCATCCACTCCAAAGGATTGGATGCCGCGATCTGCGCTTTGCCGAGTTGCGGAAACAGACAGATGGCAACTAAAACCAGACTAATGATTCGTAATCTCATATATTCCCTTTTTTCGTTTATTGTATTCTACACGTTCACGGATGAGCGTCACGACATCGAAGCCGCGCCTGATACCTATCAGATCCAGCCGGGGAGTATTCCTGTCCATTGAGAAGATGCGTACCGTTTTCAATCCGCAAAGCTGTTGCATAAGGCTCTGGTGTTCCACAAAATCCACAATGCGGTATTGCTCCATATAGTCCGTCTTTCGGGACAGTACGCCATGCTTGCTGATAATCTGTTCTCTGCCGATATAATACCGTGTCCGGTGCAGATAGACGAACCGGTACAGCAGCACAAGGGTGAGCAGCAGGGCAGCCGATATGGCGAATGCGGTGAATGGCCGTCCCTCCATACCGCCGTAAATCCACCCTGCACCGCAGACAGCGATGGCAGGCAGCTCGTCAATGACGAACTGCATCCGTCGGGGTTGCAGCACGATATGCTCAAAATCTCTTATGGGCAGAGGCTTTGTCATCGGCGGAAACGTGCTTGGTGTTCTTCCTCGGATTGCTGTTCTCTCGCCTGCGTTTCATCGGCCGATTCTTTCTGTTTTTGTTCAGCCAGCAGTTGCTCGTTCCAGTCCTTGTTGGGATGGGTCGGTTCCTCGCGGACACAGGAACCGTCCTTTGCCTTGTCCAGACCGAGAAATTCCCGTAATCCGTCACGGAACTCCTCGTAATGCTTGTTCATGACATCCACTTGTTCCTGTATATCGTCCGGATGGCAAAGGCCGCTCGAACGCATGGACATGGCTTCTTCCCAAGCGGATTCGTACTTTCCGTAAACCGACTGTAATTTGTCGGGCAACAGTTCGATTTCTCCGCTATCCAAGTCCTTGTCATTGCGGACAGTATCGAGATAGGGCTTCCGTTCGGGTGTTTCTTCGATAAAGGAACGAATCACCCGACATTTCTCATCAATCAGGTTTTTGCTGAACTCCATTCCGGCCTGATCCATATCGAAGCATAGATGTTGCTTCGCCTGGAGTGAGTTTGCAAGCACGCCGCGCATCTGTTCCACAGTAGGATTTCCGCCTGTAGATATGAAAACCGCTTTTCTCAGCTCCTTGTTATCCTTCTGATGCAGTTGGTAATAGGCCATTGCGTCGTATGCGCTCTCGAACCAGTAAACGTGTTTGGCCTCCGAAAGAGGTGTTCGGGCCGGACTGGCAATCCACAGACCTTTGCTCGAATTGCTGCCCTCTGCTTTGCCCTTATAGCTCCCTCCGTCCGTGCGTTGCCGTCCGCGTTCTTCGAATCCTACCACCGTGCCGTCCCCTTGTGGCAGAAGCATGGGAAACGACAGGTTGGTGTAGGATGTGCCGTCCGCACGATGCTTTGTCGCCAGACAGAAATCCCGGTGAAAGGCGTACTGCGTATAAAGGTCGATACCGCGATGCTTGAAAAAAGGATAAAATTTTTTCTGCGTACTCTTGTCCTGCGGATTGAACTTGTGGATATCATAGTCCTCGATATTGAAAGGCTTTATATCCCTTTTGGGCTGTATGATACGTGTTTCACGTTCTGCGATAGGATGGTGCAGCAGCCTGTTGCACACAAGGTTCACAAGACGGTCGGGCGATACGCCTGCCCGGTGTTCCGCGAAAAAGTGCGGATGCTCCTTGATAAAGGAGATGATGTTATATACCTTCTGCTGTTGCGGTTTGAAACAGCATTTGCCCTGCTGGGTCACGATGAACTTGTCGTTGCGTATGCGCCGTCCGTCGCTGTCCAGCCGGACATACGAGGGATAACGCAGTCCGTCACGCCGGTTCAGATGATAACCTGCGTCGATAAGCACATCCTGAATGTTCAGCCTGCGCAAAAAGTCGTCGTATGTAAGTTCGCCCTCTCTCATATCTTACCTCCCCATTCTCATGTCGTTTATTTCCTGATTCATCTCCGCTTCAAAATAGCGTATGGCTACATCCCTCGGTGTATCGACACCCGGCTTGAAGTAGGGGCGCGGATGGCCGCCGAACCGTTCACCGTAAAATTCAGGCGCATGGCAATGCCTCAGGCCGTGCGCCACGTCAGAGGCGACCACCGCACCGGCGGTCAGGGCGGCGAAGATTTTTGTGCCGATCCCTCTCTGTGTTTCCGGGCGCGTTTTCATATCCACCTCACTGAAAATCTTGGAAAAGAGTTTCATGCGGTGAAAGTCGTCCACGGCAAGAAATTTGTCATACTCCTTTTGGCTGATCTCATGGGTGATAACCTGTCCGTCGATAACGGCGGTCATTTTATATTTTCCCTCCGTTTCTGCCGGTTGTACCGCTATCTCACCGACTTCTACTTCCCGGCCGTGTTTCTCCTCCCGATACCATCCTTTGCCCTCGTTCAAGAACTGCAGGTCGCGTCCGTCCACGGCAGCACCGATGTTCCCCTGTATGGATTCCTGTTGAAGCGAAGTTTCCAGTGGCACAAGTATCTCCTGTTCCTGCTGTTGCCGTTGCGCCAACTCCTGTTGCACCTCGGGATGCAGGGCGATGGCGATACGCTGCTCACTGTTGAGCGCGTCCGTCGTCACTTTCTCCGAGAAGTCCTCCCCGATAACCTTGTTCAGCACTTCCAGCCGTTTTTCGAGTGGCTGTTCCTCGATGGAGTTGGAGGTCAGCACGGCAATCTCATCGTCTCTCAGGTCATACACCATATCGGCCGAAGCCTTTTCCGATTGCACGGTAAGCGTCCGTGTCTCGGCATCGACGATAAGACCATGCGAAGCAAGGCACTCCTGCCATTTTTCGTTCGAGAAATAGACCGGAGAGATTATCAGTTCTTTGTAAGGTCGTGCCGGTTCCTGACTGCGCGGTCGGCTGACCATCGGTGTGATGACTGCCTGCAATCCCTCCAGCACATCCCTCTGTTGAATCGGTTGCGCCTGTTGTCCTCCTTTGTAATAGAATCCGTAGCCGCCCGATTGCATCTCTCCCGGTTTCATACGTCCGTCCGGTCGTTCGGGGACTATGGATGGCCCCGGAAAGAAAAGCTGTCCTCCGACCCTGCGCAGATGGAAGCCCCATTGGTTGCGTGGCGTCCAGCCCAGGAACGGAGGTGGCATACCCATGCGCCCCACACGTCCGTATTCGCCGATACCGATACGGTAGCCGTGCAGCCCCATAGCCACACGACCGTTGGCATTCCGGGCGTGTACGAAGTTCTTGGGCATATAAAAATCTTTTGCCACGATGCTCGTAAGCACGTTATAGGCTTTTTTGTTGGCCGTGTTCGTTCCCCAGTCCGTCAGAGCCAACATCTGACGCTCGGTTATCGGATAGACCAGCAAGGGAGAATCATGTCCCTGCACAATCAGCCGATACCCTGTGCCGTCAAGCGCAATATGGGCTTGTAGCCCGTTGCGCATAAGCATATTGCGCATTTCGGGCTGCAAGTCCATTTGCCGGGGATTCGTATTCGTTCGTATCGCCATAGTCTGATTGGATGATTGTTTTTTTATTATGCGTCACCGCGCTCCATAGCCGTTTCCAGTTGTTCGTCCTTGTAGCGGACAAATTCGGCGGCGGAATCATTGTCGGCAACGAGTCCTTTGGCCTCGCAGTAACGTGCGTATTCCTCTCTCCATTCGGTTGAGAAATGATTGACGTAATCGAGCCATCCGTATTCGCCGCTCTGCATCTTCTCTATGAGTACATCTTCCGGATAAAATTCGTTATGTGCCATAATCTTACAGGTTGGTTGTCTTATTTGTGAAGGGCTGACGCGCGGTTGCGCTCGCCGCTCTTTTTCTGCTCGTTCCACAGTTCCTCCGAGTAGTCCTCTTCCGGAACATAATCGAGGTTGCCGTCGTCGTCCATGACCCAGCAGCCATAGCACCCGAAGGTGTATTTGTCCCACTCGCGTTTGGATTGCTCGCGCCATTTCCGTTCGTCACCCGGACACAGGCGTATTCCGGTCTTGGCATTCAGGTCGATACCTACTGTGACAGGATTGTTATCCACGACCAGCGTTTGCAGGTTGCCTTGCTGTATGCTTCTGACTTCCGTTGCGTCAAGGTGCAGTTCCTCGGACAAGACCTGCAGGTTACGCCCGATAATGGGGGTAGGGACATACATCACCTGTTTTGTGCCGGGGTCTATCTGCACGAATGCTTTGCTTTTCCTGCCGTCGGCCAGTTCCACATCCGCGATGATTGCCTTGCCGTCAAGCAATTGCTTCTGCTGCGCTTCGTCATAGCGTTCCAGCGGTGAGGATTTCAGGGCCGGATAAAAGACCACATCCACCGAGCCGTTATCCTTGCGGATAAACGAGAACCGGGTGCGGCTCTCTATCTGTGCGCCGCTTTCGTCTGTGACACGCACAGGAAGCACCGGCGAATGTCGGCCGTTGCAGATTTCGTCCAGCACGTTCATCGGCAGATCCTCTACCATCTCACGAGTGAGACCGAACCGTTCCAGTGTCGAAAACGGTAGTTCATCGAACTCAAATTGCTCCTTTTTCATACTTTGTTTCATATTATAAAAATTATACTCTACAAAGGTAGGGTGAATTTCTATTAAGAAACAAAATATCGTGTTATACAAATGTATATATTACATTATTTTTATGATTTGAGTATGATTTTCACTGCAAAATCATACTCAAATATATAAAAATCATATTTTTAAAGCAAAACGCTCCCGATTCCGCCTCACTTCGTCGGAGAGATACTAATTTTGCCGTATGAGAAAGATTTTACTTACAGTCGTGTCGGGATTTTCGCTCTGTGCGACGCCCCTTCACGCGCAATTCAACACGATTGCACCGATACCGGTACGCTACAAGGTGGAAGCCTTGCGTATGGATATGAAAAGTCAGGAGCCGACATCCGGAAGTATGGCTCCTGCACAGGACGCATCCGGGGAGGTTGTCGCTTCGGCGACACCTTCCGATGCTCATAAAAAACAATGGATTGACCGTTATCTCAGCGTCTCATATCCGCTTCCGGTTATCAAGGTCACATCCCCTTACGGTTATCGCAGAGATCCGTTCACAGGTAAGAAACGGTTTCATGGGGGTATAGACTTGCATGCTCGCGGCAATAAGGCGTTGGCGATGATGGAGGGGGTGGTTGTGAAGGTGGGGCAGGATAAGACCTCCGGCAAGTATGTCACCATGCGGCACGGCAATTATATCATCAGCTATTGCCACCTTTCCCGGGTGCTGGTTGCTAAGGGCACAAGGGTGCATCCGCGTGATGTGGTCGGGATAACAGGTTCGACAGGACGAAGTACCGGCGAACACCTGCATATCACCTGTAAACTGGATGGCAAGAATGTGAACCCTTCTGTCTTGCTCGATTATATCAGAGCCACACGGCAGGAGTGCGTGGATGCACTGGCGGCGTTATGATTGCAAGCATCCTCCCGGATTATTTTGCACGCGTTTTGACCGCTTGTACGATATGGCTTCCCCATACCGACATCCTGATAAGCGGCAGAGGCGGCATCGTGATTGTCTTGCCATAGAAAATGGCTGCCACCACCTTGCCGCCGCACCGTTCTATTTCCTCTTTATAGTCGGCTACGCTCTGCCCGGTCGTCATCACGTCGTCGATGATGATAATCTCTTTCCCTTTGATATTTCGTATGATGCGGTAGTTGCGCTCTAATATGCGGTTCTCGCCACCTTTGGCTTCATGCAGGCTCTCGCGAGGTTCGAACACATCCACATCGTACAGCCCCGATGTCAGCTCCGGCCGGTGTGTGGCGATATACCAGTCGAGCCGTTTGAAACGCCGGGCATACTTGAACTCGTCGCTGCACGGCATGAACATCACATGATAGGGTTTTCCGTCCGCTTGCAGGGCGGTCATACACGCCTTGAAGAACTCGATACCGTGTATCTCTCCCTCCTTGAATTTGTATAGCGAACGGCAGAACGCACGTTGTCCGTCGTTGAGCAGCGCATTGTATCGTGACGGATAGTAATATCCGTAAAAGGTCATTCGGATTCCGTGCGACTTGAACGGCTTGAGCGGCTGGCGATCCTCGTACCGTTCCGGATGCGCGCAGCATAACATCCGGCAAGCCTCCCTGTGTCCGGCCATCACCGCCATACGGCAGTAACGGTCGCGCTCCTCCGCTTTGTCGGCCATCTTTGCTGCGGCAAACGCCGCCTCACCGGTTTTCCGTCGCCAGTAGCCGATGATGCTCCACAGCACACCGACCACGCAAAGCAGGAACAGGAACACAAGCCTCTCGTTCATCTCCCCTTAAAACAGCTTTTTTATATCCATCGAGAAAAATTCCTCTGCCCCGATACCGCCGTCACCGATAATGAACGACTTTTGCGGCTTGAAAAGCTCTCTGAACTTTTCAAGTCCCTCCGTCCGCTTTTCGGCATTGCTCTTGACCTCGATGGCTACCACCGAACCCTTCTTGCGGAGAATGAAATCCACTTCGTCATTGCGCTCGCGCCAGTAGAACACCTCGAAACGATGCACGAACGACTGACTTATCAGATAAGCACCTATTCCCGATTCAAAGATATGTCCCCACGCCTTACGGTCGGTAATGGCTTGCTCGAACGTGAGCGGACTGTACACCGTTTTCAGGGCGTTGTTGTAAACCTGCAATTTCGGTATGCTCGCCTTCCGCCGTGCCGTGTCTATGCTGTACTTCTGAAGTCCGCCAAGCAGACCGCTGTCATTCAGCAGATTGATATATCCGGCCAGAGTCGCCGTATTGCCTGCGTCCTGCAATGCGCCGAGCATCTTGTTCAGGGACAGCAGGCTTCCCGAGTAGGCCGCACCTAACTCGAATGTCTGACGCAGCAATGCCGGTTTGCTGATGGGCGTGTCCATTAATATATCCTTGTTGATGGTGGCCTCAATAATCGACGACTGGATATATTGCTGGAAACGGTCGGTATCGTCAATCAATGAGGCCGCGCCGGGATAACCGCCATAGTACAGGTATTGGTCAAGCGAGAATCCGAAGCATTCTTTCATTTCCCCATAGCTCCAATGGCTCATGCGTATCTGCTCGAACCGCCCGGCAAGCGATTCCGACAGGCCCTTTTCCAACAGGACACGGCTGCTTCCTAAAAGCAGCACCTTGATGTCGCGGTCGTGGAACGTGTCGTCGTCCCACTCTTTTTTTACCACTTCGCTCCAGTTGGATATTTTCTGTATCTCATCGACGACAAGGATAACGCTGTCCCATCCGTTGCTCTCTTTCAAGCTGCGGACTGCCGCCCAGCAGTTCGATATCCATGCGCTGTTCGTTGCCGGAACATTGTCGGCCGAATAGAACTGGTACGGAGCGTCCAGATCTTTCAGCACTTGCTTCACAACGGTGGATTTACCGATCTGACGTGCCCCCATTACTACCTGAATGAACCGTCTTTGCTCTTTTAGTCTGTTTATAATCGTCTGATATTCCGCTCTTTTATACATACTATTACATTTTACGCAGTGGACTGCTTATTTTTACGCAGTGCAAATATAATAAATTTATCCGAGACCGGACAATACATTTCCGGTTCTATTAATCTGCCGTCACTTTTATATGCTAATCTCTGTTCGGCAGGTCTGCTTTCTCTTTTCGTCAGCGAATTTAGGACGAAGCGCATAATCGCCAAACCCCATTTCATTCGGATAACGAAAACAGACTGTTGCACGGTCGGTTTTCTATCCGGATTTGTCTTATGATGCCGTGGCTTCTTCCTCTGGTTGCCTCAAAAATGAGAGTACAGCCCTGCGGCACGAAAGTAGGGAAATAAAAAAATAAAGTTTAACGATAAGCAACGAAAATGAAAGAGGAAATCAAACAAAACGGTAGAACGGTGTTGTCGGGCACTGACGGCTTTTCAATACCGATGTTTTTCAACAACTTGTGTGGGAAGAACTTTTCAGGCACAGAGTATCAGGAGTATATACGGAATATAGCTCTTGGAGAAATGGGCTTCAAGCCGGGAGAAATCGCGTTATACCGCGACGGGAAACAGGTCGGAACAGGCACGATTCCGGAACTCTGAACCGAGAAACAGAAAGATTGAAAACTTGATAATTTTATAGATATGGAAACAGCTACCATTCATCCGGCGGAAGCCTATCTGCGCAACAAACAAAACCCTGCCTATCTGTATGTAATGATTGCCGGCAAACGTAGGCGTCTGTTTATCAACCGAGACCAGAATGTTATTGGAATCATTGCACCGAGAAAACGGAGAAGTGGGTATATCTTCACCGATTGGGCGAGTATCGAGAAAATATATTATCCGTCCGATAGGCCGAAAGTGGATGCGGACAGGAAACTTATTCTGAAGTATCAGAAACTTGCACGGCTTGCCACACATACAAATGACTGGCTTCGGAAGATTGCCAATGCGGATTTGGATAAGTCCCTTTATGAGAACCACATCACAACCGGAACACGCATCGACGGCAAATGTATCAGGCTCTCTACAATCGAAAAGTATTGCAGCAGGACACAAATGTACCTCTTCAGGGAGGCAATGAAGAACAAAACAAGTTTTTACTCATTTCGCTTTAGATTCTGTGGCTATGACGGCACGCTGTGGTGTCAACCGCAAGAGAATGGCGACATGATGGCTGGCTTCAATAAGGAATACAGGAATTGCGGAAACGGCTATTATTATCTGCTTATCAATGACGAATGGATGATAGGTTGCGACGTTGACTGACAGTCGCATCCCAAACAGCAATCCGTGTCAGGCAAAGGTTTGACGCGGATTGTTGTTCCGTTCTGCCGGTACTCCCTTTTATATCATCTGTCGATCCCTCCTGGTTATAAATAACACCCTTCCTCTTATAGTCTGCCTCCGGCATAGCGCGTCCGGTTTGCCTCAAGAGGCTTGCGGCATTTTGTGTAACACGTTACATAAAGTGCCGCAAGCCACTTTTGCAAAAGGACGGACACGGACAGACTTGAAGTTACTGACGGCGATATGAATATTGCCGTCAGTAGTTCCAAGACAGTCCGTCGGGAAGTCCGTCCCGGCCGTCCGCTTCACCTTTTTACCGATCCTCACCTCCCTTTTCTATCTATTTCCGTTTACCGCTTTTTCGTGTCGTACAACCTGCCGTGGGTTGAATTTTTCCGCAAAGGTAACCGGCTGTCACAATCTTGCCAATGCCGGCTTCCTGCCGCGAGTGAGGCGTAAAAATCTTCCTCTCCGTTGTCGAGCGTATTTTTCCGCTTCAGCATTGTCCGATTGCTCCTGCCACCTCTGGATGCAGAAAAAATCATCCCGGCGGTCGAACAGACCGAACAGAGGGAAACAAACAAAATAAGATTGAATATGAGTTACGACAAATTGAAATCACTGGTGGCAAATGTGGAAGCCATAGAAACTGCAATGAAAATCAGGTTGCAGGGCAGAAACGCTACCCAAGAGGAAAAAGCCGTGTTGGCAAGGTATTCGGGTTTTGGCGGCATCAAGGAAGTGCTGAACATCGGCACAGACCGACCCATTGGCGGCAACATGGACGAACCAATCCGCAGGTTGCAGGAGCTTATTGACGAATATCCCGGTTTCACGGAAGCGATGCGGAACGCGGTTATCGAAAACATCAAGGCATCCGTACTCACGGCGTTTTATACCCCTAAATTCATAGTCGATGCAGTGGCAAATCAGATACACGCCACATTCCGGCAAAACGGCTTGCAAATGCGCTCGTTCCTCGAACCGTCAGCAGGTATCGGCGGTTTTCTGCCTGTTGCCATGTCTGACACATATAGCTATGCGATTGAGAAAGACCATATTTCAGGACTTATACTCTCGTTGTTACAGGACGATGCGACAACAGGCACAGGCGGCTTTGAGGAAATCGGAGATATGGATTTTGGACATACGAAATTCGATGTCATAGCCTCAAACATCCCATTCGGAAATTTCCGTGTGTTCGATGCGGAGCTGTGGAAGAAAGGCGGCGTATATGAACAGGCAACCAAGACCATACACAACTACTTCTTTGTAAAGTCTATGGATTTGCTCAACGAGGGCGGCATACTCGCATTTGTGACCTCAAGAGGCGTCGCCGACACTCCCGGCAACAAGTTCGTGCGTAAATATCTCGTGAGCAGTGCCGACCTGATTAGCGCAATCCGTCTGCCCGACACGCTTTTCATGCAGACAAGCGGCATAGATGTAGGCAGTGACCTGTTGGTATTCCAGAAGAATACACGCAAGACCATGCTGTCACAGCGCGAACAGGCATTTTTGCAGGTCAGCAAGGAAATGGTGGATATGACAGGAGCGACAACCGAATACACCAACAGATTTTTTACATTGCCAAAAACCACACTTGCCACCAACAGCCGCATAGTTACCAACCAGTACGGCAAGTATGTACGCAAATATCAATGGATGGGTGATGAAAACGCCATGTCTCAATATCTTTCCGCATTACTCAAATATGATTTTGACCGCTATTTCCGCAAAGGGCTTTTCATGGGCGGCGAAGCTCCGGCGCAGATGTCGCTTTTCGGAAGTGCTGCCATCGAAGCTGCCGACAGGGGCAGACGTGCCTACACGGACGAGCCGGAGGCATGGATGAAAGACGGTGCATTGGTGATGTTCGAGGGGCAGGTGGGTGTTATCCGCTTCCGCAAGTCAAGCCATTATACAGATGTTGCCGTCGATTTCGTGCCGGTGGACGAGGGCAAGGTAAACACGGACAGGGCGAACGACTATTTCCCCATCCGCAAGGCATATTTTGAACTGTCTGTCAAAGAGCGTGAGGAACAAAAGGAGCAGCCTTGCTTGCGTGAGCGGTTGAATGCGCTCTATGACGCATTTGTGAGCAAATGGGGCTGTTTTCATGCGAACGGCAACAAGGAGCTTATTATGCTTGACAGCCTCGGCGTAGAAGTGCTCACAATTGAAATGCAGGTAGGCAAAGACATTTTCAAGTCGGACATCATGCGAGAACCAACCGCATTCAAGGTCATAGACACGGATAAGACGCTGACAGTTGATGAAGCACTGGCGAGCAGTCTCAATTTTTACGGCTGTGTGGATATGGATTATATCATGCAGTGTACCGGCATGGATAAGGACGGTGTTATCAACGGACTCAAGGGCGATATTTTCTATAATCCCGTCCGTGACACATGGGAACACAAAGGTAAATTCATTGCCGGTAATGTCATAGAAAAGTGCAAGGAGATTGTTTCCTGTCTGCCGGATCTGTCCCCTATGGAGAGGGATTGGGCGGAGACCTCTGTAAAGGCGTTGGAGGCAGCCGTGCCTGAACCGATACCATACGAAGAACTGGATATCAATATGGGCGAGCGTTGGATTGACACGAAAATATATGCGGATTTCGCGGCGGAACTTTTCGGAACGGCAACCGATGTGATGTACTTCGATGTGAACGACACCTATTTGGTGCGTCTGAAAGGCAATTCCCCCATAGCCGACAACACCTATTCCGTGCGCAATTACAACGGTGAGGAATTGTTTGTTCACGCATTACACGATACCGTCCCAGAAATCACGAAAGAAGTTTACCGTGGCGGTGACACGGTGCGCGTGCCCGATGAAGATGCTATACAGGAAGCGGCCGCCAAAATTCAGGAGATAAGAATACGTTTCAATGAATGGCTCGACAGCCGGTCGGTAGAAGTGCGCGACAATCTTGTGAGGGTGTATAACGAACGCTTCAATTGCTATGTGCGTCCGTCTTATGACGGCTCGGCACAGACATTCCCGAACCTCTCTTTCGAGCAGTTCCCTTACGACAGCCTCTATCCCTCGCAAAAGGATGCTATTTGGATGATTAAGCAGAATGGCGGTGGTATTTGTTGGCATGAAGTCGGAACAGGCAAGACGATGATTATGTGTGTCGCAGCCTACGAAATGAAACGCCTCGGATTGGCGCAGAAGCCTATGATTATAGGACTGAAAGCCAACGTTCACGAGATTGCTGACACGTTCCGCAAGGCTTATCCCTCGGCTAAGATACTCTATCCGGGTAAAGAGGATTTTACCTCTGCAAAACGCCATGAGGTGTTTGCCAAGATAAAAAACAATAACTGGGACTGCATTATACTGACGCATGAGCAGTTTGGCAAAATACCCCAGTCGGAAGAAACCATGCTTGAGATATTTACCGAGGAACTGCGCGATGTCGAGCGTAATCTGGTGGTATTGGAACAATCTGCCATGCGTAGCCGTAGCCGGAGGATGCAGCAAGGACTTGAAAAACGCAAACAGAACCTTGCCGCCAAACTTCAGGAGCTACGGATGAAGATTGAGAATCGTAAAGACGATGCTGTGGATTTTCATTCGATGGGTATAGACCACATATTTGTAGATGAATGTCACATTTTCAAGAACTTAATGTTTCAGACGCGCCATTCGAGAGTAGCCGGTATCGGCAACACGCAAGGTTCGCAAAGGGCGATGAACCTCTTGTTCGCCATCCGCGACATTCAGCTACGCACAGGGCGCAGCCTCGGCGCGACATTCCTTTCGGGTACTGTTGTCGTTAACGCCTTGACCGAACTTTATGTGATGTTCAAGTACCTGCGGCCACAGGAGCTGCAGAGCCAGCAGATTTCATGCTTCGACGCGTGGGCGGCTATCTTTACTCAGAAATCCGCCGACTATGAGCTGAATGTGACAGGAAAGGTGAAACGCAAAGAGCGTTTTCGTACATACATTAAAGTTCCCGAACTGGCTATGTTCCTGCGAGAGATTACGGATTATCGCACTGCCGATATGATAAACCTCGATGTGCCGGAGAAGAACGTGCGCTTCCTCTCTCATGCACCCACTATCCAGCAGGAGGAAATGATCGGGCGGCTTATGGCTTTTGCCGGTAACGGAGTATGGGCGGATTTGGGACTTGACACGCCCGAACCTGATAATCTCGATAAGGCGAAGATGCTGATTGCGACCAATGTAGCCCGAAAAATGTCACTTGATATGCGATTGTTGGGCGACAAGTTCACTGACGATGATAACAATAAGGCTTCCATCTGTGCAAGAACCGTCTATGATTATTATGTGCGCTCAAGTGCCAATAAGGGGACGCAGTTCATTTTCAGCGACCTTTCGACATACAAGCCGAACGAGTGGAACATATACAGCGACATCAAGCAAAAACTGGTGCGGCTCGGCATCCCTGAAAATGAGATACAGTTTATCCAGTGCGCCACTACCGAGAGTGCAAGGAAACGCCTCTTTGACGATATGAACGCTGGCAGGGTGCGTGTGCTTTTCGGCTCTACTACCATGTTAGGCACAGGCGTGAACGCCCAACAGCGAGCCGTGGCGGTGCATCATCTGGAGGTTCCCTGGAGGCCGGCAGATTTGGAGCAGCGCAACGGCAGGGCTGTGCGCAAAGGCAATACCGTGAAAATGTGGGGCGGTAACGTGGTTGACATTGTAATCTACGGCACTGAAAAGACATTGGACGCTTACAAGTTCAACCTGTTAAGGAATAAGCAGATGTTCATTAATCAAATCAACGACGGCACAATAGGCGCGCGACGCATTGACGAGGGCGGCATGGATGAAAACAGCGGTATGAACTTCGCCGAGTTTGTGGCTATCCTGTCAGGCAATACCGACTTGCTGAATAAGGCAAAACTCGATAGCCGGATTATGCAGCTTGAAAAGGAACAGGCCCTTTTCAAGAAAGAAAGCATCCGTGCCGAGCGTAGGATTGCCGACAACCGCGAAGCCATTGCGGAGGCTAAACGTACCGAAGCCAAATTCAAAAAGGATTTGGAATATATGGCCTCATATAGCGGAACACAAGAAATCCGGCTTCTCAATCTGCAACAGGCGACCGCAGAGCAGACCGGACGCGAACTGCACCGCATAGCCAAGACCTACCGCAGTGACGCATACGGCACTGTCGGAACGTATGCAGGGCTTAACCTGTTGGTGCGCAGCGTGTACGATGTCACAGGCTCATTCGAGCGCAACACGTTCTTTGTCGAGGGGTTAAGCGGCCTGAAATATCGCTGTGGAATGACCGGCGCATTGCCGCTCGGCTTCGTGGAATCGGCGAAATATCCGCAGGAGACATTAAAGAAACTTCCGGCTCATATTCAGAGACAGCAGGATTTGGCTAAGCAGCTTGAAAAGGAAATCCCTGTATTGCAGGATATTGCTTGCCGCCAGTGGAGCAAGGCCGATGAACTGGCAAGGCTCAAATGCGAATGCAAGGAATTGCAGCATAGGATTGACGAAAGTCTCAAGGAGGCCGAACGTATAAATTCCGTTCCCGACACGATACCTGCCCGGTGCGAGGACACGCCAAAGGCAGCCTGATACCCCATTTCATATTTAATCTTTTCCCTCTGTTCGGTTGCGATAACCCGACAGGGGGATTTCTTATTTAGCCGTTCTGCCCGAAAAAACTCCGTTTTTAGCTCCGCCTATCCTTTTCAACTCTCCGGTCATGCTTCCCCGGATCTCCTTTTATATCCGGTTTCCCTGCTTTTGTATTCCATACTGGCATACCCATTTCTACCCATGTTCTGTTACCGCTTCCCCGGCTTCGCTCCCTGTCGTACCGGTTTGGTTTTATCAGATGCAAAGGTCGGCCGTCGCGCTTGATCCGGCGGCTTGAAATGTATTTCCGGCAAATTCTTCCTTTCTGCGAAAGAGTAATTGGCCGTAAAAGCCTGACGGATGAAGCTGTACCGACTGCCGGATACCGCATCCATAAAACCCCAAAGCGGTTCCGTCAGAAAGGAATCGAGCGGAGGGAAAATAAAGAAACGGATTATTAAAGGTAACGGTAGGGCTAACCACCTGCCACAAACATTTTTCTATTATGTTATACGTTCATACTATCGGTCGCATCGGCCAGGATTGCAAGGTTATCGACGGAACGCACGGTTCGTTCATCTCTTTTGATGTTGCTGTGGATAATTATGCGCACGGCAATAACGTCACTACATGGGTGAGGGTGCGGAGTAAAAAGGAGAACCATATCAGGCTGTCGGAATATCTTACCAAAGGACGGCTGCTGCTCATCGAGGGGACACTCTCGGCATCCATGTGGAAGGACAGAAACGACGAGTCCCAAATCCAGTTCTCCATAACGGCGGATGCGCTGGAGTTTATCAATACAGGAAAGCGTGAAAACCAGAACAACGCTTCCGGTGCGGTTGGTCAGGACACGGATATGGATGATTACCCTGAGCCTCCTGCCGATATGTCGCAAGACGTTACGGACGACTTGCCGTTCTGATATTGTTGCATATATCGCAGATAATCATGCGATACTAAGTGTAGTATATACTATTTGTAGTAAATTAGGACATCTGCCGATTGCTCCTTATAGTATATGCTGCATTTAGTAGTTTAGTAGAGTAGTATAGTAGTAAATACTTAGATACTATATTACTAAAATGATTGAAAGTAGTAAAATAGTATATACTAACAGTAGTATTTACGAATAATAGTATTATCTTTGTGCCATCAATAAAAGCATCTGACAATGACAAAAATAATTGCAATACTGAACCACAAGGGCGGGGTGGGGAAAACAACTACAACCATCAACCTCGCTGCCGCCTTGCAGCAGAAGAAAAAACGTGTGCTGGCTATCGATATGGACGGTCAGGCAAACCTCACGGAATCTTTCGGCCTCTCTATCGAGGAAGAACAGACCGTTTACGGAGCGATGAGAGGCGAATATCCGCTACCGGTTATCAAAGCCGAAAACGGTATCTCCATTGTTCCGGCCTGTCTCGACCTGTCGGCTGCAGAGTCGGAGCTTATCAACGAACCCGGACGCGAGCTTATCTTGAAAGGGCTGATAGCCCGGTTGCTCGAAACCTGTAAGTTCGACTATATACTTATCGACTGTCCCCCCTCATTGGGACTGCTTACGCTGAACGCCCTTACTGCGGCCGACTACCTGATTATCCCTGTTCAGGCACAGTTCCTTGCTATGCGTGGAATGGCTAAGATTACAAATGTGATCGAGATTGTCAGGGAACGCTTGAACCCGAACCTGAGTATAGGCGGCATCGTCATAACCCAGTTCGACAAGCGCAAGACGCTGAACAAAAACGTGTCGCAGCTCATCAGCGAATCTTTCTGCGACAAGGTGTTCAAGACTGTCATTAGGGACAATGTGGCACTGGCCGAGGCTCCGATAAAGGGCCTGAATATTTTTGAGTATAACAAGAACAGCAACGGAGCCAAAGACTATATGTCGTTGGCGCAGGAGGTGTTGAAACTGAAATAAACGGCTATGGCAAAGAAAGATTTGACCGGAGATATGAAAAGCGGACTGGACGGATTGTTATCCTCCACCAAGAGAACCGTAAGCGAGAAGCCGCAGGCAGCACCGGCGACTAAAAAAGAGCCGGCGGTGCATTGCAATTTTGTGATAGACAAGAGTATTCATACCCGGATGAAATACCTTGCCATAGACAAAAATATGTCCCTCAGAGACATTGTGAACGAGGCTATGAGGGAGTATCTGGATAAGCATGGGAAATGACCCGGCTTATCCCCCGGTCTCCCATTTTTATGGGCGTGGCGTTGCCACAGATATGTCCTGTTCCATACGCCGATGCGCTTATCGGCACTGTACGCTTGAAACGGCTTTCAAGCATCAGGCCGCTTAATCTTTTCTACACATTCTTGGCGGATTATTTCTCAAACAGAGGTCATTTCCTGTAAATGGCCTCTTGCTTTTTTACGGCTTCGTAAGGTTGCCGCCAATCACTCCGTCGTTCGTCAGAACCGTCGGATCGGCGCAGGTTTTGTTTCACGAAGTGCCCCGATACTGTTTTATCCGTCCCGTCTGCCCCCGGTTATACCGCTTATTCTCCCCATTCTAAGCCTCCTTCTGTCGGTATTATCCTTTCTATCTGCTCTAAATTATCGCTTGTTCGTCCCATTCCTGCCTGCTCCGGTTGGCTTTATCAGACGCAAAGGTGGGCCGCCGCGCTTGATTCCATCGCTTTGAAGTGCATTTCCTGTAAAATTCTTCCTTGCCGTGCAAGAGTAATTTTCCGGAAAAAGCGTTGGAAATCGCTTATTCGTCAGCCCTATACCGCATCTGTAAATCCCAAACGGTTCGGCAGAAAAAAGAACCGAAAAAAAGGGAAAATAAAAAACAGACATTTAATATAAACAATTTAAATCAAAGGAATTATGGCAACAGCAACTATTCAGGCAGCAGAGAGAAACAACGTATCGGTAGCATTGGCGAATATTCAGCCGAGTAACTATAACCCTCGCAAGAACTTTGACGAAAAGAGCCTTGCGGAGTTGGCAGACAGCATCCGTCAGCAGGGAGTGTTACAGGCTATCGGAATACGCCCCATTGCGGACACAGACCGCTTTGAGATTGTTTTCGGCGAACGCAGATACCGTGCATCCCTCATGGCAGGTTTGGAAGAAATACCTGCCGTCATATTGGATGTTTCGGACGAGACAGCCGAAGAACTGGCAGTGACCGAGAACCTGCAGCGCAAGGACGTTACACCCATTGAGGAAGCGAACGCCTATCAAAAACTCATAGAGAGCGGTCGTCACGATGTGCATTCTTTGTCGGTGCAGTTCGGCAAGAATGAAACCTATATCCGCACACGGCTCAAATTCGTGTCGCTGATACCCGAAATAGCAGCACTTTTGGACGCTGACGAAATTACCGTCAGTGTGGCAACCGAGATATGCCGTTATGGGGAAGATGTGCAGAAAGATATATATGATAAGCATTTGAGTGAGGAAGTGAGGTATAACAGTTGGCGTGGCTTGAAAGCTGCCGAGGTTGCGAAGAACATAGAGCGGAGCTACACCACCGACCTCAATAGATATTCATTCGACAAGACCGTCTGTCTGTCATGCCCTCATAATACTAATAATATGATGTTGTTCTGTGAGGGTGGTTGCGGAAATTGCGCCAATCGGAAATGCCTTGAGGATATGAATGCAGCCTATGTCGTGGAGAAAGCCGTGCAGCTTATGGAACAGCACCCCGAAGTGCCTTTGTGCAAAAATATGTACCAATGCAATCAGGAAGCGGTAAATCACCTGACCGATATGGGGTTTGAGGTAGAGAATGAAGTCCATTCAAATACATATCCCGAAATGCCCGAAGCCCCCGAAAAAGAAGATTATGAGACCGCAGAGGCATACGAGAAAGCGCAAAATGATTACGAACGCAAAGTGACCGATTACAATGCCAAATGCGAGGATATCCGATGCAAAAGCGAGGCAGGAGAGATAATCCCCTATATCCGCATTGATTATTCCGATGCCGTTTGCTGCTATGTCAGAAAAAATCTGCTTCTCGCCGTAAAGGACAAAGAGAATGAAAAGAATGTCTCACCAATCGAAAAATTGGAGAAACAGGACAAGCGCAATAAGGAGATTGCACTTGAAAAGACCGTGGAAGATACCAAGTCCGAGATTATGGAGATTGATATGTCTGAAACCAAGTTTGGTGCAGACGAGGAAAAAATGATGTACTTCTTCATGATGTCGTCACTCCGTAAGGAGCATTTCGAGGCTATGGGTATCGAGAATGACGAACGGTATTACTATCTTGATGATGAGGATAAGATGAAGATAATAGCCAATCTTACAGGCAGACAGAAAGCCATTATCCGCCGGGATTTCCTGCTTGCCAATTTCAAGAACGCATCAGGTGCTAATGCCACAGCATCCCTCTTGCTCGATTTTGCCAAAAAGCACATGCCCGACCGACTGGCTGAAATCCAAAACGGACACAATGAGGTTTACGAGAAGCGACACCAACGCATCGAAGAAAAGATTGCCGTCCTGTCGGTACAGGAAAAGGCGAAGCAGGAAGATGCACCCACCGAGGACTGCCAACCCGAAGCGGTGGAGCAACCCGAAGAACAGCCACAGCCCGAAGAAGTTGCAGCGTGATACGCCACAATATGACAAAGGACGGATTTTCCGTCCTTTGTTGTTACCTCGCTTTTCTGTAGGACAGACGGCGAGCCTATCCCTTTTTATCTTTTCCGTCCAGACACTTCACACGTGCCGCGATTTCCTGTTCTATCATTGCTTTTTCCTCCTTACTCTTTTAGGTATCAGTTTCTCTATCTGCCTGAGTGCCATAGGCGGCATCGGCAGTTCCGGTAGCAGCTCCACGATACGTTGCTCCATACCGAGGGTACGCAGCAGCGAGATAAAGTTGCCCAGCGTCAGATTGCGGTTCACACCCTGTTCAAAATGGCTGATCGTCGTCTGGCTCACACCCGAGAGGTCTGCCAGCTCCTTTTGGCTCATTCGTGCCGCCAGCCTGTAATCCTTCAGCCGCTTTGCCAAAAGCAGCAGGATGTCGCTGTTCGTCGTATGCTCCGTCTGTTCCATATTTATATATTGCTATTTATCTGCAAAAATAGCAATAATTATCCATATATAGATACCTCACACACCTTTTTTACTGAAATATTCTCCGCTCATGGCATTTTCTGCCGTTACGTTCACCCTGTCGCCGCCGGTCGGCTTTTATTCGATGCAAAGGTGGGCTGACGCGCCTGATTACGACACTTTGAAGTGCATTTCCTGTAAAATTCTTCCTTGCCTTGCAAGAGTAATTTTCCGGAAAAAGCGTCGCAAAGGGCTTTTTCGTCAGCTCCTTCATGGCATCGTAAAACCCGAAAGGCTCCGACAAAAGGTTGCCGAACAGAGGGAAGAAAAAACAACTTTTAAAATTCAAGACAATGGACAACATCAGAGAAAGCAAAGAGTATCAACTCGCAAAAGACTGGGAAAAGGCAGTGAACGATTACGGTTTCAACCCCAAACGCTTTGCAGCCGCTATCCCCGATATGCACCCCACATTGCAACAGAGCCTTTACCGGCTGATTAAGGAGTGCATCGTGGTAATGGCTGACGAGACACGCCGATACGATGACCGTAACCGCGCATCGCACGAGGAAGCGAAACGCATCATGGAGTATCTCAATGCAAACGGACGGAATATCCCCTTAAGATAACAAAACAGCGTATGAGAACACAGGAAATCCGATTTGACGGCAAAACGTATGTATGCCGCATCGTGAAATCAAACGAGGGCGAAGACCTCCTGATAGGTTCTACAAAGCTGCTCGATGCTCTGCATCCCGGCAGTTTCGAGGACGAAAACGAAGGTTTTGCCGGTAAGGAGGCAGAACGACTCTATGACGGGATTTTTTTCTTCACAGACAGCAACACGCTTGCGTTGCCGGACAATGCCCTTATTGCAGAACTCCAAAAGAGCAATCCCGAATGGTTCAACTGAAATTAATAATCATCTAAAAGTTAAAGCTATGAATGAAGAATATGTAATGCAGACTGCACAGACAATCCGACAGCAACTATGGTCTATGACCCCTTTTTCGATTCTCATGTCATGGGGAATCACACAGTTGGTCGCCACCACATTCCGCAATTTACCGGCGTTGCGGATGAAGGTAAACGGACGCCTCCATTCCGGTTATGTAATTATCGCGCTCAACGGCTCCGATTATTACGAGGTGTATCTGATGAAACAAAAGGACGGCGAGGCGGAATGCGTGCATAATGAGGTCTGCTTCGACGAGCTGGGAGACGTTATCGACTGTGCCATCGAAAGCGGAACGGATAAGGAGGAATACGACCGGTTTTGCAGCCGGCAAATCGCCGTATTGGTGAAAGCCCAAAGTGTCTGATAGGTTGGCTTACGAATGAACACTGCCTGCATCATGAAGATGTGGGCACTGTTTTCGTGCGGTTTACCTGTTATAGCTTTCTACAAATGAAGATAGTGTAGTGTGATACACCTTATCGCTGTCGGCGAAAAGGTTGCACCATACGATTATCAGCGTGGAATCCTTGCGGAAAGCTATGCACTTTTCAGGAGCTTCCGAAGGAATGTCTATATCCGCATAGCCTTTTTCCGGAATATCAGCAAACCATTTGATCTGCTTGTCGCCGCTATTTGGGAATGTAACACGGTCAATGCTTATACTTGTAGAATCATCCATCATTAGACCGCTGTAGGTGTCACAGTAATCTATGGTGGTTACATCTGCCGATGGCACTGCATATCTTAGAAAATCGCACACTACGCGGTTGCGCCACTCGGCTGTCATCATAGCGGAACTGTCGGCCTCGATTTTGCCGTCTGTCCGGCAAAACACAGTCTGTTCCGTCACCTCTTGCCCGGACATCGAGCCTGCCGTGACGACAAGCAGAAGAAACGTTATAACTATATGTTGAAATTGCCGGCTCATGTCAACGAGTAATATAATACCAACCCCAATATGACAATGTTAGTCAGATATATAGTTAATGAAAGCCACCACAAGGTGTTAGCACTGATATGTTTCCGTTGGGGATGGCTACGGAAATATGCTCGCTCTCGTTCAGGTGTAAACCAATATTTTTTCAATGGCCGCTCATAAAATAGAATAATTATGACGAATATACAGAGCGTGTAAAAGATTTTCTGCTTATCACTTGAGACCCAAAATATGACAGATAACGCCACAGGCCACATAAGTATCGAATATAATAACGCCTCAAAAGGCATCGGCCATCTTGCAGGGCCATAGTTCACACCCATATAATACAGTCGATCGAGCCAGTTGAACTTATATTTGCGTCTTTTGTCGGTCATTTTGATTATCCTCTCGTCTTGAATCAAGCCAATTTGAAAATCCGGTATTGGAAGTTCCGTTATCAACGGATTAAGTCGCGTATTCCAATATTGTGCTGTTTGCCGGCTGATTTCAGGACATTAGTAAAATGTCGGAACTTATGGTAGTTCATTCCTCCGTCCACATCCACTGCAAAACGGATTAACTTCAGTTCCTTTGTCATACCATTCTTACTGTATAGAATATCCACTTCAAGCACCGGCTTTTCCTCGGTTTGCCGCAAAAGCCAGATTGTCTTTACACACGGAACGGCGAAATCTATAATCTCAGCCTGATTCTCCCTGCGGCGAATCTTGCCGTTTTGCAGTTCAGCCTTACATACAAACATTTGCTCTGTGTCGTAGGCCACGGCACAGGGCTGATAATCCTCCGACAAAGCCCAAAGCAAATCCTTACCCGACATTGGAAATGCCGGGTAATTGGATTCTATGAATGTGGCTATGGAATGTTCTGATGAAAAAACGTCGGTGTCAAAGTAGTTGCCAAAACTCTCTTTAACTTCCCTGTGTTCTTTGGCCAACCGCCTGACAAGGAATCGTTGAAAGGCTACACCTGCAACCAACGTTCCTACTCCAACGAGAATCACACCAACCATAGGCAATAGCTATAATGTCAGCGGAAGAAGAAATACCACACAGCACCGGCAGTGATAAGAGCATACATCACATACTGCATTATCTGCATATACTTTTGGCTTCCTTTTTCTATGGCATTTTCAGGAGCTTGCGGATCTCCCTCGACAGCCGTGTCCGGTATATTTGAGAAGCCCTCTTTACCACATCCTTTTCCGAGAGCTACATTCTCTATCGGGAGTATTGTGTAATCTTTCCATTTAAAGAACCCTGTTCCGTCCCATTTGCCAAGTACGGCATAATCGCAGTCAAGCTCTGCGACACTGCCATTGGAAACAGCCATCGTAAAGATGAGAACACCATCGAAGTGGTTGCTGATTGTTATGACGTCATCGGCATCATTCTCGTCCTGGATATACTTTCCTGTGCCATCCTCAAACTCGACATCCCGGCAACCCGATGATTTGGAATTATATCTTATACTTCCCACAGGGAGTGTGTTGACCTCTTCCTTGATTGCCTCAAGGGTTTCAATGTCGATGCTTTCACTGTTTACCGGCATGGCGAATACACGGTAGGTTGTATCGTCGTAACGACAGTCACGCACCGTATAAAGGTGTACGAACTTGGGATTTACAATATGCTCGTACTTTTTAAGAAGTTTCTGGAACTTCTTGGTATTGGCTCCGGAGGGTACTGTTCCGGTGCTGAACGCTTCTTTTAATACACTAAGTTCGTTCATATAGTATTACTTATTGGTTTGCAGGAATATTCCCTACGACAAAATTAACACTAATTCGCCATACTACAATGGTTTACATAAATGTTTTCCAGCACAAAGTGGTGATAGTGTGCGCCAAAAGTGCTATTTTTGCGATTGGAATTAAATTTCATCACATGGCTATGACTATTACCGGCATATACGAGACTCTGAACGGCAAGGCTGAATCGTTTTTCGAGTGGGCACAGGCTTACCCGAAATTCGGGTTGCTCTTTGCAGCCCTTCTGCTTGCCCTGTGGCTCATGGGGCTGTTGCTCCGTTGGAAGTGGGCGTGCCACTGGCAGTTTGGCGGCAAGCTGTGGTTTTTCGACGACTGCTCGCCCGAAACACGCCGCCTGATTCAGATTGCGTTGGTCGGCGTAGCGTTGGCCGCTTGCCTGACGATGTTCTTTGTGTGGAAGTGACAGTATGGAAAAGGGTAATCGCAAATATCGGATCTGCTTCATCGACTATCTATGGTATGTAGCCGAGAGATTCAGCGAGAGGGAGCATAACAACCTAAACGGAGGTATGCTGCTTTTTCAGTGTTGGCTCTTTGCGATACTCATACCTGTTGTCATACCGATGGCTTTTCGCTATCTCGGTTGGGCTATTGCCCTTGCCGTAGTGATTCCTATATGCTTTATGCCTTCATTGTTCTGCAGGCTGCGATATACAGTCGGGAGGCGCGAAGCACTCCGCGAACATTATCGTGACATGAAGCGTCCCGGCAGGAAGCTCATCCATATCATTCTTATAGCTGCAACCATGACACTGGCTAATTTCGCATTGATGTTCCACCTCGGATTTATACATTGGAGCAAATGAAACGGCAGGAGCATAAACAACGGTTCTACCTCTGGGATTACCTTTGGTGGTATGGAGAGCGATGGGGGCAAGTGAGACGGACGAGCCGTATGGACGGCTCCTTTTTGTTGTATTGTTACATTATGTCATTAATCATTTTGCCATTGATGGTCTTATCCTTCCGGATATTCTCTGACATCGCAATGATACAGCTTTTCGTATGGATCGTCATCGCCCTTGCAGGACATAGCTGGATTGAACGAATATACCGCAGACGCGGAAAAGCCGTGCTGAAACACTATTACAAACGCAGTTTCTACGAAGCCGTTGCCGTTCTGTTGTTCATCCTCTCGACAGCCATTCAGTTTTTTCTGATGTATTGTTATGAGTATTATATTCCGAAACCATAAGCCACTATAATGGTTTGCAAATTCCTACGGTCGGAACAATAAGTGTATGTTATAAGCTGATTCGCAAATTCGTAATATAGTCAGGACGGTGTAAAGCTATCCGCAAACATTGTCGTGTGGCATGAAGCATCTCGGAACGAGGCTCTTTCTTGTCATTTTTTCAGCCCTGCTAATCAATATGTTATATTCCCTAATTTAATATCTAACAGAATCGGATTTCTTATTGTCACTCCGGAGAAAAACAGCACCTTCTTTACCGCTTCAAAGTTTCTAAGGTTTTCTTTAAGTTCTATAATCTTATCTATATTGTCAACAATGTAAAGATTATAATTATATACAAACGCTCTTTTCATGAATGTAAATTTTCCAACGACACTTTTATCCATAAGTTCATAAAAAGTACGTTTATCATACTGATACAGATTTATATAATCCAGTGGATTAAAGAAATAATAGCCATAAACATCCATATAACGATATTGAGGCATGAACAGTTCTTTGCCAGTAAGGTAGTTATATGCAACACTCAAGATTTTATTAATTTGACCTATTTCCGGTTCATCAATATGTTTATTGATATCTGACAAATGGGTTATTTCATATACCGCCTTATCAATATTCACTTTACGATAATACAATAATCCTGTAGGAGATATGCGAGTGCCACATACGATATATTCAGGCGACGGAGTACAAAATAAAAAAGTCCAAAATAACTTGTCTCTCAAAGGCTGTTTATTCCTAATTTGTGAACGGTTTATATTTATAATATTAAGGAATGCATATAAAAGTGAATACTCATTCTCGTATGAGTTGTTTTTAGGAGATGAGTAAATCAATGCCTTAAGTCCCAAAACACACTGTAATGCTGCAAAGTACTGTGTTTCAACACAACCGTTATACATTTCATTAATTCGTTTATGTATGGTTGCATACCACTCGTAACAATAATATGTCGGATCAAAGCCAAACAATATTTTAAATTTTTGTTTGGACAGTTTAAAGCTGCTTGAGTTTCTATTTATCTTGCAGTACAGAGCTTCTATTATATTAGATTGGGTGATTTCCATTTTATTACTTGGGTCGTTGATAATGTCCGGCAGCATTCCGCTCAATCAATCGTTTTGCTGCTTGTTATAGACAACTTTTTATTCTGCTGTTTTTTAATTCTTGATCATATATTATTTCTATGTGGTTAAGCCCTTTTTTATTATGTATGCCACATACAATTAGATTGTTATGTATTTCAAAATAATATCTGGTTGTATCTTCAAGTATATTATCTTGATATGAATACAAACCTAATAATTGTGTCAGAGCATCTATTTTCATGCCTGCTGATAAGGGCAAATCTAAATCTTTGAATATTTCTGCACAAGTATCTTTTATTGGAAACGTATCAATTTCATCCATGCTTATAGCACTTATCATATTATCATTGACAGTTCTTCTAAACACAACAATCTGCCATCCTATTATTTCGGCATTGCCTTTAATGCCAGCATAATCAAATGGCGTGTAAACAATATTATTGCTTCCTATATAACGCTCTAATTTTATGTTTATAAGTTGATTCATCTTTGCAGTCTATAATGTCTGGCAGCGTTCCGCTTTAAGCGGTAGTGCTGTTTGTTACTAACGTTTACACATCGAATAGAGATTCATTTTAGCTTTGAATATCTGTTCCGGTTCTTTCCATTTTTGGGATTGATAATATTCAAGTAAAATCTCCGGATGCTTATACAGTAAATAATAATCTATTAAATTTTCCGCGATATGAAGATAATCATACATTTTGCAACCTTGCTTATACTCGTCCTCCGACATTTCAAGTTCATTTAATATATAATCTCGCTCCGATTCATCGATAATAATTTCAGTATTTTCATATTCCAAGAAATCCTGTTTACAAAAAGCCTCAAAACTATCTGATGAAAGATAAATATATAAATCTTTTATTGACATTTCTTGAAAGTTGCAATTACGGAGCAAAGTATTACATTCGGAGATATAATCTTCAAGGTAATCAATTCGTGCTTCCTCCGTAGAGTCATCTTCTTCATAAAAATGAAGCTGTGGCAACTCTTGTTGAATTGTTTGCCATAGTTCCTTCAATTCTTTATTTTGAAGTAGTCTTTCAATTTCTATTCGATTTACCATATTTCTTACAAGTTAGTAATGTCCGGCAGCGTTCCGCTTGTTCAGTCGGTTTGCTGTTTGTTATAAACTACCTCATGAATTTTCACGAAACTATCTTCGTCACAAGATATTCCAACTTTCAAAGCCAAATCCTTATATTGTTTTATTACATTTGAGAATGTGACTGTTGTGCGGTACATAAGTAATGACAGGATTCCACTACTTTCGGGATCGGAGAAAAACGCAGATTCGGCATCACGCTCAAAGATTTCACCGAATTTTCTCATACGGGCAGTGTCAATCCACTCCCGTGAAGATGCAAACCAATTTATATCGTTGTCATCGTATGTGTTGCATATATAGTATGTGCCTTCCCAACTATTATCTACAGAATAGTAAAGGCAAATTGCCTGTGTGTCCTCCGTTACTTGTTTTAGAACTTCATCAAAGTCCTTCTTTAATTTATTCTCATAACGCTTCAAGTTTACGGCAAAGATTTTGTTTATAATCTCGTCGCTTACACCAAGTTTTTTAGCCGCATTTACAATATAGGTTTTGGCTTCCTCTATTTGACCGTTCTCAATCATTGAGGAACATTCTTCCCAATATTTATAGTATTCCATGTTTATTTTATTTAGGTAGTTTATAATGTTCGGCGGATAATCGACCATTTAGGGAGATTCTTCCGCTTGTTATGTGCCTTACTTACTATTCCTTATATTTCTCAGCATTTTCAAGCCCTCGTATAAAATCCTCAAAATTTTCTGCTAATGTAGTTATTTTGAAATCTGATTCTTGATCGATATGCACAACTTTTGGTTCTCCGAATGGACCACATTCTCGATAATCCAAGAAAATCATATCATGCCCAGCACTCGGACAGTCACAAATAGCCACACCTATTTCTGGATATCCCCATTCATCAATCATAAACTGACTGCCAATTTCTCCACATAGTGAATAGTCCTTTTCCCTACCTATACCGTAAATGCCAGTTATAGCAATATGGTCTTCAGCCCAATTTGTGGGTGAATCAGTAGGGAAGCATGTATTGAAAGGGATGCCTCCATTATGCTGCTTCATCAGCCATATATAGGAAGCTGGCAACTTGTATCCTAATTCTTTCTCTACATCAGCTATCAATTCATCAGTTGGGGCATCACCGATATACTCCTTGCGGGCATAGTAATTATCATCCCAAAAGTTTGTAAAATCAAAACCTTCAAATTCTTGTTTCATATTCTCATTTTCTTTTTTTGTGGCACATAATGGGATGCAACTTGCCGCCGTTAGGCGGAACAGGTGCTTGTTATAAGCTAAATTTCGTATTCAATCTTGTAATCTTCATATACCTTGAATACCGTTTC
>ENA-ORVC01000038-ORVC01000038.1-human-gut-metagenome-genome-assembly--contig:-NODE-38-length-115641-cov-8.710198_pt1 | contig 115641 bp, 170 predicted proteins | sample MGYA00242092_ERZ509234 | MGnify/ENA primary metagenome ERZ509234 (study PRJEB26280, sample SAMEA2338800) | human gut metagenome | biome: human gut; feature: human-associated habitat; material: faeces... | reverse complement strand
AAAAAACTTTTTAAACATTTTTCATTTTACCTATTGACATTTCTTAGCTGGACTTCCATATAATTACAATGAACCACCGTCATATATATTTTCGGCGGGTGTGGTATCGGTTAGTTCACCTCCGTCGACAGTTCTAAGTCTGAATTCAAAATCCTTAAGCGCCATATCAACACGGTCTCCCTGATTCTGCGCATATGCAGCCTTAGTTTGTGCTTCGGTAGCCGCAGCATTGGCATTATCGCGAGCTGTATTAGCTCCAGAGATGGCCGTATTTGTATTTGCTGTTGCTTTCTCACAATTCTCAATAGCTTTAGAGGTATCGGCTTGACGTTTGTTTTCATTGGCAACGCGGGTATTTTCCGCTGCCTGGGCAGATGTGTACCAAGTTGTAATGGAACTTTTAAGATTTGTGATTTCAGTTTTTAAAGAGTTGTATTCAGATTTATAAGACGTGATATCAGTATTAATTTTCTGTATAAGTGTATTAAAGTCATTTGTATACTTGGTTTTCATGGTCGAAAACTGTTTTGTATAATCAGATATATCGGTTTGAATCTGCTCAATCAGGGCGTTGATCTGTTCCTGGGATAAATTAAACTGTTTGATTAAATCTGGTATTACATTGGCCTGTAGAATTAGATCATTCAATATATTAAATTCAGACGATGTAACCAATCTATCTTGATTAAGTAGACTCTTGCTTACTGTCATCATGAAAGTAAATGTAGTAGCAACTGTTGTATCAGATGAACTATAAATCCTGAGTTCGCAGCTTACATCACCTTCACGGGATAACATGGATTCTGTAAATACGACTCTTGGAAATCCATCATCTCCAAATGGACATGTTGTATTCGAATAATTATCACCATTGATGTAGAGTGATAGCCCAATTAGTTCTTTTCCTGTAAATTTTAGTGGTATATTATTATCAGTAATGATCAATCGTCGTATCCTTGAATTGTGATCAAATTGCTTTGCCTGTAAATATCTAAATGATTGTTCATGGGATATATCAATCCTAAAATCCTCTGACTGTGTTTGTGCCATTTAGCCCTCCTTTCGCAAAAATTAAAAAACTACCTACTCAGAGAGTAGGTAGTCAATAGCAAAAATATCATCTTCATTGTCAAGGTTGAAGTCCCCTGAATTATTGATAACATCTAGCGATAATTTATATGGAGTAATATCATCACAGGGCATCTTCATTAGTTCATCCATGTCCTTCTGAAACTCCTCGCTATTAATACCAGGTTTAAGATTGAATTGAATCATGCCATCTTTATCAAGCGAATAATAGCTACCTTCTGGGGTCAGTTCATTTTTTACCTTGTTACAGTACTTTTCAAAAATCTCCTCTCGCTTTTGAATAAAGAAATTATATGAATCAGCATACAATTTTATATTCCTCATGACCCAATAGTCAATCTTAAAACTTGGTTTTTTGTTTTTAATTTGCTGTAATACTGGTATAGCCCCAGCTAATTTGCCTAGTGTAATATCCAATTATGTACCTCCTTTAGGTATTTGGTATGCGATTATATAGATAATCTAGCGCACTGAATATTGTATATCCATTCCACCAGTTACTTCCCACAAGTGTAGCATCTCCATTTATTTTATTTGTTATAATTGTTTGGGCATGTGTTTCTCCAGAACCATTAACTACTAAGGCTCCTCCAAAACTACACCATGCCTGTGTTGAACCCGAAGCAGATGCATTCCAATAATTATCATCACTTGTTCCAATCCAACCTCGGTCGGCTGTAGTTATCATCCATCTACCAAGATATAGGGTATACGCATCTGCATCCAGTGCTCCAACGCTAATAGCTCCGCCAGTAATAATAGTACCTGATATTTGAGAACCAGTTATTTTGGATGCAATTATGTTTCCTGTAAAATTAGCTGATTTTGCTGTCAATACCCCTTGTGAATTTACTTCAAAGTTATCTCCGATTTTTAAACTGCCACCTGTTATAATAGCATTAGAACAAGTTAAGGCTCCTGTATTACTAACTCTGAATGGAGCATTATTTCTGTCAGTATTACCCGCCCAGTATGCAATAGCACCAGATGTCTTATCAGAACACAAGCCTATATTGCCAGAAATTAGTGTATTTTCAGCAATATTGAAATCTGCGATTTGCCCAGATTTAGAAATCAATTTTCCTTCAAATGTTAATGCTTTAGCAACAGTGTCCACATAGAGTAATTTCTTTCCATCAATAGCTATTGAAAAGATATTATCTGGTGTATCAGGATTGATTTTTACCTCATAGGAACCTTTCTTCGCAATGAATCCATCTTTATCTATGGTATAGGAACCGGATGCATTGGACACGATAAGCTTTTCACTCATCAAAAGTTTACCAACAATTGATGGGGCACACAATCCAAAGAAGTAGTCATTGCCCATTTTTACATATCCCAAGGCAATCCCAACTGAATTAAACCCGTCTTGGGATATGGCGATTTGGTTATTGGTTATCCATATCTGACCTGGATCATAAATCTGTCGCTCTGACAACCATTTTCTACATAAAATTCCAGTTGAGTCAATTAAAATCTCATTATTATCATTACTAACGAGCTGTTGCTTACTAGCATTCAGAATGTTATTCATATATTTATTGACATCAACAGAGACGATAGCAGCGTTTTTCCAGGCTCCGGTAGCGAACTCAACCTTTGTAGAAACATCTTCAGCCTGTTTTTGTACCTCTCGAATTAATTCCCACGTTTCTTTAAGTGAGTTACAATTACTGAATGTAACTTTAAAATCAGACGGGTCATCCCAATTGATGTGAAGCTTTAAAAGTCTTGCTGAAATAATAGAATCATGGTCCTCAAAATTAATATGGATTATATTAAACATCTCAAGCGCATCAGTAAAACGTTTATAATTATAGTCTACAGTGAAATTGACTAAATCTACATCCAAAGTGAATTGAGGATAGCAAACTCTAGCAAGTTCATTTTTTCCGTGCTCTAGCAAAGCTTGTTGCATTTCAAGAATTTCACGGTCTGTCATAGAGTTGGTTGCTATGAAAGAATCATCAGTTAAGGTATCCTCGCGGACATAAGGGCCAAGTTCTTTGTATAGTTCTTCACCAAGTACATCAGGCAAACTTACAACTAAGGAGCTAATTGCAGAAATAAGATTGTTTATCTCGGCTTCTTTGTTGCTTATTTGCTGTTCCCGAACCTTTATTTCGGCTTCAATTGCTGCATGGATGGTAGCGTTTTTCTTATATTGCTCAGATTCATCTTCCCCAAGATGTAAGGACATGTTTGTTTTATAGATAATTTCTTTTTCTTGTAGCTCACGTAGACCAAATAAAGTCCAGTCTGTAGAATCTTCACCCTCATCAGGAACTTTGTTTTTTAAGGTATTCAGTTCGTCATAGTGGGAGAGTAGTGAAGACATTTTTTCTTGATAAGCAGATTCATTTGTTTCACATAGTTCATGATAATGAGATAAACCAGCCTGTAACTCTGGACTCATCATATGAAGAAAATAACTAAAGTCATAGATTTGATTTGTACCAGAAATATTTACATCAAGAATTCCAAGAGGAGTATTGGTTCGCTCGTCATTTCCGCCGACTACTGTCAGCACAGTTTTAATATCATCTTCTGTGCTATTCATCGTTATGCTTTTTATCACATTACGATAATTTAAGATAATGCCTGTATCTTTTCCAAGGTTTTCGAGTTTATAAGCTGAAATACTGCGCTCATAAGAATCAAATAAGAATACGCACTCATACGTTTCAGAAACTTTTCCAGTCAAAAACGAGTATGTGTCAACGCTATCCTCTTGAAAGTTCCTATATTCAGTTGAAATTTGGGAATCTATGTATCGGATTGACCATCCAGGATTCTTTTCAAGAACTATGTGCATGATTGAATGTGATACGTCTAGTGGATTATATAAGCAATACCGATCCAGGCCACCTTGTTCATCCTCATCGGTTCCCAAAGACCCAAATGATGTTAGATACGTTTGACCTAGTTCACATTCTATAGACAGATATGATATTTCTTTGTATTCATTCACTCCTTCATTGACTACAGATACTTCGTTAATTCTGAACCATCCAACGCCATATAGATGAATATATTTCCCGATCTCTATTTTATCATAGAATCTTGTTTCTTCGCTATCCTCATAGCGATACACTGTAAAAGTACCTTTGTTGACTGAGTTTGCCATAATATCAGTTTGAAGATCATAAGCGTGGAGTGCACCAATAGTGCGTTTATCAGGATAGCAAAGATATACTTCTGGGCGCTTCAGGTTTTTGAAATAGTTGTATGTAAAGAATCCCATTATACAATACCTACCCTTCTGTATTCACGATATTGTAATTCAACAGTGCATGGTTTATCCACAGTGATTTTATTATAGCCGTCAACTAAGTATGGCCAGAATTTGTTAAAATCATCAAAGATTTTATGGGAAGGGATAGAAGATGAGATATGTGGATATCCACATTCCAAGGTAAGAACTTCATTGGCAATGCAATTATTGACGGTAAGAGTATTTGGGGCATCTGTTAAGGTTTGATTTGACAAATTAAGTGTACCAGATTCATTTAGTGTTATAGTCAGTGTAGGATAAATTGGTAACTCCTCATCATTGTCTACGTATAAATCTTTAATAGTGTCATTTCCTTCCAATATCCATCTCTTATCTCGTATGTCGGAAAACCCAAATGGAGCATTAGTCGTTACAGTAAACTCCAATCCAACAGTGTCACAAATGTAAATAGATTTAGGATTATTAATATTGGCGAAGAACCATGTATCCGCATATCGTTTATCATAAATACAAAATGGCTTGTATTTTCCTCTTTGACACATCCACTTTTTCAATGCACGTTCTTGGATGGCAGAAATTGGAGAGAAGTCTTTATTTACAATTTGTATGGTAAACGTTAATGGTTTTGTATATTCATGGGATGTAATATGAAATATATCCCCTCTGATAGATTTTTCGGTTTCTAGTTCAGATTCTTGTGCTGATATGGTTTCCATTCCAGGAGATGAAAAAGAAACACATGTTACCCCGTATTCATTACAGGGGATATTATCAAAAATAAATCTGTCAAACATTTTATCACATCCTTTCTTAATAACGGCCAAATATTTTAATTCTTTGATAATTTTAAGAAGCAACTCAATAAAGCTGGGATTAAATTGGGATAGTGTCAAATTCAAATGGTAATGAAAAAATCTTCTCAATTATATCTTCACTGTATGGTTTTTCTGAATTAGACTGTATTTTATTGCAATACTCAATCCACTCTTTTATATTTTTTAATACTATATTACGATTGTACACGTTTTCACCTCATTGGTTAAGGCACCCATTTCTGAGTGCCTTAAAATTTATTTACCCGTCAGTTCATATCTAATACTTTTGGCAACCCGTTTATCAATATCACGGGTTTCATTCTTTATGATTGCAGAGACTTCACTAGCGGACAGACCAGTACCGTCAATTTGTACAAGAGGGGAATTAATTGCCACGGGTTGATTCCGCACTATATCAAATTCTGGTATCTTATAATTAGGCATCGACCGAGCGACAATATCTTCAACAAATCTATTCGGATTTCCAGCGATATCTAAAAGGTTCTGAGTCAAATCCCCATTTATTACGCCATCGCCTAATTTCAGTGGAGTCAATAAAGCTCTGTCACTTGGACGTGTAATTAGTTCAGGTTTGTTTTCCTGAGTCCACGCAAGCTGGTCATGAGAAATACGTTTTGTACCATTTTTATACCCAATTGTATATCCAAGTTTTCTAACCTGTTCAGCAGTTAGAGGTTTCCCATCATATTTACCATTTTCGTCAAGGTAATAATATCCGTCTCCATCCCTGGACTTAACAGCCATATCAGTAGCCATGACACCATCCTTATCAAGATAGTACCAATCGCCATTTTTGTCCTTTCGCCATTGGGATATAACCATTTCACCATTTGCAGGTTCAAAATATCTCCAATCTCCAAAATCATCACGCCATCCTGTTACCATATATCCATCGTCATCAAAGCCATACTGTTTTCCATTAATGGTATAAATATCCCCAGAGACATAATCATCATTGGAGTTTCCATACCACCATTTTCCGCCTTTGCCTTTCTGCCAACTTCCCTGGTTAGTTACATCTTCATAAGCAGAAGAACCGCCGCCGCCATAACCGCCCATTCCAATCTGGTTAAGTAAATCTACCAATTCATAAAGTGAGCTAAAATCGAGTCCGTCAATCTCGTACTGGATATTTGCTACTGCATCGCCAATTGCGTTTGCACATAAATCAGCTGCTTCACTTCCAGATTCCCATGGTTTGGTAAGGTCCTCAATAGCCGCTAGACTATATTCATCTCCATACTGGGTCAGGACTCCGTAGACAGTAGAGTAGTTGTTTTTTACCTGGTCAAGATATTTGTTGATAGCTGCATTCTGCGCATCCAGATTTGTATCAAGCTCATCAGATTCCTTTTGTTTAGATTCTTCAAACGCATTATACTCATCATCCAGAGCATTTTTACGTTGCTCGATTTCATGGTCATACTGTAGTTCATATAATTCTTCCTTCGCATCAGCCAATTGACTTTGTAACTGCAATTTCTGGGCTATATCATTACGATTGGTGGAATTACTTAAGGCTGCAATCTGACGTTCTAATTTAGATATATTATCCTGCTTTTCAGCAATTGACTTTTGATAATCATGTAGATCTTTTTCAGCATCAAGAGCCGCTTTTGTCTCGTCAATTAGTTTCTTCTTTGCATCGATTTCAGCCTGTATACCTTCTTTGACAAGAGCAAGAATTGCATCCCTGGCTTCTTTACTTGATTTCACGGCGCTTTCCTGGGCAGAAGTGTACTCCTGGAGCATTGAGTTGTATTCGTCCTGAGTGATTAATCCACTATCTAAAGCATCGTCGAGCGATTTGATAGCTTCAGCATATTCAGCGGCTTCCTGTTTTGCATTCGACATCTGATGGGCATATAAAGCAACTTGGGACAATCCACGGTCTGTTAAATTACCAAAATCATCAACAAGATTAGTGTTTCCGATTAAGTCATTCATTGTACTGATGGTTCCATTGATGGAATCCATTGCACTTGTAAAGTCCCTAAGACCCTTATATACCAAATCCGTCATTGCATCCTTATATTGCTCTACGGCATCAGCAGCAGAAATCATATTGTTTTTGTACTCTTGCAACTGGTCGTTATATTTTTTCCATTCTTCAGAGCCTCTTTGTAAATCCATGCGAGACATCTCGGCGGACAGTTCGTTGTAAGCATCTGCATTCTGGCGCGTTAGCTTTAACTGTTTGCCAGCAAGTGAGATATAATCATCAGCATATATTTCTTCACCAGATTTTTCACGAAGGTCAAGAAGCTGCTTTTCAGTATCAATCATTTTGGACTGGATATCTGTTGTCTGTTTGAACTGATCTATGATGTTGTCTAATTTGGATAGATTAAGATCATGAATAGACTTTTGTGTTTCTAAAATTTTATCATTCGTATCTTGGGCCTTATTATATAAGTCCTGGTATTCCTTAATGACTTTTGCTAGGTTTTCATCACTGATTGTTTCAATTTCAATAGTGCCGTTCTGAATCTTATCAATGTATTCCTGGGAGAGTCCGAGACTACTTGCTTTCTCCATGTATTTATCATGCATCTGCTGGAGGATATCCATTTTTTCAGTGAGTACATCAATTGTAGTATGGGTCATGGAGTTCTTGTTTCTGTAGCCAACAAGAGAGTCTATGTTGTTTTTTAGTTTATCTACTTGGGAATCAAGATTGGTGATTTTCTGTTCCATCCAGTCAAATTCAGTTGGATCTTTATCTTTGGAACCTTTGGAGCCTCCAGAACCGGACTTACCACTTTTAACTCCACCACCATAAGTAGCAGATTTAAATTGGTTAGTATCGATTTTAAACTCGTATTCAAAGCTACCATTACCAATTTCTTTTACAGTGTTTTCGGCCTCAGCTAATAACAGATTATTACCTGGAACATTTAAATCTAAAGAACCGTTTTCTGCCTGAGCAAAGACTGCTTTTGCACGGGCTAATTTCCCTAGAGCTTGTGCACTGGCTCCAGCAGCGTTAGCCAAATTTATTACCTGGTCTATATCAGAAGCAGTATCTATCTTGACATCGTTAACAGCAATTTTGGTGAGTTCTAATTGTGCCAGTGCCTGTTCTGAGACATTTACTGCATCAGCTTCATTTAAAAATGCACCATATTCATCTATCGTATTATTTGCTAATGCTGTACTTGCATTAGCGCTATAATACTTTTCAGCGGCCAACATTGCCTGTTTCTGTGCCAGTGCCTCTGTAACAACGGTTTCCGCATTTGCCACGCCCATATTACTCAGCATGTCAATAGTAAGTTGGGCTGTATCTTCTGAAAGTCCTGAAAGAATGTCAGTTGAGTTTAGCCATGTGGTTAATAAGTCATCGAAAGCAGTTTGGCAGGCGTTTATATCATTTGGTGATTTTGAAATCTTTTCTACAAAATTCTCGTAGGATTCACCAAGTCCGCTAAATGTCTCCTTGAAGTTCTTATCATCCAGAAGGGAATAGTCAAACGGATTCTTACCTTTTATCGAGGACATTATTTTGTCCAGAGATTCAAAACCTTCAGATAGTCCATTGATAGCGGCTATCATTTCTGTCTTAGTAAAGGCTTTGGGGATTTCTTTCGTTTCCTGACCTACAGTTTTAGCGACAATACCCATCTTCTGAAGATTGGAGATAACATCATCAATTGACATGGAATATTTATCTGCAAGAGAAATAAGCTCTTTGTAATTACTATCCTTATTTTCGTCTATCAGAGCCTTTGCTTCAACGTCTGATTTACCACGCAAAGTATCAAGCACTTTACTATAATCTATTGCTGCTAAATCATTGCTAAAATCAAATAGTTTTGTGTCGGCCTGATCGAACACATCCTTAATAACAGAAGAGTATTTACCCCATACTGATTCATTATCCTCTACCCCAGATTTTATCTCATTTAAATGCTGGTAAGCGGATTTAACTATTTCATCATTAAATGGATCTTCGCTCTTTAAAACTGCTTCATTGTAATCTTTGACAGATTGAAGCATTTCATCATAACTATTTGATAAAGCGTCGTTTGAAAAGATTTCAGCTTTTAGTTTTTCTTCATACTGTTTCCCCTGTGCAGTAATTACTTTATTATTCTCAATAAGTCTATTTTTTGAGTTTTCAACAATGCCATTAACAAAACCATTATTACTGTATTTGTCTTGAAGATTACGAATTTTTGTTTCCAGTTCATTGATGACTTCATTAGCCTGTGTTGCGTCTCCTACAAATTTGATTGTATAACCAGGAACGTTTTTAGCTGTGAATTTCTCTAACTTAATTCCTTTGTCCTGATATTTTGAGACAATATCATAAATATCTTTTGCGTATTGTTCATTCATGTTGCCAGTAGAACCAAGAAAATAACCTCGAACTTTAGTCATCTCTCTTTCAGCAACATCTAGCCCAGGAGTTTCATTAAGGAACCTATTGGCAGATTCTTTGTTAAAAGCCTTGATTGCATCTGTTTGGTTTTTGTAAGCATCCGTGACAAGATTCAGTTTACCATATTCGTCACCAAACTTTTCATTCAGTTCTGCCTGGAGATCAAGAAGCTGCTTTTTGACATTGTATGTTTCTTCTTCATTACCTTTTGCTTCCAGGAGAGCGGTGTGAAGCTCTTCGTATTTCTTTGCGTACTCATCAATAGACTTAGATGTATCAGCATATGTTCTCGCTGCATATTCAGCCGCTTGCCTATTTTCTTCCTGAATCTGTTTCCACTTCGAATATGCCCCGATTGCTAAACCGACAGCAGCAGTAGCGACCATCATTGGGTGGGCTTTTATTGTGGACCATAATCCTTTGGTGGCTGTGCTAAGTCCGATGGTAGAAGAGGTGGCTTCTTTTTGAGCAGCTGACATGGTAGCGGTTTTAACTGCGGCATCTAGTTCTGTTCCAGAAAGTCCTTTTGCTGTGAAGATTGCGGTAGCTTGCTCTTTTGTAAGTGTTACTTGAGAAGCTGCTAGTTTGAGAACTTCTGTAGATGATTTTTGAGCAATTTCACTAAATGCTACTAATTGCTCTTTTTCACTTGCGATATTGTTAATAATATTATTTATATTATTTGCTGTTTCAATAGAATTGCCTAGATTCTTTAAATGCATTATAATGTTTGATTTCATTGTTATTGAAAATTAAACATATTGATAGTATAATATAAAAAACAATATGGGGAGTGACAAAAGTGGACTATAAAGAGGCAAAGAGTATAATTGAAGAAAATCATTATATGGAAATGTTTACTTTAATAAGTGCATCAAAAACAGCAGAAGCGGCGGAAAGAGTAAGTAAAATAACAGGTATTGATACTATATCTGCAAAAGCATTAATTTTAGATATCCAAGAAGATATGAATAAAATCATACCGACAAACAGCACTACAGAGCAATCACAAATAAATATTCCTCATTGTCCCACTTGTAACAGTACAAATATAAAACGAATTTCAACAACTGCTAAAGTTACTAACATAGCTATGTTTGGATTATTAGGAAATAAACGAAAGAAAACATATCATTGTAATAACTGTAAATATGAATGGTAAAAACTAAAAATGGTCTTATTTATACCGGGCCACTTAATCACCCTAAAACGTGGAAAAACCATATTTTATAAGGGTTTCAGCCAGACCACATATATAATAAAGAAGATACATATGTCAAAACAAAAAATAATGTACGAAGGAATCTTAGATTTAGCCGGATATCAAATACCTTGCTATGTATTAGAAGACGGCACAAGAGTTTTATCAGGTAGACAAATGCAAACTGCCTTAAAACTGATTGATGATACGCCATCATCACAAAGTACTGGTTCTCGTTTACAAAGATATTTAAATCAAAAATCCTTACAGCCATATTTATATAAAGACGCAACCGATGAGAAATACAAACCAATTATATGTTACAAAGGGAACACACAGATAAACGGATATAATGCAACCGATTTAGTTGATTTGTGTGATGGATTCCTTGAAGCAAGACAAAATATAACTTTATCATCAAGACAAAAAATTATTGCCGACCAAGCAGAAATTTTAATGCGCAGCTTTGCTAAAGTTGGTATAACAGCTTTAATTGATGAAGCAACTGGTTATCAATATGAACGTGAAGCTGACGCATTACAAAAACTCTTGAAATTATACATAAGTGAAGAATTACTTCCTTGGCAAAAAACATTCCCTGATGTATATTACAAGGAATTATTCAGATTAAATGGTTGGGACTTTACAGAAAAAGGAATTTCAAAAAGACCCGGTGTAATTGGTACATGGACAAATAAATTGATTTATAACGAACTTCCAGAAGGTGTTACAGAAGAATTAAAAAAGAAAGTTCCAGTAAGCAAAAGTGGAAATAAACTTGCAAGATATTTTCAATTTTTAACTGATGATTATGGAAGCCCTCATTTAAAGGCTCAAATCAATAAAATAGTAACCATTTTCAATATGTCAGATAATATGGCTGATATGTGGCAAAACTTTGAAAAAGCAAAACGTAGACAAATGGACTATATTGAAGCACCTTATAAATTTGATGAAAATGGTCATACGATTGAATACAGTGATGTATAAAGAGTACAAGACTTTCAATATCGGAATAACGCCGAGTGCCCCTACTGTCATTCGACCAACACATCAAAAATTACCACTACTGCTAAAGCTGTCAATGTTGCACTTTTTGGTCTACTTGGAAATAAACGCAAGCACCAAAGTGAGTTCTAGGTAAATTTGGAGGGTAATATGAGTTTTGCAGATGAACTAAATAATGTAACAAAATTTCCAGAAGCTGTTTTAAAAGAAACTGAAGAAAAACTGTATAAAAAAGCAATTGGATTATGTAATAGTGATTACGAATGCATAAAATCAATGTTTAAATCAAAAGCAAGCAATGGTGAATATGAAATAGTACAGGAAAAAAAGAAAATACAATTTTATTACAAGGGAAATTTGGGAGACTTATTAATAATTAAATCTGAAATTAAAACTATTAAAAAATTATTTTCTAGTGATACTCAGTTTAATACCATCATTTATGCCAAAGATAGGGGATTTTTCGACCGTTACAAAAACGAATTAATCAAACTAGGAAATCAAGATGAAATAGGCATAGACATTGTAGGTGTACGTTTCGATACTTTTACTTGTTCGAAAAAAGTCATACAAGAATTCGAAATTCCAGGGAAACTAATTGGAACAAGTAGCTTATATGTAGATTCACGAATAAAATGCGTGATGTATTATTGAAATCTACTAAATATTTTGGTGGCAAAATAAAATGAAGAACTCAAATTATACCCCATTAATAATGTTCTTGATAATTCTTTATATAATAGGTTCACTTGGCTCATGTTCTACAACGAATAAACGTAGTAACTTCTACTATGAACATCAAAAAGAGATTGATGCATACGAAGAGAAGCATAAAGATGATTGGAAAGGTTATAACGGATGCAGACGTAACTCATGGGCAGAAGATGAAAATTTAAAAGCTGATGGTTTTGATCCAGATGAATATCGTAAAAGTCATGGTTACTAATTTATAATATGTATTGCCAGAAGAAGAGTTACAAGACGATGCATACGCAAATAACACCAAGAGAGTGGATTACATCATGGAGTTCTTTAATGACATCAAAATCTCTATGGCAAATAAGCGTTAATACGCCATAATAGTCTTGTATAACTCAATCATTGCCATACTCAATTTTGACAATGAATCAAATTCTCGATTTTTATATACTTCATCGGAAGACTTTTTCAACAACTCAAACTGATTGATTAAGTCTTCTTTTTTAATTTCTTTTTCTTTATCCATAATTTTATTCCTTTGCTACATATTTTAGTCGTTGTGTATTTGCTGTTGGAAAAGCAAGTAAGCAATGGCATTGTAATCACTGCAAGAGTGATTTTTAAAGAGACTAGAAATAGTCTCTTTTCTATTAGATAACAAAATATAACTTTACTTGTATGGTATTTAAAATAGTGCTACCAGATTTTGTCGGATTATGGTAGAATAAGGGAGGGGGTATAGCGCATTTAATATGAATCAATCTGTAGGTATATTTGGAGGTTTACAATGTCATATGCTATTTTAAAAGAGGGTTTGAATCAAATAGACAAAATTACAAAATGGTCTCTGTTCCTAATCCATTATAACCATAAGACACATCCGAATGAGTATACATGTTATCCATTATATTTTGAACCAGTTAATCTTATAAATACAGTTGTATCTCGTCAAAAAACTACTTTTGAAAAAAATATTGAAGCCTTTGATGAAAAGGTAATCAAATATACAGGTTTTAATTCAAAAGGAGTTATTGACAAAATTGATATGAGTGATGAACTTATAAACACTCAGTGGGCAGCATTATTACGGCATATACAGGACCATGATGATTCCAAAAAGATAGATGAGATTAAGGCAGGAGCGTACATTTTTGTTGGAATATACAAAAATGATGATGGAGAGGATAGTAACTTATATTTGCTAACTAAACGTAATCCAATTGTTAATCTAAAAAAGTCAAAACGTTCAGTTTTTGTGTCAAGATTAAATACACTAGCTGAAGTAACTGAACCGATGGTTCAATTCGGAAGTTGTTTCGATGCTATTATTTATAGTAATGCGATATATATGATAAACTCGAATTGTGAATCGGTGTTTAACCTTGAATACTCTCATAAAAAAATCTGCCAAAAACATTTAAATGAGTTGGAAACGATGGATATGATTGAAGATTTTGATGAATACGTTTCCTATGCAAATAAAGGACAGACACCAAAAAAATTTATATCTTATTCATCTCAGGTTGTTAACTATCTAAAAAAGCCAACAAGCAGAGAAAAGTTTGCAAAGATATTTGGAATACCATATGATAAAAAGAATAAAAAGTTTGATTTATCGAATCCCCAAAATGCCAAGAATTTTACTCTTGGCATATGTGGTAAGGCAAAGCGAGAACTGACAGAAGACAGCTTATGTGAAGTACCTATGTCCATGCCTCTTAAGACTTCGTGAGATAGAATGGTTTATCTAAGCAAATAATCTCTACAGTATTTCCTTTATTGGCGCATAAATTGCTTTGACTGATAATCATTGACTGCGTGGTGGGAACGTCTGGCTCCGCAATCCATTGAAGTTCACAGTTATAGAACTTATAGCTCTTAAATTCAAAAATAAGATTTGCATAAACATTATTATTTCTTACACATAGAAACATTAAAATGCCATAGTATACCAAGAACATAATTGCTCCGTCCCATTGAGTGAAATCGAAAGCAAAAAGCGGAAGTATATATGAAAGTAAAAATTCAGATGTTATTCCTGTTTCTTGCTGTGCGTCTATGATTTTATACCTAACTCCATGTTCATGGGATACGTTAGTAATCATCTTAGCAATAATTAGTATGGAAAAGATAAGGCCTAATAAAATGAGTACTATTTCTATTATTTCTGTATATGGATTAGAACCATCTCTTATGAGGCTTAATACATCAATAAACAAGATGGTAATCCACAGTGGTATAAAAGATGTGTAAAACATTGCAACTTTAAAATATTTATTCATATAACCACCTCATTTATTATTATATGATTTTGTCAAGTTAGGGGTGTAGATTAATTTTATCAAAATAGAAGAGCAGATACAATATATATAAAGGAATTTGTAATGAATTATGAATTGAAACGTATCAAACAGCTTTGCCATGAACGTGGTTGGAGTCTCTATCGTCTTGCCCGCGAAATGAATGCATCACCAAACAATATCTACAATATTTTTATCACCATGTCAAAATTTTATGCCGAAGATGAAAACATAAAAACACAGGACGACATTCTCTTTATATATAATAAATTAACTCCGGTTAACAAAGCCAAGGCAGAAGCATATATGTTAGGCTTATGGTTAACCAATGAATAACTAAATTCCATTCCCGTTTCCAAGCCAGAAATAGATGTGTATAATTTGTACTAAGCAGGGCAGTAGTAAGACTACCTAACTTGATTAAAAAATCCATTCAGCTATATCAAACAGTATAATGGATAAGACTGCTAACAATATGATATTTATGATTACCATAACTGATTAACGACATAGCCTTGCCGTGTGGTTCACCACAATAAACTATGTTAGAACATACATTAACAAAATAGTAGATAAGGCTCTATTATTCTGTGAGGAATCATGCTCGTTGAACTTTCCTGATCTTTAATACTTTTATCCCGACATTGCTTTCGCAACTTTTACTATCGGATTATATAGTATGACTTTACGTAGATTAGGTTAGCTGCCAGTTAATTTTTTACCCATTTAATCACGCACTTAGACCGTATTTTTTAGTCATATGCATCTCACTCTCGACCATAGTTGTGCCGATTGATTTTTTTACCTTTCGGTTGCATTCACGCCTACCTTTCGATTACGTTGTAGCATAGTGAGCATTAGGGTTTCAGGCCAATTCGTCCTCTTTTTATTTTGAAACTTTCGTCCTACGGAGTTGATTTTGTCGCCGTTATGACATTTCTTCCCACATAGTAGACCATCTTAAAAATCTAGGCAATTTTTAAGTAGCTCTTATTGCAGAGCCAATCGAAGTTTTTAATAAACGCGGTAATACTACCGCCTGTAATTAAAGTTGGTATTACACCAATTTTGTCAATAACAGTATCCAATACATTAGTTAATGTGATACCGCTATCTACTAATACTTTTAAGAAATTAGAGTCAAAAACTGTGGTTGATAAAGACTGAAATGCAGCTTCTAATTGTTGCGTTTTTGCTTCCAAACTTTCCATCCACCGTTCTTGTTCCTGCATCGCAGATCCAGCAGAATGAACAGATGTTTCGTAAGCCTTTTCTATTTGTCCAGATTGAAAAGCTTGAATTAGTGCCGAAATCTGATTGCCGCGCTGTTTTCCTGCTATTGTTTCGAGGAGTGCAGCCTGATTTACTTGGCTAATATCAGACCAAACTTTTGAAATGCCCTTTAATATTTCATAAGTCGATTTGAAATTTCCGTTCTTATCAAATATATTTACAGCACCATTTGTTTGGTTAAGAATTTGAGTTTGAATTTTAGAGATTGATTCTACATTCTCATATTCTTCACCTAGCTCCTCTAATTCTCCCTTCATGCCTCGAATACGCATACTAAGAACTTTCAGAGCATTTCCCATCTCTGAAGCATTTTGCGTAATTTCTGTACCGCCAGTAATCATAGCTAAAGTTTGATTTATGTCATTTCCAGCTAAACTCAAAGCAGAAGCAGATTTTTTAAGACCTTCTCCTAAAGAAGCGGAATCTGTTGCGAACTCATTTCCAAGTTTATTTAACGAGTCTACAATGGTAATACTATCTGTTGCTGTTATATTAAATCTTTTATATTGTATAAGATTCGCAATATCTTATATGTTATTAATCATATTTCTGTAATTTTAGTTAATTCTGCTTTTATAAAATTCGTTAAGTTTTCACGTTCCCAATATGGTATTCTTATAAGTTTTAGGCCATTTCTTTTACAATAATCTGTTTTTATTTTGTCATGGTATTGGACATATTTGAGTTGATTCAATGCATCAACATCGGACATATCTTTTGAACGTCTAATTGATTTATAATGTCCTTCACCATCGGCTTCAATTAATGTATTTTTACTTGGCAAATAAAAATCAAATGGAAGAGGATTCTTATCTCTACAATCATCAAACCAATATTGTGATATATAATCAATATTAAGTGATTGTAATGTATTTTCAACTGATAGCTCAAATTTTGATTTAGAACACTTAGGACATCTATGACCTTGCGATAAATTGATTCCAGAAGTCATCCAAACATTACCACATATATCACATTGCACTTTTATTGGGCTTGAGTAATTTGCATATTCTAATATAGAAACATTCATATCATTACTATTGAGTTCATTTTGCAAATCATCTTTTGTTCTAAACCTACCAATACAACAAGGACATTTGCCACTGTTTCGCTTCATGTTTGTTATGTGCGTTTTAAATATTCCTTTGTCATAGTGATTAGGACATCTATATAATATTTTTGTCTTATCATTTTCTGAATATTCCACGCCTTCGTATATCATTCCAGATGAGTTCGTGATTTTTTTTAAATATGAAATAGATTTTCTTTTTGCCAAAGAGCGTTTTTCTACACCACATTGATAGCAACCTCCATTTCCATAATCTGTAATGAAATTATTCGGATAGCTTACTTGGACTCCGTATGATCTGTGTTTATTACAAATATATTTAAATCTTGTATTTGAACGAACTATATTTTGGTTTGGCAAAAGCTCATAATTTAACTGCTTACATTTTTCTTCTACTAAAAAATTATAGTCTGTATAATTAACAGTATCATATCTATTTATTTTTGCACACTTATTACAATATCGTTTACCTTGTAATACGTCATTCCAAGAAGCATTAAATTCATTTTTACATTTACGACATACCCATGTCATTTTAACAGACGAAGATAAATATTCATCAGAGACTAAATCTAGGCTTTGAATATTATTATTTTTAATCCATGTTTTTATATTTCTAATTGTATAGGGATTGTATTTTGAGAATATTGGCGGGTTATCATTTCTTCTTATTATACTAGATGGTAATGCCATTACATAATAATTATCAGTTGTTTCACATAATATTTTGTCGTTTGAAGTTTTGATCTCCCCAATGATTTTTAACTTTTTGTTTTCTAAAGCATTTCTAATTTGTTCTTTTGATATTATATTTTTCATATTTTCACATGCTTGCTGTTCAATTGTATTTCCATGATAAAAAGACACCAAAGTTAAAAATAACTCGGTGTCTTTTTAGAGATTAAATAGAATCTTTATTGTTTTTTTTTATGATTACTTTATGATTAATAACAACTTACACTTTCATGTAAGAATAGACTATTTCTTCATCTCCACCATAATGTGCTGAGAGTGACCTTTTCGATTTAAGGGGGTTTCACCCACGCCATTTGCGATTGCGCCCTACGATTAATGCCATAGATATTCAGGATTTCCACCTTTATTCTCTAGTCTATAGCTCGACTTGAATCTAGTCGTTGAACATTTTCCCTCGTCTCAAGTACCGTATGGTCTACGGAATACGTTAGGGAACTTTGCTGCATGAACAACCATTGTTACATCTCTACGTTGTAAAACCTTCATATCGTGATTTCTCCGGTATTGTGGTGTAGAGCTTTAGGTATTACCTGCAATTAAATTCATTCTAAATATATATTTCTATATATTAAGGCATAAATTTGCCTTCATTGCTGTTACTAAATCTTTTACAGCGGTCGCATCATCAACTTCACCTACATTTGCATAGATAGAAGATATTTGTGCTAACTCACTGGCTTGATCAATATCGAACCCTAGTTTAGCCCAGTTAGCTGTTTGTTCAACTAGTCCAGATATAGAGCGACCAAGATCCTGTGCTTTAGAAGAAGCGTTATCTAAAAACTTAGAATACTTTCTTTCGGTTTCGTCAGTTACTTTGTAGAGATTAGTCATTGAAGTATCTATATTATATACTTCTTTTGGCATTCTCCTGAACAAATTCCACAGTTCCATAACTGAACCAGTAGCAATGGCCCAGCCACCAAATTTTTCAACTGCTTGTTTGAATTTATCGGTCCAGGATAATCCCAATTTATTCATTGCGCGCAGTTCAGCATCCAGACCTTTAAATTGCGCCCTGAGATTATCAAAAGTACCCCTTGTCATATCATCAGCAGAATTAAGTGTATTAATCCATTCAATGATTTGCTGCTTAGACTGTTTAGTCATGGCAGTATTCTTTTGAAGATAATTGTTTAATTCGTTTATAAGGGATATACGACGATTGTCTCCGTTAGAAATTATCTCATTTGACTTTTGGCTTTTAATTTGTGTTATGAGATTTTTTGTTTTCTCAAGAAGTTTCTGGTATTCTTTTTCATAATCTAATCGTTTATCACCACTAGAGAATTTCATATCATTATAAGCAGCCTCTAATTGTTTCAATGCGGCACTTGCTTGTAAGAATGATTCTCCACTTTCAATTCCAAATTTACTTAACTGTTGCTGGATTGAGACAATCTGGGTTGAATATTTCTCTGTATCGATTCCGAGCTGAATTTCTTTTGACTTATTTGCAATTCTTTGGCGTAGGTTATATTCTTCCTCAAGCGCCTTATTTACAGCTTTATCCTGGGCAAGTTGATGGCGCTTTTCTTCTGCCTGACGTGCTTGTTCTGAAGACTCACGTCCTTTCGCCATAGCATTTACTAGCTTTTCCTGTTCTTTAACAGCCTGTTTGGCTCCGGACTCAATTTCTTTATAATACTGCTTGGCCCATTGAACAGCTTGTTTATCAGAAACAGCATCTCCAAGTATATCTTTAATGATTCCTGATAGCGCTCGAAACTGTTTTTCGATATCAGCCTTATTCTTTGCAAAATCTGAAAAATCAATATCAGCTTGGATTTCTAATCTCTTTTTTGCTAAGTCTTTTTGAACTTTGGTTAAACTACTATCGTCAATAATAGCTTGAAGAAATATTTTGAAACTATCGTTCATTCATGACTCCTTCCGTAATTTACTGCAATAAAAAAACACCCTCACGAAAGGAGAGTGCTAAGAAAAGAAATATCAGTTTTGACACTGACACTCTGTAATTTGTGTTTTGTTTTTTTGATGGATGGTGATATAATTTCTTTATTAAAATAAATGAGGTAAAAACATATGCTCACAAAAGAACAAGAAAAAATTTTGACATTCCTACTATCATTGCCACGAGACACCAATAACCGAATAACAGTAAGCAGAAAGAATTATAATCTTGATTATTCTGAATCCGATTTTATTACTAAACTGAGAGATATAGAAACTCTCGGATATTTTGAGATTAAATATTTAACAGGACATCACAATACTTTAAAAACTTATATTGAGGTTATTCCCAATGGAAATACATTATCTTATTTTATGGATAAAAAGAATAAGGAATCTCAAAAAAGAAGAGATTTAATCAAGTGGCTAATACCTGTAATTATTTCCTCATTATCATTATTATGGAATATACTTAATACGTTGTATTCAACTCACTTAAAAGAATTAATAGATAATCTGACATCTCAAATAAATTAATAGTTGTTATGATGGCAGAAATAAGAGTAAGTGTAGCAATGACTGTTTGTACTACCCATCCATATTTATACATCCAATCGAGAAATTTATCCATTTTCATTTCCTTTCTATGAAAAGTTCACAGTTTGCATCAGCTACAGATTTTTCTGTTTATCAAAATTGCAGTACAATAATTTCTGCTGGAGTAATCACGTTAATTACTTAATGAAATATCTTGGAATATGGGGTGATGCGGATAGTAAGTAGTGGTAGACAGAAAGGGTGTACCTTGAGTAAGCACATCCTTTTTGTGTACAAGAGTTAATACTCATGGATTTCTGCTTACTTCATCCCAGGCATTCCAAGAGAGGTTTCGCAAAACTTTTTAATATCCTCTACAGACTTACCTTCATTACACATATTGAGAACTGCGCCGAGGATTCCTGTTGCTCCGGCCTTAAGTCCTTGGAATCGCTGTTCCTTAAGCTTTTCCGTAAATAATTTCTCGAATTCCTTTTCTTGTTGTTTTGTCATATAAATTTTCCTTTCATGATTAATTACAAACATATGTTTAGAGTTTATTATTTGGGATGATTTTGGTAAAATATAAATGAGTACATATGCGATTGTACAACCACATTACAATCCATTGCACGGCTATGTGCTTGGCATTTGCCTGTGGGAGTATTTTTATACGAATCCTACAAAACGGTACATAGTACCAGAAAGGTCAAATGGTATTTCTAGTGTTTTTAAACACATCTTTGGATTCTCCAAATCAATATCTTCCCTTTCTTGTATGTCACAGTACAGAAGGGAGGTGAGATATGGAGATAGTACTAGCATTAATTGGCTCTATCCTTATGCTGGGTGCTGTTTGTTATTTAGGAAGTCTTGTTCTGCTCAAGGACACAAAAGAATTCCATATGCATTTTGGCTTATTTAAAGGATTTGATATATCAGGAACCTTTTTTGATAGAGACAAAACACAAGAAGATTAGTTGTTTTTTACCATTTGGGAGTAGGAGAGAGTGAGTAGAGAGTGATGAGAGGTAGCATCGTAGAAATACGGTGCTATTTCTCTACATAGAAAAGGATGGAAGAGCAGTTAACTCAACCATCCTTGATTTATTAGCATTTCTTAGCCATATTCTTGAATACTTCCCAACGGGCCTGTACATTCTCTTTAGCAGCAGATCCGGAACCGCAGAGATTCCTGTACTCGTCATTCTGTTCATAGCTATTGAAGAATTCCTTTGCGAGTACCATGTATTTATCTTTTCCACCCTTGTACTTAATCACCTTGCACATACCAGCAACAAACATCGGGATAGAGGTCTTCTTCAAATTTGGAATCTTTTCTGTAATTCTATGATTAATAGAATCAGCAGCGTTGATAATCAGTTCAATGACTCCCTGATTGTTTTCTTGTTCATTAAACCAGCTTATAAACGCCTGGATATCCTCATTTCTAAATCCAAATTCATGCTCCTTGCTATAACCTGAAGTTAACATCATGACTTCGAGAATAAGATTGCGGTCCTCACTATTCTTAAAAATACCGACACTGAAAATTCTTTCCCAGAGGTTTGGCATTTTCTTTTCTTTCATAACTGGCTTACCATCTTTCACGATGATTTCGCCAGCACGATTTTTCTTTTCAACTTCATAAGTAAATCCATCAGCGTTTAATATGCTTAAAATCTGTCCATATAATTCATTACTAATATTCACAGAATTTTTCTGTGCATTAGTGAGAGGTCTGCCAGAATTCTTACGTCTGAATAATTCAGTAATTTCTTTATTCGTGGCTTCATAATAGAAGTCTATTGGCAATTCATAATAACTAAGTTTGCTCTTTATTTCCTCGTCTAGTTCTTCAAACTTCTTTCCCCATAATGATTCTGATGGATAGAATGTTTTTCCTTCGATAGTAAAGGGAACATCATCTAACTTCTTTGATAAACGATACTCGCCATTTATAAAATCGGCAAAATTGGTTATACGCTGAACACCGTCAATAACAGCATTATTTAATTTAATAATATCGCCAGTTGTTTCATCTACCACACTAACTACAATCGTAACAGGGTCAATTAGGTATTCACGCAACACGCTATCAATCAATTCTGCCTTCTGTAATGCATTCCACTGTCCAGAAGGACGCTGAAGCGGATGTTTAAAATTGTATTTACCGTTCTTAACTTCTTCCGCCAAAGTAGGAAGACCACGACGTTTTGATTCCGACCTCATAATTTATACCTCCATAAAAATTATCGTTAGTATTTTCTATTTCAGTATAGTCTATATATAAAAATATAGCAAGAAATTTTAGATGTTTATTTTATGGATAGTCCAACTTTTCTTAATTCCTCTTTTAATATCTTTATTGCATTTTCCTGGCAATATTTTTGAAACACTTCCCAAAATCTATGCTCTTTTGTCTCATCTGTTACCCATCCACCATGCGATCCAATTGATGCAGCAAGTAACTGCTTCTCACCTGTCCAAAAGCTGTTGTAGTTCATAGCTGTTTCATCCATATATACAGAGCCTAAATTTTGATTGAGCATTTTTGTCGTAGCCGATTTCCAGAATTGGTACGATCTAATATAGAATGAGGGCGTGAACGTGTCATAAAATTCATCATCTATTATCTGTTGTAACGCTCCCAGGAGCCTATTACAAGCATTCTCTACAGCTTTATCACATAATATCTGCATATAATTCTTCAGTTCTACAGGTGTTCTAAACACTTTACTCGCCATCACAACACCTTTTGGGCATGACAAAGTAATGACCTATAATCCAATAATACGGTCGTGGTTCTTCGTGAAATAGATAATAATTATATGCATCGGCTACAAGTATTCCAAGTATCGTAATGAAAATCCATACTATTGAAAACGGCAAGCATATTACTCCATCATAATTAAGAGGCATGTTGGAGTAGTCCCACATCGGTGTCTGATTAAGAATTTTCAGCCCCTCACCAATGATAAGCTCAAAACCAGTCACGATGGCTGACCCGATACATCCTTGCAGGATTAAATCGAGATTCCAGGAGATTATGTTATTAATCTGGTCAAAAAGCAAGAAGGAGATACCGCCGACCGCTCCCATAAGAGGATAGCTTATGTTTTTATATGTAACCTCAATAGCAATATATGCACAATACCCAACCAAGAAGAGTGTAAGCAATTTAGTAAGAATATATGTCCATTTTCTTTTGTTCATATTCTAATCCTCTTTTATTGAGATATTTGCGTTGCGTTCAGCTTCAGCCTGGTCATGAATAATATCTGCCAGCTTCATAATAAATTCGTCTTTCAATTCATTAAATGGAACGTCCTTCAAGGCCGCGTAAAGGTCGGAGAGGAGAGCTGTGATATCTTTCTGTTCTGTGATGAGTTTTTCAATAACAGTGTATAATGCTAATTTAATTTTCCATTCCTTGAGCTTCATTTTAATAAGTGTAATCATAAAATTCTCCTAAATGTGTATTTGTTTGATTAATGTTTCAATATCATATCTGTAACGTGTGCGCTTAATATTGCATGAAACCGAAATGGCTCCATATTTCTCTAAATCCTGTGTATTAAAAGACTTTTTATCAAGTGCACATTTCATATTGATAAAATCATCAATTATCATAAAATATGTTGCATTATTCTTTTCTCTGAAATTAAAAAAGAAGCAAGGTATAACATTGTGTTTACCTGCTTCTGATAATCCTGTTATTTGGTTATCTTTAATCATTGTCTAGAGCCTTTAGTTGATTTCAGTTCCGCAAGATACAATGTCCTGTACTTATTATTGAATATAAGAAAGTCACAAATATTTGTACTGGCGAAGCGTGTGTTAGTACCACCACTAAAAGATGCAGCATTATCTCTTAAGCGATAGACCCAATTCTCATTATTATCTATGCTGGATTTAAAATCTTCTTCAAATCGCTTCCCTGGGTTACTCATGTACTTCACCAAATTCTTTTATTAGCTTTTCTGTAAAATATATCTGTCCTTTACCAGTAATTAAAGGTTTATATGTAGTTATGGTTTTGCCATAACCATTATCAGTTACATATTCGTCATAATCCATATAGCCTCCAGATAAAGCTCTTTGTGTTGGTTTGTTCCTTAAATCACCACAGATACACAAATAGTCATTATCTCTTAACCACTGAAAAAGTTTGTTCCTACCAAACTTTCTGAAAAGTGGATTCTTTTGTAACACACCAGAGAATTTACCAATAGATATAGAATTTATAGAAGTATGTACTGCATCGTGAAATTCTGCTTTAGGTTTAAGTTCGTTATTCTCAGCAATGAGCGGAGCAGTGGCTTCTTGAACTTCTAATTGTGTTAACTCTTTTGACGCAAGAATACCATCTTGACCACCATTATATATCATTAATAAGAGATGTGCCTTTTTGTTTACATCAGAGTTTATTACTTCACGCATTGCAAAATATTCTCTCCGTAGTTTCTTACGGATTTTTTTTGACTGTTCTGTTTTCATAAAACCAACAAGTAACATGTAGCCTTGCTCAGACAGTAAATATATATTAGTTGAATTAGAAATAGACTGTCTGTTCATGAAATTCAATAAAAACTCGGTACTTTCTAAGTACCCACTTTTTAAATCTAAAATATCAACCCCAAATTCAAATTCATCTATATTTTCATTTATTAGCTGGTTGATTTTCTTTAGTGGTTGCCCATGAATTTGGGAAATGGTTTTTGCTAATATCACTTTCTGATTTTCACCAAAACCGCCTTCGATAATAGGTATCTCAATCCCCATAAATATTTGTGTTCCATTATTTTTTAATTCATTCATACTTTGTACCTCAACTTTCTATAATCCCCTGAATCAGTTAATAAAAGAGTGGTAAACGTGGTCAGAGGTATCCCACTTCGACGGGTAATTACTCCGTCTATTCACCACTCAAGAAACAGGCTCAATGACTTCCTGTCTCACAGATATTTAAAAATACCTGTATCAAACCATTGTCTCTCATACAGATATTCTCTTTTTGATTTCTGAGAAACACAAAAAAACCTCAACCATAATCAAGGTTCTAAAAAATGTGCTTCTCCAGTAAATCTTTTAAACAAATGTTCTGAATTGTATAATCTCCCAAGTATGTTATAATAATCCTGTGGTGGAATGACTATCCAAAAGATAGTTGTAGGAGGGCCAACGAGTAGTCAGTACGGTCGCCAGAAATGGCAGGCGTCAGCCCATAGTCCTCACTAGAATGCGGTTTTGGTATACCTTTTATATAGATATCAAAAAAGTATTGGGGTGAGGTTAAATGGAGTTCAGAATAAATTCTGTATTTATGGTTCTACTAATTGTTTTAGTAGCAATCATCAAGTACGCCTAATATCTGATGAAAGTTGGTGGGACTATTATCATCTTGGTAGTAGTGATTATACTATCAGAACGTGTTAATATATTTAAGGGCGGCTACGCAAGAAACCGCTCTTTCATTATTAAAACTAAGAAACTAAATCATCATATTTTATAGGTAATGCTAGAACTTCAGGTTCTAACTTGTCATGGTATATATCATCGCCACCAGCGGCAACATAACATTTTCCAAGTTCTTTAAAGGTCTTTAAACCTTCCCTTGTGACATAGCCTTGTTTTGTAAATTCCATATGTAACCGATACAAAGTAGATCTAAATGAAGAAATAGTACGATCATTATCCATAACGATATGATCTTTGAGCATAAGCTTTATCTCTTTAACATCGTTATGTGTATCTGATTCATAAGAAGATAATAAGTCAATTTGCTGTTGTTGACGCTCTATACTCGCTGCCATTTCTCGTTTTTCTTTCATTGACCTTGTTTCAAGTTTTGTATTCGGGAACCATTTACAAAAGATTCCGGCAAATTTATCAAAACTAATGATTATCAACCCAAGGAAAATGACAATACTAGTCCAATCATACGATAGTAATTCTTTTAATTCTGACATTATTCAAGTTTAACCTCCTCTCATTGTATTACTCAGCCAAATCATATTTCAACAGATCTGGAGTAGAGGTATCCCACTGCGGTTCATAAATTCCATCTTTATTGACAAAATAGTATTTATTGGAATTAATATCTTTGGATTTTATGTAAGCAGATTTTGCCATTGAACCGTCAGAAGAAAGATAGTACTGATTGCCTTTATACGCAATCCATTGACTGGAGTACATATAGCAGTCTGGTCCAAACCAGAACCAATTTCCTTCGTATTCATACCATGTATTTGAAATGGCATGACCAGCTGCGTTAAACCAACTCCAACGGCCTGTAGAGTCCTTATACCAGTCATCTTTTACATAGTTCCCAGTGTCTCCAAGATAAAATCTCCAACCACCATCTTCTTTATACCAACCGGATTTATTCTCACTATCGTCATCCTGTATAAATCTTTTTACACATACGAGGCCCTTACGCCAACCGCCAGAAGCCCAGGAACTATATCTAGTTTTACAATAAGCATCCATATTCTTATAGGATGGTACACCGCTGCCATGACCACTAATAATCCAGTTTCCATTAGAATCTTTATGATGGACCATCTCTACATGTCCGATTTTCTTTGGTCTGGATGAGTCGGAACCTGCAAATAGCAGCATATCACCAGGTCGCAGAATTTCTGGATTCTGTATAATACCATTTCTTATAATTGCATCTACGAACGTAAGCTTGTTAGAATCATACATGCCGGCAGTATTCAGAATACCAAAATTGTCACCAGCTTCTTTGTATGAATATGAAATAGAGGAACTGCAATCAGAATAATATTTTCCGTCTTTATACTTTTTGAAACAGTAATCACGTAGATTTTGATTATAAATATTGCGTCCAATTATAGAAGCATAATTGTCAACCACTTTCTGCCTCCGTTGTTTTGATGTTGTCATAAATTACTCCTTTTTGTGTTCTATATCTACACCAAGAATTTTACCCAATGAGATAACTGATTTACTTACGTAAATTACAATTGCTGAGTTCATAATAAACTGTGGTGTTACTCCGATAGAAGATAAGTCAGTTGAATCGAAGCAATAAGCAGTTCCAACAAACATACCACAAATAATAAGTGCTTTTGCAATTCCGTTTATCAGTTTTTTTGTGTCAAATGATAAACTTTTGGTTCCAATATTGTAATACAATCCGGCTCCAATATTCATGAGGATTGCAACTACCAATATTGGCAGTGTTCTAATAATTTCGTCCATATTTAATTCCTTTCTGTGGGTTGGAGAGTAGTAGTGACCTGGCTATTATGAATATGTTGTGTGTCATTCACTCACAGGTATGACATCTACTTTTACACTCATTGTCTTGAGCAACCCATTGTTATCTTTTATTGATTTTTATAGAAATTTTTGAGGATATCAAAGAGCCTATATGTTTTTCTGTACTTCCATACAGTTATCCCATCTTCATTCTTTTTAACAAACGTATATGGTATACCAGATTCTTTCAAGAACAACATTTCGAGTGGATAGGTACAACAATATTCTTTGTCAAATTTAATTTTACTGTCGATAATTACACCTCTATTCTTTATAGTAAAAAATAGGGATATAGCACTTGCGATGGATTACAAGCGGTTATATCCCTACTCCTCATTATCCATCGCCATAGTTTCATCATTCTTTTTCTTTGGGGTACGAACCTTTATAGATTCTTTAATATTTTCTTTTTCAAATTCGTTTTTTGAAACGACTGTATATGTCCCTTTATCAAAACGAATGTATACATTGCGACCAATCAAGTCACTATTTGGAATCTGTATCTTTTTGTTATCAAATTTCACAACTGAAACCTTTTCATTTCGATAAATCACTTCACATTCTTTTATCATAGTCACCTCACAAAAGGGGCTATTTCAGCCCCTTTACCACCTTTATACTGTTTCGTCTGTAAGCTCAATCATGTCAATGACATCACCATTCTCGTCTATCAAAGCATCACAAGTAATCGTGATTTCTGCGGGATCACCATCAGACGAGAAAGAAAGGTCTATGTTTCTCTGAGGACTTGCTTTATAAGCAGTGATTCTCATTGGAACCAATTCACCGTTTTCGTTCTTATCTAAGGTGGACATTTGAATAAAGAAGTCCTTTGGAATCTTCTTATTGTTAAAGGATATCTTCTGAACACCAGAAGTCTTTTCCTCTAAATACCCAACAATGTATGAAGTACCTACAGCAATCTCAGAATCGATTGTAGCAGTAAATACTTTATCAGCTAATGTACCTTCAATAGATTTACCACCAAAATCACCTTCGGCGTAAACGAATACAGTACCGACAATCGGAGCATTGGGAAGTGTTATCTTTCCTGCCTCAGTAGCTGTAATTGATTCCTTCCTTGTCAGTATTGCTTTGGTTTCGATTTCACCATCACTTAACATTGCATATACTCTAAACGGATGTACTTGGAATGTCATAGAAATAGTCCCATCAAGTGGGTTATCGAATTTAATACATTTTCCACCCTTTTTATTTGCATATACCGGATCACTTGAAAATCCCATAGTAGTAGTATTACAAAAGTCAGCATACATCCAAGGCTGTTTTGTCTTATAATCTCTAATATCAAGATCACAGCATTGTCTATTCGCCATATTAATATCTGCCATTAAAAATCCTCCATAAAATAAAAAATCCACTGTTTGTACAGTGGTTGGTTTATAGTTACATATTAAGTTTTTTTATATATCCCATAGGGTTATAATCTGAAGACTTTTTGTACGAAAAGGTATTGGCGGCCATCATATCATTAAAATCGTGTTTCCGTCCGTTTAAATATTCATTAAACATGGATATAAACTGGTAATATGTCATATCCCAGACATTAAGAATATTAATTCCGACTTTATTATGAGTACAGTATTTACAAATCATATTATCGAGAGTATAATTCCTATCCTTATTCTTATTCTTTTTGCTTTTTAAAGCATTTTCTCGAAAACGGTTAAACATTGTTTGTGCAAGTTTTTCCGTCCCTTTTGCGAATTTGGGTTTTTCTTCCTCAAAGGAATTCATACCCAATAGACATCTCAATTCGTCTCGGAAAGTATCGAAATTGTCCTCTCCAATATGTCCAATTATTCGTTTTTGATTAAATACATCAGATTCATTTTTTACTTGATAATAGTTAAAGACATCTATGCAATTCGTGTCTTGATTAAATTCAATTTCATCCAGTATAAAAAATTTTATCATTGAAAAGAGGATACTAGAGTTATCATAAAGAAGTATTCTGAATAAAGAAATGCTCTCACTTGTTTTTTCATCTGGCTCATCAAATGTGGTTTTAAAGGACTTTAAATATGATTCGAGTGTTATGTCAATTATATTTTGAAATAAGGCAAATACCTTAAAGGTGATGGTACGGATATCTCTTAAAGTAGGACATTTGACGGTGCCTACTCCATCAATAAAAAAAGGCTCATTACATAGATAATCAAAATTTGTATATAAACTTATTACTATCACCTCTTTGATTTGAAATCAGGAATAGTAAAAATCATCTGCCTACCATAGAACTGCTTATTTGGTGAACTTAAATATGTAGCAGAATCCAAATTAAGTTTTCCTATTCCAAATTTTTGTGAATCAGACAGTGCTCTTTCAACCGCATCGGCCAAAATATCGGCTTTAGTGCCGAGATAACCTTTCTTAGAATATCTCATACTGCTTTTGTTACAATAAGCCCATATGATTATCTTCATATCCTTTATTGTTCCTGTCGGTATTCTGGGTACATCTACCTCGAAACACAAATATGAAAGTACCTCTGTTTGAGTCTCATCAATATAAAGGGTAGGGAATACTTGTTTGTAAACTATTCCATAATCGTCGTCATCGTCGTCATTTCCCCAGACTTGTTCCTGTGTATACCCTTTACCAAGTAAAATCTCCATAATATCATCCGAATTCAACAAAAGAGGTAAAATACGATTTTTTACTAATCCAATATCTTTTAATACTGTTCCTGGCATTCATACCTCCTTATAATCCATCAATGATTGTAATTTCAACTTTAGCAACAACATCGTCAACAATTACCGACAATGAAAAAGAACAGTCTATTAACTGTTCATTATCTACCTTCAACTGTATTTTTTGCCCATCTATCACTTGCTTTATAGTGTACTCACTATCAACCTTCCACTGAAAGTCCTGACTCATAACTTCATTGCCACTCTGGTCACAAAATGTGACAGTCCATGACTTAGCCCTTCCGCATCGCAACGTGTTGCCACCAGAGATAACGGCCGATAAATCTGTCGTTTCATCCGGAACTGATGGTTCTGGCGATGGGGAAGGAGAGTGGTAGTCACAAATCCATATCTGTGAGCCATCTTCTCGTAATACATGTTTGTCTTTTGTTTTATTAAACGCATCATATGATAATGTAAGTACCATAGTGCTACCGCGGTTAAAATACATGTTATTATTTAAATTGGCCTTGCGATTTGAAAGCTTATAGATGTCGGGTTCTTCCGCATCGTCTAAATCTATAGCAAAACGCAAATCTCGTTTTAGCTTTTTCGTTTCTGAATCAATTGGAAGAGTAAGACCATACTGATTGTCCCCCACCTGTAATGTACTGTTTCCAATAACACCACTTGAGTATTTTGTAAAATCTTCTGAATATCCCCAGCGTTCAATTATTTGACCATCGGTGTTTTGCCATCTTAATGGCACTGTACAAAGATACATATATCCTCTGTTCCAGGTTTTTTCATCAGGATCCAATAGGGTAATAAGCCAGTATTGATTATTCCAAATAACATAGTCTCCAAGATTGAATTTTTCACCATGCCGAGATTTGATTTTCTTTTTGAACGTATTCCCATCAGTATCCTTGATTATCATCAAATCTCTGGAGACACCATTTATCAATACAGTCTCAGTATCGTATGTATCCTTAAAATGCTTTGACATTTCACGATTCACTTTGGCAAGCTCCATTTCGCGTTTGCTTTTTGTGCCATAAGCATTTTGGATTTTCATAAAATAGTTTATATCCATATTAAATATCCGAAAAAGCAGAATAATTGATAGTTTTCTTGAGCTTGCCGGTATATCTATCTCTGCTTTTATAATCATCGAGAGCGATTTTATTGTTATTATCTAACCTGGAGATAAATGCCTCATACGAATTTCGTTCATTGGCAGGAGAAAATACAGATAAGTCGCTTGGTGTAAAATTTATTTTAAATGCATGAAGTAGTGGTAAATCGCGTTCCATATACACCTGAAACATCAAATCTACAATCAACTTAATTTCTGCCGGAGTTGTTTTAAAATTCAATTCCTCAGAACCTGCATCATAATCAGAAAAATCGACCTGTAGATTACTGATAGATGACAGTATATCTAATGCATCAATTAAACACCCCTTCGCCCTATCGTGTGCCAATTGAATAGCTTCCGATATATCTACATTATAGTAATTAAAGAACTCCTCATCCTTTTCAATACGTCTATAAAATCGTTCAAATAGGTACTCAAATAGTGTTATCTCTGTCATCTAATTACCAGCTTTCTACTGAGTCTTTTTTGGGCGTCCTGGCATCTTTTTGGCTTCTTCTGTGATGGGAAGCTCTGTTTTCTGATTAGTCATCATCTGCTCCATCATTTTTTGCATTTTTTCAAGTTGCTCATGCATACTGCGATTCTGCTCCTTTAGCATATCAACCTCATCAGAAGATACTTTTTCTGGGACATCCTTTTTAGTAAGAACGATTGAGGTATTAACCTGCCGATTCAGAAGCTCCTTATACCGTGTCTTAATAATCTGCTCAACACGCACAGATATGTCATTAGTACCTTCATTCTTGATTTTCTGATAAACTGTTCTTATTCGCTCAAACATAGCACTATCTTTAATTGATATAAGTTTTGTAAGTCCGTCATAAGTGGGATTAATAATTATATTTTCAATGTCTTTATTTTTGAGTATGTCTTTCCAATTAACGATGTTTAGACTTTCATAAACATCTTCCTCACGGTTTGGATCAAAGAACAACATTCCGTTTTTGAAAGCACCTGTATTATTTGCGTACCTAATTTCATCTAATGTCATTGGTATAACACAAGGAATAACACCATCAACCGATGGGTCAAAACTATAACTCTTATCAGGAGCAACAATAACTGACACTCTATTTTCATTATAATTAAGAACGCTGATTTTCTCAGTTTCTTTAATCAAGTAAATTCCTCCAATCAAAAAAGACGAGATAGGGTAGTTATTAAATCCATCTCGTCTTAGAATACTATAATTACTGTGACATTACCATTTTACATACATTCTCAATCTTGGTAATCACAAATCCATATGTAAAATCTTTTAACATAATATGAATCTGTTCACTTCTTGGATTCATCTCCTGGAATACATGGATATCACCCTTCATATCCAGGTTCCCAATTTTCCCAGCGATTCCGAAAATTCTCTTATCTGGGATAAGAAGATTACCATTTCCCTGACGCTTTGCACCAGAGATAGCAGCTACCCCAATAGTATCATAGGTCTTTACAAGTCCATATCTATTGAAGTCGTTCTTCATATCATTACTCATATACTGAGCAAAGCCTTCCATACGTCTAATGGCCTGAGCATATTTCGTAAGACACACAATAACAGAATCATCGCTTCTATCATTTAGGTACAAAGAGATTGCATCCATATCAGCCAGTGTAGGCACCTTACCTGTAACATCGATTTTTGCTTCACCACCGACAATAGCTTCGTCCATCTGGGATAACATATCGTAGAATAGTGCATTCTGACACGCTTCCTTCATGAACACAGTGAGATTGGCAATAGACTTAAAACCGTTCTTTCTTAAATCGACATAAGAAAGGTCTGTTTCAACCTGTCTGTTTCTCCATACAGGAGTAAGTGCAGAGAGGTCAATCCAACTTCTGTCAACAACGCCACCCTTTGCTGCCTCATGAGCAATCAGCGTATTTTTTGGCTCTACATTGTATTCAGCATCATCAAACTCCCCAATACCTCCGCGTTCCCAAATACGATCTAAAAGTTCGTCGGGTGCATTATATACTTCAGGCTGTACAATTCTCTTGATGTAGGCAGCGATATCACACTCAGGGTCTTTTCCTGTTTCTCCGATATTTTTTGCCCACGCATCCATAACCTGTGCAGCGTCTTTCTGTTCTGCATTTAAGTCTCTTTTATATTCAATACTCTCAGCTACATCATAAAGTGCATGCTCCTGAGACATTAAATCTTTTACTTCGCTAGTTAAAATACTCATATTTACAAATCCTCCTTTAATTATGCGTTAGATACAGCAGTGTCGGACACTTCAATCTGAGCCAATGAATGTCTATTGTCATTATGAAAACCCTTAAAAACATATGGAGAAGCTATAGTAGCTTTTGTTACAAGTCCATTCTTCCAGGACACTCTTGTATTAAGGGCTAAATCGGAGGTAATAGTATCATCGTACTGATCGGTTCCAAATTTCTCACCAGCGTGATACTTATCCATTGATACAGGCTCATTGGCCTTGATTTTTACAAAATCATTGTCATAATCGGACATATCACCTCTTGCACAGTTAATACCAGAAGGCACACGCTCTTTATCTACAATAAAAATGTCAGTTACGGTTTCAGCCGAAGCGATATTAGCAAATTTATCGGTTGTAGAGTCTTCCTTTACAACGCCCATACCAGTTACCATGTCAACTTTTGCCTTGTGCATAGCATCAGGAGCCTTTGCTCCGTTAATTCTAAAATCTCTAATCATATAATTGTCCTCCTCTTATTTGGATAAAAGTTTGTGCATAAAACTACGGATATCATCGTCATCGTCATCTGTTTCTAAGCTTGCAGTAGCCTTTTCTGGTTTCTGTGTTTCAGAGGTTAAAATTGTTTCATTTGTCTGTGAATCAAAAGAAGCAACAAACTTATCGGCAATCAGTCCATTGATTGCGGATTCATTTCTTGCTTCGATTAAATCAGTAATATTCTTTTCAGCTATTTCAGTTTCAGTAAAGAGATTTCCCTTTAGTAATTTTGCTTTTAATCTTGCTTTATCTTCAGCAATTTCAATTTCTATGCGTTTCTGTTCAGCAATTTCTACTTGCTCCTTAAAAGGCTTCAGTTCTGATATAGTCACATTAAGAGATTGAATTGTTTCACTTGCTTTAGAAATAGCATTATTTTTAATATCTAATTCTGCTTTTACAGTAGATACCTCTTTTTCAAGTTCTGCTATTTTTGTATTAATCTCTGCAACGGAAACAGTTAATTTCACGTATGTTGGCTCTGAAACTGTAATAGAATCATCATCGCCTACTTCATATGTAAATTTAACATAATCTAATTCTGATTCTCTGCCGTCATACTCACACCAAACCTCTTTTTCGTTTGGAAATAGGAAAGATACCCAACACCATTTACCTAATTTTGTTCTACATGCAGCTCTGACCTTATCTCGTAAATCATAATCAGTAAGCTGTGCAGAGTCAGTAGTTGGATTCTCTATATTTGTTTTTTCTGTATCAGTAGATGTAGTAGCAGTACCCGTAGTATCAGATTGAGTTTCTACAGATGTACTTGTCACAATATTTTCTTCTACCGTAGAAGATTCTGTTTTATTGCTCAATAGATTTTCCTCCTTATTGTTGTTATTATTTTCATCAATTAAGTCTTGAGAAAGAGCTTCTGCAATTATTAATTGGCTATCGTTAAATTCTGCCATACTAATGGCGTTTGCACTTGTACCATAACTGGGATATGCATATTCAAAGCCAAGTAATGTGTTAGCTAGAAACTCATAATCAGTAACTTTACGAATACCCCGATCAAAAATATACTGATATGTGTTTAGTTCCCAGGAACTGTATAATTTACCCAAATTAAAAAGTCGCTGAACAGCAGCGACTACATTCTTATATCTTTTCCATATGCGATATTTAGCGAATAGGCACGGTAAATTCTTTATAGTACCATTCACGTCAACATTATCGTTTTCTATATATATTTCAGTATGAGTACCGATACTGGAAGTTTTAAATTCTACAGAACCATCCTTCTTCTTCACCATTTCGTGGCCTGAAAAAGTTGGCTCTCCGTTTGGGTTAATCCGATATTTAGCCTGTACAGGCATATTAATCAAGGTTCGTGCTCGTTCTTCAGTGAACTCATCATAGGGTAACATATCATTATTTAAGTTTGGTTCATCATAATAACAAACCCTACTTGTTAGCTCAAGGTAAGTTGAGTGTTCAGCAACATCAATAACGGCACCCACCATATTTACATATTCATTCAATACTAGCATCACCACCTTTCTGATTGGCAATCAAAATTCCTGTTTGTACAAATAATTCATCAGCAAATTTAGCCTGTTGTTCTAATTCTTCATCGATTATTTCGCATTCTTCTAAGTCATAAATACTTCCGTCAGGTATTTTTATTTTCAAGATTTCACCCTCGTTTTGTTATAATCAGTGTCATAATCCTGTTTTTGTAGGTTATCTGACCCGCTCGGCCTGCCACCAGAGTCTTTTGAATTTCCAGAGCTGTTATACGAAGTTGGATGAACAAGAAATATTTCATCGTAACCTAGTTCTTTTTCAGTAACTAATCTATCCGCTTCATCTTTTGCATTGAGTCCAACCAATTCATAAGCTGTAGTATAAGAGCAATTAAACTTTGAAAATAGTAATTCCGATAAGTCTTTACGCATTTCAAATTCAAGCAATTCTGTATCAAGGATATGTGGAGTGGGGCAATACTCTTGAGGGATACCATTTTCTTCAAGAATTAAAGAATACCAGCGAGAGAGGATAATTTCTTCCTGTTCTGTGATTTTATTTATAGTTTTCATTAATTGTTTAATGGAAATGTTTGCCGTACTAACAGTTTGGTTTCCATCAGTATTTAGAAAAGATATTCCAAGAGCAGAAGTGACACGAGAACGATATTGATTAATTGTAGCTATGTTTGTTGTTTCTACTTTAGGTTCCACATATACGATTTTTTCCACACAAGGAGGTGAAGTATATAGCACGGTTGGATTTTTCCATGCTGCTGCCAGATTCTCATGGGCATAAGCCATTTCTTCAAATCCCTTTTTTGAATAATCTTGTCCCATGGTTTCTTTTCTGATGACTTGATGTATTATTTTTTTAGCCTTTGCTTTAGCAGTAATGGCATCGGATTTGTCAAATGTGTCAAGCATTATATTAGGCTTCAGTGCTTTGAAGACCGCAGATAATCCATATTTTCTATTCATACTACAAAACCGATTTAAACCCGTGCGGCGAATGTCCAATATTGCATAATGCTCTTTGTTTATGTAAGCTTGATATACCTCATCTGGATAATTTGCTTTTATTTCTTCTGTGATGTTTTTAAAGAAAAGCGGTCTGTTTTTTCTGCCTTTAATCGTTGTTTTCTGTAATCTATTTGTAAGCTCACGGATATCAATAAGTACGTAGTTAATACCATTGTATTTATAATCGCTAACAATAGCGACTCCTAATGGAAAAGAATCAATGACATAATGTCCATTTTTACTGCGCAAATATTTAATACAATTACCTTCAACATAAACTGTCGGGATAGAAGATGATAGTATTGTATTTATATTTGTTTCCCTATGAAATTGCTTAATAAGAGATTCTGCTTTATCCTTGTATTTCTTGGTTGGTTTTGATGGAAGATTATCGAATGATATTCTTATATCTGAATTGAGATTTGTTACCATAGTTTCATAGACTTTCCCAATTATATCATCACCATTTATTTCCTGACGTACTAAAGCGTTTATTTTCAATATTTTGGTTATATCACTCTGGGCATTTTTGGAGAGCAATTTTATATCATCCAAAGTGACACTATCATCTCCAAAAGGTTGTTCCTTTAGATACACAGAATATTGACCATTAGACGGATCAAAACTTTGGAGTGCTTTTGACATCCATTCTTTAGCGATATCTTCAGATGTTAAAATGACGGTTTCATTACCATCAGTATTTTCTTTTGATGCGAAAGTCACACTAAAATCTTCTTCCTGGCCCTGAGTATCAGAAGAAGATAAGACCACTTCTTTTTTATTTGGCAATTAATCACCGTCCTTTCTTAGAATGTTATAGATGATACACAACGTGGAGCATTGGTAAAATCTGATGGTTCTTTCTGCTTTGGTTGTATTGTTTGTCCACGGCGTAATTCATACAATCTATGTGCAAGCATAATCAACACATAAAACCTATCATCATGCATAGAACTTTCTTTATCCTTTGCTATTGCATATGTTTTAGAAGTTTTTTCTGCGTTCTCATATTTGTATATTGACGTGGTTTCAGCTTTCATTAGGTCAATATTTGCTAAGGCCACAATTTCCTTTTCTGATAGCTCATATTTCTCAATTATTTCTTCGTCAGAATCCTTTTGTTTTCTGGCAATCGTTATAAACTCCTGCTTGAATTCATAAGGGAATTTGATTACTCCTAAATCAATTAGTTCTATAAACTCATCAACCATTTGAGTTCTATACTTGCGCGGGCTAATGAGACGCAATTTATCAATAGTGTTCGGATATAAAGACTTATATCCAGTATAGATTTCATGTGAAGCATCGATAAGTCCTCTATGGTGCCGACCATCGTCACCAACCCAATCATTTAGTAAACCATCAGCATAAGTCGAAACGCCTCCTCCACCAGATCCTTGATCTATCAATAAGCAATCAATATTCTGATAGTCATTATGTTGTCCATTGTAAAGGGAGAGATAATTTCGTATTTCCTTTAACTGCCGATTAGAATCCAGTTTGTACCCTTTCTTACTGGCATTATCAAATAAGTTCAAGCAGTTTACTATTTCTCCAATGTAGCCATAATTGGGATCGTTAACTATGTTCATGGCTCCCAATATGGAATTATCCAATGTACGTGCAGGGTCTAAAGCAAGACATATATTTGTATTCGGTTTATAAGATAACTGAGGCAAATAAAAACATTCATTCCTGCGAATTGTTCCCCATTTTATGATTTGGTTTACTCCTCCGTCTCTAGTGGGCTGATTATAGTATTCCCGTAGCGCTTTTTCTCTATTGGCCTTCATGGCAGCATCAACTTTGTCACGTGTTAGGAGAGGAGTATATGGTTTCCCATCCATATATGTTTCAATGGCAGTGTCGCAAATCATATCAACCACAAGATAATCCCTGTCACCAGCCAGCATCCTTTTTGCAAAGTTTTTATAATGATGATAGAAAATTTTGCTCATGTCATCCTGAGATGATGCGTAAACAAGCTGTGTAGGGCATTTCCTTTTCAATGTATCTGGATTAAAGCCTTTTTCAACAGAAGTCTTAAACTCTGTATTCTGTGTTGCAAAAGCTTCACATACAGCAATTAGTTCATCTGAAGAGAATGCTGCTTCATCAAAAAAGACTAAAGTGGCTCTGCGGCTCCGGTTATTATCCGGATTGCCATTTAGAGTGAAAATTTCACTACCATTGTAGAATTCAACGTGGAAACCTGACTGAGCATGGCCGAAGCCTGTTTTATTATTTCCTGATTTTTTGGTTTCCTTTTCAACTATGTCTTTAAGGGAATCAATAGATGCGGCTGTTTTACCGATGCGAAGAACGATTTCTTCAATCTTAGAGAACGTTTCCTTTGACTGATCACCAACAGATGATACTATGTAGATAGCCTGATTTTCATATAATATTGCCTTGAGGACCATAAAAATGGCACCGAGAAAGGATTTCCCAAAGTTACGACTACAACACCATAGCACATGTGGTTTATTCCAACTAGCTTGAAGAATATACTTTTGACTATCAATGAGCTTAATACCCAATAAATCTTCACAGGCAATGCAGGGGTTACGACGATAAAATGCTATACTTTCAGCATCTAACTCACATATTCGCTTCTTGCGTTCAGACATTAATTTATGATATTCCATCACTATCACCTACTCTTAATGTCTCCAACTCGGCTTTTAAATTGTCGTTGACAATAAGCAATTGACGCAACTGTTCTTTTTTGCTGTCTAGTTCTTTGTATAAATCATCTACAAGCTTTATCTGTGTTTCGTAAACTTCCTTTTTATCATTTTCATCAAATAGACAATGATCTAACATTGCTTTTTGGGATATTGAGATTGCCCATTGTGTTCCTGGACCTCTTAACTGGTCGTAATAATCAGCTTCGGCTCTTTCAAAATTTTTATTCCTTAAATCACGCATTAAGTATGTAAGCGTTGACTTTCCTACATCCTTATTGGAACGATTCTTCACTGAAATTTCATTTTCTTTTGCAATTTTGTCGTTGGCTTCCACCAATGTTTTTTTGATTGAGTTTAATGTTTTAATATCTGTGGCATCTCTTATGGGATCCAGGTTTGCTATCTTAACATCACACTGCCGAATTTGTTTGTTGTTATCTACAATCTGTAATATCTGTGACAATTTGAAAGCATCATCAGCTATATCTTCATCCTCTAAATATGGAGATAATTGATTGAATAGAAAACGTCTATCTTCTTCGGGATATCCGACAAATGGATCATAACCTACAACTTCTATAGCATAATCTCGGTTTTGTAAATCTTGCTTTGACCATTTTACTTCCTTGAATTTTTCAAAGTCATCCTTGGATTTTCCTAATTCACCATTTAGAATAGATTGAGAGAAGTCCTGGTTTTGATACTGTCTGCCATTGATTTGTCGCATATATAAACCGATGCTAAACTTATTATTGTTTTTGATAATGGAATCAAAAAGCGAGTAATAGTATGGAATATCTAGTTTATAGCACATCAAGATGCAGGCGGTATTAGTACCATACTTCTTTTCGTAGATATCAAATAACTCATTTACACATTTTCTACACAAGGGTACAAAACGCGAATTTTTTTCAAATGACTCTGACCAGGGAGATTTATAGAAATGACCATTAGGATTTTCCCATGTATCACCGCATCGAAGACATCTATAATCGTGAGAATCATCAAAATTATCAGATGCTTCAGCGATTTTTGGTTTTCTCGCCAATTATAAACACCTTCTTTCTTGTTTGGATTATAAAAGATACTGTTAAAGAGCAGTATCATAAGCACGCCCCACAGGATTTAAACCTGCATCTTACGGGTTTGGAGTCCGCTATGCTTCCAATTGCACCAATGGCATACAAAGAGAGTCAGTCAAATGATGGCTCTGTAATTGATAGATATAAACGCACGAAAGCGCAGATTCAAGGCATAATAGAAGAGAGCAGTGGTTAAGCTGCTCTCTGTACCTTACTTTTTACTTCATCCAATAATTTTTGTTTATTCTCTTTGCTTCTGCTAATATCAATATCATCTTTTATTGGAATAGCGTTAGGAAAGAAAATATCAAAAGACTCTTTTAATTTTAAATAGCGCTCATATCTATTTAGATTCATACCAAGAAATAGAATATTCCATTCTTGTAATTTCATAAGATATTCGTTATATGTAGCAGTTAAACTATCTCTAGTTATGTTGTCCTTACATCCAACGAACAATCGAATTTCTTTAGCTGGAAATCCGGTAGCAATAACATTTAATGCATCTGCCTCAATTCGGTAATCCCAATCATCTGCATCTTTTTGAATTATACGGTTCATATAGCCATTAAGAGCCTTTTGCATTTCCTTATAGCCTTCGCGTAGTGGATGACGAATTAGTTCCCATTCCATATTTTTCTTTACTGCCTTTTCCATTAAAATAAAATACTGTCTACATAAAGCTCCATTATCAGTATTTTCCATCATAGAAATGTTTTTGGCGCAATCTAATGTTAGCGAATACTCTATGGTAGGTCTGCCACCTACAGGTTTTTCGCAGTTTTGAGAAAAACCGATATAGTCCTTATTTTCAGTAAATGTAATAAGTCCGCCTTTTGTCTTCTTTGATATAATTTTTCTTTTTGACCAATCAGCGAATTTACCTTGTGGTCTTCCTAATTGTAACCATAAATCCCTGGCATTAATACAAAACCCATCAACCTCATCATTTTCAATAAGTAAGGGTAAAATCTTTTGATAATCTAAAATTACCTGTGTTAGTAGTAAAACCACATTGGTCTAACAACTGACGTTTTGTAAATTTCTTAATCATTTAATAATCCTTTCCTCACACTAAGTAGTGAAACACTAAAAAAATGGTTTGTACGTTATTTTGCAGATAACGTTAGTTATCGCTTTATGTAGAGTGACTGCTACAACAATCACTCTGGAAAGGATTCTAATGAGAAAAAAATTCAGCAAAAGAATTAGGGAATCACCCTACATAAAACAACAACACAAAAAGAGCCGTCCGCGAATGAATGACTCTAAATAAATCAATATAAATTTTTCGTATAAAATGCTTATTTGAGCGCCAAAGTGAGGTGTTGATCCCCATACGATTCATCACCGTACACACTGCTTTCAAGGCAGGTTCAGGAGCCGTCCTGAATACTTTGGCAAAAGCAGGTCTGACTGGATTCGGACCAGCATTAACTCGATTAAAAGTCGAGTGCCATGCCATTAGGCGACAGACCCAGAAGTAGGAGAGTAGTTAACCCTCCTGAACTAATGGTTCGCACTAACGTAGCGAGGCACGAACATCCCCACACTTACTATGGCAGTGGTTGGCCTATAATCCGGGATGTCGGTGGGATGTAAATTATCAGATGGGCGGTAGATTTTGTTTTACTCCAGTCGCTAGGGTTTACGTTCCCACAACGTTTATGTTATGTTATTTGCATCAACTCGCGTCAATATCCTGGAGCATAAGTGATTTTTATGGGGACATCTAACCGATTAAACAAATGCCTCATCAGATTCATCATCGGCATCATTTTTGATAATGTAGTGATTCTTGGTGGTACTAACATCATCATGTCCTAAAAGTTTTTGGGCAACCTCAGCGGACTTATGCTCATACACAACAAGATTGGTAGCTCTGCTTTCACGGAACAGATGCGGATGACAACGCCTTTTTACAATTTCTGTAAACAAGCCACTACACCAGTCATTGAAAATACCTTCTCCGACCTGACGCGTATTACCGTCCTTTGTTTTAACAACAAACATAAAGGGACAATCATCTTCACCACGGATTTCAAGCCATTTTTTTAACCAGCTCATGGCATCTTCGCCAAATTTAAGCCGTCTAGGTTTTCCAACAACAGATTTTCCTTTACAACGAATAGTATGAGTTAGATACTGTTTTGAGATGGCTGAAGTTTCTTTGCCATTTTCATCAACAATTTTTATTGCTTTTTCCTTTGCGGGATAATCTACAACTTCTTTTAAAAGTTGCCTTGCTTCCGCGCGGCGGCAACCTGTACTATAAGAGAATACTAAGTAAGCCAGTTTTTGCCACTCTTCACGCCGTTCTAATTCCTGACACAAATTTAAATATTCGTCAGGAGTGAGAGGTACTTTCTCATGTACATATCCAGTTTGAACGACTTTTAATCCAACAGTGAAATTTCGAAACGTAGGATAATCTTCCTCATACATCATCATTACATAATTACAGAAAGTACTTACACATGATTTCTTAAAACGAATTGCAGAGTCGGATAGTCCACGATTTGTAAGCCAATTCAAATATTTCTGAAATTCTTTCTTCTTGATTTGAGTAAAATCCTTATCTTTTAAATTGTCTTTTACCCAAACAAAAAATACTCGCAGTCCTGAGCGATAAGCTGGTCGAGTTTTCGCAGAAAGGTCGGCTTGATTATCAAGATAGTCTTGCACCATATCCCTGTTAAATTTGTTGACTGTTTCCCACAATTCATCTGTGATTTCTTCTGATCTATCTGCTATTTTTCCATCCAATAATCTCACTTCCTTTCATAATAAAAGAGAAAATAATTAAATATCTCCTCGTTGTCTCAATATTTTTTATAATTTAATTGAAGGTGGAGATAGGAAAGTATTAACCGTCCTACAAGCTCCTTATCAGATTATCCATCTGACCTATATAAATATTCTCCATCTATAATTCACAGAGAATACAAAAAGAACCCGAAGCTGTGACACTCCGAGTTCCTAATAGTACAATTCAATCAGTACCATTGAAACAGTCTACGAAATCTATCCATTTCTGCAAAAGTGTCATTCATCCTGTCAATACGTTTTTCCATATTATCAAGAATTTTCAATGCTTCATCAGCATCTAAATTGCACTTTACAGTGACATGATAGCCACCATCAGTATCATATTCTGTGATGTTTTTAGCGGATATATCACAGTCACTACAATCATTTTCAGCTCCATCAATCTCAAAAGCGTAAACAATATTACTCCTCACATGAGAGATGCAGGCAGAATTACATTCATTTGATATAAAAGTGATAACTGACTCATCATTAAGATATCCATTTTCTCGTTTGAATTTTTCGCACCAGACACCATCAGAGTCTAAAGAAATAATATACTCATCATAATAATTATCAAAAGATTCTCTTTGAATATCGATATCTGCGACTTGATGTCCAATACATAGTAATTCCTTGATGATTTCCTTTGCCTCATTGTATTTTGCAATTACCGAAACATCAGCAAATTCATCCGTTAATGAGTCATACTTGTTTGAAACCGTGCAACACAAGTCGGTTATATTGTCAAAGTATAATGTCTTCAACGGTTACTCACCACCATTCACGGCCTTCTTTAATGCACTGGCAGCTTTAAATTTGGGAGTCTTTGAGGCTTCAATCAGAAGGGATTCACCAGTCTTTGGATTTCTTCCCATATGTTCTGCGCGTTCTGTAACTTCGAAGGTTCCAAAGCCAACCAAATGAATCTTCTCACCCTTTGCCATTTCATCTTTTATGACGTCCATGAAGGCTGTGAGGGCCTTTTCGGCAACCTTCTTATTATCTTCCATCTTCAGCGCCACGGCTTCAATTAATTCGTTCTTGTTCATATATTATAAATCCTCTCATAATTTAATTTTGTAGTAGGAGAGCAGTGCGCTCTCCATGCATGTAGATCCGACCCCAGGGGCAAAGGAATTCTAAGCCTTGTGACCTACTCCCATACGGGAACCCAACCTTATCCTTCACGAGTCGGATAGTAGTGTAATCATATTCATAAATGGGTTTATTTCTATATAGAATCCAATTGAATATCACACAATGCTTTGATACGTTTTTTCTCTGTTACTACCGTAACTGTCTGTTCAGGTGAACCAACATATCTATTATCAATACTGTATGAATCCATACCATCGCAACACCCAGACTGTACAACCTTAACATTATCGACGGTAGCAAGTCCATTTGTATGCCTATGTCCAAGATAACATATATCTGGAAGAGGGTATCCGGCTTTACGGGCAAGTTTGGTCATATTATAAACAACGCTTTTTTCTGATTCTTTATCACCATGACTTGCGTATACATTCCATCCACGAACATTAAATGTAGCGATATTGATATCTAAAGAATTTTCTTCAATAAAAACATTATCTACATTTTTAAAATCTTTGGATAAAACATAAGGTACAAGAAGGTCAAAGTTTTCTCCTCGTCTTGTCTCATCTTTATTTGCGGTTGATCTTGAATGATTACCCGGGGTAGTGTATATGAAGACATTTGAGAAAGAATACCTAAGATTATCAATGAAATGTCCCAATACATCGGACACAATTTTAATTTGTTCAACGATATTTTCTTTTGACTCAATTCGACCATTAAGATGTATAAGTCCATGTATCATATCTCCACCTAAAATGACAAAAGCATTTTCAGAATTGTAAGTGGACTGAATTTCAAATATTTCATCAAGAAATAATTTGAGTCTTTTCTGTAATATATCAATGTTATAGGTATTGAATGGACTATCTATATCCACACCACAATGTACGTCAGTGACATGGATAATTAAGTCTGAATCACTATCAATTATCGGAGCTGGATTGTATTCGAAAACAATGGGTTCATAATCATTAATTGCTCTTTTAACAATATTGAATAGTTCTTCCCTTCGAGATTGTTCCCTAAGTAATTTCTTCAAACCTGTGCGCTCATCAAACAGGCGTTGCTTCTCTTTTTCAATTTCTTGCTTTTCAAATTTGATTTGCTTAAAATAGCTATCGTCAGTACCATGTGGCTTGTAATTTTGTGACTCTTTCCATTTGTAGTATTCCGATACAAATACAGAGCCTACCACTGGAGGCTGCGTACCTTTACGGATGGTATCAGGACTTAAGTTAAGATTGTATTTTTGACATATTTCGGTCCAATCCCAATCAGATATTTTATGCACTTTATTTGAACAGTCCTGTAAAAGCTGCTCAAATGAATCAGGAGTTAGTCCATATTTACGTAATTCCTCTATGAAATTAATCAGTATGCCCACCACCTTTTAATCTTCATCAGCTGGAATTACATCAAGTTCTTCATCACTCTTTAACTGTACTCCAAATTCAATAGGCTGATTTTTGAAAACATTCAGTAAATCAGAAACTTTTACATCCTGCTCAATATCATTTTCGTCAGTATAGGTAATAGTGGTTCCATCCTCAGAGAGGACTCCCTTAACACTTAATTTATCTGTAATATTCCTCTTAAACTGTAACTTGGATTTTGCCATTTAAAATCATCCTTTCATTAGAAAATCCCTCTAGCATGTTTCCTGGAAGGATTGTAGTAGTATTGTTTCTTTCCCTTGTTTTGTTTAACGATTATATAGTTTTTGATCTTTTCAATATATTCTTCATCATCTGAAAGCCTCGCATGGCTTTCTAAATAATATGTCCCACATCTACGTGGAATACGTTTACTATTCACATTGTCAGCTAGTCTATATGCTGGTTGTAAATTCTTGAGATGTGTATGAATCTTAGAATCTGACATTTTGCAAATTCGATATCCATGTTCAGTTCTGTCAATGTAGAACCCGTGATATGTTATTCTATTCTTCATAGGATTAAGTTACATACTTATTTTCTATATAACGTTTGCCACCACAAGTTCTATAATAACCTATGTGATTGAAATTCCTATCAACATATCCATATTGAGTGTTACGAATTATACCCTTTGCCAATAGCCGTTCAATTTGTACTTTCGTTATTTGTTTAATTGCATTTCACATCCTTCTTTTTATTCCTCTAATGAGGTAGTTGCGGGAATGGGAGTTGAACCCATCTGTTTACTGGTTATGAGCCAGCCGACTGACCACTGGTACGAGCATCCCGCTATAATAATAATCTCTTTTAATTCCTTGCTGCCTATGATAAAATATCATGTAGAAAAGAAATGTTATGGCCGATCTTGTCCTAACTATTCATGGGTTGTTGATATTAGAAGGGTGTTGCGAATATAAATAAATTTCGTCTACTAATTACAATTACAGGCGATACCATCATAGAGGATGGCACCGCCGCAAGCTGTTATTTAATCTTCTGTACCAACAGTTCTTTCATCTTCTTTACCAGTCGCAGGGCCGGTTGTGACAAATGTCGTATCCTGTGCGCCCTTTGGTCTTGCATTCTGTGCTACACCATTAGATCTCTGTTCCGGTGTTCTCTTATCTGCGTTCTTTCCTGTGGTTCCCATAGTGGTATCTTCCTTGAATTATGATTTATTTGTTTTATGCAACACTAATAGCGATACCGTTAATATAACAGCACCGCCACCAGTAAAAATTAGCTCTTTGTGATTGTCATCTGGTTTATTTATCCAGTTATTTGTGATAGAATATTGATGGATATAATTGCGGTTAGACTACCACATTCTAACTCAATGCACGGTAATATACCTGGTATATTCCATGTGGGAGCGCCAATTGTAGTTAGTGGCACGAAAGGAATTAAATATCTGACTGTTCTGGCCGCTATAATTCCCTATCTTATGAAATTCTACAAGAGGGGAGGGTAGAATTGGTAGAAGTTTTACAAATACTTCTTAGTGGAGGACTGATTTACGGGATTTGCCATATTATCAGCGTTATAGGAAAATGTATTGTATCCGCAATAATTTCCTTTAACAAAGATTTGTCTGATAGTAAAGCAAAAGTAATGACCGATATGATGTCCCAAGACATAAATGTTAATCTACGCAAATAATCCTATCTTATATAGCTCACCTATTTAATTCTCTATTCATTTATTTAATTCTCCATTGATGGCTGGTCATCACGACAGTCCTCAATTGATGTTGAATTCGGGGCGAATAATGATACGTCCGCCCCTAGTATACATTTAAAGACTGTCTCCCATATTTATCCCGCATCGGGCAATAGCGGTGGAGTTTACTCATACAATTTGTATTTTCTTTTGCTCTCCATATAACGGACGCATTTTATGCTCAAAAAGCATTGAAAAACAAGCACTTTTTACAAAAGCGTTCCGCAAATTTTGCACATTATAAACAAACGAAATTGCTTAAAAATCTTACTTTATCCATCTTGTATAATAAATTAAGCGTTTTTCTTGTGTACTTAGTGGCATTTTTATAACATAGGGGATTTTTATTTTGATTTTCTAATCCGAGTGCAGTTTCAATTAGCCTATTAATCGTAATAATATTTCCTATACGTATTTTTTTTAGTTCCGATAATATTTCTTTAGATTTTGAGACCAATTTCTCTTCATACAATTCCTGATTGTCTGAACAATCTATATTAATTTGTTTTATATATGAATCATAGTCTTCAATTATCATTCTTATTCTGCTCATTTGTCGATCATTTGCTTTACCATTCATTTTAATAAAGAAGTCAGACGTTGGTTGAGCTTTAATAGTAGGAGATGCTTGTATTTTATCTAACCAGTACTCTAACCAGTTCATAGGACAAGATAGCGTTATATTGATTCTACCTTTTAATTTTTCTTTAGATACATCAATTTCTTCTTGAGGTAATTCCTTTCCGTCTTTTGTATATTTTATTTCCCTCGTATATTTCATAAATTCTGGAAAATCACATTTGTTATATTTTATTTTACCTGTCTTTGTAAAACCACAAGGTTTTTTGATGGTCATGCAAGCCATTTTGCTTATACGATCTATTTCCTTGTTGCCATCAATTTCATACTCCCTTTTACATCCATCAATTACAACCTGAGCTAATACTGATAAGATAACAAAATTATCATACAACTCTTTCAGTCTGGCTTTATCAGGAGATTCTTTTTGTAACTCTGTCCAATAATATGTCATTGCAAGCTGTGCAAGGTTACTGGAATATCCGATTGCCATACGAGACTTTGAAAATTTGCTATCCATGGCGGCGTAATCTTTTTTTGTGTTCTGGTATGTAATTCCGCTCTCTTTTAATGCGTTTACAATGGTAGGATATTCCTTATAGCATCTTTTTGCGCATCCCACCATGGTGGGATGATTTGTCACAAGCATAAAATCACTGTCTTCATCCATTCCATTGGCTCTGGACTGTATATCTGTATGGATACAATTTACAGCTATTATATTATTGCTGAAGGGGAAATATTTTTTCATGATGTCAGAATGAACGTTATGAAGATAACAGATATTATTCGGGCTGTTATGGGGATTACGAAAAGCAGCTAAAAATTCGTTGTCATTAAACCTGGTTGTGTAACATTGAATACTTCCATTTTCCTGCTTTAATGTTGGGTCGGTATTATAATCTTCACCAACTGAATAAAGTAGGAGAGCATACGGATTTCCGCATACCGTTAGATTATCTCCATTTACTATAATCTTACCTTTTCTTAGTCTGTAGACATAATCAAATATTATTTTCTTTTTTTCTTCTCTAAAAAATGTACTATTGCCAAATTCATGGTTTTGAGCATATAAGTCAGCTAACATCTCATAATGATTTACTTCATTGGCATATTTTCTTAGAAACCTTTCAAATTCATCATTATCTTTTTTTAACAGTTCTACATAGTTAATACTTATCTGAGCAATTTCTTTAATGTCATCTTTTGTACACGGAAGAGTATTGATCATCTGATAGCTCAATTGTTGATAATTTCCTAGTTTGCTAGGATGGTCCGTCTTGACAATACCCCATATATCACCATCGGCATGAATCCTGTCGCACCAATATTCATAGGCTTCTGATAACGTATTACCCATTAAATCAGCAAACTTTTTCCACTTAATAGCATTATCCGTAGTAATCATCTTGATATCCTTCAAATAATGCCATTTACCAAACATATCCTGAATTTGATAGGTTTGGTAATCATAGCCATTCTTATTACACCAATCTGCAAAGAATTTTTGAATGTGACTTCTAAAACCACATGCTTTAAATAAATGATTACGTAGTAGAGCCATGCCATTAATACAATCTGGAAGTATTGATGACTCGATTAGCATCATCCCATCCCATATTGTATTTTTAACTTCTCGTTCTTCATCTACAACAATGCATTTTTTTTGCTTTTGCCCATGTGAATCTTCATATTCTTCAGCTTTTACAACCTTACTTTTTGTTTTGAAAAAGGACTCTTGGTCCTTTAAAATTAATATATTCTCGACAGGAACGTATAATGTACCAACAATAGTAGATGTGGTAAGTGGGGCGTAGGCCGACATTTCTACGATTCTTGCATTATCGTATTGCATTTTGTTCCCAAGTCCAATAGTTAACCAGTCATATGCTTTATCATATAATTTACTATTGATGAAGATTACTTGTCCTAACTTTGCTTTTGCACTTGTTCTAAACAGCATTTCATAATGTATAATTTTTTCCTCTTTTATAGAGCCATCCTTGTTCTTTTTTCTATAAGTAACATCCACACCATTTTCATAAAAAAATTCTCGGATTTCATCTCTTTTCTTTGGAGTATAGAGTTCTTTTCTGGAATCTACTTTTTTCAATGTATCTGAGATTCGTTTTCTTGAAGACTCATCGGACTCGTTAAATAGTTTTTCCAGGCGTTTTCGTTCTTCCTCGTAGGAACGACTTCCGAAATCATAATCTAAACAAATTATATCTCTCGTGCTTTCTCCTTTATATACATTCATACCGTTTTTCTGTAGAAAAAAACTAAACAAACTATTATTTAGCATGGCATCGGTATATGAAAAATAATCTCGTATACCCAAATTGACATCGTATATCATGCCAGCACTAATATTTTTTATCTTAATACCGTATTCACTTATTACTATCGCCTCCATTTAAAATTTATAATTACCTATTCTTCAATTTCTCAAAAACATATCCATCATCAGTTGTATAATAAATCTGTCTTATGCCCAAATCCCTAATGGCTGCCATGCAGGAAGCACATGGTCTAGCCAAACCGAATTCCTGGTCCTTACGTGTCCGATAGATATATAGCTTCACTTTGGCGAAATTTATATCCATATTCTGGATTACGTTGAGACAGTGTATTTCGGCGTGCATTTTAGGAAGATACTTACTATCTACATAGCGTATCGTCCGGAACTGATTATAGTATTGTTGTTTGGGGTGGGTTTTATGGGTGTTACATCCGATGGCAATGATATTACCCTGATAGACTGCAATGCAGCCAACATGAGTTTTTTCGAAATCAGAGATGAGAGCAGCCTGACGTGCTTTATGGAAATACCTATAGTCTGACTTGCTGAGCATTTAGACGTTCCTTCTCGTATAAATCGTTGCCCTTGTCAAAACACTTCATCTGATACACGTAGCGGTCTATGTAATACTGAAAGAATCCTTTAATGAGTAATTTGGTAAAGTACTTAGCAATATCCGTCTTAATTGTCTCACATGGAGAATCAAAAGTAATATCAGTGGCCTTGTCAATCTGATCCCACATTCCCACTTGTGATTGTCTCAGGTAGAAGGTTACTATATATTTTCCTAATTCCTTATCAAAGACATATTCTGCCTTAATTTTGTAATCATATTCTAAATCAAATTCAATTGCTGGTACATTTCTATATCTAATCATTATTTTTTACCTCTTTCTCTGGATTCTGCATTTCTTAAACACTGATAATCGAATTTCCTGTCCGTATCAATACGACTGGCGATAAATGATGCTTTAGACGAACGAGCATTATATTCGGTGCTATAGTCTGATTCAATAATTACTCCGCCAAAAGTACTATGTAATTCTTGCCTTGATGGATAGTGTGGTGATTTAAAAGTAGCAAGGTACCCTGTTGTGGTTTCTGTCATGTATTAAAATTCCTTTCGCGATTAAAATATATTTCATTCTCATTCACTCCTTATGGTGTGATAGGCTAATAGTTATATAGTAATATTCTCTTTTCTCATTAATTCTATTTGTTTGCTTATTTCAGCATTGTAGTCATATTCCGTATCAAGTATGGTGTCTCCATTAGTATTTTTAATAAACCGCCTATAATCGGCAAAAATCTTGGGAGTTGTACTAAATCTAACTTTATCATTTGAACCCTTGTACCGTGCACGTTTCATTTTTTTAATAGTATCCAAAATTTCTATGATTCTACTTACATATCGTTCTGACAATCCGGTATCCTCCGCAATCTTCTGATAATGCCGATAGCAGCATAAAGGTTTATCGGGATTACGGTTCATGTTTACACGGAGATAGGAGATGAGCAATAATATGTATGCCGATGACATTCTGGCGAGGTCAATGTCGCTATCTTTTAATTCTCCATTGAAATCCAAAATTGTAGTTCATCAAAGTAAATTATTCCGAAACTATCCAGTGCATCAAACTTCTCTATATTTAGTTTTACGCGTTGGTATTTTACTGAATTGGTAGACTCATGAAGGTAACTCTCAAAATCCGGACATTCTACAAAATATCCGTAGTGGGAGAGGAGTAATAAAACATCATAATATTTTTGATTTATCTTTCCATCCCTATAGTTAGGTTTCAGGTTTGACCAGTGGCACAACTCTGTGATAGAGAAGGCTACTGTATCATCCAGGGCGCGTCTTGCGCATAAGTATGAAAAAATAATCACTCGTTTATCTCCGAGGTCTTTGGCATATATTATTTCTCGTGGTATCTTTACATATCTGCAATTAGATGACTTCTGTTGTATATTTTGTTGATTCCCTTTTGTGTACTTTGGATTTATTGCGAATTTGCAACAGTTATATCCGTTATGATATGTATCTAATTCATTTATATATTTTTGCTCCTTTCTATAAAGATTAGCTCTTGATCAGTTTGTGTTTTCTAAAATCTCAAAAACAAAATCAGATATATTATGTGTTAAATTAAAATCAGCTTGCAGTTTATAAGAATGATGTGTGTAATTGGCTAAATCATTTTTATGGGCGGCTATCCTTTTTTCAATGTTGAAACTGCTTCCAATATAAACTTTTCCATTCCTTAAATTTTTAATACTATATATTCCTTGGCTTATTTTTAATACCCCCTTTTATTTTGTCAAAGCTATCAACGCCATAGACCTCTAACATCTTGTGCAATGCCCATTCTATTTCCTGTTGATAGCCATCTTTATTAAGAACATAAATGTTTGGGACATTTTGGGGCGGCTTTCGTGGATCTGGTTGTACACTACCTACTTCTCTTTTTATGAGTAATGCCTTTTTATCACCAGTAGATGTGGTAAGAAAGTCAATACACTGTGTGATAGTGTCTTTTGACATAGAAAGCTCTTTTGACATACTTTCAATACTTCTCCAAAATGCTTCTGGTTTTGTCTCTGGATTAAACATGACTTCGGAGCCATCATCTTTCTTTGGCCGATTTCCTATGTATGAGTTAATGTAAAGAAACGCCATAAGAAGACATTCTCTGTTTATGACAGAATCATTCATCATAATTACGTCAAGCTGAGATGATGTGAGCTTACAAAAGTGGTCTGGGTAATCAAAATTTTCTGGAATGATTTTGATTTCTATTCCAGTGTCATAATTAAGAGAGTCTAAATCACATTGGATTTTAATCATTTTATTATTTATCATGTACTCTAGGACATCTAATACTTCTTTAAACGCCTTGGGCTTTCTACTTGTTGTTTTGTAACCATAAAACTCAAGGATTTTTCGTACGGTAATCCAGCTATAATCCTCATAAGACCTATATTTGTCGATGAGTATATAGGTTATATAAAATTTGCGGCTAACACCAAATTTGGTTTTGATATTTTCCTGTATATATTCATTAGGAAATCTGGTGAAATATTCCCTTCTCACTTTATCTATAACAATACCTCCATTATATTTACGAGAGTTCGGCAAACGCTCTAAATAGAGCGTCATTTTTAGGTTAGTCGTTCAGTAGACGCTCTATTTAGAGCGTTTGCCGAACTGAAATAATATATACTTCATTTAATAAGACAGACAATATCGTACTTTTATATATTCACTACGTTCATATATAAAAGTACTCTTAAAAAACATTTTATTTGTCATTAATCATTAAATTCCCTCAATCGTATCTTCTCTAATTTTTCCTTCTTCCTGCTAATTCTCTTCACCTTGCATCTCGGTTCATACTTATTACACTTTTGGCAGTAACCATTGTGGTCCGAGTCTCTGCCCTTACTACATTCTCCTTTGCAAATATAAAATTTGCATGGTGTAATCCTGTCATGTGCCATAGTTAATGCATCCTCTCTTGTATCTGTGTCTTAGTGGCATATACAATTAAATCAGATTTACTATATTCCACTCTGTCTACATGGTAGTCAGCATTTAGGCCATATAATGTATCACCTGGCTTTATGTTTGATGTAGGTGTTGATGGATAACTATATGATTGCCGGCGATATCTTATTTGTTCTGGTCCTCTAACGAATAATTTCATAATATGTATTCCTCCTTCAGTCTTTTGGATAAGTATCGTCCAGATATGTATTCCCTCTTTGTCTAAGTAAATCTTCGCAAACTGAAAATGCAATCCAGTGATAATCATCCTTGCGTTGTACCTGGTGTTGATGGTATCTCCAATTATCAATTAGAACCTGATCAGATAAGAGTTGATATCGTCTGTAGATTTCGTTGTATGTATGGTTGTACACTGTATTGAGAAATAAATTGTTATTCATTGATTACGGGTCCTTTCTGGTGGGTTACTGATATATTCTCTACTACATCATCAAAAATTGTTTTCTGCCGTACTGAATTTAAATTAGATATCAATTCATATTTCTCCAAAAGCCCATCAACCATTGCCTCAAATAAGCTCCGTACACTTTTGTCATGTTCTATAGCGTCTAAGGTATAACAGCTATCTAATTTATTTTCATAACAGTAATCGTCTATTATCTGATTAAGTTCCATATCCGGATACATATTATGAAATTCTTTATATAGTTCCTTATATAAATCCTTGTTTTCTTGTATGCCGAAGTAATCCATTAACAACTGATATTTAGGAAACATTTTGGTGGCCCAGAATGAGAATCGTTTCTTTGGAATCTGTTTCTGAATGTTTTCTTGGGCTAGTTTGATTGATGTAATATCTTGTTGCATGGTCACGATGGATGATGAGAGAGTAGTAATGACATCAATTAGTGGCTGAAGATTTATATCGGATACTGACTTGTTATCAATAAATACGGATGCTAATACATCAGCGCATTTGTCCTGATATAATTCAAGCTTTAATGTGATTTCTGGCTGTTCCCGTTTCATCTTGGGTGTAATGTTGATTTTTGCTAGGGCAAGTGGAAGTTTACGAATGGATATACAATGTGTATCTTGTGAATTTATAGGGGTGCCATTTTGGGTCACTCCTTCACTTGTTGGTATTTTGAAATTTTCGATACTTTTAAATAGAACAACATCATTTAGCCATTTGTCTCTTCTTTTACGGATTTGCTCTCTATTAAATCCAATACCTCTAAGTATAAAATTGATGGCTGCATAAATCTCACCGGTCGCATTATCCCGGATGGCGATGAGGGAATCCCCATAAAAATCAAATTTTGTTACCTGTAAAGCTGTATTTGTATTCATATAATAAAATCCTCCATATTAGTTTTGTAATGGCTATTAATATATAGTTCTCCGTTTGCGGAATAAGTTTATCTATTTTTACGTAACAAAAAAACAGGTATATGATTCACCTGTCTTGAATAATGTTTTTAAGCTAGTATTCTTCGCATCATATCTACGAAACCTGAAATGTCAGTAAAATAATTAGGATATGCTGCTTTTAATGTTTCAAAGGATGTTGCCGACACAAGTACAACATCTAAATTTGGATTATTGGTTTCTTCGATTTTATTATACACATTAGTTGCAAGTTCAACTTGTGACTTGAGAAATGAATTTATTTTTAATAATTTTTTCTTATAATTTAGCTGTAAAACATAATATCCATTTTTTTTAATTTTAGTGTTTTCATTTACATGATTTATTGCTACAGATAAAGCACTCAATCTTGATACGATATATAGCTTCTTATCTATTTCTCTGATTTCAGATATGAGTGTGTTAAAGTCATCAATGGTATTTGGAGCAATAGGTGTTCCCTCCATTTTTGCAAATACGGATGATACAAGAACGAAAAATCTTAATACATCTTCATCTCCAATACTAGCTTTTAATTGTGATTTTGTATAAATCCCCATCATTTCTACAGCCGTTGCCCATGTATGTTGGAGTTTTGTACGAAACTGAATCTCTATCAACATATTTTTGTTATAGGTTTCCTTTTTATCACTATGAAACTGATATACCATATGATAAGAGCGATATCCAGAGTCCTTTGGCTCTTGAATATAATCATATTCACGCTTGAGGATATGTCGTATTCTTGAATTCTTATAATTTAATATTGCAGCATACACTTCATCTAACGAATCTACAATCACCCGACATCCTCCTAAATCTTGCATTCTATATAAATCCATAGTTGAATATCGTTCTAGCTTACCAGTGATTGATTCTAAACGTTTTAAACGTTGAACTACAATAGCAGTTGGGTTTCGTAATCTTAAATTGCTTGCAATAACTTGAAGTGGATATGCATGAGCAGAACGCCAATTATTTAATATCTCTAAAGCGATATCACGTTCCTCATTACTAATTGAAGGAGTAGCTATGGCCTTTCCCGCATTTTTGATTTCCTTTTTAGAATATTTAGGTATTTCCCACTTTTCTATAAGTGATTGTTTGTTCATACGTTTTTTCCACTCTCTTGTAAGATTTTGTATAATTATATCACAAATATCGTTTACTTGCATTACACCACCCCCATTTTTAATCAAAGTATCCAAGGACTTCTTCAAAAATAGATTCCAATTTCTCTTTGAGAACATGTTTATTTGTCTTATAGGCATCAATTTCAACAGTTACCTTAAGGCCAGGGAATTCAATTTCATTCTCTGGTTTATTACTATACAAAGTCATTCCTTCCTCAGCGAATACAAACTTCTGTGGTATAACTTGTGTTTTGGTCATGATCATAGTTTCCTTTCTTTTGATTTATGTGATATATAGTTATTCTCCATTTAAAACTTCTTTTTCCAAATAATTCATAAATTACGTTTTACAAATACCGTACATACTAATCACAAAGGAAGGTGATGAAAAATGGCGGTAGCTCAAAAAAGTGCAATATCTGTAGGCGTACTCTACATTCCTTCAGACTTATACAAGACAACCAGGGATATTAGTATTTCGTTCAATCAGCTCTGTAAGGATTCACATGAAAGGATAAAATATAAGAAATATTGTCCATCTTGTAATAAAGAGATTAAGAGTAATGACGATATAATTAAAGGGTATGAGTACGAGAAAGGGCGTTATGTAGTATTCACTCAGGACACCATATGATTCCGGAGCCAGACGCAGAGAAATCATATGAATTATTTCGCCAGGCATTGTTGAGTCAGAAACTTGTGGCTGTCGCTAAGACAGTATTAGGGACTAAACAGGAACTTCTGGTGTTATACCCTACGAAAGAATGTATCATAGCTAAGATTTTGTTTTACAAAGAAGAAATCCAGGAGTTACCAAAGTCAATACCAAAAGTTGAGGTGAAAAAAGAAGAATTGGATTTAGCTAAACTGATGGTTAAATCTCTGGAAAAGAAATTTGATATCAGTGCATACCATGATGAATACCAGCAACGGCTGCGAGAGGCCATTACAGCTAAGATTAATGGTAAGAAGATTGTGGCTACAGATAATGTTGTACGTGAAATGATAGATCCTATGGAGGCTATGAGACAGGTGATAGAAATGCTGCAAAATGGTAAAGTTGGTACAGCATAATGGACCTTTTTGATAAAAAGGGTACGAAGCCAATGCTGATTGCTGAAATGGTAGACCCATTTGACTCGGATGATCATATCTATGAGCTGAAGCTTGACGGTATGCGCTGCGTAGCATATTTTGATGATAGTAGTGTAGATTTGCGAAATAAGAGGGATTTTAAATTATTACCAAGGTTTCCGGAATTAAAGGATATCTACAAAAATATTAAGCATAAATGCATCCTTGATGGGGAGCTGGCTACTATTGTTGATGGTATCCCTGTATTTAGTATTGTGCAGCGTAGGTCTATACTGAATGATCCATTTAAGATTGAACTGGCGTCAAAAATGAATCCTGCTATATTTGTGGCTTTTGATATCATATATTCATCGTTTGAACATACACCTCCAGGTAACGAAAAAGCGGTATGGTTGGATCCGGAGTTGGTTTGCGTTGTAGAGTATATGCCAGATGAGTCTATAGAGAGAAGGCAGGCGGTTCTGAAGGGAATCAGGGATGATAAGCTGCCGATGGAATGCCAGGTAGGGGAGTAAGATGCTCCCTGCGCGCACACATAAAAATAATGACTTCGGTGAGGAGATTCGGAAATGAGGAGATTTCGTTGAATTACAAGGGGTTTTTGAGATTTTATAGTACGATCTAGGATGATTGTGAGATGTTATTTCCTTAAATAAAGAGGGAGTTCGGGAAAGTGCTTGATTTATAAGAGATTTTAGGTGGTTTAGGGAATGATTTTGGGGTATTTTAGAACAAAAATAATTGTCTGAAAATTTGGTTTTCGTTGTAAATACGTTGTTTTACCGAACATGGTACCGAACTGATTTTGAGTAAAAACGTGAATTGTGTGTTGATTTGAAACAATTTTGTATGGTGTTTTGATGTCGGAAACTGAAAATTTTAAGGTGACGTATGGGTGGAACAGATAGGGGCATTTGGTGAAAATGGGATTAATTGGGAAATGTAAACCTACCCCCCACCTATGCGCATAACGGCAAAAAACCATTGAATATCAAGGCGAAAATCAAAAAAGCGTACTTTTGTTATAAGTACGCTTTTTATTTATATACTGACTACGTGATGTAGTATTGAATACCATAAGTATTATGTTGTAAAAACAACGTTGCCCAATATGCAAGTACTCACTTGCAAGTTCGGACGAAATGTTGTAAATGTTGTATTTACAACATTTTGATATAATCAACACTATGTTCATTAATTATCACATGCCTATTACCAATCAAAAATCTAATAACATGCCACAACATAATTTTACATAAATCAATAAAATGCACAATAATAAACACTAATCACAATAATTAACATTGTGTCTATTATCTTGCTCTAAACCTATGCTAGTTCCCACATGCATACAACCTAATACCTCTAACACCTCACCAAACGCACCACAATGCCCATATATCCATTTAATACCCTTACCCTAACAACTATCCACCTATAACCATAAACAGGCCTTAAAATGCTCTACAATGCGTTACACACATTGACACGTTTACATGCCATCAATATAATTCCTCTGGTTCCTGGTTCATTATCAATCCTATCCCTACATTATAATGTCTACAATCCATCGTAGCCAATCTATGTCCATATAACGCATTACAATGGGCCACAATCCATTTTACACTATTAGTCCGGCATATTATCGTCTATGGGGTAGGGTATGCCTTTAGCGTCCAGGTCTGCTTTGATTAGTGATTTAATATAATTTTGGTATGTCATATGATTAACTTTACAATACCCCACAATCCTGTTATATTCATGCAATTCATTGGGTGTATATTTCAATCCAATTTGTTTACATTTTTTTCTGTAATTATCTTGTGCGCCCTTACTATATGCCATTGTTTAACCCCTCATTTCTAAATTACTATGTATATACTTCTCTTTTTTATGCGAGGGTAGTATATAACAATAACATTATATCATGTACGTTGTCAATTAATCCATTCTTTATTGTGCATATTACATAATAGGTTAAACCTATGATGATATATAAATAGTGCATAATAACGAATCAACAAAAAATGCGTAAAAACTATTGAATATAGGTTAAACCTATGCTATATTATAAGTGTCCCAAGGGACAGGGCACAAGCCCTACACCATAATAGCAACACAAAAGTACCTTGATAATTGAATAGACTTTACACTCTGCCTATGGTATAATCAATCCATATCAACCCAGTATAGGGAGGTGGTGAGAGAATGACAGACAGTGAAAAGCTTGACTTATTGCTTTCACAAATGAAAGCCATGAACGAGCGTATGGAAATGCGAATGGATAGCGTAGAACTACAAATTAAGTCCACAGAACGTAATCTGAAAAATCAGATTATGAAATCTGAATCGCTTATCCTCGATGAAGTAGAACGTGTCCATGTGATTCTTGATGATCACATCCACGACACGAAAAAGCATACCGCATAACTACATATTAATCCAAGCATACCAGGAGTGTAAAGCCTATTGAATTATTAAGGGTTTTACACTCTTTTTAATTGGTTTGAGGTCTACCAGTGAGACAAGTCTTAAGTGTCTATACTATCTATTATGGATTGAGGGCTACTTGTCAAAGGGTCATAAGTGAACTATATAGCCTAGTGTGGACGGTTTATCGGAAGAGTACCACACGAGAATAAAACTAGGAAACCGATAAACGCATGGACACGGCGTAATACTTCCAACGGCTCAAGATCAGCAATGCCATATAATTGTGCTGGCGTGTGTGAAAGCAGGTACCACACTTACAATGATTACCGCCGCCGATCAATCTAGGCGTAAGGGGATTGTACCTGAAATACCATAGATAACCAAAATGAGGACTACGGATGCAGTAAAGGGTAAGCGCAGGAACGAGTTGAGCATATACACGCTGTATAAAAGGGAATGCCCGTGAATCTGAGAATCACGTAATAAATCAGTCCGCGACGGGGTGAAAGTCAAAATTAATTCCGGAGATTCACTGAAAATCGGATAATGTCGTTTGCTCCCCGTGCGGAGCATCCATAAAACCGTAATATAGTGTGAATCAAAGGGTTTCCAAAGTTACTGCATGAAACAAACTGCATGTAACGGTCGCTATCAATCCTGTACCGTCTCAATGCTATCACCATACGTAAATGGTACTAGCAGCACTATCAACCAGTGATACGGTTCCTACGTGTAGAATAGGACGCAAACGGGATATGGCGTTACATCCCCAAACCTTAGGGCTTGCATATGGTCTATCAGTCTAATTTATTATAATTGACTGTTTTAACAATTCCTTGCGTGGATGGCACGGCAGAGACAAGAGGAAAAGGAAGTCAAGAGTGATTAATCTGGGTAACTGTTAAAAGTAACAATCGTCGGGGTAGGCGAAAGCATAAATTGACGTTGTAATAACCACCGTTACCAACGGCACATAAAAACAACTATAAGCGATTAATGTAAGTAGCGATTAAGCACTCGGAGCATTACAGGCGGAGAGCCTAGCGAAAAATTGCAAAACACTAAACAGGATAGACCATATGCAGAGTGATAAGGTAAGTAATACAATCCCTCTAACAACGAGGGGAATGATACCATGACAGCGCCTTCCCGTGGCGGTATCGTAAGTACACTTTATGAGTGAAAACTAAGCTGTAAACCTATCAGGGTGTGACATTGTATGCACTTTATGCTATAATGGAATCACTTGAAAGGTAGGAGGGATAAACATGGAAATAAACACGCAAGAAAAGATTAAGCGTGCTATGAGTAAAGCTAAAATCAGCCAAGAAGATATTGCTAAAAAATTTGGCGTAACACAAGGTACTATTTCCCAAAGATTAAAAACCGGAAAATTTTCAGAAGAGGAAATGAAAATGATTGCTGAAATTATGGGGGCAAAATATTTTTCTGGTTTTGAATTCCCTGATGGAGATAAAATATATTGAAAAAAATCAATAATTATTAGAAAAAACCATTGACTCATAATAAGTAAAGTGTTATACTTGATTCAGAAGTTAAGGAAAGGAGATAACAAAGAATGACAGAAACAGAAAAATTGATATTGGAAAAGCTGGATGCATTGAACCAGAAAATTGAAAGAGTAGATGAAAAAGTTACAAAAACCAACCTTACCATTGAAAACGAGATTAGCAAGAAAATCGACATTATCGGTGAGGGTCACGATTTCCTTAAACAGCGTCTTGATGAAGCCCTCCAGATGGAAAAGAAACGCGAGAGCATGGAACTTGAATTAATCAATCTCCGCATGGAGATAAAGAAAATAAAAGAGCATTTAGACATTGCATAATAACAGAGGAATTGACGGTGCAGCCGTGGGGAATTCAGTTTCCCAATTCCATTTGCCGTAACAAACGGTGACAAAAGAAAAGGGCGGAGCTACCAACTCCACCCAATTCCAGGGAACACATTTAAGAAATGCTAACGTGTCCTCAGTCCCTAATCAAGATTGAGTATATCACATTTCTTGGAATCCGTCAAATCTGATGGAAAATTCCCTAAAACAAATTGAGCGCATTTTCTCATTCTGTGATTCACTTTGCAGAACGTGTGTTAAGTGCGTCCAAAAAGAGAAGTAACAAATATATCGTACCTTGACAATTCTAAAAAGTGAGTAACCGCTAAAAGTAATTGGAGTAGCATAATCATTTACAAGCTGAATGGATTCAGTTTTATACACTAACTTGTATGTTTGGTATGTGAGGGCAAAGGGAAATGAGGATAGGCGGCGAAAACGAGTATAGATATATAACCAGGTGATTTCCGAAACAGAAAACTAACATGCCCATGTGGGGCGGTACTAGATTAGGAATCAAGGCGGCGTGCCTGTGATAAAAACGCCGTAGGTAGTTAATACCTCTTGTATTGTACAAGGAATTAACAGTTGCAAATAGCTTAGTTTGCAAACCGCTAGAAGGCTATAGACTGACAGACTATAGAGGCAGCGACAAAGCGGTATACAAATACATATGACTTACATATTACAGACAGTCAATTACGGCTGTCTTTTACCATTTACCATGCAAGGAAGCACAAACTTGCTTGCATGGATAAGTGATAAAGAGAATCAAAGCCGTAAAGGAGGAAAACAACATTATGAGAACATTAACCATAGTAAGCGATAACACAAGCCATAGAGTTTATGATCTGGACAATACAGATAGCAATGATATTTTGGCACTTGCCATGACTTATGGCCGTGGAGAATTTGGAGAAGTCATTTATTTAAACGATGATGATCAGGAAATTTCAAGATGTTATTGGGATTGGAAGTATCGTAAGTATTGTAAATATTAATGCGGGAGGGAAAATAGAATGAAACAGTACAAAATAACAGAAAAACAGCGCAGTCTGGCATTACTAAAATTAAAATTATCTCCATATTCCTTAGTGGGAGATTGTCTTTCTTATAGGGCTGGATACATCCGAGCATTACAGGATTTAGAATTAATTGATGGATTATCAGCAGCACGTATGCTGATAGAGATTGAGCAAATGGAGGGATGGGAGAAATGAAAACTATAACTACAATCTTAATAACGGCAGTAACAACGGCGCTTGTCACAGCGTCTATTTTTATGGGTAATTCCAACTATTTTAATATGTCCAGCGTGACGGATTTTGATGTCACAGACACGGGGTTAATGCTTTATACAGAGGATGGCACAGGATGGTACTGGGAACGATAATTAGGGCATATACACGTCACAGTGTATATGCTCATTTACTTATGGAGGGATACATAATGGATTTTGTAGTAGCATTATTAATATTGGCCGGAGGATATGCGATTAGGCTTGCCCAGGAGGCTATGGAGGGGAAACGATGAAAGAATATAAACTGTTTAAGACAGCAAAAAAACAGCAAAAGAAAATGGCTTGATATTAGCAGATGGAGTTGAAACCAGTAAAGAGAAGAGAGTTTTTGATTTTTCATTACTGGAAGAGAAAAAATTGAAGAATAAGAAAGGTTAAAACGGTGGAGACTATGACAAAAGAAATTACAACAATTTTAGAAGCATGTAGAGAATGGGTTGGAACTTTTAACGCTTTCCCTTTGGGAATGATAGAAAAATTGTTTAATTTAGATATTGACGGTTGGAGAGAAATCACGCCAGTTTCAGAAGGTTGTAGAGTATGGAGCAATGAAAATCAGGAAATGGGTTATATAAAAGAGATAAAAGAAAATGAAGATGGAGAAGAAATTGCAGTTATTGAACTTGCCAATGGCGAAAAGGTCGAGGAATTAAAAGAGGATTTAAGCAGAGAAGACGATGATTATTTTCCTATGTGGGGAACAATGTGGCAGTTTTCTGATTCTTGTGACAATTGGTGGCTTGAAAATCATCTTAATGAAATGGCCGATTGTGGCTTTAGGATTTATGAATCAAATGAATTTGGTTACTTCTTCGGAATAGATGGTGCCGGATATGATTTTTATGAAGCACACTGGATTCCTTTATACAATAAGCGTGGTTTACAATGGCATACAACCGTATAAATACGAAAAGAAAGGCGGTACATATATGAAAGTATGGAACGGGAAACCCGTTAAGAAGTGGCATAGCGCTATGGACCAAAACGGGAACAAGGTCGGCAAAATTTTCTATGAGGACGGCACAACGGAGATTGTCAGAGGTGGAAACGCTGCACAGTTACCATGGATAAGTGATAAAAACTATAAGTCACTGTCTGGACTATATGGGAGCAAATAGGGGAGGCGGACATTATAAGAATGACATTTAATGAGGTTTTAGAAACAGGTTCTTACAAAGAATTTTGTATAATTGTGGCTGACAGAAAAGAATTTAACGAGCCGCTTAATAGAAAACATCTTTGCCGGGAATGTTAGTGAGGCGTGGATGGAGAAATTTGTTGCAGCATTGGAATGATTTTTTAACAACATAGAGTCAGTAAAAGGAAGGTTTAGCAGCCTTCCTTTTATAATACGGAAAATTGTAGGATAAAATCATGTTAAATATAGCAAAGTTTCAGAACAATTTCAAATTGTCTATTCAAGGCGGAATCAAAATGGTTAACGAGTGGACTAAAGAAGGAGAGGGAAAATTTTGTCAGTACTCCGGTATGGAATATTATAATGGGAACTTTGATGTAGATATTCATGCTAATAATAGAATTGGTGAGCTGTTACTTGCATATATCAATAAATGCAATTATTCAGACTTCAAAGAATCCGATTTATCTATTATAGATAATAGAGTTTCTTGGAACCAAATAGAAGACTCCGATTGTAATATTTTGGATACAACGGAGGAACAAGAGCGGGAAGAAAAGTGTTACATATGCGATTATACCGTGTTCGTATCCATCAACGGTATTGAACTAGAAGAATACGATTTAAGAGAAATGCTACCAAAGGCAAATTAAACCCGAAGAAATTGTAATTTATTGTGAACAGTCAGAAGGCATTACGGAGAATAAAAAACCGTAGTGCCTTTTATAGTGTTCATAATCGGAAAAATACAGGAGGGTAAGGAAATATGTTAAAGGAGACAATCTGTTATGAGCCGTTATATACGCTCACAGAAGCGGAAAAGATTATTGATTTGCAGAGGGCTAGGAGAAATAGAACAAAAACACGAATGAGGGTATATTTCATCAAGCAAAAATTGTGTGGTGTCATTATGATCGTTTTAGGGTGCGCAATTTCTGCAATTGATAGAACGGCTGGAATGGCTGCTATAGTATGTATTGTAATAGGGATGTGGCTTGTGGCCACTCGTCACATGGTAATGATGTTCAGGAGGTGAAATAATGCAAATAACTGGAATAAAAATCAATGGAATTAGCGTTACACGTGAATACGGTCATTATCTTCTCCAAAAGAATGGCATAAAAATGCGTTGTGATTTTGGAGAATTGAACGAGTGCATTCCGGAATTTGAGGAGTATTTAGAAGAGATAGAACGGAAACGGAGACTTGCGTAAGAAAATGCAATTTCGTGTGATGAATGGAGGAATTACGATGGCTAGAATATCAAAAGAAGAATATTTGCCATTAGTTACACCGTGGAAAATTGTTGCTGATTATGAGGATGGGGAACGGTTGTATTTCCATGGTAATAGTGAAGAGGATTGTATGGAAGAAGTTTCAGAACAGGAAGATAGACATGGTAAGTGTACATGGTATTCAGGCTGTTCAGATGAAGATTATGAAGCTGGTGAATATATAGGCAGAGACAATTTTATATATGATTGAACGATAGCAGGAAATTCACATTTCAACTTATAGATATTATGGAGGTAGAACAATGAAAATTGAACAAATAGAGGAATATTTAGAGAAAGTATCAGAAGGCACAGATTTTTCTTTTACAGTAGAGAAAGAAAAGAAAGATATTATACTCTATATGCAAGGTAATAATCCTTGTAATGAGGACTGGTGTACAACGCTTACAATCGAAAATCCAAAGACTAAGAAGGAATTGATTGGAAGACTATACAAAGAAGTAGATGAGTGTTATGTGGCGTTTGATGTAGAGGAAGAAACTTATTTAATGTTAGAAGCTAAAAGAAATGGTTTTGCTGGCATTCCTGGCGTTGTTGACCTTGTACATAATGAGGAATATAAAGAAAACGCATTGAAAGAGTTTTTAGAAAAGCTAAGAGCGTTATTGTAAAAGAAAAGTTTAGAGAACAGAAGAAAAGCGAATTTCAAGTCATTGTGTGACAGATTGGAGGACTAAATGCGTAATTTAAAAACGATGAATGATGAAGAACTAAAATATTATTGGAAGGCATGTATGAGTGTTTTATCCAATAAGCCGTATACCTCTATGGATGGTAACACATTAGAAGAAACAGACGTATATGCAGCAGCAATGTGTATGCAACATGAATTTACTAAAAGAGGATTAAGTTTGCCTAAGTAAATAGAATGAACATATAATTTTCAAAGTTACATAGGCAGATTGGAGAATAATATGAGACTTGATGAAAGGTAAGAAATAAGAGTCGTTGTATATGCAGATTTAGACGGAACTACAGGCGACTGTGATTATGACTTTAAAAGATTTAAAAGGGAACATCCATATTCTTCCTATTATTTTGGGTTTGTTGTATTTGATACAGAAACAAATTTAGTTCCGAATAATTGTAATGATTGGAACGATAGTGTTGAAGAAGCAATTATTGATTATCGTGATAATTGCAGATAAAACGTGAATTATTGAAATAGGGGGATTACATAATGGCACGGGTTAAATGTATGTCGGAGAGCCTCTATAATGCGGCGTACTGAATGGAGGTATAGAGATGGACATAGAAAAAATGAAAGAAAGTCTTATAGACTACTTCAGTTATGAGATGCGCAAACGTGGAAATAGAGATTACCAGATTGATAATATACGAATCTTTGATAGTGATGTAAAGCAATATGCTTTTGCGGATATCAAATATACATGGTGTCTAAATTGCTGGGATAAAGCTGTAGAGCATAAAGACATGATATTTGTTATGTGTGAAGCGTTTGGGTTTTGTGAATGGAAAAGCCCATTATTGGTGTGACAATACAAATTTCAAGTCCATTTGGGCAGATTGGAGAAAATAAAGATGGAAGAACGTAGAATTGATTGGTTTACAGAAATTGCGGATAGATTAAGAGATTACTCTGAGGGAGAAATTTGGAGTAGTGGAAATGAAATACTTTGTAGGACGGAAAGTGCAGTAAATACGCTTGTAGACATGCTTGAAACCCTTTATCATGCACAGGGAGAAATGGAAAACGAATGGTTACATCATGAAATGCACGTTTACAGGGAAGAAGGCATTAATATATGGGAGGATATTATGAGGAGGAAAGCCTATGATAAAAAAACAGATAGATACATTATACAAATTAATGTACAAAATTGAGAGAGAGAAGGAGAAAACTAATTCTCATACTTATGAGTGGGCAGAACTAGACAAAGAGTTATCAGCACTACGCTGCGCAATATTTGAACTAGAAAATCAGTGAAGAAATATACTTTTCAAACGAAAGGAATGAATGGGAATATGGCAACGAAAAACAATGGTAAATGATGGACAGGGCGGATTTAAGACAATAGCACAATATAAATGGGGTGAATTTGCTAATATTCCCATGAATCCAGATACAGAAGAAATTGAAGTAGAATGGAACGTCTTTCCGGCAGGAACGCACAGGGAAGAAATCTGGCATTGGTTTGAGGAAACGTTTGGCGTGAGTGTTGCGGAGGATTTGATGGGGCTGTAAATGGAGAATTGTATGATATCAAGAATGGATGGAGGAAAATGATAATGATGTCGAAAGAAGAAAGAAATAACATGATTAAGGAATTAAAAGGTTTGCTTGAACAGCTTTATAAAGAAGTTATCGAAGCGGAAGCAAATAATAAAATTGAAGCAGGTAATGTAAGATTGGGACAGAAAATTGTAATTGAAGATGAAAACGGAAGAGAAACATGGACAGCAATTACATATCAAGATGGGGGAACCGTATTCCTGTTAGATAAAGAATATGCTATTGAAAATGTAGATTTTGGTAATGACAATAATTACTCTAACAGTAATGCCAGGACGATTTCATGTACCTGTGAACCTGTATTGAGACTTTTAAAGAAATATGGTTCAAATGCATTTATTCCATTGGAAATTGACCTGTTTAGTCATGATGGTTTGCGAGATTATGGAGTGTGTAAGGGTGATTTGACTGGTATCATGACATACGATATGTATAGAAATAATCGAGAATACATAAAACCTAGTTGTATGTGGCTTGCTACACCAGACAGTACACCTTCTGGTACTGGGGCTTCTTACGTCCGGTATGTCGACTCCCGCGGCGGCGTGTGCTACGTCGACTGCGATTGGGACGGTTGGGGTGTTCGCCCGTTTTGCATCATTAAATCTCAAATCTTTGTATCTTATGACAAAACTACTGGGTAATTAAGCGTGAAATACATGTTTACTGGGAAGAGAGGATAAGAAAAATGAAAAATGAGATTACGACAGAACAGTTTTGATGGTTTAATGGTGAGATGGAGATTTATGGTGGGGAAAATGCTGATGAAGTAGTATGGAAAGGGTATGTCACGGATATTGAAGAAGTTATGACGGCATTAGACAAACGGAAGGAGAGTTAATCTATGTTATCTTTAGAACAGTCAGATATCATTAAAAAGCAATTACAAAAGGAAAATGTCCATGAGTTTGTCGAGAAATTAATCATGAGCTATGCGACAGACACAAACAGAATCGGAGAGTTGCTTGCTTTGATTCCTAAGATTGCAGAGCGGCAGCTTCAGATAAAGCAGAAACAGGTTCAGGAGTATGCCTGGGCTTATGATTTGTTACTTGCGGAACGGGTAAGGTATCCTATACCACAGCGGAAATCGAATAGTAAGAAGAAATATAATCCAGACTTTCCTACTCTGTTATACGGTTGTAAGGCGCACTTTCCATCCGGGAATTGTGATGGAGGTAGCTTGGCTGAAAAAGAATTTTTTACCGAATTTGTTGAAATGGTTAAGAATAAGGCTGGTTTTGACTACGAGAGTCAAGACGATTGGGGATGGATTTGTAACACGGCTGACTGTAGAGAGTGGATACTGGAGGTTATTAAGCGGTATATTGATGCTGATTTTGTGGAACCAGAAGTAAGGGTAAGGACTTATAGAGGAAAGGGATAGATATTATGCCAATGTTTGAATTTTGGTTAGGGGATGATGATTTTGATAGGTTGCTTTCTGTTAAGGCTACACAGGGCAAAAATGATTTGACAGGAAATGAATTTGCACGGGAATTGTTGGAGAGAGAGCTACATAGACTACACCCTGGAGTTGTGAGATTTGATGAAAATGGAGGGGAGATTAGGTAATGAACGAAACGGGGAAGATAAGGAATGTTGTTGGTGTAAAAAGGAATTTAAGAGGAAGGCGATACCAAATCACCAGAATAGATTTTGGCGTTAAAATTGGAACAATTGACGGTATGGACGGGGAATATGTTCTGTATGATGAGTGGTTGGAACCTGACGGCAATTGAAGCACAAGATTCGTGACGATTGGAGGACATATCTTGACTATTTTTCTTATTGATAAGATAACAAAAAAGAATATCGGTAATATTGACTTTATTCCACATAAAGAAGATAGAATTTTACTTAATAATGATGATGTACAAAAAGAGTGTGTAGTTTGCGCTGTTATGTATATGCCTGATGAACACACGATATTAGTGTTTGTGGATGTTCCTACAGGACTTTACTATAGTGCAATGGTAGACGATATTCAATGGTAACAGATGAAACATAGGTTTTCAGGCAGTTTACAGTAATGTAGGCTGTTTTTAATTTCCAACATCGCAATCTATGAAGAAGGGGTAAAAAAGATGATCCGCGAAATCTATGAGGGTGATTTCCGCCCAGCAGATAATATTGATTTATCAGAGGACTATCAAGAGAAACGCCAGGCGGCTTATGAATTAGGTAAGCTATTTATGAGTAAAGTTACACCTGGTGATAGGGATGAGTTTGAAAAAATGCTAGAAGCGCATATGGAGGTGTTAGTAGCTGGGATGGAAGAGAGCTATGTTTCTGGATTCTGTGATGGAGTTAAACTTATCATTGAAGCGTTGGGTAGATAGTTGTAATATTTATTGTGTTTTGGTATAATATTTGAAAATTATGACGGTTAATTTGGAAAGGAAGGTATATTATGGAAACTCTTGTGTCTATTATTCTTATTATTGGATTTATCTACATTCTTAAGAAACCAAGCCATGATGCTCACAATCGCTTGTGTCCACCTGGAAAAAGGTTAGATTATACTCAGATGGGAGTTGATCGGTCAAATGGCATGTCACAGAGGGATATTGATATTAAGACAAATAACGGAGGTTATGATATCCCTAAATGACATTCATACTACTCCGTCTCGAAAAAAATAAGTTATGTTAGAACAGGCCACTGGATAAAATCTGGTGGCTTTTGTAATGGAGAAATAGTATAATAGGAGTGATATTTCATGGAAAAGAAATACAAAATCATTGATGACTTTTTATGTGGTGGCCAGAAGATGGTTATTATTGGTATGAGCGGAGATACGTGTATTATGCCAAAAGAAGACTATAATCGTATTATTATTGCTGAGAGAAAATATAAGAAGAGAGTAAACGACTAGAAGCGGCCTGAAAGGATTATTTCATGCTAGTTTCGATAAAATAGTAGGAGGAGATAAATGGAGTATTTGTTTGTATATGATCAGGAAAGTCAAGGCTGGTGGCTAAAATTAGATACGCCAGAAAAATTATTGGATTATATGTCCCAAACTAAAGATTCTCGTATGACAGGGGCTTTGGATTTATATTTGGAATTATATAAACAAGGACACGAAAATTCTGATAAGAAATCTGTTTTAGAAGTACTAGATTCAATGACACAAGAAGAACGGTTTACCTTGATGATGAAAAATATGAAAAATTTTAACCTCATGTATGGGGCTATTATACAAGCCGAAAAAATCAATGGCACTATCTTTGATGGGTTCCGTTCTCTGAATATAGAAATGGGATTCAAGGAATTAAATGATATACGGCGTAATGGTCAGACATATATAAATCAAGTTGGTGGAAGTACATTTCATATTCAATATACTCAATGGTGCCGTAGGAAGGAACTTATATTTCCGAATTATACAGATTCAGATATACGCATTAAACAGTTTGATGGTGGAAATCATTATTATGCTTATATTGGAGATATGCAGTTGAGAGATGGTGACAATTTAAAATGGAACACATATGAGCAGGCTTATGATGCTGCTATTGATATAGTAGTAAGAGCATGAAATAATAGATTCAAGGGGGATAATAGAATGTCGTTAGTGTATGATAGACACGCAGAAGAAAAAAACATTACATGAGTTTTTAACTGAAAATAAAATGAGTTTTGAGCAATTCCTTAGAACAGTTAATTTTGTTCGTGATATGTCACAGGAACAGCTTAATGCATATATTAAAGCTTATCAAAAATGGTGAGTTCAATAAACATGATTGGTATTAAAGTAGCATGAAATTTGAGATTAACGGAAGGAAATTTTAGATGATTAAGGAGTTTGTGAATTTTATCAGTTCAAAAGAAGTATCAGATGGTGCGATAAAAGATTATCAGTTGACACTGAAAAAAATTGAAAGTGACTGTAATCAGAATCTAAATGACATTTCGCAGGACATATTAAAAGATTACATCCACAAAATGAAAAGAGCTGGTCTGGCTGTGACAACTGTAAAGCATAGATTTCATATACTATTGGCTTATTATAAATGGGCGGTTGCTGGTGGATATATCAATGTAAATCCTGTTGAAGGAATTATGAGTGAAGTTGATAAGTGGTATGCAATGACATGAAATCTAAGATTCAAGAGGAGGTGCTATAATTGAATCAAAATACATTTGCTAAACCAGAGACTCCGTTTTTATTATTAACTGAGGATATAGATAGAAGTGTCTCTTATTATTGGTGGAATGATGAAAAATCAATGCAAGATGATGCTGTTGAAAGAAGAGGAAATGGAGAGAGAATTATTTTAGCAGTGGAAATTTCGTCTTATAGAAAAGTAGAAATTCCATCAGAATATATGGTTGATGATTTTATTGAAGAAGTCAATAATGCTTATGAAGATGCAAAAAACAGGGTTTTGATAGTATTGTGCTTGCTATAGATACTGATATGGAAGATACATATTATATTAGCGATACACCGGCTGGATTTCAATGTGATGCATTTGATTTTGTTTTTGAGGATATTGACTCAATGGCAGAGGCGTTATTTAATGAGAAACTAATCTGAAGACCAAAGGAAATTAGAAATTCGAAGGGTAGGATAAGATGTTAGACTGGAAAGAAATCAAAGGATATGATAAAAATAAAGACTATAAGTGGCAAGAAGGAGTGGAATTACCAGAGCTTAACGAGGAAATATTAATTCAAGTTACAAACGAGAATCTACCAGACAGAGCGCCCTTTGTTGGCTCTTTTAAAAGGCGAAATGATGGTTATGTATGGATGATAATAAGTGCAAATGACGGCATGACTTTTTACGAAGTCCAGGATGGGGTTAAGTGGGCAAGATTTAATAGACCATAAAATAAATAGTGTAAGTAGTATAGATGGCATTGGCATAAAAGCTGGTGCCTTTTATAGTGCTCACAAATTATAAATTAAGCAATCAGGTTACGGATGGTTGCTTTATTAATACAAAATTTAATTAAAAGGAGAATGTAGTTATGAGCGTAGGTCAGGTAATTAAAATCGATTCAAGGAGAGAGGAGCAGTTTAATGACATCGTAGCTAATATCAAGCCGTTTGGTACGGTAGGGAAAAGGAAAAACCAGAGAACAATCATTGGCAGCGCCGTGGTTCCGTTATCGTTATGTTATGTTGATGAACAATACCAAGGGATGCGGGAGCACAAAAAGATAAAAAAGCTTGAAAAGAATTGGGATATTCGTAAACTGACGCCTATTGTTGTTGTACCACATTATGAAGAATGTAGATTATCTGTTGTAGATGGGAATGGGAGATGCGTTGTGGCACCTTTAAAGGGACTAGATCGGCTTAATGCAATAATTCTAATGGATGCTCCAGAAGATCCGGAAGAAAGATTAAAATTTGAAGCAGAGTACTTTATAGGGCAGGATTCTGAAGTTGAGAATGTTAAACCAATAGAAAAGCATTTAGCCAGGGTTATTATTGGTGATAAGGCTGCAACGATACTAGATGGATTACTTAAGAAATATGAAATAAAATTTGTAAGCAAGAGGGGTAATAGAGAAGAGTCTATTCTTGGAAGCTACACAGATACATATTCAATTGCGCGGGTTCATGGTGAGAAGTGTTTGGACTTTATCTTTTCTGTCATTGCTAACGCAGGGTGGAATAAGGAAACTAATGGATATGCAACATATATTATGAGGGCTTTGAAGGAAGTATGGGTTGCCCATCCGAATGAGAGAAAGGCTATTCATAAATATTTATCTAAGGAATTACGACAGATTGATCCTGGACTGTTCAGTTCATGCGCCAGAACCGAATATCCTAAGCGTGACCATCGCATGTCCTGTGTACTCTATATGGAAGATTTGGTGTGTGATGGATTGGGAATAGAGAAGAAGATATACATAGAGAATGATAAGAAGTGTAAGATTGTTAAATAATTGAAATACGAGGAGGAATGTGACATGAAGATTATAAAGGGAGCTAAAAGGGCAGACACTTACTGGACGGCAAGGAAGCTTATTGAAATGTTAGATGATGGAGAGGTGGATTTTAATATTGATATCCAGAGAGGATATGTATGGAAGGACAATGATAAAAAATCGGCATTTATCCGCTCTTTGATTCTTGACCGTCACGTTCCTCCGCTCTATTTTAATAAGGTGGAAGATGTCTATGAGGGAGAAGATGGTAAACAAAGGACATTAACTCTTGAAAAATTCTTGAAAGATGAATTTGCATTGAGCGGCTTACCTGCCTTCGATGTTATAAATGATGCGGGAGAGCCCGAAGAAATCGACATCAATGAACTTACATACAGCCAGCTTCCGGAGTGTTTTCAGAATGCAATAAAAGAGTATAATTTCGCTATCTGTTTTACTGATGATGCAGACCAGGAAGAAGTGGCTGACACTTTCTATAATCTTAACAATGGACAAAGTTTAAATGCAGCCACTATGAATCGTGTGAAAGCAAAGTCAAAAAATCAAATATTTAGATTAGGAAAACATGAAGTATTCAAAGAGGCATTAAGTGTGACTGCGCTGAATGGACATACTAATGAGGATATTGTTGGTAAGATACATGCGACTTTATATAGTAAGGAACCTTCCATGGATAATAAGTGGATCAGGCCATATATGCGGGAGACTGAAATCACATCTGCGCAAGAGATGGAAATTACTAATGTGCTGGATAGAATTCATAAAGTTCATGGACTTATTGAGGATGCCAAGATTGCTAAAAGAATATATGGTCGTACGCATATGGTTAGTATGGCACCTATGGTTTTGCGCTCAATTACTGAAAATAAGTCAGACGAAGAAGTAATGCAGTGGCTTATTGGGTTTTTCTCTGGAAGTAGGTCTGCAAGTATCTCTTCAGTGTATAATAACGCAGCTGGAGGTTCTGGCACAGGAAAGAAAGAAGCTGTCAAAAAGAGGATGAGTGAGTTGGAAAAGAATTATAGCGAGTATTTCAGAGAGAAAAAAGAGGAATTGCCTAAAGCAAGTTGAGTTATTGGTGGCTGGTAGCCGTCAAACGCTGCCAGCTGACTTCTTAGAATATAAATTGGAGGTAGGATTATGGCACAGGCGGCATTAGAAGATAATCACAAAGCTGATATTATTAAGCTCCCAGTTGAATATCAGGAGGAAGTTGTGAATATAGAATCAGAACATCGAAAAACTAAAAAAGCTAGTGCAATGGAATGTTTATATAACGATGAAGAAATTATTGCTGTACGCAATGTATTTAAGAAATATCTGGATGAGGCAAAAACTTTTGCACAGGAAAGGGCTGCCAGACGCAATCTTACTATGTATATATGTGCTATTGAGATAGGATTACGAGGCGGAGATTTTTGTTCGCTTAAGTGGAGTGATATTTGTAATCCAGATTGGACGTTTAATCAGAGCGCCGAGTTCATTCCGCAAAAGACAAGTAAGTGTGGGAAAAAAGTGAATTTAATATGGGGGTCAAATTTTGAAGTGGTAATGAGAGAGTGGCTTATTTGGAAAAATACTTATATTGGAGAGCAGAAGTTAGATAATTATATATTTACAGCCCAGAAACCTCATAAAGACAGGGTGACTGGGGAAAAAAGAATACATGTAGACCCTAAAGCTTGGTATAAAATTGTGGAAGCGGCGAGGAAAGAAGCTGGAATTATGCATAAGATAGGGACGCATGGGCTTAGAAAGACGATGGTTCACCAATATATAATGCTGTCAGATGATAAATCTCTAGCTACGGAAGATATGTCTGATTATCTAGGGCATGTTGATCAGCGCACTACACGTAGATATTCTTGTATACAACGCGAGAATATTAAAAAGACGAAGCAAAGAATGGTCTGTTTAACAGAAGGATTGTATGGTAAAATAGAGGAAGGTCATAAGTGACTATAGGTGAGAGGATGATTTAGATTATGGAGAAATATATGAATAAGCCAGTTGACTATGACTGGACCGAAGAAGATATAATTGCAGAATATGATAAAATCAAGGACAAGAAGAAGGTGGCGAAAATATTCTGTATAACTGTGAAACAGGTTAGTGAAATTCTGAAATCAAGAGGGTGATTAATTGAGGGACAGTATTTACTCTCAATGTGATTGGAGGAATTGTTGTGCCAGATATGAGGCAGAAAGTAAAAGAGTACATCGGAGAACTAGATGAAGAAATTCAGAGATGTATTGATTGGGGTGAACAGAATATGAACGGTGAGGCATATAAAGTGGCTGCCATGGAATGTAGGATACAGACATTGGAAGAAGTAAAGAACGATTGGAGGAAGTAGTTTGAGCAAGAAAGACAAATTAAGTGTATTTATAAGCCTTGTTCTACGTCATAAACCGGATGCTGCTGGAATCCAGTTGGATGAACATGGCTGGGTGAACGTAGAGGAACTGATTGACGGTATTAATTCTACTGGTAGAAAATTAGATATGGAGAAGTTAGCGGAAATTGTTGCTACTGATGAAAAGGGACGGTATAGCTTTAGTGCGGATAAGACTCTGATTCGCGCTAACCAGGGACATAGTATTCCTGTTGATGTAGACCTAAGAGAGCAAGAGCCTCCAGAGTTTCTTTATCATGGAACGGCTAAACGGTTTTTGGAGAATATCCAGGCTGAAGGTTTGAAACCGATGAGCAGATTATATGTGCATTTATCAAAAGACAAAGAAACAGCTATAAAAGTAGGCAAGCGACATGGGGAACCAGTTGTTTTGCAGGTATATAGCGGTGAAATGTTTAGACATGGAAACAAATTTTATCTTTCAGAAAATGGTGTTTGGCTGATAAAGTCAGTTCCTGTTAGGTATTTCAATATTGTGGACTAGAACGAATGTCTGATTTCATTTGGAGGGAAGGGTATGCAGCACTTTGGAAATGGATTATACATACATCGAGGAAAAGGAATTTTCAAAATGTCTATTGTTGGACAGTAGACGAAAGTTTGTTAGTTTTTAAATCTATTTCTGATGCACGAGCATATATTAATCAGATTCATAGTGGTTGTAATAAGAAAGAGCCACTTGCTATAGGTGATATATCATTTGATAAAGAGAATAATCAAATAATAATATTGCGATAAAATTTCGATTTTCATGGAAGGATTAAAAAATGGAATTTGCAAAATATTATGATGTGTCTGACATAGTAAATCAGATGCAAGCAAATGAGGAAATAGATACTTATCCATCAGGCGAAGATAAATTTAAAGGTGTCTACGTTTGTATGGATACAAAAGATTTCTGGATTAGTAGAATTCTCAAAGGGTACGATGGGGACTATAATCAAAATGAAAATAAGTATCTTGTGGAAAGAAACCGAATAAGTATTTATAGTGTAATGGATAAATTGCATGACATGTTTGGTAGAAGACTTCCTGCATTTAAAGAAAATGATATGGGCTATGAGCGTAAGAACAAAGTTCATGCATATCTCAGAAGATTTTCTACAAAGGAAATTATTAAAGTTGTTATCGTTTTGGATAATGAAGATGGGTTATCTAATTGGGATTGCTGCGAGGCAGATTCTTTAGAGGGAGCTATTGAAAATATTGATGGTGGATTTGGAATCTTAGAAATTGTATCGTAATAATTTGAGGTGAATATGAATAAAGAAGAGTATGGAAAACTTATTGATTTGCAATTAAAGAATAATCCGCCAATTCAAGCGGAAGATTTGTTTGATATGTCGGATAGAACTTTGCTATATGGATACACATGCAACCGTGACACTTTTCATGTTTATGTTAAAGCTTCTAAGATACATACGATTTTATATAGAATTAATTACCAGTATGATATACCTGTCTTGCTGAGTGAAATTTCAGTTAATTCAAATGCTGATTATATACCAGATAAGCGGTTATATCCTGAGGCTTGCGATTTTAGATTTTGTGAAATGCTTAAAAAACTTGGATATGAGTTACCATTTACTGCTTGGAATAGTAAAAGACCTGTAAGCAAGTTTTATGGTTTCACATTGGAAGATAAAATATGTTGCGGCAATTGTGGTGTGACAGAAGATTCTCATTGCAATGACTGTGAAGAGTATAATAGGTGGATACCTAAAAAACAATAATCAGTTGAAATCCGGTTTTCATGGCAGAAATGGAGAACAATATGGGATATGATATGTACATAACAAAGGCTAAAAAGACAGTTATTGATAATATTTGTAAGAAATATTTTAAGAAAGACATAAATGATTTGCCATACGAAGCCTTTGACGAATTAGAAAAGGAATCAAATAACAAATTATTTACATCATGTATTAACATATTAAGTGGATTAGAAGAAAAACTACCATATTCACACGAAACATATGTCTTTTTAAACAAAGAGCACTATGATTTGATGCTGTCTCATTGCGAAGATAGAATGGAATACTTAAAGCAGTATATTGATGACGATTTTTCAAGAAAGAGATTTGAATATATGGAATGTGAAAGGTTATTTTACTGGTTACAGAAGTTGAATCCTGATTGGGATGAGGATGTATTGGTGTACGAAGATGATTGTTAGTTGTGAAATATAAGAGTGGAATTATGAAAGTAATCCGTTATTCGGTAGCAGCGTTTGAACCACAGGAGCAGACACATCATACAGAACATATTCAGTATCATCTTTGTGGTGGTTTTAATATCAATGATTTCCCTGAACTCATGAGATGGCAGATTCAGAAGATTCATGAGCAAAAGGTAGCTTTCTATAAAGAACACTTAGAAGACTTTAAATCTGGAATCTGGTGCTTTGTAGATGGACATAAAGACAATCAATCACTTAATCATCTCAAGAGAAAAGTTCCTTGTTGGGAAGCAGAGGTTCCTGATGACATTGAGTGTTTTGATTGTAACTGGGAAAAATTAACGACTATTTCTGATCCGTGTGTTCTATGTGGAGGGTGTTATATTCCTGAGAGGGAATTGTACAAGATTAAAAATATTAGGATAAGAAGAAAAACGGCGTGAATAAATGCCAATGAATTGTTGCTTTCAATGGAGAATTAAGTAAAGAGGGTATTTTATTATGAAAATTGCTTTGAATTTATTGGAAAACTCACATGATTATTTGCAGGAGTCTGTAAGATATTTTGTTATCGCAGACGAATTTGGAACCCATGAAGAAAAAAGCTCTTCGTACAGCAATAAAATAAAATGGAAGATGGCGTATGTTACTTTAGTACAGGCGTTTGAATTACTTGTGAAAGAATTATTAAAAAGTATCGCACCGATTCTTATATATGATGATATTGATAAACCAATTAATAATAATAGCAAAACTGTATCTGGAACTAAGGGGGTAGATAGATTATATAATTGTGAAGTAAAGATTATGTCAAAAGATATGGTCGGATTTGTTAAGGAATGTATCGCAAAGCGTAATGCATTTATACATTATGATGTAGGCATTGACTCGACAACAATAAAGCCGAGTTATTGTAAATTATTTGAACTATATGTTAGAATTCATAAAGAATTATTACCGGATAAGGCAGAATTCGAGAACATGTTAAAAGTTCAATGCCATTTTTATGAAAACATCCTTCAATTTGCAAAGGGGTACGTTATTTTTCGAAATGAGGAAATGCTTCCGGCAAATTATAAGGAGTTTTTAAAGGATATTGCATTGAACAAGTATCATGGAATATTTACTGATGAAAGTGGTCAAGAATTTAACCGTATTCCATATGGAAATGAGCCGGGGTATAATTCAGAAAACATGCGTACTTACTGTCCAGATTGTACGGCAGCAATGGGAGAATATCATTATGAACATTGTGACATTGAAATATGTCCGAAATGTGGTGGACAGTTACTATCATGCAACTGCAATTTAACTTTGAAAACAGATATATTGGAATGAAATGCTGTTTTTAGAGAGGAGTAGATTTGGATAATATCAAAAGCAAGATGATGTCTGGTTTCTTAAATTGAAAGAATATGGGAGGTCAATATGAAAAAGTTAATAAAAAGTGTAGTTATGATAACAATTTCAAGTTTTATTTTGTTATACGGATGTAAAAGTGATAGTGGGGACAGTGCTGCTGAAGCGGTGACAAATGGAAACTATTTAACTGGTAGTGTGGCAACAACAGATGGTAAATATGATTATTACTTATTACCTAATTTTAAGGATAAAAAAATTGATATTATAAGAGAATACGATGGTAATAAGAAAACTGTTAAGTCATTTGATTTTTTACCGGAAGATTTGATGTGTCTGGAATTTTCAGATGGAAATTTATATTATTCCTCATATGGTGGAATCTTTAAAATAAAACCAGATGGTTCAAATGAAAAAAAGGAGGAACTATCTGGTCCTGGAACCATATTGAGTGTCAAGCCTTCAGAATCGATCTTTTATGCAGCACCCAAAAGCATTTATTACAAAGTGGATTTTGGTAAGGGTATACGTGAGGAATATTCTCTTTTATGTACAAAACCATTTATCGATAATGATACAATATACTATGTTGGACCTAAGGGTTTTGGATGTTGTTTCTATGGTATAAAAGGTGATCAAATTGAAGAGTATGATTTTGTTGACAATAGAATCTTGAATGTCGTGAATTGTAATGGAGGAATGTATGGTATTTATAATGATGGCTTAACAAAAATAAATATTTCTACAAATACTGAAAATGAATTGGTCGAATTTAACGAAAGTGTATTGTCATTAACATACGACGAAAATTGTTTTTATGTCTCGTTAAGAAATAGAGATTCAAAATATCATTGTACAATAGTAAAATACGATATTGAAACTGGAGCTACAGAGCAACTATGTAAATTGGAAAATCCACCGACTAAAATATCAATTTGTAATGAATGGTTATACATCTATAATACAGACTCTTTGATTGGTGATAGATATTATAATAGAGTTAAAACTGATGGAAGTGTAATGGAAGAACTATTGAGTTATTGATTTTTTAAAGTCAAATAAGGAGAATGTATGGAATCGTTAAAGTGTAAGCTTTGTGGTGGGACTCTTGTTATGGATAATAGTGGAGAATTTGCAAGATGTGAATATTGTGGAACTAAATATCAAAATGAGCTGTTGCAAAGAATGATTATTGAAATTAAAGGAAATATAAAAGTTGAGGGGATTGACACTGTTGAAAAGCTAATCGAAGATATTTTGGCTTTATATAAATTGAAAGAATATGGGCAATGCAGTCATAGATGTAGTGTTTTGGTAGATAAATATCCAGGCAATTATAAGTGTTGGGAAATATCGTGTAGATATTCTGATCCCACAGGAAGATTATTTACAAATACACAATCCTTTGCGAAGTACTGTGTTCTTGCGCCAGCACATGATAAAAGAATATTTATTGAAGAGTATAAACAGTATTGGTCTAAAATGGCTTTAAAGTTTAGAGATGGTGAGTTTGATGATTACTATTTAACGCATCAAAATGTCGGAATAGATACAGATGCAAATCAGTTTATAAAAGAGATTATAGAATCACGAACTATGATAGAAAATGCGAAAGAGATATATGCGAAGGATTCATATAAGAATCCAACTAAATTTGAGTGGTTTTTAGGATATAAAAGTCCGATAAGATATAGGGAGCCAGGTGCATTTTTATATCGTTTCATCGATCTGATTCATGATGATGAAGATAGAAGTTTAATTATTAAGTATAAAGAAAAATTCAAGATATATTTATATATCAATGACTATACACTTATAATAGATTATTATGATTATAATGATGAAAGAAAATTGACTAATTATAGGATGAAATATCCAATTAAGCATTTTCAACTGAGAGATATGATATCAAAAGCATTATACGACTAAAAAGTCCGAAATAACTATTTCTTATTAGCTGATTTGAGCAAGGGGAATGTTTTGGAAAGAGAGATTGTATTTAAATATAAAACACAACCTTCTTTTGGGGTTCGTGATGAATATGGCGGTTTCGAAATTGCAATTTATGAAAACAAAGAATTGGAATATACTAAGTTTTTATTTTCAAATAAAGTAGATTCTATTTATAAAAGAAAAGTAGATATAAAATGCGTTGAACGTATAATAAATATAATCGATGAAAACAAGAGTGCTTTAAATAAGGTTCTAAAGAATCTTAATAATGGGACACTTGACGGATCATTAGTAAGTGTTATTTTCTATAAAATCCAAGAAATAAAAGGAACTAGCCTGAAATATATTGACTTAGAAAAGGTGAAAGTTAAGAACCATAATTATTATACGATATATAAAAATAACATTATTTCAGAGAATTTAGTGGTCTGTGTTCTCTCGGAAATAAAAGAAGTACTTTTAGAGTACGGTATTAAAATTGGCTCATTTGAATGTAGTTTCAATGAAGTAAAATAAAAAAATTTATTAAGAAAATGGTACTGTCAAAATGCAGCGCCATTTTTTTTGTGCGACTTTACTATTTTGTTGTATTCAACTAGTAGTTTGCTTACTCTAGGCTCATCGGAGGTAAAGATATCGTTGGGGGTACAATCTAAGACGCGACAAATGGATTCCAGGGTATCAAATGATATACGGGTGGTGCTTCCGTCATATATAGCACAAGCTGCCGGATATCCAATCTGCACTAATTTAGCAAATTGATTCTTATTTAATTTTTTTTCAATCATTTTGTCTTTTACATTTATTTTCATATTGATCTCCAGAAGATTGCATTATTGTCTTGATAGTATATAGTCTACCATATAATCTAAAGGAAATAAATATATTCTTTACAATATACTCTTGACAATATAATGTTAAGGATATATAATATAAAACATAGTAGTTGAGGGCTTACATAAGAGGAAGGGAGGTAAAGGTATGGATATTAGATTCGGTGATGTTGTTCAAGTTGATTTTGGCAAGACTACTGGGTCTGTTCAAGGCAATGTGCGGCCATGCGCAATCATTCAGAATGATGTTGGAAATAAATACAGCCCTACTACTATTGTAATACCTTTCACATCTGAATTGAAAAAAGTAAATATGCCAGTACACGACATCTTACATAAATCTGAAAGCAATGGTTTAAAAAACGATTCGCTGATATTGGGGGAACAGGTCCGGGTAATAGATAAATCAATGGTATTGTATAAATTGGGTTCCCTTAGTGAAGATGATTGTAATAAAGTTATTGGAGTATATTTGAGAAATTTGCCAAAAAGGAGCGTTATTAATGGAGCAACATAGAAGAATGACAAAAAGAGAACTTATAAATATGATTGAGGAAGAGTACGGGGAAGATGCAGAATTTAATGTTCACACAATTGATTTTGATGCCGGGCAAAAAATATCTGATATGGACAAAGTGAGTAAAAAGAGGATTTACTTAATTGCAAATGAGTCAAAGAGTATTATTTTTTCGGGAAATCAATACTTATCGCATGTGGACATCCATAGTGTCTTTCAGCCAAATATATATGATATTAAGCCTATGGGGGTGATGAAAACTATTATGTTACGTGAGTGAATTATAAGCAAACAGAACAAACGTTCTTTTTGGGGTTGACGCGAACGTATGTTTGGATTATAATAACCATATAGCAAAAACATCTTCGCTAATTCGAAGATACAAAAAATAAAAAGACCCGTCCTCAAACGGTGCTCCAACACCTCGGACGAGTCTCTTACATAATTTTTCTAAAATGGCAGAAGCCACGCTTTATTATTACATAGTTATATTTGTATTGTCAAGTATTTTGTTTATATCTAAGCGATTCTGCTATTACTCCGCGACTAAATTGAAAGAGAATATATCTTTATAGGGCTATCGCCAAGAGGTTAAGGCATCGCACTTTGACTGCGAGATTCGTGCGTTCAAATCGCACTAGCCCCATTAACTTTTTGTACCCATTTTTAAGGAAAGGAATGATGAGACACGTATATTTTAACTAATGGTAAGGACTATATTATGGAAAATCCGATGAGGTGCGGCGATTATAGATCATCGACATCTCCCAACCATGCAAAGCTGTTTACTTTTAAACAAGCCAGAAATTTACTTCGTACAAACAAAAAAGGCTTGTCATGGATTCAATCAGGACATTTTTATATGGTTGATACGGAAAATGGAGAAAAAGAAACCAATGTTCCGGAATACAGCAATGAGGGAATCTTTACAGACCAAAAGAGTATTGAGTTTGATAATGCCGTATTGGATGCAGTAGGTTTAGAGGTTGGCGCAATTACTGGATTGGCTGCATGGGATATAACTCAGCTTAATGCATACAACGCAGCGCTAAAACAGGGTCTATCATTTTACGATAGTGCACTATCCGATATTGATCACGCCAGGATGAACCGGAGGCCACCAGCGCATGTGATGACCAAGGTTGATAGGATTAGAAATGAACTCAAGGAAAAGCGGCGAGACATTAAACAGTCGATGGTGTACATAGAGGTTCTGACACGGGCATTGAAAGAGCAATGGTCAATAAGCAAGACCAAAGCGGAACTCTCAAAATCTAAATACTCACCCTACAAAGGGAGAACTAAATATTATGACATGATGGAGCAACTTTTAAAAGGTTATTAATACATAAATTGAGGGAGTTTTTCTTATGGACTTGACGGAGCAACAGCTGGAGCGGATTAGTTATTACTGTGAGAACAATATGGCAAAGCTTAGGACGATAGCTTATCCAATCTTTATTAAATATGGGGGAATTACATCTAAAGACTATGATGATTTTTACAGCGAAGCAAATAAAACAGTTCTTAGTGCGGTACGAATTTTCGACAATTCTAAAGGGGATGACTTTGAAAAGTTCCTCAAAGGGTGCCTCTCAAGGAAATTTAAAACTTTGATGACTCGTAGAAATCGGAATAAGAGAATTGCAGACAGGACGTGTGTATCCTTAGATATGCCAATTGGAGATGAAAACGGTTCAACGCTTGCTGATATGCTTCCGTCAGGTTTTGATTTAGAGGCAGAACTGGCTGAAGAAATTGGTATTTCGTCGGACAGTAAGATTGAAAAATACCTTGAAAAGCTATCAAAAAAACAGAGACAAGTTGCTGGCTATCTATCTGATGGATATAAACCGTCAGAGATCAAAGAGTTACTACATATTTCAGAGAAAGAATATTCAGATTGCATGATGGCAATCCGGTCATATAAAAACATAAAAATATTGTTATAGATTATTGGGAGGATTTATATATGGTAGAACCTATTAGGGAGCACACTTATTCACTTTCTGCGTATTTAGACGCTACCAAGGAGGAAGATATTCGGGAAGACCAGGATGTCCAACGGCTATCGGGACAGTGGGATACAAGTATGATTAATGAGTTGGTCTATACAGTTCTTACCAGGGACTACATTCTTCCAATTATTATCGGAGAAGAGGATTTGGAAGGTGGGATGACTCAGTTATGGCTGGTAGATGGTGTACAGAGGACATCTAGTTTCATTTTATTCCGCTTTGGAAATCACAAAATCACCTCTTCAATATCGGAAGCTCACAAGACTGTAGACTATCAGGTAAGAGCTATAGATGAAGATGGGGAATTTATTAAGGATGAAGATGGGAATTTTGTATATGAAACTAGAACATGTAATTTGGTAGGAAAAACTTTTGATACACTTCCAAAGGAGCTTCAGAAGGAGTTTGATAGATTTCAGATAAAGACAGTCATTCATCAGCATTGCACAATGGAGAAGATATCAGAATTAGTGCGTCGCTATAATAACCATAAGGCAATGAATGCTGCGCAAACAGCATTTACATATGTTGACAAATTTGCGAGACGGATTAGAAATATTACAGAGCATAAATTTTTTACAGAGTGTGATGGATTTTCTGAAAAGGAAAAGAGAAGTGGTGTATATGAACGTGTTGTATGCGAAACAACTATGACTATGTTTCATTTAGATGATTGGCAGAAGCAAAGTAAAAAGATGGGAATGTATTTAAATGAACATGCCACTGACAATGAGTTTGATATAGTGAATAGGACTTTGGATAAAGCATTTGATATGGGGCTTGCGTCATATGATCAGATTTTTACTGCAAAAGATGCGTTTATCTGGTTTGCATTATTTCAAAAATTCAACAATATTGAACCTAGTAGCGATAAATTCACAACATTTCTCGATGCCTTCGTAAATGAGTTACACAGTAAAGTAGTAGATGGTGTATCCTTTGATGAAATTAATACCAACAGAGCCACTAAGGATAAGGCGGTAATCAAAAGAAAACTGGTGTTACTTGAAAAGTTGATGAGGGATTTCTTACATATTGAAGAAGTAGAAAAGGAGAATCATGAAGCAGCACCAGAACAGTTTATAGCTGAAAATGTTGGACTGAACATCGAATCAGTTAGAAATGATATGGACTTTTATAACCAGATGCTTGACGACCTGGAGGATAGAACAATTAAAGATGGCTCAAAACTTTTGAATCCGGATAACAGATTATCATTGCTGACGCTAGTGGCTTATACAATTGAAAATGATATTGATTTAGATGAATGGATGTTAGAGTATGCCAGGGATAACAATACATATTTTATGGACCAGCGGAAGAATTTTTTACATATGAGACAGGATTTGGAGAAGTATTTAAAGAAGAAGGTGGTGGCAGCATGATTAATCATGATGATATTCGCTGCGAATGGTGTCACAGTGGCTATTGTGAATGCTATGGTGATGCTAAGGAACAGGAACAGAGGGAAACAAATTGTCCGTGTAGTGGAACTGAGGATTGTATGATTGAATGTGGACAGTTAGAACGGGAGGCATTGTAATGAAAATGTATATGGCAGTAACCCCGGACGAATATGAATTGCCTCTGGCTCCTCCAGATACCGCTAAAAATTTGGCAGAACTATTTGGCACTACTCCTAACAACATATGGTCACAGGTCAGCCATCAAAAATCAAGAGGAGATCGTAAAAGAGCGAATTATCATAATGACATTGGTGTACGATTTGTTTTGGTTGGAAAGATTTGATTTGTATGGGCAATGTGGCAATTAAAACAAATCTCCCCTTAAGGCTGGAATGCCTAAAGGGGAAAATCATTAGTTATGATTGACGATATGGAAATCCATTCGCTGTATATGGTGTACCCTGCCAAGTAAATGCGATATTTAGTTGCCAAGCAGGAGGAACAGCAGCGAGAGCCGCGGCAACTGCTGCATCACCAGCAGTCTTATAAAAATCTTCCTGGGTGTGACTATTTCCATCGGCATAATTCGAATCATGATGAGGATTAGGATTCAATGGATATTCATATGTTCCTCTAATGGGGCTGTCAGCTGGTGGGGAAATATAAAAACCACGATTTCCGGGTCCATGATGTCTACGACCTCCACCATACTGTATTTCTGTTACTGAGTAACCTGTAGTAGTTGTTGTTTGAATTGGCATATAATGGCCTCCTTTATATTTGATAGACAAATTATAACAACTTAAAATAGCAAGATACGCAGAATGTCATATATAGTATCAATAATGCCATGGATGGTTAAATAGCAAGCAATCAAGGAGGATGAGATGGCGAAAATAAAGATCAATATAGAGCAAGGCATATTCTACGAATGCCCGGCCTGTGGGAATAATGTTGAACTTGGACAGTATTATTGCCAGGACTGCGGTGAGCCGCTGGAGTGGGTGGAAGAGTAACTAATAACTGAACTTTAGTATAATTCAAAAATGGAGGCACTGCATATGGAAGAGTTAGAAAAAGCACTGGAGGGTATCGACTTAACTGAAGAGGAGAGACAGTTAATTGAATGGATATCAGGATGGGATCACTCTACTGTAACGCGATTTATTAAAATTATTAGAAAGTGTCGAAATCAGAAATGATGAAACAAACTACTATATGCACTATTAGGATATTCCGTAGAAAGCAGGTGAATTATGCACGGAAATGAAGGCGAAAAATGGGTAATGATAACCGAGTTATCTATAAATGGATTAATGATTAATGAGGTCGGTACAGAATTTGAGATTGCCCCATATTACTCTGTCCCACATGGGTATACATCTATCAAGTATGAAGGCATACTGCTTTTCATCCCAGATGATATATTTAACGAGCATTTTGTAAAGCTGGAGAAATATAAACAATACTATCAACTGGGAGATGTTATTAAAATTAATGCCAATGGAAATCTGAGTGAGTATATTATCGAGGATATAACCGGTGATGGGCATTATGTGACGTTACAACTTGAACAGAATTAACAATTTGGAGGTGTATGTATGAATAAGAGATATTTATACAAGGCAAAGAAGATATATAAAGAGGAGTGGGTTGAAGGGTTTTATGTATTATGCAGAGGGCATCATTACATTCTTCCAGTATATGATCTTGATCACGGATTCGATGAGCGATATTCAGAATGGCTTGAGATAGATCCATCTACTCTATGCCAGTGTACCGGAATGTGCGGTGATAAAAGCAGTGCATATATTCTCGATGGCAAGGAACTAAATGCAGACGAACTTATTATGGAATTAGCGGAACGAGGAAAAATATTCTTACATTTTGATAGGGATATATCAAAATTTGGTGTAGAGGTAACTCTTTAAAATTAGCGTTTAGAATACAGAGGAAGGAGCAAAGATGATTCAGGCTGTAAAGATTACGGCATATAAATGTCCTTTTTGTGATTGCGTATCGACAGACAAAACAGAAATAGAAACACATGCTTTGAAGTGCTACAAAAACCCTGACTACACACAAAAATGCATTAACTGCGGAAGTTTAGATAAAGATTTTGCTTTTTCGAATTTATGTGGGAGAGGTATCTGTTTATTTACTCGTCCATCTTGCGGCGGATGCCCATATGTCAATCACGATAGCGAGGAAGTGGATTTAAAAATCCAGCAGTCGCATGATGCTTACACAAAATTTTACAATTATGATTCATCTATATCCCCGCAGGAGAACTGGAGAAAAGAAGAAGAGTATGACCGATTGAGGAGTAGTGGAGTTACGGCGGACGAAGCAAAGCGCCGGATATACGGGTAGAAAACAAAATTAGGGTTTGGAGGTTAAGGAAAATGGATAGAAGAGATGCCGAAAAGGTAATACAGAATTTACGGACAAAGCCGTTTATATGTTCAGACGATTGTCTTTTGCTTGATAACGGTTATGTGATTTTGCGGAAGGAATATTTTGAGGAATTAAGAATGAGTAGAGGGTTGGTATCAGCAGATGCACACATTGCTACAGTAAACTGACATATTGAAATCGAACCAAACCGTGATTTCATTTGGGAAAAGGAGAGAAAATATAATGGTGGCAATTAGCTATTCAGATTTTTTAAAATATGGCTGTCCATTTTGTGGCTGTAATTATGTACGGAGTGGAAATGTAAGCGGTGGTGGTACATCAAGTGGAACTTGCAAAGAGTGTGATTCTGATTTTGTCATTTTAGCGGATGGCATTAGAAAGGCAAGCTTTGGGTTTGGAATGAATCGAAAGGATGAAACTGGTGAAACAGTTTTTGAGTATCCGGAATTACAGGATCATCCTAGAAAGGGTATTCCATGGCATCCATATACTTTTCCAGATCCACGACCAAAATATGGTGAATACTGGAGTTCAAGAGGAATTGGATATGATTTAAGCGGATTTGTAAAATCAAAACAGGCTGGTGAAAGACTTTTGATGATGGTTAAAGAAGTTATTGGAAAGGATAATTCAGATTCATGGCTTGACTACAGAGAACGTGAACCTGAATGGATTCAATTTAAATTCCAGAAAAGTGAATTTGATTTAGATAAACTACATTTGATGGCTACATCCAACAATGGTATTTTGACAAAGGAGATTTTGGAAGAATGTAAAATCGGATGAAACTCGCATTTTATAATAGATACTAGGAGGAACTAAAGTGAAAGAACCGATAAATTTGATTAATAGCGGTATCAAACTGGAGAAGGGGAAAAGATATAAAGCAGAAGTTAGCTTTTTGATAATGGAAGATATGGATTCTAACTTAATATATGAAGTTATTGCTCAGGCCATCGTCAAGTCAGGTGGTGGAAGAACAATGGTAAAAAATTTTATTGAAAGTAATTCGGATGAAAGATGAAGCATCTATTTCATAGGGGAAGGAATAAATTTGATGACAAAGAAAGAATTGCTAGATAGTGAGTTTAAATATATATCAACTCAAAACAATGATGCTAAAACAGAATTGTGGGCAAAATTCTCAGGCTGGGAAGACGCAATTCAGTATTATTACTATTTTCCAGAAGAGGATAAAACAAGCCCCATTGTTATGACGACATCGTTTATGCAAATTGAAATGTTTTCGCAAATGAGAGACTCTTTGCGTGGCGATTTCTTAAAACAAGATATCAAATACGACTCAACTCAAATATGGACAAAATAAAAAAGAAAGAGTTATTTCATCAGGAGGTAAATGAGAACATGAAAATTGTTAAAGAAAATATAATTAAAACTTATAGATATGGTGATAACAATCTTGATTTTGATATCTTAATCGAAACGATAAAACAGTATTATTATGAATCCAAGGAAGAAAAAGAGAAACATAAAGCTGAAATGGAATCTAAAGGTTTTGAAGATAGTGGTCGAGTGAGAGAAAACATCGGAACTATTGAAAGTCCAAACCATACATGGTTTGGCAGCTATTCTAAATTTGATGTTGTTCGGTCAGATTTTCCTTCAAATATGAAGGTTGTTGATTTCGCATTACTTGCTACTGGTGGATATTTTATTAAATATAATAATGGACTTACTAGCACACTATGTAAAGCTCAGGTGATAGATAAATTAAACCGGAGTAGGTGAGAAGTCTTGCACGACCAGTTATGAAAGGGAATATATGTTAGAAGTAAATAATAAATTTGAAATCGGAGAAGAAGTATACACTGGTATTCGAGTGCCAGTAAAGTACAAGTGCCCTATATGCGATGGTGAGGGAAAGTTTTTACATAATGGCTATGAGGTAAGATGTAATAACTGTTGTGGTAGTGGAAAGTTGCATAACACTCATCAATTTTTGTTGGAACCTGTTAAGGTAAGAATACAACGTATCATTGCTTCTATTTGGAATGAACAGATTTCTATTAAATATAAAGTAGATTGCACCGAAGCAAATGTGCGAAATCGTTCTGAAACTACTTTGTTTAAAACTTTTGAAGAGACAGAGCAGTATTGCAAAAAATGCAATACAAAAGAGATGGTGGGGGAATTTTAATAAGGACTAGAATCGCAGATTTCTTCCGACTAAAGGGAGATGGTGCAAGCCATAATAACTTGCACCAAAGTTGAGTTAAGATAAGTAAATATAGACAATATACAAACACAACAACACTATGACATCTTTCATAAGCTTGTCTCCTTTCGTGTCTAATAGTGGCGGTTACACTATAGATATATGAACCTTGAAATGCGCATATACATAGAACTTGTCACTAAAATAGGAAAAGAGTCAACAAAAGAGTGTAATATATTGTGCTATGCAACACAATTATTTGTTTATCGACAACCAGAATTGCATATCCCCATTATGGTTAGGTAATAGTATTGAAGGCAGCGCCGAATGATGGACTAAAAAGTTCTCATTGGTGGAATGCGGTTTTTAAAATCGTCATATAAACTTTTGCCATATAAGCCGTATTTTGCAAGCTCAGTTATGAACTTAACATGAAGCATTTGCTTTGGTCTCTTCTTAAAGACATATGGAATAGTTATGCTTGGAGTTAAGGATAAATCAATATTGATGGTAGTGGTTTTGCAACCTGATGACTGCAAGTCATGTATTATGTCTGGAATGATATCTATATACTGCTTAAATCTAATTATATTTCCAGTCTTAAGTGAATGTTCCATATCAGACATAGCTTTTCGAAAGTCAATTACCATTGGCTCGTTCCTAAGTACCAGGGCATTATTAAATGCCTCTTTATATGTTGCCGAATTGTCACAAATATAATCGACAAATAGAGGACATTGTATTTTTAAAATGTTCTTATCGAGAGAATTGTTTATTTCATTATATAGTTGCAATATCTCTTTATCGACTAATGATATGATATCTCTTCTTGAAAAGAGAAATTTATAAATATCTGAGGATTCCAAAAAATCAGATCTATCTTTGGATAGCAAAACATCAATATTGTGATTGGTGGAGAGTAAGACATAATAAATAGCATTTTGTATTTGAAATTGGAGTGCTGGATTTTGATATTGACTGAAATAATCCATTGCTATTTTGTATGCACTTTCAACATAAATAGTTTCTGAATCAATATTTTCAAGCTTAATAAATGGTGAGTTAATACTATTGATAATTTTGTATTCATTAGATGTATGAGTGCGTCTGGGGCAATAATAAACATTTTCCCACAAGACCAGCGCATATATACAATTTGCAAAAGCGACAACTTTTTCATCAGACCGTTTTGGTGAATAAAGTGAGGTTGAATCTAGTACTTCAAGTATAGATTGATTATCTAATAAAACACCACTCATTTTAGCCCTCCATCATATTGTTATCGTAATTGTATCATAAATAAAATAATATCACAAATATTGAAATAATAATTCATTAATGATGTAAAAAATTTTAAACAGGATGATTAGTTGATTGTTTAAATGAGTCGAATATTTCAGGAAGTTTACAGAATGATGGTCGGAAGGGAGAATTGTGATGGGAAGTTTTAGTTGGTTGAAAGCAGATGATTTAACAAACATAGAAAACATAGCACTTGGGATGCCATTCAAATTTCTAATCCCTAAAGAATTTGGCGGAGGGTTTATTAAAGATGAATATCAGAACTACGGAGATTTGGGAACCAAGCCAGATGGAACTCCTAAATATGATATGTATGAATTGTTAGCTTTGTGGAATAAAGACTTCATAATACCCTCTGAGGGAATCGCTGTAAGTAAAAAATTGAAATACAATGGTGATATGCCATTGATGAAAGCGGTTGATGAGTTTACAAACTACAATAGGAATATAGGCAGAGTAATAGGTGATAATGATGAGAAGATTGACAAATTGAAATACCCATTAAAGCTTGTTTCTGTTTCTTTCAGAGGTAGTTATGAAGATTTAGATAAACCGAGTTATGGAGATCCAAATCAAGGACACAGGGCAACTAAGAGGAGATAAATACTTAATTTCAAAGGAAGGAAAATAGTATGGATAGAGGCAAGGCAGATAATATTTGTAAACTTACTAATAAGATTCGTAGATGTGAAGATTTTCTCGGATGTTTAAAGGGGCGCTCGTATAATGATGAATTTACAATCTACTATAGAGGAAATGAAACCTGCGAACTTGAAGAAGAATGCTTAAATATTTTGATTGAACACTATGAAGAGAAATTAGATGAGTTAAATCAACAGTTGAGTAAATTATAAACCGATGAAGTCAGGATTTGCTGGTTAAAACAGAGAATTAAATATATAGAAGATAAAAGAAGAGGAGATAAAGAAGTATGGAGTTTATTGAATTTAAAGAAGTATTACAGAAGAATTTTGCGGAGATGGCAAAGGATGCTACACATTTATTTGAAGTCAATGTTGATAAGGATGAGTTGTGGAATACTTATCTCAATAGTTTTCCCGCCGGTACGAATGAACTTTACAGAAAAAGAACGTGGCATGACTGTAGTTGCTGCCGACACTTCATTAAAAACATCGGCAACGCAGTTGTAATCAAAAATGGACAGGTACATACAATCTGGGACTTATCTTTGAATGACACTACCTATCAGCCAGTATGTGATGCATTATCAGCATTTGTTAAATCTCATTCAGTCATTGGTATTTGGGTTAGCAAAGAAAAGAAAATCGGTACTGACTTTAACTATGAAGATATGAATGGGAAGACGCATAAATGGGATCACTTCTATCTTGAGTTACCGAATAAGTTTGTTGATAGAAGCAACAAGTCTATTGGAGATATCCAGGGTGGTTTTAGGGATACACGTAATGTATTCAAGCGTTCACTTGATGAAATTACAATGGATGCTCTCGATACAATTCTTGAACTCATCAATTCTAATACACTCTATAAAGGTGAAGAGTGGAAGACGGTTCTGTCAGAATTCCGTAGATATAAAAAAGAATATGACAAATTGACAAATGGTGAAAAGAAAGAGCTTTACGCCTGGGAAAATTCTGTAAAAGCTGGGATTGCTATTGGTAGAATTCGCAATCATAGTATTGGGACCCTGCTTGTAAATGTAAGCGAGGATATGGATCTTGATTTAGCAGTTAAGAAATATGAGCAGATTGTAGCTCCGAGTAACTATAAAAGGCCAAAGGCAATATTTACTAAGAAGATGCTTAAAGAGGCTAAGAAAACTATTACAGAACTTGGTTATATGGATGCACTTCAGCGCCGATTTGCTAATATGGATGACATTACCGTAAATAATATTCTGTTTTCTAATAAGGATGCAGCTAGGAGAATTAACGGGACAGATGATATTTTCGGAGAAATGGAAAAGGAAGTAGATGTAAATCCAAAGAAATTTTCTAAGGTTGAAGAAATTTCTGTGCATGATTTTATTAAAAGTGTTCTTCCTACAGCGAAAGAAGTTGATGTGTTCGTAGAGAATAAGCATGATAAGAATTTTGTATCTATGATTGCCCCTGTGAATCCGGATGCAAAGACCATGTTCAAATGGAGTAATGGATTGAGCTGGGCTTATACAGGGAATATTACCGATTCAGATATGAAACAAAATGTAAAAGCAGCTGGTGGAAATGTTGATGGTGTTCTGAGATTTTCTATTCAGTGGAATGAGAACGGAAAAGATAATAGTGATCTTGATGCACATTGCAAGGAGCCAGATGGAAATGAAATTTATTTTGGCAACTGTAGAAAACCCAAAATGTCGAACTTGGGTGGACAGCTTGACATTGATATTACTCATCCTAATACTCAGATGCCAGGAAAAGCATCTGTAGAAAATATTACATGGATGGATAAATCACGAATAAAATCAGGTGTATACAAATTCTTTGTAAACCAGTATGCATCAAGGGGATCTAAGGGATTCAAGGCTGAAGTAGAGTTTGATGGAGAGATTTATTCGTTTGAGTATAATCATCCTGTTAGAGATGATGTGCAAGTTGCAGATGTGACTATGGACAACAATGGTAATTTTACCATCAAAGAAAAACTATCTGGAACATCAGCAATAACAAGCAGAGAAATTTGGGGTGTTAATACTAACCAGTTTGTTCCTGTATCTGTGATTAGCTATAGCCCGAACTACTTTGATGAACAGGATGGAATAGGTCATAGGCATTTGCTCTTTATGTTAAATGGATGTGTTAACCCAGAAGAACCGAGTGGATTCTATAATGAATTTTTGAAGAGTGAATTGGTAGAACATAAGAGAGTATTTGAGGCTCTTGGCGCAAAATGCCATGTAGAGGATACAGACGATCAGCTTTCAGGCATTGGATTCAGTATGACAAAACGTGCCGATTTGATTGTAAAGGTCAAAGGTGCAACAGAAAGAATTATGAAAATAAAATTTTAAGGAGAAGAGGAGAATATGATTATGAGTAACGAAAAAATGTTTGAGATAGCAACGAGGAGCAAATTTAGATTTCCATATAAGGGGCAGATTTCAGTCGAAGATATGTGGGATCTTTCTCTTCCGGCATTGGACTCAGTGTTTAAGGCTCTGAATTCACAGATGAGGCAGGTAAAAGAAGAGAGTCTTTTAAGCACAAAGTCAAAAGCTGATGAAGTATTGGAACTTCAGATTGAGATTGTGAAATACATCGTATCAGTAAAACTTGCAGAAAAAGAAGCTAGAGAGAAAGCGGCTGAGAAATCGGCGCAGAGACAGAAGATCATGGAAATTATGGCAAAGAAACAGGATGAGTCACTGGAGAATGCTTCTATGGAAGATTTACAGAAGATGTTATCAGAGCTTGGAGATTAAGATAATAGGGCTGGTTGCTTCATATCCGGCCAGATCACATAGAAAAAGGAGAGAATATAATTATGTGTAGATTTAAGAGCGGAGTTATTTTAAAGAACAGAGTAGTTTTAGCACCAGAAGGAAACAATAGTCATTCAGATTTGTTAGAAAGTTTGAATATTGAAGATACCCACCTTAACGCTTCAAAGACATTTGTAAGAGCTGAACTTGTACCACCTGATGGAAACAAGGCAGTCGATATTGGCGAATGGAAATATATTGTTGATCAGGATATTACTCCGGATTGGTACGACAATGATCCTGGAAGATACGAGGCTGATTTTCGTGCAGCTGTAAAAGAGTATCTTAAAGATAAATTTGTTGTTATGTGTGGACATGCATGGACACCAATTAAGAGCGATGAAAAGGGTACATACTATTTGCTTGATGGTTTTATTGAGAAATCTACTTTTGGAAAAAATAACAATTATGCAGAATCCAATATTCGCAATAAGCTTGTGGATAGTGAGCTAGCTAAAGGATTGAGAAAAGAGTTTGGAGACAGACTCGTGCCAATTGCTTTGGATTTATTATCTCTTGATGGGTTAGATGATTATGGCATTGTCGAGGGAGATATTCTTGCAATTCCAACACTGGATTTATATAGGGAATGTAGGAAGAGTATTCCTAAGAGTGATAACTGGTGGTGGCTTGCTACACCAGACAGTACACCTTCTGGTACTGGGGCTTCTTACGTCCGGTATGTCGACTCCCGCGGCGGCGTGTGCTACGTCGACTGCGATTGGGACGGTTGGGGTGTTCGCCCGTTTTGCATCATTAAATCTTAAATCTTTGCATCGAGAAAAACTAGCGGGGTGCCAGTACACTAGGCACGGCTTCGCCATGCCGGTGGCTGGACAATAACAAATGGAAGTAGGAACTTATTCATGGCAGAACTTGATGTCATTGTAAAATCTATAAAGCTTATGGAATATACTATGACAATTACATCAAACAGAAAAAGATATCCAGTCAAACACTCGATTTTAATAAAACGTATTCAAAATCGTTGTATGGATATTTATGAATACTTGCTTGATGCAAATAGACTGAAATTAGAAACCACAAAATCAGAACGGCTAGAGCTTCAGACTAAAGCAATATCTTGCTGTGACAAATTATCGTGTTATGTAGAACTATCAATGAACATGAATTTGATTGGAACTGACACGGTGTCATATTGGCAAAAGCAAATTGATGATATAAAGTACATGACCATAGCTTGGCGCTCGAAAGATAAACAGAGATGAGCTTTGCGGGTTATCTATTGTATGGCTTCTTACGTCCAGTATGTCAACTCCAACGGCAACGTGAACTACAACGACTGCGATTGGAACGATAGGAGTGTTCGCCCGTTCTGGGATGGAAGACGAGAGAGAGTAGGAGAAACACCGAAATTAGAGTCCCATCATCAAAAGAATAGACAACCCTTCCTGTCTCGTAAGAGGCAGGATAAATATAAAGGAATACAATATTATGATAGAAAGTAAAACTGATTTCGAGAAGATAACTGATTTTGGAAATTTGTATCAAGCATATATAAAATCTAAATCGGGTAAAGGATTTTCTAAAAGTAGACAACGATTTCAAATTGCTGCACTTGATGGAATTCATCAGATAAAGAGAAGATTAGAAACAAAGACATATGAAGTTGGAAAGTATAATGAGTTTACGATTTATGAACCAAAAGAGAGAATTATTAAAGCGGGTTCATTTGTAGATAAAATAGTGCAACATAGTTTATGCGACGATGTACTCTTGCCATGTTTAAAGGCTGAATTTATACTTAATAATTTTGCTGGTCAAATAGGAAAAGGTACATTGTATGGTTTGGATTGGCTTAGAGCACAAATGTATCTAGCTTATCATAAGTATGGGTACGATTGTTGGTTTGTAAAAGCTGATATTAACAAATTCTTTTACAGTATTGACCATGACATATTGAAGGATATGGTGCGATATTTTGTAAGGGATGACGATGTATACTGGCTGTGTGAGAAATTTATTGACAGTACAGAAGGAGTCGGTCTTCCATTAGGAAATCAAGTAAGTCAAGTGTTTGCACTTTTATATTTATCGGGACTTGACCATTTTATCACAGGAGAATTAGGTGTGAAATATTATGGAAGGTATATGGACGATTTCTACTTGATTGTTGAATCGAAAGAATATGCGAAATGGTGTCTGTCTACAATATATGAATTTGCTCATAGTCTTGGACTTGAGTTAAATGGAAAGACACAGATTATACCTTTCAAGAATGGCATTAAATTTTGTGGATTTCATACATACGTTACGGTTGATGGTAAGGTTATACGAAAGTTGAAAAACGAAAATAAAAGAGTTGCTAAAAAGAGATTTAAGAGAATGGCTTATTTAGTTAAAAAAGGAAAATTAAATAGAGAAAAGTTTGATGAATCATATAACGCATGGAAAAATCACATATCTCATGGAAATTGTGTGAAATTGGGACATGAGATGGACAAATATATTGTGGTGGTGTTAAAGGAATGAATTAACGATTTTGTATATATTTGAAAGGAAAAGAAAATGCAGGTGATATTTTGGATTAGTGTATTGATTTATATAATTTGGCTCATTGGATATCCGGTGTACAAAAAGATTAAAAAAGAATCTATATGGATAGGAACACTTTATAGTTTAGTGGTTTGCATATTGGCATTAGTGGTAAACATTATTAATTCGCTTAGATTTCTATTAGTACCTTAAAAGCCACATTTTAAGTCCTGAGATGGATTCGTAATATGGGAAATGAACCATGTTATAGATAGTCACCACTGCAATCATCTATCGGGTTGGATAGTGACGCAGGTGTTCATGTACGAATTCCCACTGATAACAGCGGAACCGCCAGTACGCACGGACATGCGCCATAGGTACATTGCCCATGTCTTATCACCTCCTTTGTATGAGTAGCATTGTAAGCTGAATGGGAGGCTCGTTTCTAATAAGTAAAGCATGTCTAGGTGACTACCATTAATGATAATTATAATGTAAAATAGATAACAATACAAGCAGAAAGTGAGAAAAGAATATGACATTAGAAAAGATTAAAGAAAAATTACGATCAGATGAGTATGGATTCCTTAAAACTGACAGAAATCTAGGTAATAACATCATACTTCTTACATTAGGTGGCAGTTATGCTTATGGAACAAACAATGAGAATAGTGATTTGGATATTCGTGGTTGTTCTTTGAATAGTAAAATGCAGATTCTTACTAATGAGAATTTTGAGCAGTTTGTAAATGAAGCGACTGATACCACGATTTATTCATTCAATAAACTTGTTGCATTATTGAGTAATGTAAATCCTAATACAATTGAGATGCTTGGTAATAAGCCAGAACACTATTTCTATGTATCTCATATAGGTCAGGAATTACTTGATAATGCACATTTATTCTTATCTAAGAGAGCGGTTTATTCATTTGGAGGATATGCGACAGCGCAGCTTCGTAGACTCGATAACAAAGCAGTAAGACTTGTAAATCAAGAACAAAGAGAGAAACATATACTGAACAGTATTATGAACGCTTATCATACATTTCCAGAAAAGTATTTTTCGTTTAGTGAAGACAGTATCAAATTGTATATTGATAAGTCAGAACAGGAAGAATATGATTCTGAAATCTTTATGGATGTGAATTTACATCATTATCCATTGAGAGATTACAAAGCCATGTGGTCTGAAATGAATAATGTTGTTAATGATTACTCCAAGATTGGAAAGAGAAATAAAAACGCAATCGAACATGGTAAACTCGGAAAGCATATGATGCATCTAATTCGTTTATATCTTATGTGCTTAGATATTCTTGAAAAAGAGAAAATAATAACATATAGAGAAGCAGATCATGACGTGCTTATGGATATTCGTAATGGCAAATATCTTGACGACAATAACCAACCTATTCCAGAATTCTATGAAATGGTAGATGATTTTGAAAAGAAATTGGAATATGCAAAAGAGAATACAAGTTTACCAGACAATCCTGATTATGATAGAATTAAGGAATTTACTGCAAGTGTTAATGAAAGGGTGGTAAAAGGTGAATTTTAAAATAAGCATACCGCAAGATGCATATGATTTGATTCATATTTTACAAGAACATGGCTATGAGGCATATGTAGTCGGAGGCTGTGTTAGAGATAGTATTTTAGGTAGAGCACCTAGTGATTGGGATATTTGTACGTCAGCAACTCCTTCGGAGATGTTAGACATTTTTAAAAATAAGAAGGTAATTGAAACTGGATTGCAACACGGAACAATTACAGTTGTTGCGAATGGCGAACCATATGAAATTACAACCTATCGACTGGATGGAGATTATTCTGATCATAGAAGATCAGATATCGTAACTTTTACAGATAATCTCATTGAAGATTTGAAGCGCAGGGATTTTACAATCAATGCAATGGCTTATAATGACGAAGCTGGTCTAATTGATCCGTTTGGTGGGATGGAAGATACCAAGTATAAGAAGATAAACTGTGTTGGTTCTGCAAAAGACAGATTTTCAGAAGATGCATTAAGAATATTAAGAGCAATTCGATTTGCTTCCCAACTTGATTTTGTAATGATGCCTGAAACAGATTGGGAAATTCATCAACAGTATAAAAATTTAGAGAATATATCTATTGAAAGAATCAATAGTGAATTTTGTAAAATTTTATCGTCAAACAGTATGTGCATACAAATGGTATTGTATCGTGATGTATTTGCATTATTTATTCCAGAGTTAAAAGATATGTTTGATTTTCCGCAAAATAACCCACACCACAAATATAATGTATGGGATCATACCATCCATGCGGTTGAAAATTGTGAATATGAAGAATTAATTGTAAAATTAGCCGTATTTTTTCATGATATTGGCAAACCTCATTCATATCAGGATGGAGAAGATGGTGTTAGACACTTTAAAGGACATGGTAGAGTCAGTGCAGATATGACTGATGAAATTATGAAACGTATGAGGTTTGATAATGACACAAGAAATGCTGTTGTAGAACTGATTCATTATCACGATGCTACCTTTGAAGTCGGCAAAAAATATATTAAGAGATGGCTGAATAAGATAGGAAAATTACAGTTTAGAAGACTTCTTCAAGTACGGAAAGCGGATATTAAAGGTCAAAATTCTGATTATGAGAATGAAAGATTACAGAAAGTATTTGATATTGAATCATTATTAGAAGAAGTTCTATCGGAGAAGCCGTGTTTTTCATTGAAAGATTTAGCAATTGATGGAAACGATGTGAAGAAAGCCATGATGATAAAAGAAGGTAAAGACATCGGTTTTTGGTTAGATGTAATTCTGAATAAAGTCATAGACGGAGAATTAAATAATACAAAAGATGATTTGATTTATTATATGACTGGAATTACAGACGGTTGGATTAAGGAATAGAAAGAAGGTGTTTAGATGGCGGTACTTTTTACTAGTGACACTCATTTCTTTCATAATAATGTGCTGCGTTTTGATAATAGACCGTGGAATACAATGGAAGACATGTGTAATGAAATGTTAAAACGTTGGAATAGTAAAGTATCGAAAGATGATACTGTATACATTCTAGGTGATTATACGTGGAAACAAGGTGATGAACATATTGAGTTCTTAAAGAAACTCAATGGACATAAGAGATTAGTTCTTGGCAACCATGATTTTAGAAATGCAAGTAGGAAGTATAAGGATTTGTTTGAAGCAATTAAAGATTATGATGACATTAAGGTAACTCTTCAAAACGGAGAAGTTAAGAGATGTATCTTGAGTCATTATTTTATGCCGTTCTATAACGCACATTATTATGGTTCCATTTTACTTCATGGTCATTCACATAATACGAAAGAGCATTATGAGGAATTGAGGATAGCAAAAGAACTGAATGATAAAGGATTTACAAATCAAATTCACAATGTCGGGTGTATGCTATGGAATTATGAACCTGTAACATTGGATGAGATACTTACTGGAGGTGAGAAAGATAAAAATTGAATTGATTAAACTAAAATTCGATGGCTCTGTATCATATAAGTACAAACCATTCAAATATTGCTGTGAAGCAATTACTAAAAACAGAACAATAGAATTTACGGAAGAATCATCTACGTATGATTTCTACGACACTTATGACGATGACAATATTACACTTCCTCATTTTGCTTCTTGGCTTTCTGAAACAGTTAAAGATTGGGAAGATGAATGGGAGAATGAATATTATTATCCGATTAAGTTCTGTCCTCATTGTGGAGAACCTATTGAGATTGTTGTGATTGGTGAGGAAGACAGGACGGAAGAATACCTTGAACTGAAGAAACAGAGAGACGATTTGTGGAAGAGGTGCCAGCGAACAGACAGTAAGAAGAAAGAAAACGAATTAAGAAAACAGGTACAGGAACTTGATGGAAAAATTGATTGGTTCTATGCGTTTTGTGAGTATCAAGTAGAGAATTAAAAAGTAGATAGTCTGCTCTACTCCTAATAACGACTGATAATCCGACGATTAAGGTTATCATATAATTCTAAACATACTTAATCTAGTGTGTAATTTCCAATAAAAGAGAATTAAATAGCAAAGGAGTGATATTTATAGGATTAAATATAGGGTATTTGACTTCAAATAAAAAGCAGGATGATTTATTTACGCCTGCCTATGCGGTAGATCCGATTATTAAATATCTTTCAAAAGATAAGATTATTTGGTGCCCGTGGGATTGTGAATGGTCAGCATTTTATCAGAGATTAAAAGAAGAAGGATTTAAAGTAGTAAGAAGTTCATTGGCAGAAGGACAAGATTTCTTTGAGTATGAGCCGGATGAGTGGGATATTATCGTCAGTAATCCTCCTTTTTCAATTAAGGACAAGGTATTAGAACGATTATATTCTTTCAACAAACCGTTTGCTATCTTGTTGCCATTGAACTCATTACAAGGCAAAACGAGATACAAATATTTCAAACAAGGTATCCAGATTCTTAGTTTTGATGCAAGAGTTTGTTACCATGATAAAAATCATATGGATAGTGTGGTAAAAGGTAGTCCTTTTGCGACTGCATATTTTTGCAGAGATTTGTTGCCAAAGGATCTCATTGTAGAAAAATTGGTTACATATGAAAGACCGTTGATGACTAGATAAAAGGTTGATTTTAAGTCTTTATAAAAGAAAATCAGAAAGGAAAAAGTTAGGTAGCTACTAAGGACATGTCACTTTCTGGGAAATAAAAAATAAGATACGTTGGAAGTAAGAACAAATTAAGTAAGGATTTAGCGCCAATTATTCAGTCTTATATAACTGATGACACAAATGGTTATCTAGAGCCTTTTGTTGGTGGTGCAAACATGATTGATAAGATTAAGCATAAGAAAAGAATAGGTTGTGACATACATAAACAGTTGATCGAATTATTAAAATATGCACAGGAACATGAAACTGAATTGCCAGAAAGAATCTTAGAGAATGAATATAAGGAAGTTCAGCAGAACAAAGAAAATTATCCAGATTGGTACTTAGGTCTTGTAGGATTTTGTGCAAGTTTCGGTGCAAAATATTTCGGTGGTTATGCAAGAGATTCTAAAGGTGATAATAGCAGGAAATGGTCTGCTGGTGCTATTAGAAACTTAAAAAAACAGATACCAAACATCAAAGATGTAAAGTTTATAAATTTGAATTTTCAAGCGATACCACTTAAAAAAATCAAAAACTATGTAATCTATTGTGATATCCCTTATCGTGGAACTACTAAATACGCTACTAATTCGTTCTCATATGAAGAATTTTATGAATGGGTAAAAGTAGCGAGCATGAATAATACAGTTTTGATAAGTGAATATTCAATGCCTGATGATTTTACTTGCATTTGGCAAAAAGAAACCAAGACATTATTGGATAGTAACAAAAATAAGGATGATAAAAACAATATAAGGGTTGAAAAGTTATTTACGTATATTAGATAAAAATTCAATTTAATTGGAAAAGTAAGAAAGTAGGAATAAGACAATGAGAAGAAAAGAAAGGAGTAACACCTTATCCTAGTGAAACTAGGTTTATCACAATTCAGATTAATGTGTGTGATAGTAAAAGTATAACAATTGGCCGATTTGTCAGCAGAAGATAATTACCATTGACTAGAATATGGTTAGTGGTTGGTGTGAAAGAAAAATATATTGCAAGTTGTAGCTGGGGGAAAGACAGCACAGCTATGATATTGATGTTAATTGAGAAAAAATATCCTCTTGACGAAGTGATATTTTACGATACTGGCATGGAGTTTAAAGCAGTTTATGATGTGAGAGATAAAATTATTCCGGTGTTAGAAGAGAATAACATTAAATATACAGAATTAAAACCCGAAAATCCGTTTTGGATAGACATGCTTATTCGTGAAAAGAAAAAGAGAACTGGAGAAATAGTATATGGAGATGGATATTGTGGTGGAACTTGTAGATGGCATACATTTAAAAAACAAGCAATATGCAACAAATATACGAAAGATTCTATTGTGTACGTTGGTATAGCATCAGATGAAACTAAGAGACTTCAGAAGTTAGATTACAACAAAATAGCTCCTTTATCAGAGTGGAATATGTCTGAAAAGGATTGTCTTGATTATTGTTACAAGCACGATATCACTTGGGAAGAGGACGGAGTTGATTTGTATTCTATATTAGACCGTGTAAGTTGCTGGTCGTGTAGAAACAAAAATCTTAAAGAACTTAAAAATATGTATTTATATCTTCCTAAATATTGGAAGATGCTGAAAGGGTTGCAAAGCAGGATTGACGAGCCTATGAAAGGCGAAGGTAAATCAGTGTTTGAACTAGAAGAAAGGTTTAAGAGAGAAGTTGAAAATGAAAATAAAAAATAGGAAGGAGTAATACCTATACGGTGAAACCGGTTGTTGTGAGACTGCATAACTCAACATAAAGACGATAATAGCAGCGCCCACTTAATTGTGGGCATGGGAGGGTATATCGTTTACCACGCACCATAAGGTAAGTGGCTGGTATGAAGTATATAGCAAGCTGTAGTTTTGGGAAAGATAGTTTAGCAATGGTTCTATTGTTGATTGAAAAAGGATATCCGTTAGATGAGGTTATCTTTTATGACACGGAAATGGAGTTCCAGGCAATTTATAATAATAGAGATAAACTATCTAAGATTTTAGAAGAAAAGAAAATTAAGTTTACAGTGTTAAAAGATGTTCTTCCTTTTACATATCGTGCATTTGAAAAAGAAGTAAAGGCCAGAAGTGGACTTATTAAACGCGGGTATAATTGGTGTGGTGGAATGGCTAGATGGGGAACTTCTGGAAAATTATCTGCAATTAAAAAACACTACAAAGAGAATTATGGTAATGAAGTAATTGTAGAATATGTTGGCGTAGCTGCTGATGAACCACAGCGAATAGAGAAGTATAGAACTAAGCGTGACAAGAATATAAAAGTTTATCCACTTTCTGAATGAAATATGTCGGAGAAAGACTGTTTGCAATATTGTTATGAAAACGGATGGAGCTGGCAGGAAAATGGATATGAGTTATATGTGCTTTTGGATAGGGTTTCTTGTTGGTGTTGTGGGAATAAGAATCAGAAAGAGCTTCGTAATATTTACGAGAAACTGCCGGGATATTGGGATAAACTGAAATGGTACGAAGATACATGCCAGGTTCCGTATAAAGGCAAGGGCATTGAGTATTTTGAAAAGAAATTTAGAGAAGAAAAAGAGAATAAGTAGGTAGAAAATAAAATTTTCAACAGAGTTTTAGCGGTTGCAAACGCTGTAAATTCAATGATTATAAGGAAGGGAATACAAGTATTACCGGTAAAGATGAGAATATTCTCCTTGTAAATTAAAGAGATTTGAATAGAGAAGAAGATAAAAATTTTAATTCATATGATAATAAGCACACTCTTGAACAACTTAAAACACTTCAATCAATGACCTTAGGTGAAAAGGTTGGAGTCACACAAGCAAGACTGATGGAGTGGTATTTGAGAAATGATAAAAAGTGTTATGTATCATTCAGTGGTGGGAAAGATAGTACAGTATTGGCTTATATAGCTGCACAAGTTTGTGACATGTTCCATTGTAAATTAGTATTGTGGTTTTCAGATACAGGATTAGAATTTCCTGAATTACGAGAACACGTAAAGACATATGGTGATTTCTTGAAAAAAGAATTTGAAGGATTAGATGTTGAAACAATAATAGAATACCCAAGAGACAGAAAAGGAAAAAGAATATTATTTAAAGATGTTGTTTTGAATTACGGTTATCCAATTATTAGTAAGAGAATATCTGGATATGTCAATAGCGCAAAAAATGATCAGACGTGTACAAGAGCAAAATATTTAAGTGGGGAAATAGAAAATACTTTGTTTGGAGGAAATGGTAAATGGTGGTTTCTTGTAGATGCACCTTTTAAGATATCTGACTATTGTTGTACAAAACTAAAGAAAACTCCTAACAAAAATTTTGCTAAAAGAACAGGATTAAAACCAATATTTGGTACAATGACAGAAGAGAGCGTTAATAGAAAATTAAATTGGATAAAATATGGGTGCAATGCTTTTGAAGGAAAAGAACAAAGAAGTCAGCCAATGTCATTTTGGACTGAACAAAATGTATTAGAATACATAGCTACATACCATTTACCATATCCATCAGTATATGGAGAAATTAAACAGGATGAAACTGGTAAATGGTATACGACAGGATATAAAAGAACCGGTTGTATTTTCTGTGGCTATGGTTGCCATTTAGAAAAAGAGCCAAATAGATTTCAGATGTTGAAGAAAACTCATCCGGAACTATGGTATTTTTGCATGAAACCTGTATCAGATGGCGGCCTTGGTATGAGAGAAGTGTTAGAATATATAGGAGTAAAAATAGAATAGTTAGTCATGAAATATGACTTTCATTTTGAGTAAGAAAATGGCGATTGTATGTATATTAAAGGAATAGAAGCAGTTTTTAGAGCTATCCTTTATCCTGAATCTTGTATCGGAATAGCATTTTCATGTGAGGAATATTCAAAAGAATATTTTGATGAAATTAAGAGAATTATTAATAAATATGAAATTGTTAAAAGAGAAATATCAGAAGTTGGGAAGACGGTAATTAACTTCAAAAATGGTAGCCATATAGATATATTGAAACCAACTAAAAACGACCCTGTTATCAGAGGTAAGAGGGCTGACATCTCTCATTGGATGTACGATTATGAAGCATTTGGAATTAGTAATGAGGATTTTGAAAAGGTGGTTGAACCATTTTGAAGGAAGGAGAATTAAAATTTAAATAAATCAGGGACAATTTTTTCGTGGGATGAACTGATGATTCATGATTGGGAAAAAGATGTTGTGTTACTTGAAGAATTTTGCAAGGACTTGAGAGACAAGATTATTGAGGGCGTTTGTAACGTGTTAGAGACGGCGTAGCGGAGGTAAAAATTGAGAGTTGATATTAAAAGAAGTATAGATGTAAGTAAATTGATGGCTGCTATTGTAGACTATACAAATATGACAAATTACAGAAAAGATGATTCTTATTTGGTTATGAGTTCAGCTACTAGATGTGCGTTAATGACCAAGTGTAATGATGGACATGTTAGTAAGGAGATAGGGAGTGAAGGGACATTCGATGAATTTTATGGGATTCCGATTGCCATATGCAATAAATTAGATTTCGGAGAAGTAGATGTTAAATAAGAAGAAATGTTACTCAAGTCGAAAATGGAGTTGGTAGTTTTGAAATTAAAAGAAGTAAGAAAAACAGCAAGAGAGAATTTGCTACAAATGAATCATCCATACTGGGAATATATTTCATTCAGAAAAGAGTTCGGATTTTACCATACCCCTCTGTTTATATAAAGCAGAAAGTTGGTAAATTTTGTTATAAACAGTGTGATCCAATAAAGGATGGCTACGCAGTTTTCAAATTAAGAAAAGACGGGTCATTAGAACCTATTATGGACTCAGACCACTCAAAGAGATTCCATAATGAATTGATTAACAGAAGAATGCGTAGACAACAAAGAGAATATATAAAAGATAATAAATATTTCTTTTATTGGAAGTGAAAAAAGAGAATAACTAAACAGACTATATATCAATGGTTGCAAACATTTTTGTATAGCACACAAAACAGAAGAAAGGGAACATTACATAAATACCGGTTATTAGAGATTGCGCAATCCTTGTAATTTAAGGATTTAATGAGTATAGAAGAAAGAAATAGTTTAAAAGAGAAAGTAAAATTAACAGCTAATATTTTATTTTCTGGAATAGGAGCACAAGAGAGAGGTTTTAGAAATAGTAACTTATTTGACATAGAAGTATTAAGCACATCAGATATTTCAAAAGAAGCAGTAGTATCATATGCAGCCATTCATTGTGGACTAACAAATGAAATGGTAGAAAGTTATACAGATTATCCATCAAGAGACACGATGGCACAATATCTAATGGATATTAATTTAGGATATGATCCGGAGAAAAATAAGTATTTTGATTGGTTTAAGTTGGTTAAAAGGAAGAAAAATGATTTAGAAAAATATTGGTTAGCATGTAAATTAACAAATAATCTTGGGGATATTAGCAAAGTTGAAGAATTACCATATGCAGACCTTTGGACAATCAGCTTTTGCTGCCAGGATATTTCTGTCGCAGGAAAGATGAAGGGGTTAAAACCAGATAGTGGTACAAGAAGTAGTTTATTATGGGATAACATAAAATTACTTGAAAAAGCAAAAAATAATAAAACGCTACCACAATATGTTATGTTTGAAAACGTTAAAAATCTTGTTAGCAAGAAATTTATTAATGATTTTAATGACTTAATAGATGTTATGGACGAACTTGGTTTTAATACATACTGGGATGTTTTGAACGGTAAAGATTGTGGGATACCTCAAAATAGAGAAAGAGTTTTTGTAATTTCGATTCGTAAAGATATTGATAATAAATCTTTTAAATTTCCTCTTCCATTTGACAATGGATTAAGGTTAAAAGATATGTTAGAGGATACTGTTGAAGATAAGTATTATTTAAGTGATGTTGCTACTAGAAAATTTCAATTGTTTGATAAAAATAAGGGAAATGATATTTTAGTAGCTGGTTCAATTAATCCGGATAAAAAAGTTCAAGACAGAGTTAGAGTGCTTGATAGTGAAGGTATTAGCCAAGGATTAAGAGCTACTGACTACAAAGAACCGGTAAAAATCATAACAGTTGGATGCGTTAATTCGTCACAAGATGGTGTGGTTGTTGATCCTACAGGTATATCAAAAACATTGGTAGCAGGTCACAATAATCAGCCTAAGATACTGTGTGGAATAGATAAATCAATTAATGACACATCGTTTATAAAATATGCAAATTGTTTAACAACAAGAGAGGATAGGGGTATTAGTAATAGAAAATCAGAAGGCACAGCAATCCTAGAATTAGAAAATGATAATAAGCTAAAACAAATTGGTTACATAAATGATTATAATGGAGATGCAAACAGAGTATATTCTGACAATCTTGCAAGAACGCTCAAATCTGAAGCTGGGGGCGGTGGTGCTAAAACTGGTTGGTATAAAACTGGAATTCGCATTCGTAAATTAACTCCGTTGGAGTGTTGGAGATTAATGGGATTTAATGATAATGATGTAAGATCATGTACTGATATAGGTATTGCAGATACACATCTATATAAACAAGCGGGCAATTCAATAGTTACAAACTGCATTGAACTTATAGCAGAACATCTTTACAAGGCTCAGTACGATAATACATACGTTTGTTATGATGAGAAAATGAATTCTGAAAATTTTACCAAACCACAAGTGGAGTAAGTTCTGCTTGTGGAGATATCTTACCTGCATGTCTTAAATATCAACGCACAGAATACGCAAAGAAAATCCGTAAGCAATACGAAGCCGGAGAAATTAAGGAAAGACGATGTAATATGAGAGAATATACTCTTAGGACAGATGGATTATGCAATACAATAACGACTGTTCAAAAAGATTGCTATATTGCGGTTGGTGCCGCTATGCGTGGTAGATACAATTCAGATGGAAAAATAGAGCAGCAGATATAATTGCAGAGAAATAACAGATTATGCGCCGACACTTGCAACTGAATGTGGGACGCCTGGACATATATCTAATATGTTGATAATCGAAGAAATTGAGACATGAATTGAATCTTTCATTCTAAATACATAGGAAGGAATTGATAAGTATGAGTTGGTGGACATATGTACATGGGACAATAGTAGTCAGTCCAATGGGAAGGACTCAAGCAGAAAAGAGGTATATACTTGATACCGTTTTAGAACATCTTCCGGTGGTATCTGGATCGGAACGAGATATGAATGTTTATGTGATTCAAAAAGAAGGAACTGATAGTTCATGTTCTTGCGATGAGTTTGGGCGAGTAACGAACAATCTAAGAGATAGTTCCGGCGATAGGAGTCGGAAACGAGGTTGGTTGCGGGTTCAATCTGAATACATTTTAGTTGTGGATGGTTCTTTGCGTGATAGAGAATTTGAACAGACTTATAAACAGTTCCAGAAGTGGATATGTCGTTTGGCAAAAAGAATATCCGTAGAAGATGTACTTGTTGAAATCAAAGATTATGAGCAAAGTACAATCATTCGTAATAATAATGACTGTTATGGTAATATGCATGAAAATCCTTCATGGTATAGGACGGAAAATCACAATAACTGGAAACTGAATAAGAAATTGGAGAAATATCATCCGGAAATAGAGTTCAATGAACCAAACTGGTGTGAATATCTAATGTGGGAACGCATGGATAATTGCGATTATCCGAGGTTGCTTGGGTATAAGTATTTCTATGATGAGTTAAACGATAAGAAAGTAGAAGAGTGGATTAATAAAGGAGAATAAAACAATGGGAAAGAACAACAGTAAAAGAAAACCGAGAACAGAATTTGCAAAGATGACGAGTATTATGGCAAAACTGGACAATCAGTTAAAAGCCGAGAAGGAAGCAAGGAAGAAGACAAAAGCAGATCGGAAAGGGGTTAAATAATGTGTCCATACATGGAATGGTTTGAAAACAAACCGCCTAAATGTAAACCTAAAAATGATTTATGCACTATGTGTGTTGCAGGAAATAGAAAGAGATTCAAGGAGATTGTGAATGAAGAATGTAGAGATTCAAAAATCAAGTAGTGAGTGTCGAATGTGTCTTGACATGGCGGTATATTGTAATGAACTGCCACCGTGTCATGCCTGCAATAACGAAACAGGAGAGTGGATTGATACGACGAGTAATTTTTGGGGTACATATGGAATTGTTCAATTGGCTGGCGGTGAGATTAGAAAAATTCCTATTAGTATGTTAAAAGTTATTGAGCAATGAAATTTTCATTTCTTCCGTGAAAAGAAGGGAGAAGTATGAAATTAAGCGAAATAGCAGAATGGATAATAGAGAAATATCCAGGCAGTTGTATATCATGTAACAATGTTGTGATAAATGGCTGTAGAGAAGAATGGTATGAAGAATCTCTCATTAAGGAACTGATGGATTTCTTTTCATACGAAATTGTAGGTATGTGCGGTTGTGGTGTTCCTGAAGATACTCATGAGGTGATCCGGAGGGTTCTTCATATCAGGAAGGATTGGCAAAATAAAAAAGTAGCATTTGAATCAGTACAAGAAAAATATTATAGCGATCTTAACTTGGATACAGCAAATGACCTGGATTATGGAGTGTTACAGTTCATTTTATACATGTTAGATTCAAAAGATATTTTAGAGCATGGAAGTGGAATCGGAGGATGTTGGTTGACCAAATTAGGGGATATGTATCTGACAGTTCTGGATGCTTGGTACGAACAAGATAGTAAAAATGAAGAGAGCAGTTAAAACAAACATTTAGACTGAGTTTTAAGAGAATAAAGTATAGAGGGAGGCAGAGATGGTAAGGTTCCAAAGGTTCAGGGTGGCTCTACTCCTATTATAAGTATCACTGAATAAAAAAGTAATGGGCTACGTGCGGCTTCACAACCGCATGTAGTATTTCAAAAAATATTCAGAAGGAGGTCGTTACCAACGAGGGTTTATAAAGAGAAACAATATCTCATCTTTGACTTTGAAGATGGAAGAACTGCAAAATATGATTTTGCTACTAAAACAGCAATTGGAATTAAGGGTAAGCCAGTGGGGAAACTGTGTGGACAATTAAGAGGACTATCAATCGAGAATTTATTTGCTTGTTGTGATGATCAAAAATATGCTAAATTCTTAGCTTTTGTTCAGAGACAAGAGCCATATCCTATAGAAAACATAGGAACAATTCTTGATAGAGTCCAACGATATGAAAATTACGAACAGCTATTTTCTGCTGGGATTGATGATATTTTGTGTAGCGGAAGAAGTTTTAAGTATAAAATAAATGATATTCCTAAAGCGTTAATTAAATTATGTAGAACGCATGCAATCCAGTTGTCAAATAGTATCTTGGAATATTATAAGAAAAATCCAAATGCTATTATTTTAGGATACCATCTTGAATATATGAGCTTAGATGATAGAGATATTTATAAATTATGGACAAGAGATGAGTTGGAATATAATAGAGAAACATTAAGTTATGATTATTATACATATTTTGATTTACTTATAAATTATTTTGGATATACTGCGAAAGCATTATTCTTATATGCTGATCAACTTAAAACTTATGAAGCTATGGAGGATATGGGGTATCTTATCAAAGAATTATATGATTACGCAAAAATGATGAACACTATCAGCGATAAATTTGATAAATATCCTCGTCATTTTCTTACGACTCATAAGATTGCTTGTAGAAATTACAACAGAATGAAAAAAGAATTTTCAGAAGATCTTTTTAAAAAGAGAATTATGAAAAAGTACGAATGTACTTTTGGGGATTATCAATTCATTTATCCAGAAAATATACAGGATATTAAGGATGAATCTGTACAGCAAAATAATTGCGTATCATCGTACATCGATAAGGTTATTGATGGAAAATGTCATATTATGTTTTTAAGAAAGAAATCCGCTCCAGATGAAAGCCTTGTAACGATAGAAATTAGAAACGATAGAATTGTGCAAGCAAAACGAAGATTTAATAACGATGTGACGGATGAAGAACAAAAGGTAATTGATAATTGGAACAAGAAATTTTCAAACAAGAAAGAAGAGGTAACAGCATGACTAAGGAAGATAAAATTAGATTAGTAAAACCTATGGGAGCATTCACAAATGTTGGTGAGGTGTGCGATATAGTTGACATTTCAGAAGATGGCATTATTAGTTTTAAATTTGGTGAGGGTGTTCATTTAGGGTGTATGTCATACGATGAATTTGAAAGGTATTTTGAAATCGTTGAGGGTGAAGACGCCAATGGTGACGTGGTAGATGACGAGTTTTTAGAAGACGAAAATGTATATGAGGTATTGGCATGGTGCAAAGAAAATGATAAACCTTTTTATCCAAATTTATATATTAACATCGTTTCAAAGTTAAAAGATGAACAAACTTTTACTGTCGGGTTATATAGTAATAGGATGTGTTTGGCTCAATATAGGAATAAAACCTTTAAAGATTCGGATTTTAGTACAGTTAGAATTCTGATATAGGCTGAAATTTCGGTTTCGTGTGATGAGAATATATGAATGAGGTTTTGATAGCACAACTTATGGAAGAACGTCATAGCTTATTTCCCAATGGTTGTCCTATTCAACCAAGAGGAAGTGCAAAGACGTATACATATCTGGCACTATTTCTACGGTGGAATGCTTATGATTTTATGTGTCAGATTTATAAACATGTAGAAGGAGACATTACTTTAGAAGAAGCACACAGAGATATTGATAATTATGTTACTGGGCTTATGCCAGATTAGTATAGGTATGAAGTCGAGTTTTCAGCGATGATGGGAGGAGTAATGAAAGAGTTAAGGATTATTGTGGCTGGTGGGAGAGATTTTAATGATTTCCCATTACTAATGAATAAGTGCATTGGAATTATTGCAACAGTAACAAAAGAAGATAATACTATAGATAAAATACGGATTGTTAGTGGGAGTGCAAGAGGAGCTGACAAACTGGGTGAACAATAGTAATAAATTGCGTGAGGAAAGTACATATTGGTAGAAAGCAAATATACAGGGACAGATTTAAAGATTATGCAGTCCTGGAGTCTGGAAAGAAAAATTCAGGTAAGCCAGACCAGGATATTAGAAGCATATAAAATATATAAGAATATGTGTTACGTCTCCTTTAGTGGAGGCAAGGATAGTAGCGTATTGGCTGATTTGACAGCCAGGGTATGTAAAGTACTAAACTGTAAATTGGTTCTATGGTTCTCGGATACAGGTCTTGAATTTCCAGAAGTCAAAAAACATGTCAAAGAGTTTCCAACTTATTTAAGAAACAGATATGGTATTGAAGTTGAAGTGATGGTAGATTATCCGAGAGATAAATCTGGTAAGCGTATATCATTTAGAGATGTGGTGTTGACTGAAGGATATCCGCTTATCTCTAAAACTGTCAGCCGCCAGGTTCACGATGTCAAGAAGCTTGGTAAAGATTGTTGGGCTTACGGATGTTTCAATGGCAGTGAAACAGGCGTTTATAATATGCAGAAATGGAAGTATCTTATCAATGCTCCATTTAATATTTCCAATAAGTGCTGTCAGATTATGAAGAAGAATCCGGCCAAAAGATTTAACAAGAGTAGTAGGAGAATACCTATAATTGGCACCATGGCCTGTGAGAGCAAACAACGTAAAACGGAGTGGTTACACAATGGTTGCAATGCTTTTGATAAAGGGGAATCTAGCAGCCAGCCGATTAGCTTTTGGACCGAAAATGATGTCCTGGAATATCTATATCGTTTTGATGTACCATATCCATCAGTGTATGGAGAAATATGTATTGATGAGGATGGTAAGTATTATTGCACAGGATACACTAGAACGGGATGTGTATTTTGCGCCTATGGTTGTAATTTAGAGAAAGGTGTTAACCGATTTCAGCGACTACTTAAGACTCACCCAAGACTTTGGCTCTATTGTATGAAACCTGTGAGGTATGGTGGATTAGGAATGGCTAGAGTACTCAGATATATTAGTGTAAAGTATTTTTGATTATGGAAATGAGGAAACAAATCTTTCGTGTGAAGGGAAGTGAAATTATTAAGATAAAGGACAAGTTGAAAAAATGGCTGCTTGCTGATGAATTACTGAAGATTCAAGATATTGAAAGTAAATATAATGAGTTAAAAGATTCTGTAGCAAGAGCAGAAGACTTATTACATAAAGCATATGGTAATTATTTAAAGGCAGAAAGTGTAGCAGAGAATACAGTAAAACTTGCTGACGATTGCAGAAAACTAATGAATGATATATGCGATGTTGGTGTTGATGTTGCCAGGGATAAATATCATAGTTGGGCAGTTGTATGTATTCATGGAAAAATGGATTTTATAAAATTCGTGCCATTAAATCATTCAGATATAAGAGAAGTGGCGCAGTTTCTAAAGAGGTTTGAATACTCAAAGAGAGTTATTGATAGTCCATTTGCTTATTCTGGTATGATAGAGGATTTAATTACAAGGTTTTAATAGGAAACGTGAATTTCAAGGGAATAGGAGGGTGAGGTAGATTGAGCAAAATAAGGTGTCCTAATTGCAGAAGAGATTATATGAAACGCTTTGAAGGGCATAATATCTCAACAAATAAAACAATAATTAAAATTCAATGTTTCTCTTGTGGCTATTGGGCAACTGTAGAAGAGGGTGAACATGATTTTTCATCATCTAATATATACGACTTTACAACTTTTTAAGAAAAAAATATCGTACAGGACACTTTGGTGTATA
>ENA-ORVC01000035-ORVC01000035.1-human-gut-metagenome-genome-assembly--contig:-NODE-35-length-118146-cov-10.285966_pt1 | contig 118146 bp, 105 predicted proteins | sample MGYA00242092_ERZ509234 | MGnify/ENA primary metagenome ERZ509234 (study PRJEB26280, sample SAMEA2338800) | human gut metagenome | biome: human gut; feature: human-associated habitat; material... | reverse complement strand
AAAAAAACTTTTTAAACATTTTTCATTTTACCTATTGACATTTCTTAGCTGGACTTTCCTCCGGCCTGCGCCGGGACATACGTGGTTTTACTGTCTCTTACGAAAGCATCCTTGGCTTTGCCCTGGTGAACATTCTTTTATTCGTCACAGAGGCGTTATTTTTCTATGTCACGGACGGATGATGCTCTGCTTCTCCCATCCCGCCTCCATCTTCTGCCTCAGCTCCTCAAAGGGCAGCAGGCCGCTCAGGGCGTCGTAGGCCGTGACGCAGGAGGCTCCCGTGGCAGCTGCCAGCCGCGCGCATTCAAGTGGCTCACAGCCGTCCAGCATGGCCTTTATGAAGGCGGCTATACTGGTATCCCCTGCTCCAGTCCCCGACAGGATGCAGTCCGGCACATAGCTGTCCTCAAAATGGCTGATGTCATTCCATCCTGTAAATCCCGGCAGGACCTCCTTCCACACCGGCTCAGGTGCTGTCTTCAGGTACATGCCCGCTGCCCCGCATTTCAGAAGAACGCACCGGGTCCCCATGGACAGCGCTCTGGCAGCCAACGGCTCCACATCCTCCTTAAAGGACAATATGCCCGTGACATCCCCGCCTCCTGCCGTCTCCTGCCATTTACAGTACAAAGGGCGGTCCAGCATGTATCCCAGCTCCTCGATACTCGGCGCAAAGAAATCCACATAGGGCAGCACCCGTTCCAGTATCTTTGCCCAGTCCATGTCCGCTGCTTCGGAATCCGGGTCCACCGCCACCAGGTCCAGGGATGTGGTAAGCCCCATGGATTTTACCTTCTTAAAAAGCCTTACCAGTTCCTCCCCGTCATCCAGATAGAACCTGCGCATGATTGGAGGATAACCAAAATGAAAATGCGCCGCTTCCCCCACTTTCCCAAAGTCCACGTCTGCGTAGCCAAAGGTATCATTGCAGCCCGGATCGTGAAGAAAAAACCGGTCCAGTCCCTTAGGCGCCAGAACAATGGTATAGGACGTATTCTCTCCCGGAGCCTGGCTGATACAGGACTCACAGCCGTGCGCGCTTATCATGTCCTTCAGAGCATTTCCGAAATAATCATCGCCTATTTTGGCCATCAGGACCACGTCCGCTCCCAGACGTTTGAGCCCCAGACCAGTGTTGGAAACAGCGCCTCCTGTACACATCATGGCCTTTCCCACTTTAAGCAGCTTTCCCGGCTGAAACAGTTCAGAGAGCTTCTGCTTCCCGCTGTTTTGGAAAACCGGCGTAATGTCCAGGGAAATATGCCCGGCCACTGCTATCTTTTTATTTCCTTCTCCCATCTTACTTCCCCCTTCCGCACCCAATCATAGCAGTTTTTAAGAATAAATCCAATGGTTTGTGTGCAATTATTACATAGGTAATATTTAATATGACATTTGTCATGTACATATTGCACAACACAAAAAAAAGACCCTGTGGGCCGTGATATTCACAGCGCCCCCAGGGCCTGGTAAACCATTTATTTAACTGGTACATACATATTCAAATGGTACATGCGGATTCCATGCTTCAATCACACAGCTCACGCGATTGCCGCCGCTGTCTGTCCCCTGTCCCCGGACCACTCTATGGCATCATATGCCTGGGCGATGTTCAGCATATGGTCGCCGATTCGCTCGTAGTCAGTCAGCATTTCCGAATACAGGATGGAGGACTCCACGTTGCAGTTTCCCTCCCGCATGCGGTCAATCTGGTTCTGACGGAACTTACGGGTTATATCGTCAATCCGCTGTTCAATCTCAGCCACCTTAAGTAAGGGAGACTGGGTGTCCCCGGCAGCTGCCGCCATCAGAAGCTCCATGCCTTCCCGGCAGGTTTCCTCCATAACAGCGAATTCCTTCTTTGCGTAATTGGAAAACTGAAGTCCTTTTTCCTCTATGGTTTCGGCATACTCCGCCAGGTTCATGGCATGGTCACCGATTCGCTCAATATTCCCCAGAATGGTATACATCCTGTTCAGAGTGTCAATATCCTTGGGCGTCTGGTCCAGCACAAGGATCTTGGAAATCTTCCGGGACAGCCTCATATTGCTTAAATCAATCTCCTCTTCCCGGTCTGCTATGGCCTGGATTCCCTCCGAAGCACCATCCTCCACTGCCTTGAAGCTCTGGGATACGTTCTCTGCCGCTGTTGCCAGCATCCCCTTAATCTCATCATGAATCTGGTTAATAGCGATGGTGGAGATACCAAGGTGGTGCTTGGAGGCCATAAGTCCCTCAAACCACTGGTCCGCATCCATTACAGGCACTGCCTTATCCGGAAGAATTGCAATGGCAATCTTCTCCAGAAGCGCGCCAAAGGGCAGGAGAATGATGGTCGTGCTGATATTGAAAATGGTATGGACATTTGCAATCTGCGCCACCGGATTATCCGGAGTCAGGCTTACCACGAAGTCCGTAAACGGAGTCAGGATGCACAGGGTCACAAACAGCGCCGTACCAATCACGTTGAACATCAGGTGAATCAGCGTGGTGCGCTTTGCATTGCGGCTGGTTCCCACGGAAGCCAGAAGCGCCGTGATACAGGTGCCGATATTCTGGCCGAACAGCACGAACACAGCACTGTGAAGGTTGATGACGCCGCCCATGGCCAGGGCCTGAAGAATACCCACAGACGCGGACGAGGACTGGATGATGGCTGTGAATACCGCTCCCACCAGGATTCCCAGAAGAGGATTGGAAAATTTGGTCACCATATGGATGAAGGTCTCAGAATCCCTCAGTGGAACCATGGCATCGCTCATCATGCCCATGCCGATGAACAGGACACCGATACCGGCGATAATACCTCCCACATGCTGTACCTTTTTATTTTTCGAGAAAATCAGGGACATGACGCCCACAAAAGCGATGAGCGGGGCCAGGGCTCCTATGTCCAGGGCAATAAGCTGTCCCGTAATGGTGGTGCCCACATTGGCACCCATGATAATCCATACAGCCTGCTTAAGTGTCATTAGACCTGAGTTGACAAATCCAACGGTCATGACGGTTGTTGCTGAAGACGACTGAATCAGAGCCGTTATTCCGGCGCCAACCAGCACTCCCAGAAAACGGTTTGCCGTAAGGCGCTCCAGTATCTGCTTCATACGGTTTCCAGCCACAGCCTCCAGATTGGTGCTCATCATCTGCATGCCGTACATGAACAGGGCCAGCCCCCCCAGCAGGCTTAAAACCAATTCTACTCCCATGTGTTTTCTCCTTTTGTCCGAGGAAATAAGCTCTTACTATATTATCACTTTATGGATAATCCCGTGTGTCCCGTAATGATTCCGGGTAAAAATGGGCAAAAATATGGCATAGCCCGCCATCCCAAACAAACGATCGCAGGTTATGCCTCCTTTATCATATTCTTGCGGCATCCGTCACACAGGGCGTTTCCCATGATATCTATAGCCTCTTTTCCTGATTATTTACGATTTTTTTACAACTTCTTTACACATACTCATTATACGGGATATTTCATATGTCGTCAATATTGTTTCCCGCCAGTAATGTAAAGTCTATGTAAATTATGTGTAAAATCTCTCCCGGAAATACATATATTTACAAATATCTCCGGGACGGAACCGCAATATTATCCAATTATTGAGTATATATTTTTCCTGTTATTATACAATGCCCGCACATCCCATGACCCGGCCGCACTTTAAAGTGCGGCCTCATGCTCGCGGCCGTAGACCTCGATCTGTGTCAGAGCGGGGAAAGGAGAAGGGTCGTCTGCCTTGATAAGCTGCCCGAAGGTAAGCCATGTGATACCCCTGCGCTCCAGACGGATGATATGGGGTTCAACGCTCTTTTCAAGCTCCACTGTCTCAGAGGTTCCGTCGGAAAAAGTAAATGTCACCTTTTTCCACCAGTTGTCGTGAGGGAAGTCAGCCCTTGTATAGAGGACAATCCGATCAAAATCCACGGGGCGACCAAACTCCAGCGTCATTTGGGCATCGTCCTTCATATTGATGCCCCATGACTCATATGGCCACTTTCCGTGGGACAGGTTTGCCGTAACTCCGTCAATGGCGTTGCGGGCCGCAAACACAGCCTCTCCCCTGGTTTCCACATTGGCATGGGCGTGGGGATAACATTCCTGGCTCTTGTGCTGGTCCATAACATTCTTTGCCAGATTCCGGTATGACTTAATCTCATAATCCCTGGCATGGCGCATGGTCAGATAGTGGCGCTCTCCTGTAAAAGACTTGGGATTATAGGATGTCTTGCCCTCCCCAAAGGGGACCTCATAGACCAGCACATCCCCGGCCCCATAGATGAACGCCTCATCCATGGTATCATCCACCCGTATGATATAGAAGCGGTTCTTTTCCGGAAAGGAAAATATAATCTTATCCCCCTCCTCATATTCGCCCTTCCATGCCAGTACGGCCTGTTCCCTGCCCGCGGTCTCTGCCTTTACCGCATCGTTTTTATCCTTCACTGTAATCTGCATTCCCATATATATTACACACTCCTCCTTTTTACATCAATACTTTTGGGTTCTTTCATTCTACCATGGAGTCCCTGGGAATACCATATACAAAAAAGATTAAATTTTATACTATTTTAAGTATTTTAAAGCATTACCGAATATTCTAATATTTACAAAACTTTTACTTTTTATTCATCAGCGGCTGCTGTTCCTGATGTTATAATAGAAAAAAATGAATGAAGGGGATGATTGGATGAATTGGAATGAAGCACTGAGAAACAACATAACACGCGCCGAGGAACTGAGAACGTATATGAGACTTACCAGCCAGGAGGAGGAACACATGACCCGGATCCTGGAACGGTTTCCCATGACAGTCACCAAATACTATCTGTCCCTCATTGACTGGGACAATCCGGAACAGGACCCTGTGTTCAGGATGTCCATACCCTCTGTTCGTGAAACCGACCTGTCAGGCGACTTTGATACCAGCGGAGAAGCGGACAACACCGTGCTTCCCGGCCTGCAGCACAAATACGCCCAGACGGCACTCATCCTGTCCACCCACCGGTGCGCCATGTATTGCAGGCACTGTTTCAGAAAACGGCTGGTGGGAATCTCCGATGACGAGACAGCCGGAAATGTGGACGAGATGACTGCCTACATCGGTTCCCACCCTGAAATCACCAATGTGCTCATATCCGGCGGGGATTCCTTTCTGAACAGCAACCAAACCATACGCCGGTATCTGGAAGCATTCAGCTCCATCAGCCATCTGGATTTAATCCGTTTCGGCACCCGCACCCCTGTGGTGCTCCCCATGCGGATTTATGATGACCCGGAACTTCTGGATATATTGGCCTCCTATACAAAAATCAAACAAATCTACGTGGTGACCCAGTTCAACCATTCCAAAGAACTGACTCCGGAAGCAGTAAGAGCTATCCGGTGCCTGATTGACGCAGGTGTCATTGTAAAGAACCAGACTGTGCTGTTAAAGGGAATCAACGATGACATCCCTGTACTCGGAACCCTGTTAAAGAATCTGACCAGATACGGCGTCATTCCCTATTACATTTTTCAGTGCCGCCCCGTATCCGGGGTAAAGGGCCAGTTCCAGATTCCTCTGACAGAGGGCTGCCGCATCGTGGAAGGGGCTAAGAACATGCAGAACGGCCAGGGCAAATGCATCCGCTACGCCATGTCCCATGTCACCGGCAAAATAGAAATACTGGGCCCTGTGTCCGGCGGAAAAATGCTTTTTAAATATCATCAGGCAAAATACGAAAGGGATCTGGGACGCATATTCAGTGAGGCATTGGCACCGGGACAGGCGTGGCTGTAGAGCGGGATTGACCATACCTCAGACAAATTTCAAGCCGCGGGACACTCCCCTGATAAGGGCATGTCCTGCGGCTTTTCTTCTGCCATGGGCAGCTGTCTATGTAATTACATCAGTGACAGATACAGGTTCTTGATATCCTCAAAGGATGGGTCCTTTGGATTGCCCGGGCGGCAGGCATCATCCATAGCGGACTGTGACAGGAAATCCACGTCCTCAGGCTTTACGATTTCCTTTAAGTCAGCCGGGATACCTACGTCAGCGGACAGCTTCTTTACCGCGTCCACTGCTGCCTTACGGTACTCCTCCTGTGTCATGTTCTCAACACCCTCCACGCCCATGGCAGCAGCAATGTCCTTGAATTTGGTTCCTGTGCAGGGTGCATTGTATTCCATGACGGTTGGAAGGATAATGGCATTGGCAACGCCGTGTGGGGTATCATATAATGCGCCCAGGCCGTGAGCCATGGAGTGTACAATGCCCAGACCGCAGTTGGAGAATCCCATTCCTGTCAGATACTGGCCCAGAGCCATGCCTTCCCTGCCCTCAGGCTTGTTCTCCACCGCATCCCTCAGGCTGCGGGCAATGACTTCAATGGCTTTTAAGTTAAACATGTCGGTCATCTCCCAGGCGCCCTTTGTGGTATATCCCTCGATTGCATGGGTCAGGGCATCCATGCCGGTGGCTGCTGTCAGTCCCTTAGGCATGGAGGACATCATCTCCGGATCAACCACTGCCACTGCCGGGATATCATGGGTATCCACGCATACGAATTTACGCTTTTTCTCCACATCCGTGATAACATAGTTGATGGTAACTTCCGCAGCGGTGCCTGCCGTGGTGGGAACTGCAATAATCGGCACACACGGATTTTTGGTAGGAGCAACGCCTTCCAAACTTCTCACATCCTCGAATTCAGGGTTGGTGATGATAACGCCGATTGCCTTGGAGGTATCCATGGAGGAACCGCCGCCAATGGCGATGATATAGTCAGCTCCGGATGCCTTGAAAGCCGCAACTCCGGTCTGCACGTTCTCGATGGTTGGGTTAGGCTTGATATCGGAATAAATCTCGTAGGCCAGTCCCGCATCCTCCAGTACCTTTGTCACCCTGCAGGTTACATTGAACTTAATCAGGTCAGGGTCGGAACATACAAAAGCCTTCTTAAACCCCCTTGCCTTTGCCTCATTTGCAATCTCCTGGATTGCGCCTGCGCCGTGATAGGATGTCTCGTTTAATACGATTCTGTTTGCCATGCTTCTCTTCTCCTTTACTTTGACTGTACACCGCCGGACCCATCTTAACTGTCCGTAGATTTGCTTGGTTGCTTTTACTTGGTTGCTTTTGTTAATATTATAACAACTCCTGTTTTAAAATAAAAGTGACAAACATCCCTGTCTGTCACTTTCTTTTAAGATTTGTGCAGTTTCACCATTTATTATTATGCATAATCACCATTTTCAGTCTCTGCTGCGGCTGCAGGTATCCGGAACTTTTAGAGAAGCTTCAGTTTACCGAACACCTCTGCCAGCTTTGGCGGCATGGCTTCCACCAGCTTATCAGACATTTCACGGGGCGAGTCCTTCATGCCTCCCAGAACCCACTTCACAGTCATGTATACGGAGCCCTGGCAGTACATCTCCAAAAGGAACTGGAGCTCCTGGCCCAAAGGCTGGCTGGTCTTTCTTGCAATCAGGTCCGTATAAAACTGGAGAATCAGTTCAAAGTCATGTTCCTTCAATGAATTCCTGTCATCGGACCGGAACGCCTCTGTAAAAAACACCTTTTCATTGAGGATGAACTCAAACTTCCGGGTCAGGCTCTCCCCCACCGTGTGCCCCATGCCAATCTGTTCAAAGGACTGAAGCACCAGCTTGTCAAAATACCAGTTTATCAGGTCGTATTTGTCCAGAAAATTCCTGTAAAAGGTCTGCCGGGTCACGCCGCACCCCTCCACAATATTTTTGACCGTAATCTTATCCACCGGCGCTGCCTTCATGCACTCCTTGACGGATTCCGCCAGCCTGTATTTTGTTTTCTCCTGCTTTCCTGTAACGGCCATGGTATTCCTCCTGCGGCAGGTACTGGATAAAAACGCCCCGGTACCTGTGTCATTTTGTAACTTATCCCCACACGGCGGCAGGCAGTGCAGCCATGGTCGCGCCGCACTGCCCGCTGCTTCTATGGACAGTATATCAAATTTTCAGTCCTGCTTCTACCTGTTTTTGAAAATGCTTACCATTGCCTTCCACATCTGCACCAGAACATTCCACATCCGCCTTAAGGGGCTTTCCTTGGCCTTGGCCACTTCCGCATCCGCGGTCTTGGCCGTGTCGTCATCCACGCTGATCTCATCGGTACGCATGACAATCTGCAATGTCTTAGGCGGCTTGTTCCGGTCCGAGGTAAAGGATACCTTGTCTGCGGACGGATCCATAAACAGGAACCGGTTATCCGTATCAAACTTATCCAGCTCGTTGTCAATGGTATCCTTCATTGTACGTCCGGCCTGGCGCATGGCAGTAGTGCTGTCCAGGATATTCAGGCTTTTATCCAGAAGCTCCATGCTGCCGCGCAGGCTGTCTCTGGCTGCTGCGTCAAAATCGTCACTGCTGTCTTTCAGCGTGTTCTGGATAATGGTCAGTGTACTGATTCCATTGTTGAGGGCATCTGTGGTGCGCCGCACCAGCTCCCGGGAGTCATCCAGGGCAGTCTGGAGGTCCGGATAATATACATCCAGAGAATCATTGAGAGCCTTTAAATCCTCAATCAGATAATCCATATTGTCAACTATCTCGGCGCTGTATTTCGCGGAATCAGACGTATCATCCATCAGGTTTGACATCCTGTCTGTCAGGGATTTGCTCTGTGCAGACAGCTCCTGAAGGACTGCCACCTTTTCATACAGAGCCTGTTCAATGGCTTTTGCGGCTCCCTGCGGATCGGGACTGCTTACCAGAGGAATATTTTTCCTTTCTATGGATGCGGTTACCGTGATTCCTGCCAGGCCGGTGTTTCCAGTATTTCCTGCATTTTTCGCAGAACTAATGACAGTGCCGGTATCCGGGGTGCTGCTGCCGGTATCTCCGCTGGCAGTGCTGTTTTCAGCAGGGCTTCCGCCGGTATTTCCTTCTCCGGCTGTGCTTCCGCTTTCACTTCCGCTTCCGGTCCCACTTCCGCTGACGCCTCCGCCTCCGGCTGTGCTTCCGCTTCCGCTCTCGGTTTCGCTTCCGCTGGCGCCTCCGCCTCCGGCTGTGCTTCCGCTTCCGTTTCCGCTCCCGGTTTCGCTTCCGCTGGCGCCTCCGCTTCCGTCCGTACTTCCGCTCCCGGTTTCGCTTCCGCTTCCGCTGGCGCCTCCGCTTCCGTCTGTACTTCCGCCTCCGCTGCCTTCTTCGGTTCCGCTTCCGCCGGCACCTCCATCCGGATTATCTTTTCCATCCGTACTGCTGCCGGAATTTCCGCTTTCCTGGTCATTTCCCTGATTATTATTCTGGGTATTTTCCTGGCTGCCGCTGCCGCCGGAAGATGAGTGGCTTCCGCCATTTGATACCCCGTAATCCACATCCTCCATGTCCTCCAGCTCTTCCTCATCCAGTTCCTCGTCGTAGAGCCTTCTGGCCTTGGCGCTGGAACTCTTATACAAGCTGAGATACGTAAGCAGTGTGTCCTGGGATGCCTGAAGCTGGGTGTCCAGCGCAATAATGGATTCCATGGTCTTCTTAAGCTCCGGCAAATCGCTGCTGATACCGCCTGCGCTGTTTTCAATGTTCTTAAGTCTGGTCTGCAGTTTTCTTAATGGGTCCTGCATGTCTCCCAGTGTGCTGACAATGTCATTCATGCTGCTGTGAACCACCTCAGCACAGTCCTTGGCTGTCTGGAGATGAGGAATCATGGTATCCATCTGCTGAGACACCGCTGTAAGTGCTGCCAGCGTCTGGTCATTTCCCGCCAGTATGCTGTCCTTGGAATTACTCCACTTCTGTCTGGCGCTCTCCGCTGAATCCATGCCCTGGCGGACCTGATTCACGCCCTGCCTCATGTTCTCCACAGACTTTGCCATCTGTTCCAGGCTGTCGTAAAGCTCATCTCCCGCGTCCTGCCATGTATCCTTGGCTTCCTTCAGGTCCTTGATATGTTCCAGATCCTCGACCGTTCCCGGCACCATGGCCATAATCACGCCTATGGTCTCAAAGCTGTCCGTGCCGATGCGCACTGTATAAGCTCCATCCTCCCCCGGAAGGGCGGTAAATACCACTGCCGTGGTATCCCCCAGGTTCTGGGTCTGGGAACCCTCCGCCTCCACACTGTAGCACTTGCTCATATCCACAGGCACAGCCACCATAAGCATCATGTTGTTGCGGTAATACGCTCCGGCATTGTCATTGGGCTCTGCCTTCACATTGATTTCAATCAGGCCCGAAGCCCCTGCCAGCTTATCGGCGTCCGTGGGTACACCGTTCAGCTTATAAGATACGTCAAAGTCCCAGGGCAGTACCATCCTGTCTTTATCCACAGCGCATTTATAATAAAATCTTTCCCTCTGGGCCTGTGGAAGCTGCCATGTAACCGTCCCGTCCCCCAGCACAGGTTCAATGCTGTTAGACATGTTAATCACATTTTCATAGGTACCGTAATCCGTAAACTCGGTCCGGCCATTGAGACCCACTCCCTTTACCACATTAATCTTATCTACCCTGCCATAATAATCCAGATTCACATACATGGTTTCATCCACGTCCACGGAGGCCTCCGCTCCGTATGCGGGTAAGCTGTCAGTGCCGGTGCAAAGCATGACAAAGACCATTCCTGCTGCCATGATTCTATTATATTTCATTTTCATCACTTTCCACCTCCGCTGGTTCTAAATCAGTCCGCTTTAATGCGGACGCCTTGTTGACAATGGCGCCTAAACCTGCCTTTATCAGGGCTTTGCGCTTTTCATGGCGCTGTTTCAGATATTTCTGCAGGCGGTCCCACTCATTGCTGGTAATGATGCGGTCAAACAGCACCAGAAGGGCCGGCAGCACGGTCAGCACCAGAATCACGCTGAACAGCGCCCCCCGTCCAATCAGGTGCCCCAGATCCCCTATGGCTGCTGTCGTTGATATGAAATGTATGATATATCCCGCCAATATGATAATGGTTCCCGAAGTAAAAATAGAAGGACAGGACAGCATTAAAGCCTGAATACATGCTTCCTTCTTCTCCAGGGACTTTCTGCATGACACATAATTATTGGTCAGCAGGATGGAATAATCCACTGTGGCTCCCAGCTGTATGCTGCTCACTATGATATATCCCATAAACACCATGGTATCCCCTGCCAGGTACGGCATGGCCATATTGAGAAAAATTGCCGCCTCAATGGGCACCATTACAATCATGGGTATGGCAAAGGACCGGAAACTGAACATTACCACCAGGAACACGCCCAGCATGGACAATAAATTTACCCTGGAATTATCCGCCGTGATAGTGGTCTTGATATCCTGTGTTGAGGGTGTTTCCCCCACCAGATAGGAATTCTCCGGATAATACCGCTCCAGAATATCCCGGATTTCATCCGCGCCCTTAAATGCCTGTTCGCTCTCTGTCTTGGTCCGTATGTAAATGAGCATCCTGCAGTAATCCTTTGTGTGGAGCTCGCTGGTAATGGAATACGGCAGGAATTCCTCAGGTATTCCCTCCGGAAGGGTATTGGACATGGACGTCACACTTTTTACATAGGGAAGATCCTCTATCTCATCTGACATCGCTTTCTCCGTTACGGCTGAAGTATTGGGATACATGGCCAGCATCATATTGCTTCTTCCAAATTCCTGGGAGATTACCTGGTCGTCCCTATAGACCTGAGTTCCCTCGCTGGCTCCCACCGCGCTGTTGCCGTACAGGAAATCATTCATTCCCTGGGCCACATAAGCGGGCGGCGCAAGAATCAGCATAATGATAAGGGAGGCATAACGCACCCTGTAGACCCATTCGCTGAATTTCCGAAAGGAGGGCAGGAAGGGGCGGTGCCTGGTCTTATCATTCCACTTGGAAAATTTGAGAATCATGGCCGGCATAAAAAACAGCACGGTTATAAGGCTGAACACAATTCCCTTTGCCAGCACCAGTCCCATATCAAACCCGATGGTGAACTTCATGGATACCAGGGCCAGAAAGCCTACCACCGTAGTCAGGCTGCTGGCAAATATGGAATTGATGGCAGCATCAATGGCGTTGATCATGGCCTGTTCTTCTGAAAGCCCCTTCTGCTTTTCCCTGGAAAATGCATCCAGCAGGAAAATGGAGTAGTCCATGGAGGTTGCCAGCTGCAGCACCATAGCCACATTATTGGTCAGGAACGAGACTGTCCCGATAAAAATATTCGTGCCCCTGTTCAGCAAAATAGCCACTCCCATAACCAGCAGGAAAAGGAATGGTTCGGACCAGGCGGCGGTGCTGATGCACAGCACCGCAAATATCATGATGACGGCAACCGTAAGGATGAGGTTCATCTCGCTCTCCACATTTTCCGTCAGGGATTTATTCTGTACCGCCATTCCCACATAGTATCCCTTATCCCCTGTAATGGCCTTCATCTCGTCAATGGCCTGGGATGTCTTCTTTGCCGTATCCCCCTGGTCAAAGGTGATATCCATTACAGCGCAGCCGTCCTTGTAGTAATCCTTAATATCCTCCTGGCGTATAAAATCCTCGCCCGAATAGATATTCACCGTACTGTCGCACCATAGAATCTGATCCACCCCATCCACGGCTTCCAGCTTATCCTTATACTGCTTTGCCTCATACAGGCTCACATCCTTGATCATAAGCCTGGCAGTGCCCGGGTAGCCGAATTCATCCTCCATCAGGTCCAGTCCGATACAGGACCTGGCCGATGCAGGCAGGTACTCCGTCAGGTCATAATTCACATTTACAAAGAGCATCGCTATCAGGGAGAAAACACACCCTGCCACAAAGACACTCTCAATCCATCCTTTTTTATGTATGATAAACCTGGCCATGCGGAAGGAAAACTTATCCCCCTCCTGCATCTCCTGTCCTTTTACCCTGTGCATTCTGTCCTTTATCCTGCCAAACAGCTTCTGTCCCATACTCCATGCTCCTTATGTTTCCGCCCCACGGCGGCCATGCCCTGCGGGCCTTATGCCCCGTGCCGCGCATTTCCGCTTCCGCATTCCGCTGCAAAGTCCTTACGCTTACCGCATCAGAATCACCATAAAATACTGTTTTCCGTCCTTTTCCCTGTGAGCCATCCCCAGGCGGCGGTAATATTCCAGGGAATACTTCCGGTCGGTCATTGACTGGAAACGCTTATCCAGCTTTTCCTTTATTTTGTCAAATGCCTCTGACGCGTCATCACAGTCCCTTACGTACAGCTCCAGACAGGAAGCATTCCTTCTGTAGTTGATAAAGGACAGGTAATCATTAACAGTACCTTCGCCGGGAATCCTGTCATCCGCATATCCCCCTGCCATGGCTCCGTCCAGTCTGTGGCCCGCCGCCTTGTTGAGTGTCATATCCATTTGGAAGCCCGCATACCGGTCATAGACACGGTGCATATCGCCGTCATACTCATCCTCACGGTCCGGGTATTCCTCAAAGTATAAATCCTTCTTTTTCTCATTTAGCTGATCAAATAAATCCTGGGCCATATCGTCGTAGCATCCCGCATCATAGGCACCTCCGCCCGTATTCTCCACCCAGCCGGCAGAAACCAGGGCTCCCTGCGATGAAAACTCATATTTCCCGTTATCCAGTATCAGCTCTCCCAGGTTCATGCCTCCATCCTCGTGGAAGTAGTACCATTCGCCGTCCACTTCCCTCCAGCCCGTAACCATGGCCCCGTTTTCATCCATATAATAGGACCTTCCCTCTGTCCGGAGCCATCCCCTATGTAAATTTCCGTCCTGTTCCAGCCAATACCATCTTCCCTCTGCCTGGTTCCAGCCAGGAATAAATGAGGCGGTCATCAACTGTGCCTGCTCATCCGCCAGAGCCGTCACAGGTCCGGCCCCCTCAAGGGCCCATAGAGCTCCCGCCATAGCCAGAATGACCGCACATCTTCTATATCTCATGCCCTTTGCCCCCGTTCCTTCTATATATCTATTATACATCTTTTATATCGTTAAACAACTTCCGTTTTGTTAATTGACTTTTGTTTATTTATTGACTATAATGGATTATAATAAATTATGGCAAAAATACAATGATTAATTTTCTTAGTTTTGACGGTTAATCAACACTTTTTCCATTTTTGTGCAGAATGCAATTGTTAAATATTTGTAAATACACGCAAACCTATATAACCAAAAGGAGGAACAGATAATGGGCATTGAACCTGTGGACCGCCGGGTACGTAAAACCCGCAGACAGCTTCGTGAATGTCTTATAACATTGCTCAAGGAAAAAAAGGTCCAGGATATAACGGTCCGGGAGCTGACCGACATGGCGGACTTAAACCGGGGCACCTTTTATCTCCACTATAAGGATGTGTTTGATCTTCTGGAAAAGACAGAAGCAGAGCTCCAGGAAGATTTCAACCAATTGGTCCGTAAGCATGACGCTGTGGATCTGAAACAGCGCCCTTCTGTCATATTCAATGAAATATATTACTTAGTATATGATAACGCGGACCTGATTGAGATTCTTCTGGGTGAAAACGGGGATTTGAGTTTTGTGAACCGTCTGAAGCAGCTCATACGTGAGAAATGCCTGAAGGACTGGATGGAGGTGTTCCGCTCCGGCAATGCGGCTGCTTTTGACGCTTTCTTTTCCTTCATTGTGTCAGGATGCATCGGCCTGGTACAGTACTGGCTCCAGACAGGCCTCAAGGAAACGCCGGAACAAATGGCAAAGCTGACAGAACACATCATCACCAAGGGAATCGGTGTCCTGGAAATCGACCCCTACGTATAATATCGTCTGAACGGTTTCCATTTCCTATATTAATGTCATGTATGCGCAGTGTCATGTATATCCATAAACCGGATGAATTTTTCTCCATGTTATGATATGATGGGAAATAAACCACAACAGAAAACAGGAGAATACGATGGAAACACGAAATGAATACAGCCCAAAGGCAATTGTCCGCATCCGAAAAGGACAGGGACGTTCCCTAAAGGCCGGAGGCGCATGGATTTACGATAATGAGATTGAGAGTATCAATGGAGCCTTTGAAAACGGCGACATGGTGACCGTGGAGGACTTTGACGGATATCCCCTTGGTACCGGCTACATCAATACCCGGTCCAGGCTGACGGTCCGCATGATGTCCCGCAGGAAGGATACGGTCATTGACAGCGATTTTCTGGAAATGCGGGTACGCAATGCCTGGGATTACAGGAAAGCGGTGACAGACACCTCCAGCTGCCGCGTCATATTCGGGGAAGCCGACTTTCTGCCCGGTATTGTCATAGACAAATTTTCAGATGTGCTGGTGGTGGAATCCCTGGCTCTGGGAATCGACCGTCTGAAGCCGGTCATTGTGGACAAGCTCAGAAAGGTCATGGCGGAGGACGGAATTGCCATCCGGGGCGTATATGAGCGCAGCGATGCCAAGGTCCGTCTGCAGGAGGGAATGGAGCGCCATAAGGGATTCATAGGAGATGCCTTTGACACCAAGGTGGAAATCCTGGAAAATGGGGTCCGTTATATGGTGGATGTGGAGGACGGTCAGAAAACAGGCTTCTTCCTGGACCAGAAGTACAACAGGCTGGCTGTTCAGAATCTCTGCCGCCGCATCAAACCGGAACAGGTGCTGGACTGCTTTACCCACACCGGTTCCTTTGCCCTCAACGCCGGGCTGGCAGGGTCCGCTCATGTGCTGGGCGTGGATGCCTCGGAGCTGGCGGTAAACCAGGCCAGGGAAAACGCTGCCCTCAACGGCCTGACGGAACAGGTACAGTTTGAGTGTGCCGATGTTTTCAGCCTTCTTCCCAGGCTGGAGCAGGAAGGCCGTAAATATGATGTGGTCATCCTGGACCCGCCGGCGTTTACGAAGTCCAGAAATTCCATTAAAAACGCGGTCAAGGGCTACCGCGAAATCAACCTGAGAGGCATGAAGCTGGTAAAGGACGGGGGCTATCTGGCCACCTGCTCCTGCTCCCATTTCATGGACCCGGAACTGTTTACCAAAACCATACGGGAAGCCGCCGGCAATGTACATAAACGGCTCAGACAGGTGGAGTACAGGACCCAGGCGGCGGACCATCCCATTTTGTGGGCAGCGGATGGGTCTTATTATTTGAAATTTTATATTTTCCAGGTGTGCGACGGGAAATAGGTCTAAAAATAAAAAATCCCTGAATACCGGTATGAGATGCAATGTACGCCATTGTCGGTATCTCGGGGATTTTTTCTTTTATTTTCCATGAACAAACGGCAGGATAAACGGATAAGCTATAAGTGAGATGATATGATAAAAGGATGCGTCACTGTATGTATGCGGCTGAAGATTTACGGCTGTAGGTTTATGGCTGTAGGTTTATAACGGCAAATTTATGGCTGCACACTTATAGCTGTGCATTTCACAGAAAGGAGCGGACATGATTATACTCATTATATTCCTGATACTGACTGTTCTATCCATCCTGGTCTGCTGTTTTGTGGCAGGCTCAACGCCCTATGACAGGGAGGCCGACGATGAAGCGCAGCTGGAATTTCTGCGCAAATACAGGGAATCAAAAAACAGGTGAACAGAATCCCTTCTATCTTCAAACCACTTTCCCTTTTCCCGGCCAGCCGCATACTTTCCCGCGGATTCTCTCGTGGAACATGTCGATTACCGGACCCAGTCCAAAGGTGCACACGATGGTTCCAATGCCAATCTCCCCGCCTAAAAAAAACGCCAGGACCACGCACACCGCATCCAGGGACACCTTGGCGGTTCCCAGCCTCATCCCCCTTTCATGGAGAGCCACCACCAGGTCATCGGTGGGATTGGTGGGGAATACGCTGATGATATAGCAGGCCACTGCAAATGCAACCGCCGCCGCGCCTGCCGCCATAATGAGCAGGGAGGCTGCCAGCCCTGTACCCTGTACAGGCGCCAGAATTGTCTTCCACATATCCGTAAATATTCCCAGAAAAAAGGACGAAATAAATGTCTCCAGTCTCGGATATCCCTTTCTGATAAAAGCAGCCAGAAGCACCACCAGAAAGGCGGTGGCATAAATGGCAAGAGATGTATTGATATGGAGCCGTTCTGCCAGGGCAAAGTTCAGGGCGTCGTAGCCGCCGGCGCCCAGGTGGGCGTTGATGGTCAACACCACGCCCATGGGCATGATTCCCACGCCGATGGCATAAAGCGCCAGATTGCAGGCCCATTCTCCGGGTGTCATGGATTTCCACTCTCTCAGATTCATGATTTGTCCTGCCTTATCACAACATTCTCCAGACTGCTGCTGGCCGCCTGTCCCCTGAAATTCTTAAGCGTCATATCCCGGCATTCTTCCGCATACAAAGCATGGCTGAAATCATTTTTCTCCTCCCCCTCGAATTTCACCTGGCAGTTCCGCAGGATCACATGGTCGGCTCTGCGCATATAAAATCCGGAGGTCTTGATCTCCTCGATCCTCTGTCCGTATCCCGGACGCAAATCGTACATTCCTTTTGGCCATTTGCTCTTGGCTCTGACCACCACACGCACATTCTCAAAAAGAATATCCTCAATATGGTTTCCCCGGCTTCCTGACAGGAATACGCCGTTTTCAGAGTCGCAGGTTATGTTGGAAAACCGCACATTGGATATGTGTCCGGATTTGGTATGTTCATCCCTGTCATGGGTGGATATGGTAATTGGTTCCGCGCATCCCCACCAGCATTCCGCAAACCGCCTTGTCTCTATGATGATATTTGAAAATGAAACATTCCTCACATTTCCCCCGTCCCGGATCTGGATGGATATACCGCGGTTGCTGTCACTGATGATGCAGTTATCCACAACCACATTCTCGAAATCCCCCGTTCCCTCTGTGCCGATTTTCAATGCAGCGGAAGTGGACGTGAGGGTACAGCCTGAGATAATTACATTTTTAAGAGGCCCGTATTCCATATTTCCGGAAGAGCTCTTCAGACATATACAGTCATCCGCGCATGTGACGTGGCAGCCAATGATGCGCACATTGGTAGAATGGTCCGGGTCAATGCCGTCAGAATTAGCCACATTCAAATCATTTAAAATCCGAAGGCCCGATATGAGCACATCGTCACAGCCAGCCGGATGCAGGGTCCAGAAGGGGGCATTTCTCATAATTACATCCTTAAATGAGATGTGGTTGCAATGCTCCGCATAGACCAGAGTAGGGCGCGGATAAAAGTCGCCCGTCACATAATATGGGCTCACCTGCCGCACAAAAGCATAGGCGTTTCCGTCGATGGCTCCTTCTCCGGAAATGGCTATGTTGTCCGCATCCTTTGCGTAAATAAACACATAGGAAGGTTTCAGGGTCACCGGAGTTCCCACCCGTTCCACGCCGTCGTCTCTTTGTCCGGCGTTGGGATGGAAGTAACGCTCCAGAGCCTTATGGGCCTGTAATACTGCCCCCCGTTCCAGGTGCAGATCCACGTTTTCCTTTAAGATAATGGAGCCGGAATAAAAATGCTTTCCGCCCTCCAGAACCACCCTTCCGCCTCCGGCCTTACTGCAGACGTCAATCGCTGCCTGGATAGCGGGCGCGTCATCTGTGACGCGGTCCGCCTTTGCGCCAAAATCAAGCACATTAAAAGTCATAGTCAGACACTCCTTTCCTCTGTCCTACACAGCGCCGACCAGGGTCGGAATCACCATGGAGAACCAGGGCACATAGGCCACCAGCATCAGTGCGGCAAAGATAGCCCCATAAAATGGTAAAATAGGCTTAATCATATCCTCCATGTCAATGCCAGCCACGGAACAGCCGGAAAAGAGGGCAGACCCCACCGGCGGGGTAATATTGCCGATACCCAGGTTCATGATCATCATGATACCAAAATGAATGGGATGCATGCCAAAACTCTTTACCACCGGCAGGAAAATAGGCGCGAAAATCAGCACGGCCGGAGTAATATCCATAAAGGTGCCCACAACCAGAAAGATAATATTAATCATCAGAAGCACCACGTACGGATTGGATGAAATGCTTAGCATGGCTTTGCCGATGGCTGCCGGCAGTCCTGTAAAGGACATGACAAAGGACATGGTGGAGGAAGCTGCAATAAGGAACATGATAACAGCAGTCGTCTCACATGCATCGCACAAAATGGCCGGCAGGTCCTTTATCTTAATGGTGCGGTAGCACACGATGGACAGGAACAGGGTGTAGGCCACTGCCACCGCGGCAGATTCTGTGGCCGTAAATATACCGGAGCACACGCCGCCTACTATAATTACAATCAGCAGAAGGCTGGGCACCGCATCAATAAACGTATGTATGAATACCTTGGCCGGAACAGCCTTGGTGGTCGGATACTTATTCTTCTTTGCAATAACAAAGGCCACCATCATACAGGCAATACACCACATAAATCCGGGAATATATCCGCTCATAATCATTCCCACCACGGAACAGCCCGAAAGCACCGCGTAGATAATAAGGATTCCTGAGGGTGGAATAATGAGTCCGGTAGGAGCAGAAGCAATATTGGCCGCCGCCGCGAACTTGCGGTCATATCCCTCCTTTTCCTCCAGGGGAATCATTACGCCTCCCACTGCAATGGAGGCTGCCACGGAGGAGCCGGATATGGATCCGAACAGTGTGCTGCCCAGGATATTGGTGTGGGCAAGGCCGCCTGGAATAAAGCCCACGAACAGCTTGGCAAAATTAATCAGCTTTTGGGCAATACCGCCTGAGTTCATAAGGACGCCGCATAAAATAAAGAAAGGAACGGCAATTAAAGAAAAACTGTCCACGCCCGTAATCATTTTCTGGCTCGCCACAAAAGTAGCCAAATCCAGGTCCATGACACAGGCCGTTGTCAGGACAGACGAAACAATAAGACTTATGGATACGGGAACACTGAGGGCCAGCAGCAGAAAAAATGTCCCGATTAAAATTAAACCAACTTGTACCACAGACATTGTCATGATATATCGTTCCTCCCATTCTCATTTTTTGGGGTATCCGCCAGGTGTAATGAGTTTTTTTGTTCCGCAATAGGATGTTCTGCTGTGAATTGCCCCCGGTTATCCCTCAGTTCCTTCACATCCTCCCCGATAAAAATAAGGGCATAGAAGATAAAGAGTACCGCACCCACCAGCAGGCAGCTGTAGATATAAGGCATGGGAATCCCCAGAGCCGCGGAAGACTGATCCGCGGCAGTGGCGCAAAGTCTGAGACCTCCCATTACCATTACCACGATGCAGAAGACAATGACGAGGCACTGCACGCCTATATCCACGATTTTCTGCATGGACGGACTGACTTTTTTCAAAAGTATATTAATGGAAAGTTGCTTCCTCTTTCCGTAGGCATAGGCTGCTCCCACCATGGTGGTCCACACCAGAAGATAGCGGAGAGCCTCCTCTGTCACTGTACTTGGATTATTTAAAATATACCGGGTGGTGACCTGCCAGCATACAGCCACTACCATGATGCCCATGATGGCTGTGCACAGAACCCGAATGATACTGTCAACTACATTTCTCATTTCCTTACCCCCTATTCAGCATAGCTCAGAAAATCCGCCAGATATCCGGCATTGTCCCCACTCTCAGCGCAGAATGCATCATGCTGGGACTTTACCGCCTGGATAAACGGCGTCTTATCGATTTCATAAAATTGGACCCCGAGTTCCTTTGCCCCCTGGATATTGCGCTCCATAATTTCCTGCCATTTCTCCTCATGTTTCCAGAAACTCTCATCCATGGCTCTGAGCAGCGCCTCCTGGTCCTGCTCTGACATAGATTCCCAGGTTTTAGTGGAGATGATGACGATATCCGGCGTGTACTGATGCTGGGTGTAGGTATAGGACTTTGCCACCTCCCCATGCCCGTCGTCCACCAGCACTGTCTCATTATTCTCAGCGCCATCGATAATCCCCTGCTGGAGGGAAGTATAAACTTCTCCGGATGACATGGGCGTGGCCGCCCCTCCCATATTACGTATCATTTCAATGGAAGTAGGGCTGTCCTGGGTTCTGATTTTAAGTCCCTTCAGATCCGCCGGACTCTCCACCGGCCCCTCCTTGGTTGTATAGACGGAACGGGCTCCTGAATCATACCTTCCAACGGCAAAAAATCCCTGGTCATATGTGGATTTGAAAATTTCCTGTACTGCCCGGCTCTCCTCCATCACCTTAAAATAGTGTTCCGTGGACTGAAATACATAAGGCAGTGAAAATATGGAATAGGCCGGGTTAAACTGTTCCAGTGAGCTGGCGCTGACCTTGGCAACATCCAGTACGCCGGCTTTCACCATCTGAATCATATCACTGTTGCCGCCCAGCTGGCCGTTGGGATATATGGAAAATGTATACCCCGTATTCTTTTCCATCTCATCCTTCATATAAGTCAGCGCCACATGGACGGGGTGGTTTTCGTTGTGGGAATGGGCCACCAGCAGATGGGTTCCGCTGCCCCCTTTACTGCAGCCGGTCAACGAGACCAGCATGGATGCCGCCAAAAGGCAGTATAGAATTCCTCTCCTCTTTTTCATGTTCCTCTCTCCTGTTATTTACTGGAATTAACATAGAGCCTGCTCTGATGCGCGTCTGGGACGCACTCTGGTACAGTACCGTATGAAGTGTTTACATTTTTCACTTCCCATGTTATAGTTCTATTATAATTGCAAACTCTTTCAAAGAAAATTGAGTTATTTGGTAAAAACATTGCAAATCTTGAAAGATTGAGATTGAAAATCGAAAGACTTTGTGCGGATGTGCTAAATTAGCCAGATGCATTTTGTGCAATGCGCCGAAGAATAGTTGAGATAAGATATTGAATTGAGAGGCAGGAGACTTATGGTTACATCATCCAACCGCGAAAAAATGCTGAAGCATTATATGCGCAGCAGTGATTTTGAGCTGGACCACCACCGGGACGTCACCTATCCCGCGGTAGAACCCCATTATCATGAATTTTATGAACTGCTGTACTTTATAAGCGGCCACGTGGATTACATTATAGGAGATGAGATTTACCATCTGCAAAACGATGACCTGCTAATCATACCGCCCAATATCATGCATAATCCCATCTTTGCAGATTTCCGCGTACCATACGAGCGGTACGTCCTGTGGATATCGCTGCCGGCCCTGCGGCAGCTGGCTTCCATCGATGAGGACCTGAACTACTTTCTTATCGCAAAGGGGATGAAAAACTATCTTCTCAGGCGCCACACCACTGCCTGGGGCAACTTCCGCACCATCTTCACCTCATTAGAAGAGGCCCTTGGAGAACAGAAGCCTCTGAGACATGCACAGGTCAAGGCATTCATCCTGCACCTGCTGGTAGAATATAACCTGGCCCTCATGGAAGATTCCGGCACGGCCCAAAGCGGGGTAAGAGATAACCCGCTGACAGATATCCTGCACTATATACAGAACCATCTCACGGAGGATTTGTCCATGGACACCATTTCAGATGCCTTCATCATGGATAAATACAACCTGGCCCATATGTTTAAGGATAAAATGGGAATCTCTTACTACCAATATGTGATTCAGCAGCGGCTTTTGACCGGCAAGAATCTGATTCTGGAGGGCATGCCTGCCAATAAGGCTTGTTTCGCCTGCGGGTTTAATGACTACTCCAGCTTTTTCAGGGCGTTTAAGAAGGAGTATGAGGTGTCGCCGACGGCGTTTAGGAGGATTCATGAGGAGATGATTGGGTGAAGTGGGGGACCCTGTTGTTCGTATATTTACCGCCGGAAACGCGTACAGATACAAGTGTTCATTCTGTGTACCAGGCAAAAGGTATCAATGCTGCCCGGGCAGAAGCAATAGCAGCTATTATAAAGTAATCTCAAAAATGTTAAAGCGATAAAACTGACAACGGTGAATACGCCACAGTGCACTTGATGTTTTTGTGTATTCTGGTAAAATAATAAGGGAGGGGAGCAGTCGGCCGATATATAAAAACAAAATGTGAGGTATGTCAATGTCAGAAACCAATGTTCTTAAATCCCCGACGGTCAGCCCCTGGCCTGAACCTCGGAGATTTTATTTCCCCATAGGCAAAGGAGCGGAAAATATCCTATCAATACCCACCCGCTGCCAGCAGCCCAGCCTGCCACAACAAACGCACATATTCATGCATAAAACTGTCTGCATTTTAACATTATAGATGAATACATACGAAAAATAAGAGCCCCTATTAGCGTTCCTAACGTATTAGTTACTATATCATCAATCTGGAAATGACCTCGTTCTGTAATCAACTGTATCATTTCAATGATACAGCTCAGACAGAATCCCTCTTGATTCGTTCCCACTTCTTGGTCGCGCCGATCCCCATATAAGTCACGGACTCGCCGCCGAATTTGTTCTCCCCAATTCTGGGTTTCACATAGGCCAGCCTCCGCCCGGAAGGCAGCGTGATAAAAAGCATAGCGGATTGATAGGTAAAGGTAAGCCCATGCGTCGCGGTAGTCGTTTTTTCTTTTACCGCTTCCTTCACCGCGCGATCCACATCCCACCACATCCGGACGATTTTAGGGCTTGCCGACCGCCATGCCTTCACAATGCCGTCCAGTTCGTCCTCCGCTATCCCCAGCTCTAAGGCGCCCATCGCTTTCATAGCCCCGACGCCCCCGCCGTAGCCACAGGCCAGCTCAGCCTGCTTCCCTTTCTGCCTTAATTCGCCGTTCATCCCATGCTTCTCTACCGGAACACCGAACATCCTACTGGCGGTCGCACAGTAGATATCCCCGCCCTCACGGAACACATCCAGCCGCCACTGTTCCCCGGCCAGATAACTTAGAACCCTCGCCTCAATGCTTGAAAAATCGGCTACGATAAACTTCATCCCTTCAGCGGGGATAAAGGCTGTCCTCACCAGTTCCGAAAGAACATCCGGTATGGAGTCATATAATAATTCCAGTGCGACAGTATCATCGCTCCTGACAATTGCACGCGCTTCATCCAGATCTGCCATGCTGTTCCGGTACAAATTCTGGAGCTGTATAATACGGCCTGAAAAGCGGCCCGAACGGTTCGCCCCATAAAACATAAACATCCCGCGGCACCGGCCGTCCGCGCATACCGCATTATCCATGGCCGTGTATTTTTTCACCATGCGGTATTTTCTTCCCCTTTGCCAGATCAACTACCTTTACTTCCTTTCCATCCTCGGAATACGCAAAAAGAAGGATTTCAAAATCCTCCGCCTCCGCATATTTATATACGCCGCATTTTCCGAGGTCGGCGGAGGAATAGCTTTCAATGTCAATATGCAGTTCTTTCATGCCTGCCCCTATCCGTTCCGTCTGTGAAGGATCTTACTGATATTCTTCCGTTTGTCCCAGCACAGCGTTTTCTTTATCTTCTTGGGATTTTTCTTCTTATACATATAACTCCCTCCTCTGCATGACCTGCCAGCCGATCCATTCCAGCGCCGTTGCCCGGTCATAGGAATCCACATCCTGGCTCATCCGCGTTACTGCGTTTGTAAGTCCATAAAGGGAAAGGTCGCCGCCTTCCACCAGATACCGGAAGATGCCGTCCTGCTCCTCCTGCGTGATACCGAACTCCCTGCCGGTCAATTCCACGGCTTCCTGCACATTGCCTTTGATTGGGATCCCTGCCGCCTCTTTCAGCCTGTCAACTACCTGTGCAAAACGGTTCTCCTCAATCGCCGCCATTGTTGTATTCCTCAGCTTCAGCAGGAATGCCCTGTCTTCCGCCTGCAGCGTCTCATCCGAATACAGGGTAAAGTCCTCCGTCATCTTCGCCTGTCGGCCAACATGGTTCCGTCTCTCGCCATAACCGGAGACGATTAATCCATTCAGGCAGGCCAATCTATAAACCAATGGCTGGACTGACACTGCACCCAGGCCGACTTCGGAATTGGAAATCATGACGCCAGCCTGCACAATATCTCCTTTCCGGACCTCCATTTCCAATCTCCTGTTCAAAATCTTAAGATACAATCTATGCTCTGTCACTTCGTAGCTTTCTACGCTGTATCCGTCATTTCCCGCGAACAGCGGCAGCACCGCCGAAGCGATCTCCATATTGTCGATCCGTCTGTACCGCTCGGACAGCAGCGCCCGTGCCACGGGGCCAGTGCCGTAATCCATCGAGTGGACCATGTAGTTGTTCTGGCGCGTCCCCAGCCACGCATTCACGTTCTCCGCCAGAAGTTCCGGCTTTTCTTTCTGCATCAGGTCATAATATTTCATCGGTATAGATAGGGCTGATGCCAGCTGGCGGTGGAATAACGGGATCGTTGCGAATGGGGTCTGCGTCCCCATAAGGAACGTCCTGCCGTCCCGTTCCAGCTTCATGCCCTGCGCCGGGGCGATATAATCCTTCTTCGCTTTATTCTGATGCTCCAGCTCCATCAGGACTTCCTGTAAACTTCTTCCTGCTTTCATCCTCAATACTCCCTTTCGATCATCTTCAAAATAATATCCAGCGTCACCCGGATCGCCTTCCGGTCCATGCGCGGTTTCTCCATCAGCCTGACAGCTGCTTCTGTCTCGTCTTTGATATTCATGAGCACCTGCTTATAGTGGTCATAAATTTCCTCCCCGGCGATCTCCCCGGCTTCGCTTTCCGCTTCCAGCAGGTATTCCTCCAGATACTGGCGGATGTCCGTACCCATATAGTCCTCGACTGCCTCCATGACGTCGAGCACATTGAGCGGGGTGAGACGCTCCCCGCCCTTGATTTCCAATACATGCGGCATCCCCACCGTCCTCCTTTCCGATTTGTTATGTATGGGAAGAGGGGCAGCAAGCCGCCCCTCCGTACTTTATCCCAGGAAATCCTCCCCGTCGTCCGCGAAGTCATCCTCCGCACGGCTCTTGCCGCCCAGCGGCTCCCCATCCGCGATCTTCTATTTCATTACATCTATCAATAACGAAAATAAAATGTATCCCCCGCTCTATCTTACTCCAATCGAGTATGAACATGACGGGAAATATATCCTGTATATCCGTGTGCCGGTCAGTTCCACGGTATGTCGGTGCAACGGGCGAATCTATGACCGCAATCATGAGGCAGATATTGATATCACAAACCATGCGGATGAAGTGTATCGTCTCTATGCCCGTAAAAATAGCTCTTATTTTGTAAATAAGGTAACCCATTTTGGAATTGATGCGCTTCGCTCTGATCTGTTGGAACGAGCCAGAAAAATGACCAGGGTCAGAGGCGAAAACCACCCGTGGAGATCTATGTCAGATGAAGAATTGCTCCGCAGCGCCGGCCTGATTCTTACTGATGATTTTACTCAGCAAGAGGGGATTACTCTGGCAGCCATCCTGCTCTTCGGCAAAGACAGCACCATAATGTCTGTACTGCCGCAGCACAAAACAGATGCCATCTTCCGCGTACAGAATATCGACCGTTATGATGACCGTGACGTTGTAATCACGAATCTGATTGAAAGCTACGACCGCCTCTTTTCCTTTGGCGAAAAGCATCTGAACGATACCTTCCACCTGGAGGGAATACAGAGCGTGAGCGCGAGGAACCATATCCTGCGCGAAATTGTCTCGAATCTACTTATGCACCGCGATTTTTCAAGCGGATATGTGGCGAAGCTAGTCATAGAAAAAGATAAACTATACACCGAAAACGCTAATCTATCCCACGGTTGCGGAGTCCTGAACCTTGCAACATTTGACCCATTTCAGAAGAATCCTCCAATTTCCAGAGTGTTCCGGGAAATTGGCCTTGCTGATGAACTGGGTTCTGGTATGCGCAACACCTACAAATATACAAGAATGTATTCTGGCGAAGATCCGGAATTTATTGAAGGGGATGTTTTCCGCATTATCGTGCCACTTCCGGAGATTGCGACAGCAACTGTGGGACCAACTTCGTCCTCAACTACCGAAGTCAGTACCGAAGTTAGTACCGAAGCCACTACCGAAGTTGAAATCAAACTTTCTTCAGAAAAACTGCATAATCTTCTGGATTATTGCTCAACGCCAAGAACACGGGCTGAGATGCAGCTTTTCTGTGAAATCAAAACAGAAAAGTATTTCAGGGAAAAAATCTTGCAGCCAATGCTTGCTATTGGTATGATCAAGCGTACCATCCCTGACAAACCAAGAAGCTCAAAACAAAAATATATCAAAGCATAAAAAATACCCCTCTGCAGGAGAGCCATCAATCCTAGCCTTCCCACAGAGGGGTGTTCTTCATTTTCTCACAGTCTCTTCCCGGCTTCGCAGCCGAGTGTCCCTTAATACGTAAGCAAGTAATAATCCGTATCTTGACAAAATAAGAAATCCCCCAGCACTTACCGGGGGAGGATCTGTCTTTTACTTTTTAAGTTTGCTGCGGCAATCATCAGGCAGATTGGAGTATTCATAATATCTGTTAATTTTCTAGTAAAAGATTTATAGCATTCTCTAGTGAACGTTTTGATTTTTTAAATGCTTGAAATAGTCTTTTGGCATCCTCCCATTCATTACTTAACCACATATAAAACAAATTAGGATTTTCTCCATCTTCGATTAATTCTTTACTTTCTTGATATTGTTCCTCAATATCCAATCCAAAACATAACTGTGAAATATCACTAGCTCTAAAACCAAGCCGTTCTTTATATGTTGTATCAACATCAACTATTGTCCCATTATAGATATCATATTTACTTATGTTTAGAAGCTTTATAAAGGCTTCTTTTGTACGTGGATCTGTTGGAGTTACCTCCTCAACGGTAACAAAAGTTACTTCATCTAAAAGTGGCCAGATATCAAACCGTATCATATATTTTACGTTTTCAAATGTAACATACAATTTTGTTCGTATATTTTCCTGTGTAGACGTTCTTTGAAACCCTAACGCTTCAAAAAAATCTACAGCCTGATCGAATTCCTCCACTTTCAAAATAGGGGTCTTAACTTCTTTTCCTTCTGTAGTATTTTTTACTTTATAGGTAATTGTTACACCCGTTTTATTATGACAATCTACATCCCCAATTAAAATTCGAAGCCATCTGGACTCATTTTCTTTCAAATATGGCATCCTATAAATTATTCGCGTAACTTTCTTTCTTTCCATAGGAATTGCGAAAGATCTATCATCAACTTTTGCCCTTATATTTTCAATAATAAAATCTACATTTTCCGTATCAACTAGAAATTTTCCATTGCTCCTTTTAAAACCGTTCATATACTATTCTCCCTCACAATAATTTGGTAACTGTGGATCATCTAAAATATACTTATTTCCAACCAAAAAAGCCTCCAAATGTTCATACTCTATTCCCTCTCTTAATGAAGGATTAAATTTGGTGCTGTCCGTATATCGAATAATCTTTTCATATGTATCTATCATCTTTTCCCTTATGGTATATCCAACACCATCTTCCTGCTCATAAAAGCCTATAGGAAATTTATGTGTAAAATAATTAAGATCTGTTGTAATCATCTTATAATTTCTCGTGACCTTAAATGATGACGAAAGAGGATGTGGTGTCAAAAAATTAATATATATTTTCGGTTTGCATTTATCAGAATAGTCATAAATTTCCTTAACAAAAGAAAAAAGCTCATCGTAATACTCTTCGGTTTCTCCAGATAGACCTAAAATAAATGAGCAATTTGCAATTATATTAAAATCTGCATTTGCCATAATAAATTTTTTAATCTTATCTATTTGTTTTTTCTTGATGCCCTTACTCACTCCATTAAGAAGCATATAATCAAATGATTCTATGCCATATTGGATTTCAATAACCCCTAAGTCACTTAATTCCTGTAGCAAATCTCTCCTATCCAAAAGATGATCTACTCTGGTACGGACTTTAAATCTAATACCCGGAAATTGAACATTTCTTATTATTTTTAAAAAGTGATTTTCATCATTCAAACAATCTTCATCTTTCAATGAAAAATATGTAAACCCTTTTTTATATAAGTTTTTTACTTCAGCAATTACAGATGTTTCTGAACGGTAACTTATCTGCCTGCCGCATTCTTTTTGCACAGAGCAGAATGTACATGTTCCTTTACAGCCTCTAGCTGAGAAAATATCCATCTTATATGCTTTTAAATCATCATCATAAAGAAACGGTTTATACCGATCTATTATAATACTCCATGTGCCGAAAGACATATTAGACAATCCAACATCTGTTGGGACAAAAAAACTTTGCAGATTATCTATTGTAGCAACGCCTGATAATTCGTTATTCTTTTCAATTTGATATTCTTTTCCCGTAGATTCTTTATTTTGTTTTATTCGTTTCTGCTTTAAGAGCCATTCCAACAATTTCCGTAATGCAGATGTTCCCACTCCTGGAATAACATAATCTACCACTCCAGTCTCAAGCAAATATTTTTCATTGCTGGATGTAAAGATTCCTCCTGCCGTTGTTATTTTCCCTTCCTTTTTTGCTATTTTTAGCTTTTTTATTCCAGGACACACCTCAGAACTACTCATACTAACTCCAACCACATCATATTCTTTAATTATCTCATCATATTTTTTCAAAACCTGCTCTCTGGCATAGTTATTTTCTCCAGCTTTCTGCAATTCAAGTCTCTCATCATATATTTCAATTCGAATATCCATACTATACTTCTCAATATAGTCTTTCAAAACCCATAAGCCAAGCGGTATGCCGAAATCATCGAATTTAATTGGATGCTCTATTGCGCTCTTTATCAAAAGAACATTTAGGGTATTCTCTGCTTCTTCTGGTATATATCCATTTCCAACATTACGATACTTAAGATTTTCCCAGATTGCAACATTAAATAATTCACCCTTTTGATCAGGTGGAGGTAACTCTATGTGTTTCTTTTTAAAATGGATCTTTACGTTATCATATAATTCTTTAAATGAAACACGCTTAAACTGATTCTCGACACCTTCTTGTAAAGTCTTAAAAAAATAGTAGGAGAATGGAGAATACTGTTTTCCTTCAATTTCCACGGTTGAAAAACTGCTACTTGCATCAATAGTAGGAATGAAAAAGGCCCCCTTTGAGTCAGAATAATCATTTATCGAAATTGAGTAAATCGCCTTATTTGGGCTTCCAAGAGAATGCATACCCGCATGACAACAATCTAATATAATTGCATAATATCGTATATGATATTGTGTAATTATTTCATTAATTGTTTCTGCTGCAATCCCATTATCCGAGGCATAATCAAAATCAGTATCTTTCATGGCGAGATACAACTTATTAGATGTATAATCAGGACAGCCATGCCCACAGAAATAAAAAAGAAGCATCTCTGTTTCCAAATCAATATCTTCTGCAAATGTCCTTAACTGCTTAAATACGTCTGTTCGGCGACCATTATTAATTATAACAGCTCTATTTCTATCATAATGTAAATACTCCGAATCAAATAGTATTTTTTCCATCAGTTTCGATGTATTAATCACACCTTCTCTATTCCTTATTGTATCTTCATATTCTCCATTAAAGACCATGAATGGCCTGATTATAAGTCTTTTCATAAGTCAAATTCTCTCATATCATCCTATGCATTCTATACTTATTTCTAATATGCTATTCAAAAAAATGGGTCTCGTTACATATTTTTACTATTTTATCTATATCAATTTCTTTTCCATCTTCATTTATGATATGTATTTTTTTCTCGCCATTTGCTAATTCTATAACATGTTTTGTACCTGATGGTTTTCTTACTTCTATATATGTTTTTATAGCTGGCAGTATAGCATTTATAAATTGTGTAGTCTCTGGAAGCAGTATCAAAAGAGCTGGTATAAACTCTGCCCCTAATTCATTTCCATACGAAATACTTGGAATAACATCAACTCTAACATCATAATTATTTAAAATATTCTGTAACACAACAATATCTTCCATGCTGCCCCCGTTTATATTCAACCGAAGTTTCATTTATATATTTCCTCCCTATTTAGTCAAGTGTTTTTTCCTTATTTTTCAAGAAATTTTTAATTTCATATCTCAGATAAATGAGCCAAGAGGATGGACATTTCTCTGTATCTGGTACGAAAATAGAGGGTTTTGGGTACACGAAGTAAAACGTCATTGTATTTCGTTCTACATGGCCTTGTGTATACCCATCCATCTACGGCAGCGAACCTCCCGTATCTACCAGGATCACCTGCATCTCTGCTGGGTCCTAACTTCCTTCGTCCCGCCTGTCCATAACCAGGGTGTCAGCTTAGCTCCTTTGCAGGGTCATGCCCTATGGTGATAATTCCTGCCGACTACTGGCTCATTCTTTGTATATTAAGTCTTACTGACCTGTTTCTGCACAAATCCCTGGCGGCACCTTGCGGTGGACGTTTTCCTAACTCGTTCTTTATGCCTTTCAGCCTTTCTGTTACGGCTGAATTCAGTTCCCATCGGATAATGGTGAAAACTCAATTCAACCGCAACAGGGTATTTCCTGTATTTCTCGTTATGCTGCTTGCAATTGAGGTCTCTTAATGTCTCCCATCAGTTTCACGGGATCATAATCCACACCCTTTGTCAGTATCGTGTAAAACACTCGTAAGATCTTACACGCTACCGCAACTACAGACTGCATCTTTTTTAATGGATTCTCTTTCCGGGTTCGGTAGTATTCATGAATTGCCTTGAATTCTGCATTCCTTCCTACCAGTGAAATAGCGGCTTCATACAGCACATATCTCAAGCGTTTTCTGCCTCTATAGCTGATTCGACTTTCTCCATTATGCTTACCGGAATCATTGGCTACGATTGCATATCCTGCCAGCTTCTGCAATTGCTTGGGTTTATCAAAACGTCCAATGTCGCCCACTTCTGCAATAAATCCGCTGACTGTAATCATCCCGATTCCCTTGATTTTCATCAGTTTATCAATGTATGGAATCTCCTTCAGTTTTTCTTCCAACTTCCGAAGTAATTCTTCTAGCCTCAATGTATATACATCCATATCATCCAACCGGTTTTTCAGCTCAAACCTCGCTGTTTCCGGTGCTTCCTTACTTCCAACGCTATGCTCTGCGGCTGATACCAGGGTCTTTGCCCTCTTCATCCCAGCGCCTCTCAGCTTCGCGTCCCTCCATATCTTATTCACACCATCCACACCAAGTTTCTGAATGTCTTCCGGCAATGGTGCAATCTTAAGCACCATCCTTCCGCTGACCGCCTCCTTTTTCGTTATAATACACGTAAATAATGATTCAATCAAATTAAAAGTTTTGATGTAATATTTCAAAAATATTTAAGTATATAGCGATACATGGAAGAAGGAATTATTATGGATTTAAAATACCTGAACACATTCCGGACAATCATTGAAGAGGGGAGCTTTTCCAAAGCGGCTGACAAGCTGAATTATACCCAGTCCACCATTACGTTCCAGATTGGCCAGCTGGAACAGGAGCTGTCCGCCTGGCTCTTTGAAAAAATCGGCAGACGCATGTCCGCTCCGGATTGCCCTAATCAGCGACCTGCATCTGGGGTATGTCATAGGAGAACACCATCTTGAAAAGGTCATTGACGCGGTAAATTCCACAAAGCCGGATATTGTCTGTATTGCCGGAGATATATTTGACGGCGATGCCGCTGTCCCTGCTGCCCCTGAAGCTCTTAAGGCATTGTTTCTGAAAATGGATTCGGTTTACGGTGTTTACGCCTGCCTTGGAAACCATGATGCAGGCCCAAGCTATGGCCGCATGCTGGAATTTCTCTCAGAAGCAGGCGTTCATGTGCTGCGGGATGAGGCGGTTGTCATAGACGGCCGTTTTGTGCTGGCGGGCAGGAGGGATTCCTATCCCATTGGCGGGCAGCGGGATAAGCGGGAAAATCTCACGCTGCCTGCAAAAGCAGGGGAGCTGCCTGTCATTGTAATGGACCATCAGCCGGGAAATATCCGGGATTATGGGGAAGAGACGGATTTGGTTCTCTGAGGACATACCCACCAGGGACAAATGTTTCCTTTTAATCTGATTACCAACGCTGTATTTGATGTGGATTACGGATATTACCGGGCATCGGATGATTCGCCCCAGGTCATCGTTACCTCAGGCGCAGGAACCTGGGGACCGCCCCAGCGGGTTGCCACGGATAATGAGGTGGCGGAAATTCTGGTCATGCTTCCCGCCGGACCGTAAGGATGACAGGCGGGCGCTGTTTTGCATCAGCCATATGAGCCTTATAGAAGCTCCTGACTCAGCTCCTCCACATCTGCCATATCATATTCCGGGATGGATACGGCGTTTACAGGACAGACAGCAACGCAGTGGCCGCAGAGGATACAGGTCCCGGAAACCTCTGCCTTTCCTTCTCTCAGAGACAGGTTTTTTGCGATACAGTCCCTGGTACACTGCCCGCAGCCGGTGCAGGCGCCTCTGTTTATTTCTACCATATGTATATCCTCCTTTGATTGTTTGTTGTATTTTTCTTCTGTCTGTGTCATGCTCAATGGTAAGAAAGACAAGGAGGCAGTGGAAGAAATGAAATGTCCCTATTGTGGTAATGAGATGGAATCGGGATTCCTCACATCAGATGCCCGCTGCACTGCATGGAGACGGAAGAAACATGATATGTGAAAAAGGACAGTCTCACTTTTCCTGAGACTGTCCTATTAAATTTAATTTTTCTTACATTACAGCTATTACAGCATCTCGATGAAAGCTGCCATCCTGGTGTTCAGCTGTCCCACGTCGGCCTGGGAATAGTCTGTCTCCACAACGGTATAGGGAAGTCCTTTTTTCTCCTTTACCAGCTTGCGGACCAGGGAAGTCTCCACATTGTAGGTGTGGCATGCCTGCAGAACCAAATCCACCACGCCGTCCACATGGAAATCGTCAATAAGCCTGTCTAACAGTTCCATACGCCTGGGGTTGGGGGACATGCAGGAACAGCCGATGTTCAGGTACTTCCTGGCCAGGGCGTCATATACGTCCGGGTTATCCTCATCAATGGGGTCCAGGGGTTTCATGCCGGAGCAGTTTTCAAAACAGACCACCACGCCGCCGTTATCCTCAATGGCGCGCACCACCTTGAGGGCGGCACCGCCGGATGGAGAACCGGTCACAAGGATTCTGGCCCTTTTTCCAATATTTTTTCCCTGGGCATACTCAGCCTCAATCTTATCCGTGATGGCATTGACTTCCTCCGCCAATGTATCAATTTTCATCTTAAATCCTGTGCCGTAAACAATGTTGACGATATCCAGACCCAGGGCAGGGGCCGGATCCAGGGCCATCACATACTGGAGGCGGTTAAGGGCCGCGAGAATCTTGTTTCTGTTATGTATCTGGCGGCGAATGGCATCTTCTGTGATGACAGTGCCGAATTTCCTTTCCAGCACCTCCTTAAAACGTATCAGTTCCTGGCGGTAAAGACCTATTCCGGCCTCTGTCTGGCAGTTTGGCAGCTCAATGACATGAACGGGCTTAAACTCAGCCAGCATCTCATACATTTTCTTTTTGCCGTCGCAGGTTGTCTCGCCTACAATCAGGTCGGAGAAATAAAAGAAGGGGCATTTATCCGTCTTGGCAAAGCCGTAGCTGGATTTGATGAGGGGACAGAGGTTTCTGGGCAAATCCTTCTCAGCGTCAGGTATGGTTTCGTCAGTTACAGAGCAGAGTCCCACAACAGAGGCGCCCATGGCATTGGGGATTTCCCTGGGAAGATAGGTGCAGAAGACACCGACTACAGGTATGCCTTCCTCCTTTAATTCTTTTATTGCAAGAAATGAATTCTTCCTTGCGTCCGCAAATTCTTCAAAAATTTCAGGCAGTTCTTTTTTCAGTTCCATGTCAGCTTCGGCTCCTTTTCTTTAGTTTTCCATATCCCAGAACGGCAGCCCCTATGGCGCCGGTATACTGAGAGAGGGGGTGAGTGGTTATATGGGAAGTTTTCATATATTCTCCCAGTACGGACCGCATGACTTCTGACTGTGCCAGGCCTCCTGAGAAGAAAATATCAGGATGTCCGCCTGTCAGACGCTGCGCAAAGATGGCGGTCCTGTGGCAGATGGAGTGGACACATCCAAGTACGATGTCGCCCGGAGGTGTCTCCTGGGCCATCAGCCCTACAATCTCGCTTTCCGCGAAGACGGCGCACATGCTGTTAATGGGTACGGGCCGGCATCCATGGACGAACTCGTCCAGATGTGAGATGTCGCTTCCTACCCGGGCCATAATCATTTCCATGAACCGTCCGGTGCCGGCCGCACACTTGTCGTTCATTAAAAAGTCATTTACCTGTCCGTGGCTGTCAAGAGTGATGACCTTACAGTCCTGTCCCCCGATATCAATGACTGTATCACAGCCGGGGGCAAGATAAGAGGCGCCTGCGCCGTGGCAGGTGATTTCCGTGATTTTTGCGTCTGCCTCCTTTAAAAGCTCCCGGCCATATCCGGTACTCACCACGAACCCGGTGTCCTCCGTGTAAAGCCGGTCGTAAATGTCCCTTAGAATCTCGCCCGGACGTATGGAAGTGGGAAGCATGTGGCATCCCACCACATTCATTCCGTCAAACAGGACTCCCTTGGTCATGGTTGAGCCTGAATCAATCCCTAAACTAAACATAGAAACTCCCTTATTTTTCGCTTTTATACCTATTTGAGTATAAATAACTGAGAAAAAATAGTCCAATTGATATTCTGAATGAGATTTGATTTGAAATTGAAAAAACATATAGGGGAATTTGAGGCTGCCTGGATAGGAGGATTTGAACCGGGAGATTTGGATTGCCTTTCCCTGCCTTGCGCCAGCCTTTTAATTGCCGCTCTATTTGGTAAATATTGTTGATTAAAGATTTTGCTTATGCAACAATTAAATAATGTATATTTGGGAAAAGCTGATGTTTTGCGGGGAGGAAATTGAGGCGGCGGCCTTTTTGAAGGAAATGAGGACGGCAAGAGAGAATGTAAAGAGAGAATGTCCCCATCAGGGAGGATGTCCATCGGGGCGGACATCCTCCTTTTTGAGCGGATTCAGCGGCTTCCTATACAACCTGATACTTTGCCACGTATACCGGGAACGTATCAGTACCTTTTATATCCTTGCCTTTTGTGATGGTCACATTCTTATCAGTCACGGCATATTCTACGCTGGCCCCGGCTTCTATCACCGTATCCTGCATGAGCACACAGTTCTTTACCCTGGCGCCCATTCCTATCTTCACACCGCGGAACAGGATGCTGTTTTCCACCTCGCCCTCGATGATGCATCCATCGGCAGCCATGATATTGACGGCCTTTGAACCGTTGATATACCGTGAGGGATTGTCGTCGCGAATCTTGGTATAGATGGGATTGCCGGCGGAGAAGAGCGCGTCCACATTGGCATCGTCCAGCATCTTCATATTCTCGTCAAAATAGCTCTTCATGCTGCTGATTCGCGCCACATATCCGTCGTAGCGGAATGCCTGCACGTTCAGCCTTCCTATCTGGGGCGCCAGGATATCGCGCTCAAAGAATACCTGTCCGCGCACATAGGCAGTGTTTATCTGGTCAATCAGGAGCTCCCGGTCAATGATGTAGATGTTCATGGAGAAATTCTGCACTCCTGGTTCTTTGGAGTTCATGTACATCTTGGTAACACGGCCATTGTCAATGGCAAGGGTATAGTAGAGACTTTTTCCGATGTCCCGGTGTCCGGTGAGATCGCCGGGAAGGGGTTCCTCCCTGTAGGCCACGGTAACATCGGCCCGACTGTCCATATGGGCCTGAATCAATGCGTTGAAATCAAAGTTGACAGCCAGGTTTGTATCGGCCATGACCACATACTTTTCCTTCTGCTCCTTCAGGAAATCCAGGATGCTGGCCAGCGCTTCCACGCGTCCATTGTAGATGCTCACTGTTTTTTCGGCAAAGGGCGGGACCAGGTTAAGGCCGCCGTTCTTGCGGGTCAGGTCCCATTCACGGCCTGAGCCCAGATGGTCCATCAGGGAGTGATAATTCCTGCGGACAATCAGGGAAATATTATCAATTCCGCAGTTCGCCATGCTGGAAAGGATGAAATCCACCAGACGGTAACGGCTGGCAAAAGGAATGGAGGCCATCAGGCGCTCGCTGACCAGGTCGGGAACCAGGGAATCATAGCTGTTGGGAAAAAGGATGCCAAGGGCATTTGCATTGGAATTTACCATTGTTCTTCACCGCCTTTTACATTATTCTTTACCATGGCACTGGGACCAATCTTGGCATCGGGTCCGATTTCAATGCCGGGCCCGATGGTGGCCACACCCTTTTCGCCGTCAGAGGGCATGGCTCCAACCACTGCGTTTTCTCCAATTACCACGTTTTCGGCCACAATACAATGTTTTACCACGGCGCCTGCCCTGATGGTGGTGCCGCCCATAACCACGGCGTCCTCCACCTGTGCCCCGGCCTCCACCTTTACGCCTGAGAAAAGGATGGAGTGCCTGACCTGTCCGTTGATACGGCATCCGTCGGTAATCATGGAATTCTCCACCAGGGCATCGCCGCTTATCCTGTGTCCGGTCATGCCGCTGTTTCGGCTGTAAATCTTCCAGTTTTCATCAAAGAGATTGATGCCGCTGTGCTCCGGGTCCAGGACCTCCATGTTGGCCTCCCAGAGGGAGGAGATGGTCCCTACGTCCTTCCAGTATCCGTTGAAGTGATAAGCATACATCCTTCGTCCGTCACGCAGCAGGTTGGGAATGATGTTGTTGCCAAAGTCATTTTCAGAGTCCGGGTCAGCCTCATCCTCTATGAGATACTGTCTGAGGATGTCCCAGTTGAATATGTAGATGCCCATGGAAGCCAGGTTGGACTTTGGATTCTTTGGCTTTTCCTGGAATTCGGTGATGCGGTCATCCCCGTCAGCCACCATGAGTCCGAAGCGGGACGCGTCCTCCCACGGTACCTCCATGACAGCCACGCTGAATTCGGCTCCCTTTTCCTTGTGGAATTTAAGAAAGTCGCTGTAGTCCTGTTTGCAAATCTGGTCTCCTGAAAGGATGATTACATACTGCGGGTCGTACCGTTCGATAAAGGAGATATTCTGATAGATGGCATTGGCCGTGCCTTTGTACCAGTCTGAACCGGATGCCTTCTGGTAGGGCGGGAGTACATGGACACCGCCGTAGAGACGGTCCAGATCCCAGGGCTGTCCGTTGCCGATATACTCGTTCAGGACTAGAGGCTGGTACTGGGTCAGGATGCCCACTGTATCGATTCCGGAATTAACGCAGTTTGAAAGCGGAAAATCGATGATGCGGTATTTACCGCCAAAAGGAACCGCGGGTTTTGCCAGTTTTTGGGTCAGTGCGTAGAGACGGGAGCCCTGGCCGCCGGCAAGAAGCATTGCAATCATTTCTTTAGCCATAATATTTCCCCCTGATTGGTGTTGGATATTTATACAGATTGTACCATATATTGGAATAAAAAGACAGTGATTTATGCAAAATAATTAGGAAAATGATGAAAAAGTGAGAATAATATAAAAAAGTGCCAAGAATATTCCGCTGGACAGGACAGAGAAAGTACAAAGCTGCAAAATATAAAAAAGAAGGTGACATATAATAGAAAGTGTTGTATAATATCGTTATACTAATAAAAGAATAACAGTAGCCAAAAAACTATGGCTGAAAGAAAAAACAGAAATAAAAAAGGAGCTGCTGCTCCATAAATGATGACTCATCTATTTCGCGGCAGCTTCCGCAGCCAATCTTTACCCTTCCAGGGCTTTGATATCCATATCTTTTGGAAGCACCAGGCTTAAAAATACGGAGACGACAAATACAACTGCCACCACATTGGCTGAAAATACGGACTGGACCAATTCAGGGAAGATGTTCCAGATCCCAATTTCACTGGCTGTTGTAAAGCCGATGCCCACTGCCAGGGAGAGGGAGACAATGACTATGTTTCTCTGGGAAAATCCGCATTTGGCAATCATCTGTACGCCGGAGGTGAGGATGGTGCCGAACATCATAATGGTGCATCCGCCGAGCACTGCCTGGGGCAGGGAAGCAAAAAAGTTTCCCACAGGCGGAAGGAGTCCGGCCAGAATCATACAGGCAGCCCCTGTCATGATAGTGAAACGGTTGACCACCTTTGTCATGGCCACCAGGCCCACGTTCTGGGAGAATGAGGTTACGGGCGGACATCCGAATACGGTGGAGAGGGCGGACGCGTAGCCGTCGCAGGCCAGGGATCCGGATATTTCCTTTCCCGTGATTTCGCGGTTTAAACCGCCTGAAACCAGGGCGGAGGTGTCGCCTATGGTCTCTGCCGCGGATACCAGGAAGATGATGCAGGCAGAGATGATAGCCCCTGTGTGGAACTCAGGCATAAAGGGCAGCAGATGGGGGAAGGAGATGATTCCGCCGGACATAATCAGGCTTAAATCCACTTTTCCGAGGAAAATGGCGATGACATACCCCACTATCAGGCCGGCCAGTACGGACAGCTGTTTTAAGTATCCTTTGGCAAAGATGTTCCACAAAAGACAGGTCAGCAGGGTGACGGTACCCAGAATCAGGTTCTGGGCGGAACCGAAGTCGTCTGCGTATCCGCCGCCAAAGGACCTGGCGCCCACCGTAAAAAGGGAAAATCCGATGGCTGTAACCACAGAGGCAGCCACCACTGGGGTAATGATTCTGCGCCAGTATTTGGCCAGAAGTCCCAGGGTTCCCTCAAAGATACCGCCTATGAGCACGGCTCCCACCACGGCTGGATAACCGTAGTTGGCGGCAATGGTACTGAGGACTGTGACGAAGGTAAAGCTGACGCCCATGACAACGGGAAGCTTGGATCCTATCCGCCAGATGGGATACAGCTGAATCATGGTGGCGATTCCTGCCACAAACATTGCGTTCTGGAGCAGGATGGCTGTCTGGGCCTGGCTTAGGGCCGGCTGGGCAGCGCCCGCTATGATGGTAATAGGCGCAAGGTTGGAGACGAACATGGCCAGGATGTGCTGGAGGCCGAAGGGGATGGCCTTGGCGATGGGCACCCTGCCCTCCAGTCTGTATATGTTGTTGATGCTGCAATTCGTATTTCTGTTCATAATTGGTTCCCCCTGTTATAATGATAGTTAATCAGCCCCGCTGGTTTTGTGGCTGACCTGGTATACCTCCTCCACGATGCGCTCCATGGCGTTGAGGATGTTCTCATAGCCGGTGCATCTGCACAGATGCCCGGATATCAGCTTCTTAAGCTCTTCACGGTTGTATTTTTTTCCGGTTCCCACGATTTCCACCGCGCTCATGATAAGACCGGGAGTACAGAAGCCGCACTGTACGGCTGCCTCCTCGATAAATGCCTTCTGAATCGGTGACAATTCCCCGTTGGGTCCCTTTAAACCTTCCACTGTCATGATGCTTTTCCCCTCGGCCCACAGGGTCATGTAGATACAGCTGTCTATGGCTTCTCCGTTTACCAGTACGGTACAGGCGCCGCATTCCCCGACCTCGCAGCCCTTTTTCACGGATGTAAGCCCCAGACGCTGGCGCAGGGTATCGAGCAGGGATTCCCTCTCATCCACAGCCAGCTCCACTTCCCTGCCATTTACTTTCATGTGTACAATCTTAAGCATTGACCGCACCTCCCGCTTTTTTTATTGCCTCTGCCAGGGCCCGTTTGGACAGTTCTTCGATGAGCTGCAGACGGAATTCCTTTGACGCCCTCCATGAGGAACGGGGGTTCACTTCTTCCAGGGCAGCCTTGCCGAAGGCCAGGATTGCTTCCCTGTCATTGACCGCGCGCCCTTTTAAACCATGCTCCGCCTCACGGCAGCGCAGAGGAGTGGGACCGGCCACGCCGTATCCCAGCCTGACATCTTCAATCCATTCTCTATCCCGGCTCAGCTTTACGCGCACCGCACAGCCCAGGGTGGCTATCTCCATGGCCTTTCTCTTGCCGTACTTGATGTAATGACCGCTCCAGCCCTCGATGCTGCTTTTGTGTACCAGGAAACCGGTACAGACCTCGGTCCGCTGGCGGACGGTCCGGCCGGGGCCTGTATAGAATTCGCAGACCGGCACGGTGCGTTTGCCCTCGGGGCCCTCCAACAGAACATCTGCCTCCAGTGTCCACATGGTGGAAGCGGAGTCGGCCGAGGTGGCGCCGTTGCAGATATTGCCGCCGATGGTTCCGGTGTTGCGTATCTGTGGTCCGCCCACCATGTCTACGGCGTCCCCCAGCATGGGTATGTATTTCTGGATCAGGGCGTCGTTGGTGATATGGGAAAATGCAGTGCCTGCCCCTATCCACAGGCCGCCGTTATCAAGGAGGCGGACCCCCTTTAATGCTTCTATATTATGGATGGATACAACGGACCTTCCGGCATCCTTTCCTTCCCTGACACGAATCAGAACGTCTGTGCCGCCGCTTATGATTTCGGCGTCAGGATTTTTCACCAGGGCATTTATGGCATCAGCCACATCCTTGGCCTCATAAAATGATTTGATATCAAACATAACCTTCTCCTTATATCAGACCTTTTTCTTTGAATTTTTCTATGAGCCGCTGGGCGGTCATGGGAGTCACATCCATGTGGACTCCGGTGGCGTTTAAGATGGCGTTGCGGATGGCTGGGGCCACCGGGATGGCAGGAGGCTCGCCCAGGGATTTGTTTCCGTAAGGGCCGGTTGGGTCCTCCAGCTCAATGAACGCCACGTTTAAGTCCGGCGTATCCATGGCAGTGGGAATCTTGTAATCCAGCAGGTTATTATTTAAGGGCCTGCCTGTCTTTTCATCCACCAGCAGCTCCTCCGAAAGAGCGTATCCCAGTCCCATGCTCATGCCGCCGTGGACCTGGGCCCGCGCGGTCATAGGATTGATGAGTACTCCTGAGTCATGGACATTGATGATATCCTTCACCGTCACCAGTCCAAGGGGAATGTCCACCTCGATTTCCACAAAGCAGCAGCCGGAGGAAAATGTGTTGTCTTTGCACTGGTTAGTGACCTCGGCTGTGATATGTACGGAGCGGTCCAGGGAATAAAAGGCAGTGTCAGCTACCACGGACAGGTCGAAGAGCACCGGATCCCCTCCGTTTACCACGATTTTGTTGTTCTCTATGTCCAGCATATCCGCCGACACCAGTTCCCCTTCCTTAAGCCCAAGAGTCTCCCGGAGCAGGGCAGCGGCAGCCTTTACCTCGTCCGCGTACACGGTTTTGGAGAGATCGCTTACATCATGGCTCAGCATGTAGGCGGCATACTCCAGTATCTTAAGGCGGAATTCCTCACCGCATTTCTTGCAGGCCATGCCGGACACATAGGTCTGGCGGGATGCATAGGCCCCGGTGTCAAAGGGAGTCACGTCCGTGTCCTGGGTGGATACGATGTAGACCTTGTCAAAGACGATGCCGGTTGTCTGGGAAGCCATCTGGGTGAATACGGTGTCGGCTCCCTGGCCGATTTCCGTAGCGCCCATGCACAGCTGCATGGAGCCGTCCTGGTTGAGTATCATGCGGGCGGAAGCTGTTTCCAGGGAGATGGGGTGCACGCCTGTTTTATAACAAAAGATAGCCATGCCCACACCCTTTCGGACCGGGCCGGTCTGATTCCGGTAGGAGCTCCACTTCTCGTCCCAGCGGATGTGCCTGCGTCCTTCCTCGATGCATTTCTTCAGACCGTAGGAATGGAAGGTGATGCCGTTGGCCGGATCCACGAAACCGTCCTCCATGCAGTTCTTCAGCCTGAATTCACAGGGGTCCATGCCAATGGCGTCCGCCAGGTCATCGGTGAGACATTCCGCAAACCATGCTGCCTGGGGAATGCCGTAGGCCCTCATGGCGCCGGCTGTGGGAGAGGAGGTGTATACGGTGAAGCAGTCCACCTCGGTGCCAAGCTCATCCCTGTACAGGTCCTTGAACACATTGCCGCAGTTGGCGCAGATGGCATGGCCGTGGGAGGCGTAGGCGCCGTTGTTGGCATAGGCATCCAGCTTCCTGGCAAGAATGCGTCCGTCCTTTGTCACCAGGCCTTTACATTTTCCCTTGATGGCGTGGCGGGTGCGGGTGCCGGAGATGGTTTCCTCCCGGCTGATTTCCAGCCTGACAGGCCGTCCCCCCACGGACATGGTCAGGAATGCGTTTAAGGGTTCATAGAGCACGTCCTGCTTGTTGCCGAAGCCGCCTCCGATGTAAGGCTTTATGATGCGCACCCTTCCGATTGGAACCCCCAGGGCCTGTGCCGTACAGCGCCTGACGATGTGGGGAATCTGGGTGGAGGATACCACGGTTATCTTGCCGTTGGTGTCCACATAGGCCCATGAAACCGGCAGCTCTATGTGGCAGTGGGAAATCCTTGGAGTATCGTATTCCTTTTCCAGGGAAATGATTTCCTGGGGTCCGTAACAGGACCCGGCTTTCTTAAGTCCGTCCTCATAGGTAAAATCACTGTCACCCATGGTCATGTGGGAGTGTACGATTACATTGTCCTTCCTGAGATCCGGATGCAGGGGAGTGGCATCCTCTGCCATGGCTGCCTCCACTGTAACAATGGGAGTATATTCTTCATATTCCACTTTAATCAGGCGGGCTGCCCTGGCTGCGGCCACCTCATCTTCCGCGATGACAGCCGCTATGTCATCCCCGTACAGACGGACCCTCTGGTTCAGTATTTTCCTGTCACAGATATCCTGATGCTTTTTTTCCACGCTCCATGGATGGCCTGCCGTAGGAAACTGGCAGTCGGGAACATCGAAGCATGTGACAATCTTCACCACACCAGGTACCTGATAGGCCTCTGTCAAGTCAATGCTTTTGACCAGGCCGTTGGCGATGGTAGAGTGCACGACCTTACCGTGCAGGATGTCTCTTGGTTCCAGGTCCGCGGTGTACTTGGCCTCCCCGGTCACCTTCCCGTAAGCATCTACACGTTTTACTTGCTGCCCCACAATATTCATTTTTTGATTTCCTCCTTACTTTTCCTGCCAATTTCAGTACGAATCTTTACACAAATAGAAAAAAAGAGCTGGCTACATTAAGATATGTAGCCAACTCTTTGCGGTAGTTGGTAGAGACTCTGGGCCAATCCCCAGGATATACATATTGGCAAAAGAAATGTTAAATTGTTATCTTAAAAAGAATTATAGTACCTAAAAAAGTTTTAGTCTACGGCAATAATTGAGAAAATTACTGACACAATGTTGTGCAATTTGCACAAAAACAGTGCCGGGATAATAAAAGGGTGAATGCTTATATAGTGTGGTTTCTGTGGCGTCCTATTGCATTTTCTACCTGTTTTTGTTATATTTAAACCATTGAAAATTTGTCAAAAGAACGTCTATTTTGAAATAAACCGAATGATATTAAGGAAAATTCTGTCATCCAAATATAAGGTGCTGGAAGCCGGCAATTGTCTGGAAGCACTGTCTCCTTAGAGAATATGGAGAGGTGGTTTTTCTTGTTTTGCTGGACATCGTCATGAGTACCATAGCGTCCCAGTCCATAGGGAAAGCCATGAAGCTCCAGCAGGTGCTTATCAATATCCTGAGCAATACCATCGAGTTTACCAAGGAGGGAGGCAAGGTCGCCTTTTCGGCCTCCCAGCGCAGAAAGACCAAGAATGATGCGTCAAGTGCTGGTGCGTCCTGGTATATCGGGATGTCCAGGATGAACTTCTGCGGGAGCGGAATGTGGAGATCAGCCAGCCGGCCACGGCAGCTAAGGCCGCATACCAGATGCTGATTGCGGTTAACCTGACACAGAATACTTGTCACATGGTGAAATACCAGCGGTTTCCGGTGAAAGCACCGGAGCCGGAGGACCGCTTTGACGATCTGCTTGAATTTGAGCTGGAAACAGTCCATTATCGCCATGACGGCTGACGCCTTTGCGGAGGATATAAAGAGGGCCCGCCTGTCCGGCTGCCTGGATTGCAAGAGGCAGAACAGGCGGGATGAAATGATGGATATATCCGGTCCGAATTAATGGAAGGGATGGGGTTACAGTGATTAGGAAACAGATATACAGGGCTGGATGGACCGCCATGGTCCTGCTGGTTTTGACATCCTGCCGGCTGAAGGATACGAGGCAGGCATATCCGGAGGATGAAGGCACCGCGCAACAGCAGCAGGCTGTCAGCCAGTCCGGAAAACATGAGGACCCGGAAGCGGAACAGGGGCTGCCACGGGAGTCCGCGGCCGGGAATGCCGGGGCACCCGGAAGGGCCGGGGCATCGGGAAGGACCGGGGCACCCGGGAATGCCAAAGCAGCCGGAGGCGCCGGACTGGAAGAGCCGGGAACCGCTGTCAGTGCGGTACAAAACCTGGGAGCCCGCAACCAGCTTATAACAGGCAGGTTCTTTAAGGCGGGGGATATACGGTGCGGCCTGTCCTTTGAACTCACCGGAGAAGGCTGGGAGTCAGAGCGGCTTAAATGTGTCTTTACCCTTCCGGATGAGATGCATACCAGCTATTATGACAGCATGAGAAGCGCGGAAATCCTGACTGAGAGGGGCAAAAGGACATACAAGATAACACCGGAGACCATGGAGGAGGTTCCGCGGGTCCCGGCGCTTACATATACCATTAAATTTGCCATGGATGATGAAGCGGATCCTCATATTTCAGTGAAGGGTGAGGGAGGACTGGCCGGCGCCTATTATCTGTTTGAGGACAGCCTGACCTTTCCGGATGTATTTTCGCGCTATCTGTCCAGGGCAGATCTCTGTCTGTGGCCCACGGAGAATTTGTGGCTTCTTCGGAATGAAATTTATGCGGCCAACGGAAGGCAGTTTAAATCCGATGTGCTGAGCCAGTATTTTTCGGAAAAAAGGTGGTACAGGGGTATCATAGCACCGGATTCCTTTTCAGATTCCATTCTGTCGGATGTGGAATCCGGAAACATTTCCTTCATACAGAAAATGGAAAATGATACGGACAGAGACAAGCTGGACGGGCGGAACCAGTATGGCCTGGAGGACCTTCCACCGGCGTCCTATCTTCCATATTTGGGCAGGTATGATGAAACCGGACTGAGGGGTGACCTGACTCAGGCCAGGGATATGGGGGCATACTACGCTGTGCCGGGAGAGATATCGGTTCCGGCTTCCATTACCAGAGAGCAGCTTCAGACGGTTATGGAGGGCGGCCAGGCAAAAGTGACTCTGGACGAGCTTACAGGCGAGAGCCGGATGCTGTCGCTGAATCCCGGTCAGGAAGATACGCCTTACGGCTTCCTGCTTCATGAAGCGGGGGAGGAACCGGCAGGCCAGGGATACGAGACAGGAATCAGGCCGGATTACAATACGGATGAATACCACCTGTGGCAGACCAGCTGGGATACGGTGATGAAGACGGTCTACAGAGGAGATATCTATATCATGAAGGGAGCTGTCTCTGGCGCGGGTACCGGGCTTTTGAGGGCATCGCAGTATCAGCGGGAGATTTTACCCGGTCCGGTGGACCCGGAAACAGGCCAGGTTATCCGCGGCCAGTTGACGGGGAACCGGCTCTTCTACAATTCCAGGGGACACTTTACCGCCATATACTATCTGGGGGATTGATATAAAAGAGGCAGCGAAAATTGGATGCGGTAAAAACCGGATTTTGTGAATAAAAAACGCCCTGTAGGCTCAAAGCTATACTGGAAGCGAGGTTTTGCATATGCAGATAAATGAAAATGAAGTCCTGAATGAGCGGACGAGGGAAATTCTGGACTACTACCGCGGGCTGCCGGAGCGTTCTTCGCAGGAGGCCATTGTGGAGATGCTGAGGGAACTGCAGGGCGTTCATGGCTGCATCAGCCCTTATGTGCTGGAGCAGGCAGCAGAGGCGGCCGGGGTACGGGATTCCATGGTACAGGCCATATGTAAGCGGTATCCCAGTTTAAAGACAACACCCTATAGCCATGAAATTATACTCTGCACAGGAAGGAACTGCGCGGCAAAGGGCAGCCTCACCGTCATGGATGAACTGAGAAAAAGGCTGGGAGTGGGTAAAAACGGCATATCAGAGGACGGGACCGTGTGTCTCAGGACCAGGAACTGCCTGAAGAACTGCCGGAGGGCGCCCAATGTCATGGTGGACGGACGTATGTACTCCGGTCTGGATGCAGAGGCCATACTCAGGGAACTAAAACACCGGTGATGTAAAGCTTTATATGGTTTCCCGTCCTGCTTTTTTTCAATTCCCGGCCATCTGCACATTGAATCCTGCCGCTGTCAGTCAGCAGGTCCAGACTGCGCTGGGACAGGTGCAGTTTACTTTTTAATATGGCATGTGCCCTTACGGGAAGCGGGTATGGATTATAAATCCACAGGACGATGGAGGAAACCGGTTCAGCTGAAGCAGGTGAATCAGCCAGCTGGAAAACCGGGCCTTCCACGTGATGGGAGGGCAGCCGAATTCCGGCTCCATTTTTGCGGAGGAACCCAATGTCCATGGCGTACTGCATAGCCAGGGAAGGGTCGTTTCCGTGAAAGCGGGAGAGCAGTCCGGGAGGAAGGCTTCAGGTATTTACGCGGGAATAGATGGCTGCGTTCCAGGCAGAGCTGCAGCAGCCTTTGCTACGCAGCGATAACAATAGGATTAAGCATAAGCCAGCAACCCTCCTTTTCATATACTGTAATTTCTACAGTATAACATATCAGAGAAAAAATGTATGCCTTATTTTCTTTTTATAAATAAGTTTGAGCAGGGATAAAACAAATTCAGACAGAACAGGAGATACAAAATTATGAAGTATTTTTTAGTGGAAGGCAACATAATAGACGCCGGCAGGATGACGGATGATATCATGAAAGAACATATGGCCTACACCGGGGCGGCTATGGAGCGTGGAATGACCTTTATGTCCGGCCTGTAGGCGGATATGAGCGGCAGCCTGTCCGTTATGAGGGCAGAGGAGGAAGGTTGTTAAAAATTTACCTTTTTTTGTATTTGGTAGCAATGGTGTTAAGATTGTGTTATAATTATAATTGCATTTATGCAAAAATACTAAAAAAAGGGGAATTGCGCGTATGAAAAAGAAACCACTTGCACTATGGATTTTTGCTGGATTGGCTTTGGGTATTGCGGCGGGTATGCTGTTGATGGGCCGGCCGGACATTGCGGAAATTTACATCAAGCCCTTTGGCACCCTGTTTCTGAACCTGCTGAAATTCATCGTAGTCCCCATTGTCTTGTTCTCCATCATGAACGGTGTTATTTCCATGAAGGATATTAAGAAGGTGGGAAGCATTGGAGGTAAGACAGTCATCTACTATATGTGCACTACCTTTTTTGCGGTTACCATGGGACTTTTGATAGCGAATCTGTTCAAAAAGGGATTTCCGGTGCTGTCCACCAGCTCCCTGGAGTACACGGCGGCGGAAACGCCCAGTTTTATCCAGACCCTGATTGGCATTTTCCCAAGCAATATCATACAGCCCATGGCCGAGGCATCCATGCTTCAGGTAATCGTGGTGGCTTTGCTCTTTGGCTTTGGCACCATTGTGGCGGGTAAGAAGGGAGAGGTATTTGGAAACTTTGTGGAGAGCGCCAATGATGTATCTATCGCGGTTATGTCCTTCATCATCAAGCTGAGCCCCATCGGTGTGTTCTGTCTGATTACGCCTGTGGTGGCTGCCAACGGACCCCAGATACTGGGCAGCCTGGCCTTTGTGCTTCTGGTGGCTTATATCGGGTACATACTCCACGCCTCATTGGTGTATTCGCTGACCGTAAAGTCTCTTGCGGGCATTGGACCCCTTAAGTTTTTCAAGGGCATGGCGCCGGCCATGATAATGGCGTTTTCCAGCGCGTCCTCTGTAGGCGCCCTTCCTCTTAACCTGGAATGCACGGAAAAGTTGGGGGCCAGAAAGGAGGTGGCCAGCTTTGTGCTTCCGCTGGGAGCCACCATCAATATGGATGGAACCGCCATTTACCAGGGTGTGTGCGCTGTGTTTATCGCTTCCTGTTATGGAATCAACCTGACCCTGTCCCAGCAGATTGTCATTATACTGACAGCTGTTCTGGCTTCCGTGGGCACGGCCGGTGTGCCGGGATCCGGTATGATTATGCTGGCTATGGTGCTTCAGAGCGCAGGGCTTCCTGTGGAAGGAATTGCACTTGTGGCCGGTATTGACCGCCTGTTTGACATGGGTCGAACCACGGTGAATATTACAGGGGACGCTGCCTGCGCAGTGATTGTTTCCTATCTGGAGGATAAGAGGTTAAAGAAGGCTTAATCCTGAATTTCATCAAGGTAAAAGAAGGGCCGCGCTGTGATATGATGTCGCACAGCGCGGCCCTCCCTGATACACCTATTTTATACATAACCTATTTTATACATAACCTATTTTATACATAACCCATTAGACCCGGAAGCCACAGTGACAGCTGCGGTATATAGGATACCAGCATCAGCACGATAAAGATGGCGCCAAAGTAGTAGAGCAGAGGACGGATAACCTGTTCTATCTTTGTCTTTCCCACCTTTACTCCCACGAAAAGTGTAGTTCCCACAGGGGGAGTGATGGTGCCGATACACAGGTTGAATATCATCATGATTCCAAAGTGGATGGTATTCATGCCCAGCGCCCGGCAGATGGGAAGGAAAATAGGGGTGAAGATAAGGCAGGCAGGCGTCATGTCCATAAAGGTTCCCACAATCAGCAGCAGAATATTAATGATAAAAAGTATTACATAGCGGTTGGTGCTGATTCCCAGCATGGCTTCCGATACAGCGGTGGGGATGCCGGTGAAGGCCATGACCCAGCTCATGATGCTGGATACTCCGATAAGGAAGATGATAATGCCTGTCATCTCTGCGCTGTCCAGGAAAATTTTAGGCAGCTCCCTCAGCTTCATGGACTTGTAGAAGAAGATGGACAAGACCATGCTGTATACCACGGCTACCACGCTGCCCTCAGTGGCCGTGAAAATGCCGGAAATGATGCCGCCGATGACAACGATAATCATGAACAGGCACGGAATGGCCTGGAAGAATACCTTCACCTTCTCGGAACCGGTATAACGTTCGGTGCTGCGGTACCCTTTCTTCCTGGCAAAGAAGTAAATGACCACCATACACGCAAGTCCCCAGAGTATGCCCGGAATATAGCCTGCCATGAAAAGGGCGGCCACGGAGGTGCCTCCGCTGACCAGTGAAAAGGTAATCATTACATTGCTGGGAGGAATCAGAAGCCCGGTGGGAGCTGTGGCAATGTTGGCTGCAGCGGAAAAGTCCCTGTCATAACCTTCCTCCTCCTCGATGGGGCCGATGATGGAGCCCATGGCAGAGGCAGCAGCTGTGCCGGAACCGGAAATGGCTCCAAAGAGCATGTTGGCCACGGCGTTGGTATGAGCCAGGGCGCCGGGAATGCTGCCGGTGAACAGCTTGGCAAAATTGATTAGGCGGATGGCAATGCCGCCCTTGTTCATGATGTTGCCGGCCAGGATAAAAAAGGGAATGGCCAGCAGACTGAACACGGAGATGCCGGAGAAAATTCTCTGCGCGCCCGTAAGAACGGAAGCCCCCAGGTTCAGTACCGGAAGAATGGCACAGATTGAGGATACCGCCAGGGCAATGGCGATGGGAACACCTGCTAACAGCATCACTGCCAGCAGAACGAAAATTACAAGACCACAAAATACTGCTATACTCATACCTTTGCCTCCCCTGGTTCACTGAAATCTTTGTGCAGCATATCCACTGCATTCATGACGCTGAATACCATAATCAGAAGGCCTGCAATGGGAACGATGATGTAAATCCATCCCATGGAGATGCGCAGGGATGCCGTAATCTGAATCATGGTCAGCCTGGTGATGGAAATACCGCCGTATACCATGACAACAGCTGCAAAGAAGAAGCTGAGCGTGTCTATGAAAATCTCCAGATACCGGCGGGCCGGGCCGGTCAGCTTGTCTGCCATGAAGCCCATTCTCATGTGGTCCCGCTTGCCGAATACATAGGCGGAAGCCAGGAGTGACATCCAGGTAAAGGAGTAGGTGAGAAGCTCCTCGGATATGGTGCTGGGGCGGTTGAAGAAATAACGCGTTACAATTTGATAGGTGCCAACCAGGGTCATAAGGATGAACAGAAGGGTTATGACCACACCCAGTATCTTCATGATGGCTGCCCTTATCTTATGCATTGTGTCCATGATCTAAGCGCCTCCTTTCATGGAATCATTGGCTGTCTGTATATATTCGTAAAGGTCCCGAATTTTCGGGTTGTTTTCCAGCATTTTCTGGTGTAAGGGCAGTACCTTTGCCTTAAAAGCCTCCACATCCGTGTCGATGAAGGTTACATCCATATCATTGGCGGCAATCTGCTTTGCCTCCTCGATGCTCTTATCCCATTCCACTAATTCCACCTCTGTGGACAGGGCTGCCGCTTCCTTAAATACCATTAATTCCTCAGGGCTTAAGCCGTTTAGAAATTTGAGATTGGCAACCAGCATGTCCGGCACCATCTGATGTTTGTTGTATGTATAATACTTTGCCACCTCGCCGTGCTTATTGTTGGTCAGGGCCAGCTCATTGTTCTCGGCGCCGTCTATAACGCCCTGCTGAATGGCAGTATACACCTCACCGAACCCCATAGGAGCAGCGGCCGCGCCAAAAGCATTGACCATGTCCACGCTGGCCGGGCTTTGCTGTACACGTATTTTCCTGCCCTTTAAATCATCCGGCGTGTTGATGGGAGTCTTGGCGTAGAAATTACGGGTTCCCGCATTGTACCAGGTCACCACCCTGAAACCGGCCTCGTCCGTGGACTTGTATATATTTTCCATATAATCCGTGTCTTCCATCACAGACCGGTAGACTTCTTCGGAGTCAAAAAGATAGGGCATGCTGAAAATCTCATAGACATCCGCAAATGTCTCCAGATTTGCCGTACCCGCAATAACAAAATCAATTGCTCCTGTCTGGGTCAGTTCGATTGCCTTCTGGGCAGATCCCAGTATTTCATTGGGGAATATCTGTACCTCATATTTGTCTCCCAGACGTTCTTCCACATATTCCTTAAATGCCAGCATTCCCAGATGCTCAGGATGGGTCTCCGACTGTGCGTGCGACACGCGGATAATTCTTTTACCTGAGGAAACCAAGCTGCATCCGGAAGCCGAAACCATGACAGCGCCGGCCACAGCTGCAATTGCAAGCCTTTTCATTAAAACACTCACCATTTCCAATCCCTCTCTTTATTTGCGTATGTCAATGTCTGCAGAACATGTAACTGGTTTTTATTATATCGACAAAATTGTGTATAATCACTGGAAAATTTTAATATTTAAGAGTAAATTATTGTCATAAAGCAGTAATTGTATTAGCAATAATTTAACGGATTTTTAACGTGATATTAACGGCACAGATAGCAGACAGACGGAATCAATGGTATAATGGGAAAAAGGAGGAGAGGAATGCGGTGCTCCTGGGAGGATATCAGATGCGGGCGTATTTTTTCTTGTAATGACTCAGCGTACACGTTATAATGGATAGAATTCTTTGACGGGTATTCTCAAACAGGGGGATGTGGTAGGAAGGCAGTAGGTGCGATAGGAGGGAGGAGGCAGGATAATATTGGATAAACAATTGAGAATAATGGTTGACAAGCAGATAGTTTCCATATAAACTGACAGAGTGAGGCGAAAATGCCTTTCGGATACAGCGGGAGAACTGCCGTATTCAGTCATATTACAACAGGGAGCTTGTGGGGCAGGCTGAGAGGAAGTAATCGAACTTCGACCTATTAAACCTGATTTGGATAATGCCAACGTAGGGAAATATGGAGTATGTACAAGCTTGCATGAGCCTGCATGATATGAATGGTCCATTCCTTACCGGTATGGGCCTTTTTTGTGTCTTTAAGTATATCCGGCATGACGCGGGCAAACGAACACGGTTTAATAGATTGCATGTGAAAATTACTTTTAACCACATGCGGGCTCCGGGCGAAGAGGAGGAAAACATGGATTATACCACGCAGATGGACGCGGCCAGGAAAGGTATCCTGACAGAGGAGCTGAAAAGGGTAGCGGAAAAGGAACTGTTTGAACCAGCTGAACTGATGCGGCTGGTGGCTGAGGGGAAGGCTGCCATTCCTGCCAACCGGCTGCATACTTGTCTGGAACCAAATGGAATCGGATCCAGGCTTAAGACGAAAATCAACGTAAACCTCGGCACTTCAAGGGACTGCAAGGACTTGGAAATGGAATTACAGAAGGTAAATGATGCGGTGAGGATGGGGGCGGAGTCCATCATGGACCTGAGTTCATGGGGGGATACCCGCACATTCAGAAGAAAGCTGACTGCCCAGTGTCCTGCAATCATAGGCACTGTTCCCATCTATGATGCGGTGGTTTATTACCACAAACCGCTGAAGGATATTACTTCACAGGAGTGGCTGGATATCGTAAGGATGCATGCGGAGGATGGGGTGGACTTCATGACCATCCATGTGGGAATCAACCGGCAGACAGCGGAGCGCTTCAAGAAGGCGAAGCGCCTTACCAATATTGTGTCCAGGGGAGGTTCTATTATATTTGCATGGATGGAAATGACGGGAAAGGAAAATCCGTTTTATGAGCATTTTGAGGAGATACTGGATATCTGTCAGGCCTATGATGTGACACTGAGCCTGGGAGACGCCTGCCGTCCGGGATGTATTGAGGACGCATCGGATATATCCCAGATTGAGGAGCTGGTGACGCTGGGGGAGCTGACCAGAAGGGCGTGGGAAAAGAATGTGCAGGTCATCATAGAAGGACCGGGACATATGCCTTTGGACCAGATTCAGTCCAATATGAAGATACAGCAGACCATCTGCCAGGGAGCCCCTTTTTATGTCCTTGGTCCTCTGGTGACAGATATTGCTCCGGGTTATGACCATATTACCGCAGCCATAGGCGGAGCCCTTGCCGCCGCCAGCGGAGCGTCCTTTTTGTGCTATGTTACGCCGGCCGAACATCTGAGACTGCCGGACCTGGACGATGTTAAGGAAGGCATCATGGCGTCCAAGATTGCCGCCCATGCAGCTGATATTGCAAAAGGCATAAAAGGTGCGGCACAGTGGGACCGCGAGATGAGTACGGCCCGGAAAAACCTGGATTGGGAGCGCATGTTTGAGCTGTCTATTGACCCGGAAAGAGCCAGGAAATACCGGGAATCGGCCAAACCCGAAAAGGAGGACACCTGTTCCATGTGCGGTAATTTCTGCGCTGTGAAGAACATGAACCGGATATTGGATGGAGAAATAGTGAGTATTTTTGATGAGTAATGGAGTTGGAGGGAAGGAGGCCGCTGCCTGGATACCGCCCTTTGCCAACAGCATTTTAATAAAACAATGGGAAGGAAAATCCGTGTTTTGGATTTTCCTTCCCATTAACTGTTGTGTAGCCGTAAAAAGAATTTGGCTTTGAGATTAAATTAATCCTCCAAACCGCAGGAACAGAGGAGCAAATACCAGAGACACAATCGTCATCAGCTTAATAAGAATGTTGATGGAAGGACCTGAGGTATCCTTGAAAGGATCGCCTACGGTATCGCCAACCACAGCAGCCTTGTGTGAATCACTGCCTTTGCCTCCGTGATGTCCTTCCTCGATGTACTTCTTTGCATTATCCCATGCGCCGCCGGAGTTGGACATGAAGATGGCCATTAATACGCCGGTTACCAGAGCGCCGGTCAGAAGCCCGCCCAGAGCAGAAGGTCCCAGGATGAGACCGGTTGCCAGAGGAGCCAGTACTGCCATCAGACCTGGCAGGAACATCTCCCGAAGGGCGGCTTTGGTGGAGATGGATACGCAGGAAGCGTAGTCAGGGCGGTCCGTTCCTTTGAGAATGCCGGGTTTTTCCCTGAACTGGCGGCGTACCTCCTCAATCATCTGATGGGCGGCCTTGGATACGGATTCCATGGTCATGGCGGAGAAGAGGAAAGTCAGCATTCCTCCAATGAAAAGTCCAACAATGACATGCGCGTTAAGGATGTCAATTGTGGTGAGTTTTACTGCCTCAGCGTAGGATACAAACAGGGCCAGAGCCGTAAGAGCAGCGGAGCCGATGGCAAAACCCTTGCCGATGGCAGCGGTTGTATTGCCCACAGAGTCCAGCTTGTCAGTTATATCCCTGACGTTTTTGTCCAGACCAGCCATCTCAGCGATTCCGCCTGCGTTGTCAGCGATAGGACCGTAAGCGTCAATGGCAACGGTGATTCCAGTGGTGGACAGCATGCCTACGGCTGCCAGGGCAATTCCGTAAAGGCCCATAAGCTTGTTGGAAATCAGAACACCCACACATACCAGCAGGATGGGGACCGCGGTTGACTGCATTCCCACGGCAATTCCGCTGATGATGGTGGTGGCGGAGCCTGTTTCGGACTGCCCGGCTATTTTCTTGACAAAACGATAATCGCCGGATGTATATATTTCAGTGACAGCTCCGATCAGAACGCCTACCAACAAGCCTGTAATGATGGTAAACGCAGCCATGAAATTACCGAAGAATATACGGCTGAGGACAAGGGAGCAGACCACTACCAGGGCGGTTGCGCTGTACTCGCCTGTCTTTAAAGCCTTGTGCGGATCGGAACTGCCGATGCTCTTGACTAACAGGGAGCCTATGATGGCGGCAATAATGCCGCAGGCTGAGAGCATAAGCGGGAAAACGATGCCGGCTTCCTGATAAAATACAAGGCCCAGTGTCAGGGCTGAAATCAGGGAACCTACATAGGATTCAAACAGGTCAGCGCCCATACCGGCCACATCGCCTACATTGTCGCCTACGTTGTCGGCAATTACGGCAGGATTACGGGGATCATCCTCGGGGATGCCGGCCTCTACTTTGCCTACCAGGTCGGCGCCGACATCAGCTGCCTTGGTGTATATGCCTCCGCCCACACGGGCAAAGAGTGCGATGGAAGAAGCGCCCAGGCTGAAGCCTGATAAAACGGATACGTCCCTTGTAAGTATGTAGAGGACGCCTACGCCCAGCAGGCCCAAGCCTACCACGGCCATTCCCATAACGCTTCCGCCGGAGAATGCAAGTGCCAGTGCACGGTGCATACCGGATATACGGGCAGCGTCAGCGGTACGGCTGTTGGCGCGGATAGCGGCGTTCATGCCCAGATAACCGGCCATGGTGGAAAAACCGCTTCCCACAAGGAAACATCCGGCTGTAATCCAGTTCCGTGTTCCAAAACCGATGACAAAGAATAACACGGCTACAAAGACGACCAGTATGCGGTACTCAGAAGCCAGAAACGCGTTGGCTCCCTCTGCGATTGCGTCGGCAATCTCACGCATCCTGTCAGTGCCTGGATCCTCCTTGACGATCTGCTGTCTTAGAATGACAGCAAACAGGAGTCCCAGCAGCCCCACTACCGGTACTAAGAATAACATTTGTTCCATAATACCCTCCTAATTATTGGTTAAGATAAGATCTTCTTAATGAGATTGTAGCAGAGTTACTGGGATTTTTCAACAAAAAATATTAGAATACCTTAAAATAATTGTAAACCAAACAGTATCTTTAAGATACTATAGCACTGTCAGGTGCCTTTCCCGCTTTTAAGTGCGTTCCTGCGGGTGCGCTGTGCACATTTTATAATACCGGTATAAGAAATAAGTCACTGGTATAAGACATAAGTCAAAGGAAGGATGGGAATTATACGGCGTTCGGAGTATGTGAAAATATTGGAGGAAGCGGTCAGTTACATTGGATACGCCGTGTCACAGGCCAAGACGGGCAGATATTCTGTGGAAACCAGGCAGCTCCTGTATGCGGAGTCTCTGATGCGTATGAACCATACCTAATACAGGGATATAGCCCAGGCCCATATCCGCACAGCCCTGGCCAATGTAATCCGCCCGGATTTTTCCACCTGGCACACCTTCTTCTTTAACAGGGAAACAGGGGAGCCGGACCATGGCGCCACCTGCCAGGGCTACAGGGACGGCTCTGCCTGGGCCAGAGGCCAGGCCTGGGGTATCTACGGTACAGCCATTGGATACAGGTATACCAGGGAACCGTCTTACGTCAATCTGTTCAAAGGCGTGACAGATTATTTTTTCAGGCGCCTTCCAAAGGACCTGGTACCGTTCTGGGATTTGGAATTTGGGGATGGAGATGAGGAGCCAAGGGATTCCTCGGCCGCCTCCATTGCGGCCTGCGGTCTCCTGGAGATGGCGCGTTACATGGAGCCGGGCGAGGGGGCCGGATATACCGGTATGGCAAGAAGGCTGATGAAATCCCTGGCCGTCAATTATGCTGTGAAGGATTACAGCAAGTCCAACGGCCTTGTGCTTCACAGCACCTACTCCAATCATTCGCCCTACAATACCTGCAGCCACTATGGGGTGGATGAGTGCAATCTGTGGGGAGATTATTTCTACATGGAGGCCCTGACCAGGATATGCAGGGACTGGAATCCCTACTGGTAAATACGGCGCGGCAAGAGAGGTAAACGAAATGGCTCAGATTGGAATGACACAGATGACGAAACAGATATTTTTTGACAGAAAACAGGGGACCATGTTCATGGATGATCCGGCTGCCATAGCGGATTACTGCATGAGGGAATGGCCCGGAGAATGCAGCCACATCCTCAGGGTGGCAGACCAGGTGTGCCGGAACTCGTTTCTCTTTGACTTAAAACAGGACCTGGAGAGAACCTGGGCGCCGGTGGAATTTCCGGAGGGAAGGATTGACTGGGGGTATATGCCAGGGGATGACAAGGAATTCATTTTCCAGTTTAACCGTCACAGATTCTTTATCTGCTTAGGTCAGGCTTACCAGATGACCGGGGACGAGAAGTACGCCGGAACGTTTGTGAACCTGCTTATGGACTGGATCGGCACACAGACGCTGACGCCGGAGACGGAAAATACCACATGGAGAATCCTGGAGGCTGGTTTCAGAGGGGAGTTTTGGGTCAAGGCCATCTGGTATTTTAAGGACAGCAAGGCGCTGACAGACCAGGTAATGGACGCGTTCTATAAATGCCTGATTCAGCATGCCGAGTACATTATCCGCATGCATTCCCCATACCGCTACATAAGCAACTGGGGTGTCATTGAAAACCATGGCCTCTTTGAAATAGGCGTTGCCATGCCGGATGAAGCACTGAGAAAACGGTATGTGGACACTGCCCTTTCTCATCTGGAGATGGAGGCTAGAATTCAGATTATGGGGGACGGGGTACAGTGGGAACAATCGCCCTCTTACCACAATGAGGTGCTGCACTGCTACGAGGATGTGATGGTTCTGGCTCAGAGAAACCATATCCATGTGCCGGAGTCCATCCGGTCCGCTGTCAGGAAAATGGCCTATGCCAATCTTTCCTGGAAAAAACCGGACCACAGACAATTCCTGATGGGCGACAGCGATGATGGGGATATACGGGACACCATTTCAGCGGCAGCATGGCTGTTTCACGACCCGGTACTGAAATTTGGCGCATCGCCCTGCCTGGAGTATGACATGGCATGGGATCTGGGAATCGGGGCGGTAAAGGAATACCGGGACATGGAAACCGCTATGCCAAAGTTTCAGTCAGCCGCACTGGAGGACAGCGGAAATTACTACCTCAGGGACGGATGGGGAGAGCATGGAAACCTGCTTCACTTCCACTGCGGGACCATGGGGGCAGGGCATGGACATTCAGACCAGCTTCATGTGGACCTGGTTATGGGAGGGGAGGATGTGCTGACAGACGCAGGCCGTTTTACCTATGTGCCGGGGCCGGACCGCTTTGCCTTTAAGGACCCTACGGCACACAATACCATCACTGTGGACAACCGGTTTTTTACCGTGTGCAGGGATTCCTGGGAGTGCTCCAAGCTCTGCGCTCCCGTGAAGCGGCAGCATCGGTTCACGGAACAATACGAGCTGGTACAGGGCGCTCACCTGGGATACATGGACAGAGAAGACGCAGTGGCGGTAAACCGCAGGATTATCCATATCAAACCTGATATCTATATTGTGGCGGATGAGCTGTACACGGGGGGAAGCCACGAATACAGGCAGTACTGGCATTTCAGTGAAAAAGGCCGGGTTACGCTGCGGTCATCGGATAAACGGAGGCAGGGCCGGACTGCTGCGGACACGGCGGAAACAGAAGCAGGAACAGGGCCGTCTCTGGAAGCAGAGTTTTGGACCAGCCATATCTGTGCGCTGTTTTCTTTTCTGGGAAGCGGGCTGGAGGCGGAAAAAGGCACCAGCCGTATTGCCAGGGATTATAACAGGGCCGTGGACAGGGACTGTATCACGGTGAAGGCGGTCAAGAAGGGCTTTGCCTCCCTTCTGACGGTCATCCAGGGCGGTCCCAGGGATGGCTACAGGCCCTGCGAGGTGGAAAAGGTGCCTGTAAAGTCTGCTCTTAAGGGGATAACATATCCGGATTCCATGGCGGAGGCAGTGAGACTGAGAGGCAATGGCCGGGATTATGTGGCTGTAATCTGCCACCAGGAGGTGAATTCCCCTACGGATATGGTGGAGGCAGAGGGCTGTATGGGATTTGGAACCATAATCGTATTTGACCGGAACAGGGAAGCATTGGCCGGAACGGTCCTGGATTATTAGATAAGGAGGATATCGCCATGTTAAGCGTGAGACAGAATGAAAGCCGCATGGCCATTGAACTGGGAGGAGTATGGAATTTTAAGCTGGACCAGGAGACTTCTGCGGCACGGGCCCCCATGCCTGGACTCTTAAGAGACGGAGAGCCTGTGGCGGTGCCTGCCAGCTACAACGACCAGAAGGATGTAATGGAATACAGGGACCATTATGGGTGGGCCTATTATCAGAGGACGCTTACCGTGCCCGCTCTGCTTAAGGGGCAGAGACTGTGGCTGCGGTTCGGCGCGGTGGCCCACAGTGCCATGGTATGGCTGGGGGATACCCTGCTCTGTACCCATAAGGGCGGATTTCTGCCCTTTGAGGCAGAGATAACGGATTTGGCAGAGCCTGGAGGCGGCCTTCTTCTCACCGTTGCAGTGGATAACCGGCTGAACCATTCCACCCTGCCTGCCGGAAATGACCCCACAGAGACAGCGTTTTTCGGTTCTGACAATGCAGGCATTCCAAGCGTGGAGCAGGCCAAGCGGGAGCAGAAGCTGCAGAACCGCCCAAACTTTGACTTTTTCAACTATGCAGGTATTTTCAGACCCGTGTATCTCTACACCACGCCCCGGCAGTTCATTAAAGATATTACTCTGGTGCCTGATCTGGAAGGAAATGTGGAATATGAGATAGAGACAGAGGGACAGGGAGATGTGGAAGTTCAGGTCCTTGACCGGGAGGGAAATGTGGCCGCCCGATCCCAGGGAAGTAAAGGAACCATGACCATCCGGGAACCACGCCTGTGGGAGCCATGGCCAGGAACCCCCTACCTGTATACTGCCCGCGTCACACTGACAGGGGAAGATGGAGCGGATATGTATGAACAGCCCTTTGGCCTGCGCACTGCGGAGGTAAAGGGAAAACAGTTCCTGCTCAACGGAAAGCCTTTTTATTTCAAGGGATTCGGAAAACATGAGGACTCTTTTTTCCGGGGGAGGGGATTGGACCTCTGTCTGAATGTAAAGGACGTGAACCTGATTCACTGGCTGGGGGCCAATTCCTTCCGCACCAGCCATTACCCATATGCGGAGGAGATGTACGACCTGTGCGACCGTGAGGGAATCGTGATAATTGACGAGACAACTGCGGTGGGACTGAACATGGGCGGAAATGGAAATCCCTATGCCTGCGGCACCAGGGAACACCATGAGCAGGTTATAAAGGACTTGATTAAGAGGGACAAGAACCACCCCTGCGTGGTGATGTGGAGCCTGGGAAATGAGCCGGATCTGGAGCACTATCCCCAGGAGGCATATGACTACTGGCATCCCCTCTATGAGCTGGCCCACAGGGAGGACCCCCAGGACCGCCCTGTGACGCTGGTGTGCTGTCAGAATGACTACACAAAGGATATCACCACAAGGACCATGGACGTGGTATGCCTGAACCGCTACTACGGCTGGTATAACCTGGGCGGCGACCTGGATGCTGCCTGTAATGGATGGAACATGGAACTGGATTTCTGGGCGGCCCAGGAAAAGCCGGTTATGCTGACTGAATACGGGGCCGACGCAGTGGCGGGCATCCATCAGATGGTGCCGGGAATGTTCAGTGAGGAATATCAGGACCAGTACTATGAGCGGATTAACTGCGAGAATGATAAACGTCCCTTCTTCATAGGAGAACAGATATGGAATTTCGCTGACTTTGTAACGGTACAAGGGCCCATGCGTGTGGGCGGCAACCGCAAGGGAATCTTTACCAGGGAGCGTACTCCCAAGCTGGCAGCCCATGGCCTCAGACGCAGGTGGAATGGGATTCCGAATTTTGGATATAAATAAAAGGAAAGGCTTTCCGAACCTTTGGCAGGGGGAGGAAAGCTTTTTTTGAACATATTGCAGCAAACATTGTACATGAAAGGCTTTTCAAAGCGTCTGCCTTTTGTTATACTAATTTGTAAGCAAAATGACAGCGCCGTTCAAGGAGATTGATATGAAATTAAGAATTAGGAATGTTGCCAAAATAGAAGAAGCGGACCTGGAGTTAAATGGAATCACTATCATTGCGGGTAATAATAATACAGGAAAAAGTACGATTGGCAAGATTGTATTTTCGTTGTTTAATTCATTGGTAAACTTAGAAGAAAAAATAGTAAAGCAGAAACGGGATTTAATATATCAGATATTGAAGAGAAAAATGGAAGATATATCAATGCAGAGTGACGGGTATTTTGGTTCGGCTTCCAGATTTCATAACCGGATGATACGCTATGCGGAAGAACTTGCCATACTGGATTCGGAGGAAGAACAGCAACAAATCCTCAAAGAATTTGCTGGTATGTTAAAAGATAAAAAAACAAACGAAGATGAAACTTTAGAGGACATTAACGGTGAAATTGACAGGATCAGACATTTGCCGATAGAGAGATTGACAAAATCGGTAGTGTCAGCTTATTTCAATCGTATTTTTTATTCGGAGATAAATAATATTTATCAGCCATCAGCCAGCGCTGCGATAGATGCGGTAATTGGCAATAAGACTATTTCGATTATATTTTCAAATAATAATTGTACTGAGCTGCGGCAGCAAGTGAATATATTGAACGAGGCAGTTTATCTGGATAATCCCTTTGTACTGGATTCTTTGAATACTATTCTGATTAGAACGGATGAAACGGAGAGGAATACAATCAAAAAGCTGCAAAGAAAGTCTGATGTGGTTGAGGATATTGTACAGCTGGAGCTGATTGAAGATATGGTACAGGAGGTACTGCAGAAAATCAACCAGATATCATCGGGAACCCTTTTAATGGATGAGAGCCATTCCTATTATTATAAGGAGCGTGAAATTGGTGAGAGGTTGAATATAAATAACCTGTCCACAGGGTTGAAATCGTTTGTAATAATAAAAACCTTATTGGAAAATGGAAGCCTGAAGCAGAAGGATGTACTTATTTTAGATGAGCCGGAAATTCATTTACATCCGGATTGGCAGCTTCGTTATGCGGAGATTATCGTACTTTTGCAGAAAGTATTTGAGCTTACCATAATACTTACAACCCACAGTCCGCATTTTGTGGAGGCATTGCAGTATTATGCTGAGAAGTATGAAAGGGACGATAAGTGTACCTACTATTTGTCTGAAATATCTGAATCGGGGTGTAGATTTAAGAATGTGACAGAGGACCCAACCGAGATGCTTTCTCAACTAGTAGACGCCAGTATTGCACTTGATAAATTGAAATTTCAGATGGAAGATACAAAGGATGAGTAAATTTGATGATTTTATGAAACTCATGAATCAATATATGTCATATCATGGGTTTTCATTCGAAATATGTTCGGATATGCGGTTAACATCATATAGCGGCGAGAGTAAGGTTTCGTTGGTTGACAGTGACGTCTGGGTAATGGATATGGATGTCTTTGCAAAAAAGGCATACCGGAAAATAATTTTACCGGATTCTTTGAGTGAAGCTGATTCAATCAATACGGCTGACGCCTTTTTAATTAATAAGTGTGATGAATGGTATTTCGTTGAATTCAAGGATGCAAAGATGTCTAACGCTAAAACAGGTGTGTTAAAAAAGGCTTATTCTAATGTTTATGCGGTGATGGATGTCTTGTATGCAATGAAGGAGAAAAACATAGAATATCCTCCATTTGATTATGGTAATCCAATCCAATTCTTTCGGACCCATGTCAGATATATATTGGTTTTTCGTGGGGCATTAAACCCTCATCACGCCATGCAGTTAAAGAACCACAGACTGAAACATGAACATTATCTTCCTGAATTCATGAAGCGTCTTGAGGGATACATTTACAAAGAAGCTTATGCAGTGACAGAGGATGTGTTCGAACATACATTTCTGCGGGACTTCGCGTTCTAGTGTTACCTGGCGTATTTACGCCGGGGGCACTAATGTGTGTCTGAAAATTGCTTTTTGTCAGTTTTCTCCAATACAGAAAGGGGATTTACATGAACCAGGAGCTGATTCAAAGCCTAAGTGTCATTACGGAAGAAGAACAGAAGATACTGGGAGGCAGTTCGGATATTGACAGAACCCTGTATATGGACCGCGGGGACATGGTCATTGACAGCGATAAGCTGCTGGAGGCCGGACAGCTTATTACCATCCGTCCCCATACCCGTTTCGTTCATTTTCCAGAGCACACCCACAACTATGTGGAGGTAATCTATATGTGCAGGGGGGAGACCACCCATGTGGTGGACGGCAGGGAGCTGAAGCTTAAGGAAGGGGAGCTGCTGTTTTTAAACCAGCACGCGGTCCAGGAAATCCAGTCTGCCGGGCTGGAGGACATTGCGGTGAACTTCATCATTCTTCCTGAATTCTTTGACACGGCCTTCCGTATGATGGGGGAGGAGGAGAACCTGCTGCGGGATTTTATTGTGGGATGTCTCTGTGATGATACCAGGTATGGACGCTATCTTCATTTCCAGATAGCGGATGTGCTGCCGGTCCAGAACCTGGTGGAGAACCTTGTGTGGTCCCTTATGCATGAGCGGGAGGGAATGCAGGCCATGAACCAGACCACCATGGGCCTGCTGCTGCGCCATCTCATGCATTATACGGGACGGATCCGGGTAAACCGCGACAGCGAACAATCCTTTGAGCAGCAGCTCACCCTGCAGGTGCTGCGTTACATAGACGAGCATTACCGGGAGGGCAGCCTGACAGGGCTGGCAGCCCTGATGGGATATGACGTGTACTGGCTCAGCCGGGCCATAAACCGCCTGCTGGGCCGCAATTACAAGGAACTGCTGCAGATTAAGCGGCTGAACCAGGCCGCTTTTCTCCTGCACAATACGCGTATGCCGGTGGCGGATGTGAGCTTTGCTGTGGGGTATGACAATACCAGCTACTTTTACAGGATATTCAGGACCTATTACGGTATGTCGCCCAGGGAGTACAGAAAGACAGGATAGAATATCCCAGTCATGAAATGCCCCTCGGTTTCAAATTGTGTTTATGTGCAAATAAGGACGCATTTTTTCATAAATGACGTTCTTATTTTTTTGCTTTATCTGTTATATCATGGAAGCAATGAGTCACTGCACTAAGCTCGTAAAAGACCTCGCTAAGTGCCAGTGACATGTATCGCACGTAAGCGTCTAAAAGACAGACGCTAAGTGCTCATAACGAGGAGGTAGGACAGTGAACCGTTATTATCTTGCGGTGGATATAGGGGCGTCCAGCGGCCGCCATATCCTGGGGCGGATGGAGAATGGAAAGATGAAACTTCGGGAAATCTACCGTTTTTCCAATGGAATGGAAATGGTGGACGGTACCCTGTGCTGGAATCTCAATGGGCTTTTTGAGAAAATCAAGGCTGGAATGAGAGAATGTAAAAGACTGGGTATCAACCCGGAGAGCATGGGCATCGACACCTGGGCCGTGGACTTTGTACTTCTGGACAAACAGGGACATGTGCTGGGCAAGACGGCCGGCTACAGGGACAGGCGCACCGAGGGAATGGATTTAAAGGTATATGAACGGATTTCCAGGGAGGAGCTGTTTCGGAGAACCGGTATACAGAAACAGATTTTCAACACGGTTTACCAGCTGATGGCTGTAAAGGAAAAAAAGCCGGATATTCTTTCCAAAGCGGAAAGCTTCCTTATGGTACCGGATTACTTAAACTTCCTGCTGACCGGGGTAAAGAAACAGGAGTACACCAATGCCACCACCACCCAGCTGGTCAATCCCTCTGAACGTACCTGGGACAGGGAACTGATTGAAACTCTGGGATATCCGCAGAAGCTTTTTGGCGGGCTGTCCATGCCGGGAACCGTGGTGGGAAGGCTCAGTGAGGATGTGAGGAAAGAGACAGGTCTGGATTGCCGGGTGGTGCTTCCGGCCACACACGACACTGGTTGCGCCGTGGCGGCCGTACCGTCCAACCGCGGCCATGTACTCTATATCAGCTCCGGCACATGGTCCCTGATGGGGACAGAGCTTAAGGACGCTGACTGCCGGGAGGTGAGCATGGAGGCCAACTTTACCAACGAGGGCGGATATGAGTACAGGTACCGTTTCCTTAAGAACATCATGGGGCTGTGGATGATTCAGTCCGTGAAAAAGGAGTGGAAGGAATCAGGGGAGGATTACTCCTTTGGCGAGATATGCGAGAGGGCTTCCCGCGAAACCATTTCCTCCATTGTGGACTGCAATGACAGTCGTTTCCTGGCTCCTGAGAGCATGTGCGGCGCGGTGAAGGCATACTGTGAGGAGAGCGGACAGCAGGTTCCTGAGACTAAGTGGGAGATGGCGGCTGTGATTTACAACAGCCTGGCGGATTGCTACCGCATCTGCTGCCGGGAAATCCAGGCCCTTACAGGCGTGCGCTATGACTGCATCCATATCGTGGGAGGCGGGGCCAACGCAGACTACTTAAACCGCCTGACGGCAAAGGCCACAGGAAAGACCGTATACGCGGGGCCCACGGAAGCCACGGCCATCGGCAATCTGGCGGTGCAGATGATAGAGGGGAAGGAGTTTGAGAGCCTTGAGGAGGCCAGGGACAGCATTTTCCGCTCATTTGAAATAAAGACCTATGAACCGTCTGAGAAGGTTTGCTAAATGGTAACAGCCCAGGCTGTTACGCTGAAGGATTCGATGAAGGGAGAGAACCGTATGGTAAGGAAGGGATTTAAGATGTTCCTCAATCCGGGGATGGCAGAGGAATATGAGAAGCGCCACAATGAGCTGTGGCCTGAGATGAAAGAGATGATACACCAGTACGGCGGACATAATTACAGCATTTTTCTGGACAGAGAAACCAATGTGCTCTATGGGTATCTGGAGGTGGAGGACGAGGAGCTCTGGGCCAAATCAGCAGATACGCCCATAAACCGCAGATGGTGGGACTATATGGCTGACATCATGGAAACCCGTGCAGACAACAGTCCGGTATGCGTGGATTTTGTACCAGTGTTTCATTTGAATTAACAGTTGACCGATATTTGAGTAAGATTTGATGGTGAAAAGGAGAGAACCATGAATATACAGGAAAGATATGAATCAGCAAAAGAAATTTACGCCGGATTAGGGGTTGACGTGGACGCTGCAGTGGAGCGGCTTAAGAACATCCCTGTCTCCATGCATTGCTGGCAGGGGGATGACGTTATGGGATTTGAGGGCGCGGACAGTCTGTCAGGCGGCATCCAGGCAACGGGCAACTATCCGGGAAAGGCCAGGAATCCCCGGGAGCTTATGGCGGATATTGACAAGGCGCTGAGCCTGATTCCGGGCAAGCACAGAATCAATCTTCATGCCAGCTACGCCATTTTCACGGATGGGGAAAAAGCGGACCGCGACGCACTGGAGCCAAAGCATTTTGCAAAGTGGGTGGAGTTTGCCAGGAAGAGAGGACTGGGACTGGATTTTAACCCAACCATGTTCTCCCATCCAAAGGCTGAGAATGCCACCCTGTCCAGTGAGGACCCTGAAATCAGAAAATTCTGGATTGACCACTGCAAGGCTTGTGTGCGCATTTCCCAGTACTTTGCCGAGGAGCTGGGAAGTCCCTGCTCCATGAATATCTGGATTCCCGACGGCTTCAAGGATATTCCGGCTGACCGCATGAGCCCCAGGGCCAGGCTTAAGGATTCCCTGGACCAGATTCTGGCCATGGATTACGACAAGAGCAAGGTGCTTATCGCGGTAGAATCCAAGGTGTTCGGCATTGGCATGGAGAGCTGTACCGTGGGCTCCCATGAGTTTTATATGAACTATGCGGCCGCCAGGGGAATCATGTGCCTGCTGGACAGCGGCCATTTCCACCCCACGGAAATGATATCTGATAAGATATCCTCCATGCTGCTGTTTTCAGACAAGGTTGCCCTCCATGTAAGCCGTCCCGTGCGCTGGGACAGCGACCATGTGGTGCTCTTTGACGACGAGACAAGGGAGATTGCCAAAGAAATCGTCAGGAATGACCCGGACAGAGTGCTTCTGGCCCTGGACTTCTTTGACGCCAGCATCAACCGAATCTGCGCATGGGTGGTGGGCATGAGAAACATGCAGAAGGCCCTTTTATACGCCCTGCTGATGCCAAATGAGAAGCTTGCAAAGCTTCAGGAGGAGCGCAGGTTTACGGAGCTTATGATGGAGCAGGAAGAGCTTAAAACATATCCATTTGGGGACGTATGGGATTATTTCTGCCAGATAAACCAGGTTCCGGTGAAGGAGCAGTGGTTTAAGGAAGCCGAAGCCTACGAGAACGAAGTGCTCTCAAAGCGCGGATAATACGGTTCAAGGAGCCGGAGACGGTTAATCCCTGTAACATAAATTCAGAAGAATGAATCTCAGCAAAAGAAAGAGAGTGAGGATTAGAAAATGAAGGTATTGGACACAGCCTTTGCAAAAGGCTTCATACGTGTATGTGATGATGGTTTTAACCAGAACTGGCATGAGAGGAACGGCGGCAACTTAAGCTACCGCATCAAACCGGAGGAAGTGGAGTCCGTGAAGGAGGAGCTTTCTTATGACGGGAAGTGGCAGCCCGTCGGCGCCAGTGTTCCTGCCCTGTCAGGGGAGTATTTCATGGTGTCGGGAAGCGGCAGGTTTATGCGTAGCATGATTCTGGAACCGGAGACCAACTGCTGCATCATAGAAGTAGACCAGACAGGGGAGAACTACCGCATCTGCTGGGGGCTTGTAAAGGGCGGAAGGCCCACCAGCGAGCTGCCCACCCATCTGATGAACCATGAGGTGAAGATGAAGGCAACAGAGGGAAGATACAGGGTGATTTACCATGCCCATCCGGCCAACATCATTGCGCTGACCTTTGTCCTCCCGCTGACAGACGAGGTGTTTACCAGGGAACTGTGGGAAATGGCCACGGAATGCCCGGTGGTATTTCCGGCCGGCGTAGGCGTGGTGGGCTGGATGGTGCCGGGTGGCCGTGACATTGCTGTGGCCACCAGCAGGCTGATGGAGGAGTACGACGCAGCTGTATGGGCCCACCACGGCCTGTTCTGCGCGGGCGAGGACTTTGATTTGACCTTTGGCCTGATGCATACCATTGAGAAGTCGGCGGAAATTCTGGTAAAGGTGCTGAGCATCCGTCCGGACAAGCTCCAGACCATCACACCACAGGAGTTCAGAAATCTGGCAGTGGATTTCCATGTGAACCTGCCTGAAAAGTTCCTGTACGAGAAATAGGCGGAATCGGGAAGATTAAAGAGGCAGCACTGAGGCAATAAAGAAAGAGGGAGCGTTCCTGAGAGGGGAGTACGCTCCTTCTTTTGGTGCATGAAGAAAATCATACAAAGTTGTGGTGGATATAGGGCTGCCGGTGAGAGGAAAGCTGCTCTGTGTCCTCCTCAAATTCTGTGGTCTGTTCATTGGTATAGGTCACTGTGTTCAGGGTCTTGCGGTACTTTAGAGGGGAAATGGTCATGAAGGACTTGAACATCCGCTCAAAGTAGGTCAGGCTTTCATAACCCAGCTCATGGGCAATCTGCGAGATGCTCATGTCCGTTTCCTCCAGAAGGCGTTTGGCCTTGCGGATGCGGTGTATGTTGGTGTACTCCGTGACCGTGTATCCCGTAATCTCCTTAAAGGTGCGGCAGACATAATATTTGCTGAGATAAAAGTGGGCGGCCAGTTCCTCCAGGGAAATGTTCTGTTCGCAGTTCTCGGACAGATAGTCTGCAATGGCGTAGGCTGTGCGGTATTTGGGATGGCCTGAGGAGTGGGGGCTGGCGCCCTCCTGCTTTGACACATAGGAGGTTATCTTAAAGAGCCACGTAAGGGTCTCAAGACCAATGCCAACTTTGTAATTATGGGCTTTTTCAGTCATGGCAATGCGCAGGTTGCGGTAGAAATTGAGAAACAGGGCCTGCTGCTCCTTGTCCAGGTGGTAGACTCCGTAGTGTTCATGAAAGAACCGAACCAGCTGCAGGGAAGGATACTGCCCGTCAAATGCTTTCATTCTGTCATAGCTGACGTACAGGATGACGCGGTTATGGCCCGTATCCTCCGCTGTGACGGACTTTGTCATGTGAATAAGGTTGGTGTCCACCAGAATCAGGTCCCCGGAGCGGGCCACATATTCCCTGTTATTGAAAAAGAAAAGGCGTTCCCCTTCAATGATATAAAAAATTTCATATTGGTTGTGGAAATGCTTTACGCGCATGTCAAATTTGCCGTACCGGACCATCTGTTCCAGGGAAATGCCCTCAATCTCTCCGTAAAATGTAACTTTTTCCATATGCCGGTCATATCCTCCTGTTCCCATGTATCCATCTATAGTATAGTTGTAATAAATAAGGGCATACATGTCAACAGAGGAGAGCAATATAGTTTGAAAAATTAAAAAAGACTGCAACAGGGAATAAGAAACAGCCGCCTTCCTGTGATACAATCTAGTCAAACAAAAGCACAGCAGCAAATTCAGTGTGAATCACGTATGAAAAGGAGAGAGAACATGAAATCTTGCAGGAAAACAATCGGTATCGCGGCAGCGCTTTTAAGTATAGCCGTAATATGTGTGACCTTTTTCCAGGTGACAAGTGCAAAGGCCAGCGACAAGCTGGTAATCAGACTGGCCCACAACCAGGCGGCCGGCTCCGAGATAGCGGATTCCATTGCCCTGATATCAGATATCACGGCAGAGGATGCGTCTATGAATATGGAGGCGCAGATTTATCCCAGCGGCGTCCTTGGGACAGAGAAGGATATCATCGAGATGGTGAAGGCGGGAATCCTGGACATGGCAAAGGTCAGCTCCAACACCCTGGGGCAGTTTAAAGAAGAGTACTCCATTTTTGCCGTACCATATCTTTTTAACGGGCAGCAGCATTATTACGATGCCATGCAGAAATCAGAGAAGGTGAAAGAGCTGTTTATGTCCACGGAGGACGATGGCTACATAGCCATAGGCTACTATGCCAATGGCGCCAGGAACTTCTATCTGAAGGAAGACAGGCCCTGTGTGGAACCGTCAGCATTAAAGGGCAAGAAGATACGTTCCATGCCCAACACCACCTCCATGGATATGATTGAGGCCATGGGAGGAACCCCGGTGCCCATGGCGGCGGGAGAGACATACGCCTCACTGCAGCAGGGAATCGTGGACGGAGCGGAGAATACAGAGCTGGCCCTTACCGTGGACGGTCATCAGGATTTGGTGAAATCCTATACATATACAGAGCACCAGTATTCCCCGGACATCTACATCATCAGCACCAAGACCTGGAACCGTATGACGAAGGAGCAGCAGGACTACCTGGTAAAGGGATTTGAAAAGACCAACGAGAACTTCAAGCGGCTCTACAACGGAATGATGGACCAGGCCATGGAAGAGGCTGAATCCAACGGCGTGCACGTTTACAGAGACATTGACAAGACTGCGTTTATACAGGCGGTACAGCCCATCCATAACAAATTCTGTGCAAAGGGCGAGAGCTATAAAGCCCTGTATGACGATATCCAGAAGTATGCAGAGTAAAAGGGGGATAACAAGATGATGAAAATATTGAACCGATTCCTGGAAACCGTGCTGGCCCTTCTGGTGGCGCTTATGGCAGCGGGGTGCCTCTGGCAGGTAATCACCCGCTTCCTGCTGCACAATCCCAGCAAATATACGGAAGAACTGTTAAGATACATGCTCATATGGCTTACCATGCTGGGGGTGCCCTATGCCTACGGCAAGGAAAGCCACCTGTCCATTAACCTGATTACCAGGACATTTAAGCCAAAGAACCTGACCAGGACAAAAATAGGAATCGAATTTCTGGTCCTGTTCATCAGCGTCTTTGTGATGATAGCGGGAGGCGTCATGGTGACCCTTAACTCGGCCGGACAGATATCACCGGCCATGGAACTGCCCATGCAGGTATATTACATCTGCGTACCCATAAGCGGCGTTTTGATGGTGTTATACTGCCTGCAGCGTCTCATCATGTTTACAAAGGAATTAAAGGAGGAAAAATAGTATGGAAATTCAGGCAGCCATTGTTCTGGTTCTGGTATTCTTTCTCATGCTTGCCATGAGCGTACCTGTATCATTCAGCATCATTTCAGCGTCACTGCTGACCATCATCATGTTTCTGACTCCCGGGTTTGGAATGTTTGTCTCTGCCCAGAAGATTGTCAGCGGCATCGACAGCTTTACACTTTTGGCCGTGCCCTTCTTCGTGCTGGCAGGACTGCTTATGAGCAGCGGCGGCATAGCAAAACGGCTGATTAACCTGGCCGTGCTTTTTCTGGGCAAGGTTCCCGGCTCCCTGGCCATGACTAACATAGCAGGCAATGCCATGTTTGGTTCCATATCCGGCTCAGGCATTGCGGCGGCAACAGCCATCGGAGGCGTCATGCTTCCGCTGGAGGAGGAGCAGGGATACGACAAAGGTTTTTCAGCAGCCGTGAACATAGCCACAGCGCCTGTGGGCCAGCTGATTCCCCCCACGGCCTCCTTTATCGTGTATTCAGCTGCCAGCGGCGGCGTCTCTGTTGCGGCCCTTCTCATGGCGGGCTGGGTGCCGGGACTTTTGTGGGCAGCCCTTTGCATGGCAGTGGCCTGCGTCTATGGCGCAAAGCACGGATATGTGATGAAGCGGGATAAGATGAGCGCGGCCGTCATTGTAAAGACCATATGGGAGGCCATTCCCAGCCTGTTCCTCATCGTCATCATCATTGGCGGCATTCTTTCCGGCTATTTCACACCCACCGAGGCATCGGGCGTGGCAGTTGTGTACGCCTTCCTTTTGTCGGTATTTGTTTATAAGAGTATTCAGATTAAGGATATCCCCAAGATACTGGTGGACACGGCGGTTATGACTACCATCGTCATGCTGATTATCGGCGCGTCCTCTGTGCTGTCCTTTGTTCTGTCCTTCACAGGACTGCCGCAGGCCATCAGCAGCCTGCTTTTAGGAATCTCCGATAACCGGATTATCATACTGTTAATCATCAATATAACGCTGCTGATTGTGGGAACCTTTATGGACATGGCCCCGGCCCTGCTCATATTTACGCCTATTTTCCTTCCCATTGTAAAGAGCCTGGGAATGGACCCCATCCAGTTTGGCGTCATGATTGTCATGAACCTGTCCATCGGCACCATCACGCCTCCGGTGGGAAATGTACTCTTTGTGGGCTGCAGCGTTGCCAGACTGCAGGTGGAGGACGTGATGAAAAAGCTGCTTCCGTTCTTTGCGGCGATTGTCGCGGCATTGATGTTCATAACCTTTGTGCCCGGATTCAGCATGTGGCTGCCCGGTGTCCTGGGATTGTTAAAATAGGAGGATAGGAAATCAGAATGAGGAGTATAAAAATGAGGACGGCAGATAAAAAGAGAGTGCAGGAAAAGCTGGACCTTGTCATTGAAAAGCTCATGAATCTGGGCGGACCGGAGAACGGGGAGGAGCTGGCTGAGGGCGGTGAGGCCATTGGCTTTTTTAAACGGGATTTTGGAATCCGGGAATGGGACTGGCCCCAGGGCGTGGGACTGTACGGCCTGTTAAGAATCATGCAGGCCCGGAAAAACGAAGATTATAAGGAGTTCCTGTACCAGTGGTTCAAGGACAACATGAGGGAAGGCCTCCCCTCAAAAAATATCAATACCACCACGCCCCTTCTCACCCTGGCAGAGCTTAACGAGTATTATCACGACCAGGAATTTGAAGCGCTGTGCTTTAAATGGGCGGACTGGCTCATGAACTGCCTGCCCAGGACCATGGAAAGGGGATTCCAGCATGTGACCAGCGCCAACGGGGACCGTCAGGGAGTGAGGCTCAATGAAAACGAGATGTGGATTGACACCATTTTCATGACAGTGCTCTTTCTTAACCGGATGGGGCAGAAATACCAGAACCAGTCATGGATTGACGAGTCCATCCACCAGGTGCTGATGCACATCAAGTATCTGTGGGATAAGGAGACAGGACTGTTCTACCATGGATGGACCTTCAATGAAAGGAATAATTTCGGCGGTATCTTCTGGTGCAGGGGAAACAGCTGGTTTACCTTAGGAATACTGGATTATATCGATATGTTTAAGGGTACCATGAATGCCGGTGTAAAGGAGTTTGTGGTGGATACATATAAGGCCCAGGTGGAGGCCCTTAAGGGACTTCAGGGCAAAAGCGGCCTGTGGCACACGGTGCTGACCGACGGGGACAGCTATGAGGAGGTGTCAGGCAGCGCCGCCATCACCGCGGGAATTCTCAAGGGAATCCGGTATGGAATCCTGGACGATTCCTATCTGCCCTGCGCTTGGAAGGCAGTGGAAGCCATTCTGGACAGCATTGACAGGGACGGCACTGTGCTCAATGTGTCCGGCGGCACCGGCATGGGGTATGACGCGGACCACTATAAGAATATATTGATTGCGCCCATGGCTTATGGGCAGTCGCTGACCATATTGGCGCTGGCAGAGGCCTTGCTGCACCTGGACTGATATTTGCCTGGCGTGAGCGGGAAGCCTTATTAAAAGTTATATGAGTTTCATGAAAAGTGTCTGTAACCGTCAACAGGCACTTTCTTTTTTTCTATATTGATAATATAATAGGCACATGTATATTACGGCCGGGCTGTGATGATTTTGCTGAAAGAGAGGAAATGAATCCATGAAAGTATTGAAGCAGGGAGATATATATGCGCCGGAGCATCTGGGGAGGAAGGATATCCTGATAGAAGGAAGCAGGATAGCCAGGATAGCGGACCACATAGACGAATACGACCGGATAGAGGAGGTGGAGAAGGTGGACCTGGGCGGGCGCATTCTGACGCCGGGATACATGGATATCCATGTCCATATAACAGGCGGAGGCGGCGAGAACGGACCCGCCACCAGGGTGCCGGAGGCAAGCCTCAGCGTGCTGGTCCGAAACGGCATTACAACGGTGGTGGGACTTTTGGGCACAGACGGGATAACCAGAAGCCTGGAGAACCTTCTGGCAAAGGCAAGGGCTTTCAATGAAGAGGGAATCACCTGCCGTATCCTCACCGGGGCATACGGATACCCGTCCCCTACCATCACAGGGAGCGTGGAGCGGGATATAGCTCTTATTGACCTGATGGTGGGTGTTAAAATCGCCATGAGCGACCACAGAAGCTCCAATCTGACAGGAGAACAGCTGATTTCACTGGCAACCCAGGCCCGAAGGGCCGGTATGCTCTCCGGGTGCTGCGGCTATGTGACCATCCATATGGGAAGCGGAAAGGCCAGGCTGGATCCTCTGTTCTATGCAATCGACAACAGCGATGTGCCCGTTCAGAAATTCCTTCCAACCCATATGGGGCGCACCCGGGAGCTGTTTGAGCAGGGCCTGGAATTTGTGAAGCGCGGCGGAACCATTGATATGACGGCAGGACTTACAAGGGAGGAGTTGGAGGAGACGGCGGACCAGATTCTGAGCTATCTTAAGCAGGACCCGGAGGGGCTTAACATGACCATGTCCAGCGACGCATACGGAAGCGCGCCCAGGTTTAATGAAAAGATGGAATGCGTCGGCCTCACCTACGCGTCGCCCAAAAGCCTGCATGAACAGCTGAAGGTGCTGGTGTGCGAGAGAGGAGCCAGCCTGGAAAGGGTGCTGAACCTTATGACGAAGAACCCTGCCAGAGTGCTGGGACTGAATGGAGTCAAGGGGACCGTGGCAGAAGGCGCGGACGCTGACTTTGTGGTGTACGATGATTCCATGGATATCCTCCACGTCATGGCCGGAGGCAGGAAGGCTGTGTGGGATAAAGAGGTTATTATGAAGGGGACGTTTGAAGAATAGGGAAGTTGGTCTTTAACTGCGGCAGGGTATGGATTCATGGCCGGGCTTACTTATGCAGCCCAGACAGGGGCGCACGTGATTTTTATATGTTTTTTCCGTTCCCACCTGCCTCATGCGGCAAGAAAAAAAGAGGCAGGGAGGTTTTGGCCGGCTTCTGCCAGACCTGGGATGGCTATAAGACAATTTCCATGCCGTCATAGGCAAATGATACATTGTCCAGTTTTTTTTCAAATTCCCGGTAGTAAGCATAGGATTTGCCCCAATACTCATCAATGTGAGTAATGATAATGCGCTTTATCCTGTATGCGCGCTTGATCTCCATCATCTCATCCAAGGTGAACATATCGTCTCTGAAAGGTGCGGAATCAAGTTTTGACCCGTCTTTAAGTATGCCGTCGTCGGAAACAAGCCCGATTATTAAAACATCCGCATCATAATACAATTGATTGGGGACAAATGGCTTCACATCACAGCAGGCGTAAACAGCCTTTTTGGAGCCGTCTGATATAACATAAAATGTCATATTGCCGCGATGGGTTTTGTTATTTACCAGGTGTAATTCTATCGTTCCGATTTTAGCATAGTTCGTCCCGTTAATTGAAATGCAGTTCAGAATATTCTGATAGTAGTACAGTCCATCGCCGTTCCAGGCATTGATATCGTCTATAACCTCAGGCATTGCTATGAATTGTATGGGTGTTCCTTTGCCGGCAATGCAGTTGTAACCCAAAGGCTCCACGATACGCATGCCTCGCGTATGATCAGGATCCTTGTGGGAGATGGAAAGATATTCAATCCTGGATATACCCTGCCTGTCACAGGCAACTGCAATGTCCTCCGGCGTATCAATGAGCATTCCGATGTCCTCAATATAAAGACTCGGCCCTAGGCGCTCATACCGGCCTCGTTTTATTCTGGCCTCCTGGCAGACAGAGCATTTACAAAAAGGATTGGGAATTAGAAACATTCCGCCGCTTCCTACAATCTTCAACTTCATCCGTGTTCACCTCCTGGCGTCATTTTTTATTTTACTAACATCGCCCTGATTTCGCTGATCATGCCCTTTGGTATATTATCGTCGTCCAGCGGCATGATACTGCTCAGCATCCGTACGCCCTGATAAGAGAATAGCAGCAAATCCGCAACCGCGTTTACATTGGCCTGCTTAAACTCGCCTTTGTCAATGCCGTATTTAATCAGGCTGCAAAGCATTGTCTTTGAAATGTAATACTGCTTCAGCATGGCGTTGTCCTCTGATAATGGCATGCCGCTGTAATACTCATAGAAAGCAAGTCCTAACGAACCGCTCCTGTCAAGCATCTCGGACTGGTAACGCTCTAATAATTCATCCAATATGAGGGCTGCCGGCAGGTCCCTTTCCATCTTTTCAGCAACCTGGCTTTTAAGGCCCGACATAAGTTCATTTATGATGTCAGCAAATACCTGACCGGTACTCCCGTAGTGCGTATATAATCCGCCGCGGCTAAGTCCTGCTGCCTCACAGATATCTTTCATTGTAACATCCTTAAATCCCTTTTGGACAAATAAAACCAGTGCCGCTTTCCGTATGGCTGCCTTTGTTTTGTCCCCTTTTTTGCCCATGGGCCTACCACCTGCCTTTTATCCTGCCTATTTCCGACATTCGTGTCTGTTTTTAATATACGACACATGCGTCGGAAAGTCAATGAGGAAGTTCCTGCATCGCCGCGAAGCCAAAAAAAGAGTATCCGTCATTTCTGCCGGATGCTCTTTTGATATACTGCATGTCTGAAACGATATTCTTATTTAAGAATGTCATCCTTCTTTTCAAGAATTGCCTCTGCGGCTGCGCAGGCAGGACAATCACAGTATTTTGCCCCTGCGGCCTTGAGTTCCTTTGCATGGGCTGCCACGTCCTTGGCCTTGTCTGCCCCGAAGACCTGGGCGCACATATCGGATTCAGTAAAACCAATCAGGCCGTCAACCGGCATGATGTCTGCTTCCAGCTCAGCAATGTATGTTTTTGTTGCTGCGGCCTCGTTCTCAGTGCCAACTGCATCCAGCCAGGTCTGGGCTGATGCCTTTGCCTCTTTGCTGCATGATGCTGCATTCATTAATTCGTGCGTTTTTTCAACGATGAAACTTAATACTTCCTTATCCATAATTGATAGCCCCGCTTTCTTCTGAAATTTACCTATATTTTACCATAAATGTCCGACATTTGCAATTTAAACATATGGTTTGTCCTATAGGTTTGTCCTATATATCAGGACCGCTCTTTTGTAACAGTTCAGACAATGATTCCCACAATGGGGAATCACCGCAAAAATTTCATGTTCAGAAGTTCTGAGGAAAGAGCATTGGATGCCTGCTGCATCAGACGGGCGCGGATAGTTTTGGGACAGCTTTGGGACAGCTCAGGGAAAGTTCCGGGAATGATAGTTCCGGGATATAAGCCGCAGGTTGACAAATCCGTGGATGCTGTGTATAATAGTTGACTGATGCAACAGTTGTATAATACAATAGAAATAGCAGGGAGAACGGAATGAATCAATATACGGGAATATACCGGCGCTGTGAGCTCTGGTTTATCCGGAGGGAGTTAGAGCAGTTTGGACTGCAGCCCCTGGAGGGGAAAATCATCATGTTTCTTCAGGACAACCAGTGTACCCAGGAGGATATCGGTGCCCATTTTGACCTGGATAAGGGCAGGATTGCCAGAAATCTGTCTGAGCTGGAGGAAAAGGGGCTGGTGCGGCGTCTTATTAACGAAAAGAATAAAAGACAGAAGTTTGTAAGCCTTACCGTCAGAGGGAGCCAGGTCCTGGAAGAAATACACCGCATATCAGGCAGATGGGACGAGATTTGTTTTGCCGGTTTCACAGAGGAGGAGCGCGGGCAGCAGCAGGATTATCTGCGGCGGATTGCTGAAAATGCTATTGAATATAAACACAGAGTAGGAGAATGTACATATGGTAAACAATCTGACTGAGGGAAAACCTCTTAAATTGCTGTTTTTCTTTGCAATGCCCATGGTAGTGGGAAATCTGTTCCAGCAGCTCTACAACATGGTGGATTCCATGGTGGTGGGACGCTTTGTGGGAGAGGATGCCCTGGCAGCCGTTGGATCTTCCTTCCCCGTGGTCTTTTTGTCCGTAGCCATTGCGGCGGGCATGTCCATGGGATGTACCGTTGTTATTTCCCAGTTCTTTGGGGCGGGTAAGATACTTGAAATGAAGATAACTGTTTCCACGGCCCTCATATCGCTGGGAGTCATCGGACTTATTATCATGGGAATCGGGGAAATCGTCGCGGGACCTCTGCTGACTCTTCTGGGAACAGACCCGGATATCATGGCCGACTCCCTTGCCTATCTGAGGATATATTTCGGGGGAGCCGTATTCCTGTTCCTGTATAATTCTCTGAACGGTATCTACAATGCGTTGGGTGACAGCCAGACACCTCTTAAGTTTCTCATGGTATCCGCCCTGACCAATATTGTCCTGGACCTGCTGTTTGTTATTCAATTCAACATGGGCGTGGCAGGTGTGGCCTGGGCAACCCTGATTGCCCAGGGAATGTGCGCTGTCTTTTCCTTCTTTGTATTGATAGCCCGCCTGAGAAAATTGGAAAATGAGGAGGCGTCCAGAGGAAAGGCATTTACCTTCTTTGACAGATCCTCGGCTGAGCGGATTGCCAAAGTGGGCGTGCCTTCCATGCTCCAGCAGTCTATTGTTTCCATCAGTATGATGCTGATGCAGGGGCTGGTAAATTCCTATGGAAAGGTGTTTGTGGCTGGTTATACGGCTGCCACTAAGATTGATACCCTGGCAATGATGCCCAACATGAACTTTTCCAACGCTATGTCCAGCTATGCGGCCCAGAACATCGGAGCCAGGAAAATGGACCGTGTGAAGCAGGGATACAAGGCCAGCATGTTCATGGTGGTGGTATTCTCACTTATTATTACCAGCATCATTTTCCTGTTCGGACCGCAGCTTCTGGGACTGTTCCTGAAACAGGGGTCTGAGGGCAGCGCCATGAGCTATGGACTCAGTTACATGAAGACCGTATCCGTGTTCTATATACTGATGGGAGCCCTGTTTGTAAGCAATGGTCTGCTGAGGGGAGCCGGCGACATGGGGGCGTTTATGCTCAGCTCCGTGGTAAACCTGTTCTCACGGGTGGTCATTGCCTATCTGCTGGCGCATTTTATCGGCTCCAGCGCCATATGGTGGTCCATACCCACGGGATGGGCTATCGGCGCATTGTTCTCCTTCCTGCGCGTAAGGAGCGGGAAGTGGATGGCCAGGAGACTGGTGGATTAAAGATTGACAGTGCTGCATATATTGTATAAATTCAGGTTGAGGAATGAAATGCATGAAGATATATGTAGTGAAACAGGGAGACAGTGTTGACTCCATAGCGGATTCACAGGGGATTCCCGTAGAGACCCTTGTATGGGCAAATCAGATAGAATATCCATACCGCCTGGCCGTTGGCCAGGCTCTTTATATTTCTGACGGAGAGACTAGGGAAGGACGAAGGCCCCTGTTTTCCAGCGGTTATGCATACCCCTTCATAGACAGCGGGGTACTGGAGGATACGCTGCCATATCTGAGCGCCGTCAATGTATTTTCCTACGGCTTTACAGAGGACGGGAATCTGGTTCTGCCCATGACGGATGACGCGTGGATTATAGAAAAGGCGCTGCAATGGGGCGTCCGCCCGGTGCTTACACTGACGCCCCTGGGAGAGAACGGGCATTTTAACAATAATCTGGTATCAGTCCTGGTGAGAAGCCGGGAAAACCAGCAGCGCCTTATCTGGGAGCTGGGGCGCACGATGCAGGAAAAGGGATATGGGGGTCTGGATATTGACTTTGAGTATGTGCTGGCAGAAGACAGGGCGGAGTATGCTGATTTTGTGCGCCGGGCTACCCAGGTACTCAACATCTTCGGCTATACGGTTACGGTAGCCCTTGCGCCTAAGACTTCGGCCCAGCAGAGGGGGCTTCTCTATGAGGGCATTGATTACCGGCTGCTGGGGGAGGCGGCTAACCACGTCATGCTGATGACCTACGAGTGGGGATACAGTCAGGGACCGCCCATGGCCGTGGCCCCCATCAATATGGTGAGAAGGGTAGTGGAGTATGCGGTGAGCGAGATTCCGCCTGAGAAAATCATTCTGGGAATCCCTAACTACGGCTATGACTGGCCCCTTCCATTTGAACGGGGAGTAACCAGGGCCAGATCCCTGGGAACCCTGGAGGCGGTGAAGCTGGCGGTTGACTTTGGTGTGGATATACGGTTTGACGAAACTGCCATGTCGCCCTATTTCCGGTACTGGCAGTACGGTGTCCAGCATGAGGTATGGTATGAGGATGCAAGGAGCATCCGGGCAAAGTTTGACCTTATTAAGGAATTTAATCTGTATGGGGCGGGGTATTGGCAGCTTATGCGGTTCTTCCGGGCCAACTGGCTGATGATGGATGATATGTTTTATATTGAGCGGGATTGGCCTCTCATGAAGTATGAAGATATGTCATAAAAGCTGTTTCTGTGGTATAATCCTTCTGTGGCAGGCCGTTAAGTAAAATAAAGGCAGAGCCATTGAATTGGTAAAATCGGTCAGGCTCCTTTTCATGGACCATGAGAGGGCATCCGGGATAACGGTAAAAGGGACGGCGGATCTGGCCTATGTGGCCTGCGGCGGGCTGGAGGCATATTTCGAGCGTTATCTGAATCCATGGAATTTTGCTGGAGGATGAGCTGCTCCCTTTGTGATACAGTGTGAAAGGAACTTAAAGGATGAAAAGAATGGACAGAGACACGGGGGGAAAGAGGAGAGGCAGGAAGAAAGGCGGGAAGATCGTAAGGCTGGCTGCCGTGGTGTGGCTGCTGTGCGTGTTAAGCGGCGTAAACGCTGCGCGCGGGGAACCGGGAGTGACAGGACTCACAGCCTTTACAGCCCTGGCCGATGCGCGCGGCTCCAATGCGGATACATCTGCCGGGACAGGGGAAACACTGGTGAACATTGCCGATGAAGACCAGCTGAAGCAATGGTACGACCAACGTTTAACGGGAGGAGACAGCATAGGAGTCCTGCCGAAGAACATGGTAATTACCAAACCTGTTACCCTGGGGCTTCCTGACGGCCGGACGAATATCAGCCCTGTTGAAATCAGGATACCTGAGGGACCCATAAAAATCCTGGCGCCTAAAAACCTGGCCCAGGCAGGCGTTGTCATTGACAATCCGAATTTGTTTATAACGGGAACTAAAAGCATGATATCGGTTGAGGGGGAAGGATGCCTGACACTGAAACGGGGACAGATACAGAGGGACGCGTCAGATGAACCGGCCATCATCCTGAGAAATCAGGGAACGCTGGTATGGGAGGAAGGAAAGGACTTCAAAGGGCTTAAGAAAACCGACATCCGTGACGAGCGCATAGATCCTCCGGAGCCGGTTCCGCCCGATGAGAGCCAGACAGGGCCGGAATATGGCGGCACACAGCCCCAGCTGACAGAGGCGGTTCTTTTGAATATTGGAGCTGACGGCAGCGGCTCTGCCAGACTGGAATTTAAGAACCTGCCTTCTGATATCAATGCCCTCTACATACTGCGCAGTGAAAGCGGACATTCCTGGAAAAAGGAAAAGAACAAGGTGACGGCCGCGTCCTCACAAAGCGGACAGGAGACAGTGGAGTACGAAAATTTCCTGAAGGAGACAGGAAACACGCTGAATACAAGCATTGTAGCGGACGGTTATCTCATATACAGATTCCAGTCAGGGGAAAGCTCCTTTTATGTGAAGGCTGGCATCGAGTGGCCCGGAGGAAGCTATGAAACGGACAAGGTAAGGATTGCCATACCGGAGACCGTTGGCCAGGGCCTCACCTTTTCATACGGCGGAGGAAGCTACAGCTATGGAGGAGGATACGCAGGCGGCTACGGCAGCGGTTTCGGCGGGTATGGAGGAGGCAGTACATCAGGGGGGGATTCCTCCACCCAGCCGGGCACGCGGGAGGAGTCTGACGCGCCAGAGGGACCGGTGAGAGGCCGGGGAGGCCGCAGGAGGGATTCCTATACCCCGTATTCCGTCCCCGGCTATAAGGATGGAGGAACAGCCGCCGGACGGATCACAGAGGAAATGATTCAAGAGGCTACGCCTTCGGAGGCCCGCGGCCCGGGCGAAAAGGATGGGGACAGTGATTCGCAAATCCAGCCAGCCGCCGGATGGGAGGATACAGATACAGCCGGTCAGACGGAGGAAGGGGATGAAATCATGGACACGGAGCCGGATCCGTCACAGGGGGAAGGGCGGGAAGGGGAAGATTCTGGTATATCGGGATTAAAATGGTATGCAGGCGCTGTCCTCTGCGTTGTGATGCTTGGCTGCGGAGTTGTCTGTTTCCGCCGGAGAAAGCGAAAATAAATGCGCTGCGTCAAGGTGCGGCGATAAAAAATGATTTGCCAAGGAAAGAAGGCTGTAGTATAATTTACAAAAACCAAAAACCCACACTATTACGTTACAAAGGAGAATAGAAGTATGGCAATCAGAGTTGGAATTTTAGGCTATGGAAACCTTGGAAAGGGTGTGGAGTGTGCCGTTAAGCACAATCCCGACATGGAGCTGAAAGCAGTGTTCACCAGGAGGAACCCGGACAGCCTCAGCATATTGACAGAGGGGGCAAAGGTTTATCGGGCAGAGGAAACCTTGTCCATGAAGGACGAGATTGACGTGATGATACTCTGCGGGGGAAGCGCCACGGACCTTCCCGCGCAGACCCCGGAAATGGCAGCACATTTCAATGTGATAGACAGCTTTGACACCCACGCCAATATCCCCCGGCATTTTGAGGCAGTGGACAAGGCGGCAAAGGAAAGCGGCCATGTGGGAATCATATCCGTTGGCTGGGATCCGGGCATGTTCTCCCTAAACAGGCTCTATGCCAATGCCATCCTGCCGGGCGGCAGTGACTATACCTTCTGGGGCAAGGGCGTGAGCCAGGGCCATTCCGATGCAATCCGCAGAATCAAAGGCGTGAAGGACGCAAGGCAGTATACCATTCCGGTGGAGGCCGCCCTTACGGCTGTGAGAAGTGGAAAAGCGCCAGAGCTTACCACCAGGGATAAACACACCAGGGAGTGTTTTGTGGTGGCGGAGGAGGGCGCTGATTTAAAGGCCATCGAGGAAGCAATCGTCACCATGCCTAACTATTTTGCCGATTATGACACCACGGTGCATTTCATCAGCCAGGAAGAACTGATGCGTGACCATGCCGGGATTCCCCATGGCGGTTTTGTCATCCGCACCGGCAGCACCGGATGGAATGATGAGAACGGCCATGTGATTGAATACAGCCTGAGGCTGGACTCCAACCCGGAATTCACGGCGTCTGTCATCGTGGCCTATGCCAGGGCCGCATACCGCCTGAGCAGGGAAGGACAGTCCGGGTGCAGGACCGTATTCGACATTGCGCCGGCTTATCTGAGCCCGGCGGATGGGGCAGAGCTTAGGAAACATCTGCTTTAGAGCGTATTTGAAAAATACATACTGAGTATTCAGATAATGGAAAACAGCCATATGGGCAGGCTTGCAGGGGCACGGATATGCTCCCTTCTGCGCATAGGGCTGTTTTTTTGCCGGTTTATTACGGCTTGATTTGTGTGAATGCAGAATAGTTATCGCACCAAACAGAACCATTCCTCATATCCTATCAGTAACAGACTTTCATATTAGCCTGTAGAAAGACACTCTTTGCGCTGCATATCTAAACTACAGTACAAACTGAGCAGGCCGGAGGCGGGAAAAAGCCTTGGGAGCCGGGCCGCGAACAGCGGCAGCAGACCGTAACGTCTGTGGGACAGTGGTTTACTTACATTGGCCCACAGACGTTTTTTTGTTTTGGGGCAGGATGAGAGATTGGGTGATTGCCATAGATAGGGGAGGTAAAGGCAGATGGGAGAAGGAAATGAAAAGAATATATTGGAAAAAGAGATAGGACGTCACGGTACGGGGCTGGCCATGCAGGTGTCCTGTGTCAGCATCGTCATCAACGTAGTGCTCTCCGCCTTTAAGGTGGGTGCGGGTATCCTGTCCCATTCAGGTGCCATGATATCGGACGGGATCCATTCAGCCTCGGATGTGTTCAGCACACTGATTGTTATGGTGGGAATCGCCATGGCTTCCAGGAAGTCAGACAGGGAACATCCCTATGGCCATGAGCGGATGGAATGCGTGGCGGCCCTTTTGCTGTCAGCCGTATTATTTGCCACAGGTATCGCCATCGGGGTGAGCGCTGTGGAAACCATTGGTTCCGGGCCGGAAAAGGGCAGGGTGATTCCCGGAACGCTGGCTTTGGGGGCCGCGGTTATATCCATAGTGGTAAAAGAATGGATGTTCTGGTATACCAGGGCTGCTGCCAGAAAATTAAAATCAGGGGCTCTGATGGCGGACGCATGGCACCACCGCAGCGATGCACTGTCCTCAGTGGGCGCTTTAATCGGTATCCTGGGAGCCAGAATGGGAATGCCGGTCATGGACCCGCTGGCCAGCTTCATCATCTGCATCTTCATAGTCAAAGCAGCTCTGGATGTGTTCAGGGATTCCATGGATAAGATGGTGGATAAGGCGTGTGACGATGAGACGGTCAGGTCCATAGAACAGGCGGTGCTGGACACCCGGGGCGTGGAACGGGTGGGTTCCATGAAAACCAGACTTTTCGGTTCCAGAATTTATGTGGACCTGGAGATTGAAGCAGATAAAAGCCTTATGCTGGAGCAGGCTTTTGGAATCGCCAAGGAGGTCCACGATACCATAGAAGAAAGATTTCCCCAGGTTAAACACTGTTCGGTGCAGGTAAGTCCCGAAGGCAGCACGGGCCTGGAGGGGAAGGAAAATTAGTTTGACGGAAAAGCGATTGCTGGCTATACTTAATATCAGATAACAGCGTCCGGAATACGGGAAGAACCAGGCCGGGCTGTGTACCGGGCGCAGTAATAGAGGGAGTGACATAAGATGGGATCATATATAAGAAAAACAATCTGTCCCTACGACTGTCCCACGTCCTGCGGACTTTTGGCAGAAACAGACGGAATCAGGCTTCTGGGCGTAAAAGGCGATCCGGACCATCCGGCGGCAAAGGGGCTGATATGCAGGAAGATGCGGCACTATGAGAAGTCTGTTCATTCACCTGAGCGCATCCTTATACCTATGAAACGGGTGGGCGCCAAGGGAGAGGGAAGGTTTGAACCCATGACCTGGGATGATGCGGTAAAGGAGATTGCCGGCAGGTGGAGCCGTATTCTGGAGGAAGACGGCGCAGATGCCATCCTGCCCATGTATTATTCAGGGGTCATGAGTGTCCTGCAGCGCAAATGCGGGGATGCCTTTTTTAACCGGATGGGGGCTTGTGACATGGTCAGAACACTCTGTTCTTCAGCAAAGGGAGCGGGCTATGAGGCGGTCATGGGCCAGACCGGCTGTCTGGACCCAAGGGAGCTTAAGGACAGCAGCTTCTACCTGGTGTGGGGAAGCAATATGAAGGCCACCAGGCTTCAGTCCATGCCGGCGCTGATTCAGGCACGCAGACAGGGAAAACGGGTGGTGCTCATAGAATCCTGCGCAGCAGATATGGAGGTCTACTGTGATCAGACCATTCTCATTCGTCCGGGCACAGACGGAGCCCTGGCATTGGCAATGATGCATGTGATGGAGGAAGAAAACCTGGCGGACAGGGATTTCCTGGCCCATCGGACAAATGGGTATGAGGCGTTCAGGAAAACCCTTGCCCCATATACCCCTGCCTGGGCGGAAGGGGAGACGGGCATCCCCGCAGAGGTGATCGCTGGCCTGTCAAGAGAATACGCCTCGGCTCCGGCTCCGGCCATCATTTTGGGAAGCGGTCCCTCCCGTTATGGCAACGGGGGAATGACCACACGGCTCATCACCATTTTGTCCGCTTATACAGGCGCGTGGGGGCGTCCAGGCGGCGGTTTGTGCGGCTGTAATCCGGGGGCGGGTCCTTATGTGGACGACCGGCTGGTCACCAGGCCGGATTTCAGGGAGAAACCGGGGCGCAGGGTGAATATCAATGAGATTGCCTCCGCCCTTACAGGAAGCAGGGGAGAGAAGCCCATACGCAGCTTTTACGTCTACGGAGGCAATCCGGTGGCCTCTGTCTGCTGCCAGAAGGGAATCCTGGAGGGCCTTTTGCGCCCTGATTTGTTCACGGTGGTCCACGAGCGGTTCATGACAGATACGGCCATGTACGCGGACATTCTTCTGCCCGCCACATTTTCCGTGGAGCAGACCGATGTGTACACGGCGTACGGATACTGTACCTTTGGGACAGCCAGAAAAATCGTCGAGCCGGCAGGGCAGAGTAAGAGCAATTGGAACACCTTCCGCCTGCTGGCCCGGGCCATGGGATACGGGGAGGAATACTTTAAAAGGACAGAGGAAGAAATGGTTTGGGAGCTGCTGGCCCATCCCATGGAGGGATTAACCCGTATCTCAGAGAAGGAATGGCGCATATTAAGGGAAGGGGGAGTTATATCCACGGCCTTTGCAGACCACGGAAGCTTCAGGACGCCTTCCGGTAAAATGATGATTTATAATGAAAACCTGGAGGAGGCCATGCCCAGATATATGAAAAGCCATGGGGGAGCATACCCTCTGCGGCTGGTGGCAGTGCCCAGCGCGTATACGCTGAATTCGGTCTTTATGGACAGGGAGGACTTAAGCTCAGGCAGAGGCCCCATGACGCTGATGCTCCATCCAAGAGACGCGGCGGCGAGAAAAATAGCGGACGGCAGTCACGTTACAGCCTTCAATGAGCTGGCAAAGGTGGAGTTTACCGCGAAAATCACGCCTGTGGTGGCAGAAGGAACGGTTGCGGCCAGGGGCGTTTACAACAGGACCTTTACAAAAGACGGGCTTCTGGTCAACGCCCTCCACCATGAACGGCTGTCCGATATAGGAGCAGCCACCACCCTTAACGACAATACGGTGGATGTGCGGCCATGTTAAGGGAGACAAGACAGCAGGAAGAGAGACAGGATATGAAATCAATAGTACTTGGAATTCTGGCCCATGTGGATGCCGGGAAAACTACATTATCGGAAGCGCTTTTGTATCTGGCGGGAACCATACGTAAGATGGGAAGGGTGGACAACAGGGACGCATTCCTGGATACCTATGCCCTTGAGAGGGCCAGGGGCATCACCATTTTCTCAAAGCAGGCGGCCCTGACATGGGAGGGAATGCCCATGACGCTGTTAGACACTCCGGGCCATGTGGATTTTTCCGCGGAAATGGAGAGAACGCTCCAGGTACTGGATTATGCGGTTCTGGTTATAAGCGGCGCGGACGGAGTACAGAGCCATACCATAACCCTGTGGCGTCTGCTGGCAAAATACAGGATACCTGTATTCCTCTTTGTCAATAAAATGGACCAGCCCGGCACGGACCGGGAGCAGCGGATGAGGGAGCTGCAGAAGCGTCTGGACGACGGATGTGTGGATTTTGCCGGCGTGGGGACAGAAGAATTCATGGAACACGCAGCCATGTGCGACGAGAAGCTTTTGGAGCGGTATCTGGAGACCGGGGATGTGGAGGATGATGAGATCCGCCGCCTGATTAAGGAACGCAGGCTTTTTCCATGTTTCTTTGGCTCTGCCCTTAAACTCACCGGGGTGGAGGAGCTGTTGGATGGAATCCGCAGATGGGCCCTGATGCCGGAATATCCGCAGGAGTTCGAGGCGAAGGTGTACAAGATTTCCAGGGACGACCAGGGAAACCGTCTGACCCACTTAAAGGTTACAGGCGGAAGACTTAAGGTAAAGGGAACCGTATCCGGCGGGAATACCGAAAAGCCATCCGAGGCATGGCAGGAAAAAGTAAACCAGATCCGTGTATATTCCGGGGAACGGTATGAGGCTGTGCCTGAGGCGGAGGCAGGAACCATCTGCGCTGTTTCCGGCCTTACCAGGACCTATCCGGGACAGGGACTGGGAGCCGGGGAGGATTCCATGCTCCCGGTGCTGGAGCCTGTGCTCAGTTATCAGGTAAAACTGCCGGAGGGCTGCGACGGGGCTGTGATGCTGCCCAAGTTCCGCCAGCTGGAGGAGGAGGATCCGCTGCTGCGGGTGGTATGGAATGAGGAGCTGAAGGAGATATCCATGCAGCTTATGGGAGAAGTGCAGATTGAGGTGCTGAAGAGCCTGATTGAAGAACGTTTTGGAGTTCGGGCAGAATTTGGCACAGGGAACATCGTGTATAAGGAGACAATCGCGGGCGCAGTGGAGGGGGTGGGACATTTTGAACCCCTGCGCCACTATGCGGAGGTCCATCTGCTTATGGAACCGGGAGAACGCGGAAGCGGACTCCAGTTTGAGGCAAGATGCAGCGAGGATGACCTAGACAGGAACTGGCAGCGCCTGGTGCTGACCCACCTGGAAGAGAAGGTGCACCGGGGGGTTCTGACCGGAGCAGCCATAACGGATATGAAAATCACCCTTGTGGCGGGCAGGGCCCATAACAAGCATACAGAGGGCGGGGATTTCAGGCAGGCCACCTATCGGGCCCTGCGCCAGGGGCTTATGGAGGCGGCCTGTATCCTCTTGGAACCGTGGTATACCTTCCGTCTGGAAGTGCCTGAGGCGTCCATCGGGCGCGCCATGACCGATATTGAGAAGCGGTGCGGGACCTGTGTCATTGAGGAAAACAGGCAGGGACAGGCCGTTCTCACGGGACAGGCGCCGGTTGCCTCCATGCGTGGGTATCAGTCAGAGGTCATGTCGTACACCAGGGGACAGGGGAGGCTGGCATGTACGCTCAAAGGATACGAGCCCTGCCATAACAGCCGGGAAATCATTGAGCAGACCGGCTATGATCCGGAGAGAGATACGGAAAATCCCACAGGCTCCGTGTTCTGCGCCCACGGGGCCGGATTCGTGGTGAGCTGGGACCGGGTGAAGGAGTATATGCATGTGGACAGCGGTCTTGTAATAGAATCCCCGGATGGGGAGGAAATGGATGAAAAAGGGGATTTGGCTTTTTGCAGGAATTCGGGAAAATCCTCTGCCGGACAGGAAGAACACGTGGAAGCATGGCTGGGCACGGATGAGATTGACGCCATACTGGAGCGCACCTTTTATTCCAACAGCCGGGATAAGTCACCGCGCAAAGGATATCCCGGCAGGAGCAGAGAAAGCAGGAACGCCGTAACCTATAGCGGCCCGGTGACCCGAACCTACCAGAAACAGGAGGCCAGACAGGAATATCTGCTGGTGGACGGTTACAATATCATCTTTGCCTGGGAGGAGCTGCGGGAGCTGGCTCGGGATAACATGGACGGAGCCAGAGGACGGCTCATGGATCTGCTCTGCAACTATCAGGCCATACGCAGGTGCTGTCTCATGGTGGTGTTTGACGCCTATCGCGTGGCGGGACATGTCACAGAGGTTTCCGAATACCACAATATCCAGGTGGTCTACACAAAGGAAGCAGAGACAGCGGACCAGTATATAGAGAAGTTTGCCCATGAAAATGCCCGCAGATTCGATGTGTCCGTGGCAACCTCAGACGGAGTGGAACAAGTCATCATACTGGGTCAGGGATGCCGCCTGATATCGGCCAGGGAGCTTAAGGAGGAGCTGGACCGGGTAAACGGCATGCTGAGGGAAGAATATCTGGAACAGCCCCCTCTTAAGCGGAACCGTCTGTATGACATACTTCCGGAGGAGGTAATCCGGCAGATGAGAGAGGCGGCCGGGGAGGATAATCAGGATCCGCCGGCAGAAGCGCCGTCATCGGCCGGAAAACAGGAATCGCGATAAAATAAGCAAGAAATGTATGGAATTCCACAAACCGGTACATACTACCAGCGTATAGCAAGCTGCATATGTGTCTGGAAAGCAGACACGAAATGCTCATGACAAGGAGGTAGCATGCAATGGGTAATAAGGCATTGGATTATACCGCTCTGACAATCGCCCTGATTGGGGCTGTGAACTGGGGGCTGGTAGGATTCTTTAATTTCAACCTGGTTTCATGGATTTTCGGAACAGCCTCCTGGGTGACCAGGATCATCTATGCGCTGGTAGGGTTGTGTGGTCTGTATCTGATTACATTTTACTCACATTCAGGCAGAGAGGCATAAAAAGAACAAGGCAGGACCAGGGAGTCCTGTCTTTTTCTTTGGGATGTTCCTTATTAAACCAGAATAGACAGCAGGCTGTTTCTCGTGTTATACTTAAGATGTGGCGTGTTCGGAGTGTGGCGGTATCTGTGTCTGCCATGGAAAGACTGCACGGGGAGGAAATTCATTATGAATCGCGGACCATACGTATACATATTGGCGGCTGTCGTGGCCGCTGTTTTGGGACTTGGCGGATGCATGGCCGGAGATGGAAAAAAGGAAGATGAGGGAAAACCTGTGGTGGTAGTGCTCTGGCATGCCTATAACGCAGTGGCCAAGAGCGTGTTTGATGACCTGGTGATGGAATTTAACGAGACTGTGGGCATGGAACAGGGAATCATAGTGGAACCGGTGGGATATGGCTCCAGCAATGAACTGGATGATGTGCTGTACGCGTCCGCCAGCCATGTCATCGGCTCAGATCCGCTGCCGGATATATTTGCATCCTATCCGGACAGCGCCCACAGGCTGGACGGGATAGTGCCCCTGGTCCATCTGGATGACTATTTCTCGGAAGAAGAACTGGACGCTTACCGGCCTGAATTTCTGAAGGAGGGAATCTGGGAGGGGGACGGCATCTGCCGGATGATTCCGGTGGCAAAATCCACGGAGATACTCTATCTCAATGAAACGGATTGGGAACGGTTTGCCGGGGACACAGGAGCGGACAAAGAGATGCTTAAAACCTGGGAGGGCCTGGCGCAGGCAGCGGGCATGTATTATGAATGGTCCGGGGGCAGTCCGTTCCTGGGGATGAACGCATTCAATGACTTTGCCTCTCTGACAGCCGCCCAGTTGGGAGAAGGCATCCGCTGGACACAGGATGGGTCCGAATTCAATTATTCCAGGGACACGGCCAGGCGGGTATGGGATGCGTATTATGTGCCCCATATAAAGGGCTGGTACGAGAGCAGGACCTATAATCAGGACGGCATTAAAAGCGGGCGGCTGATGGCCTATATCGGTTCCTCGGCAGGCGCGGGTTTCTTTCCGCAGGTGGTAATTGAGGATGAAAAACAGTCCCATCCCATCGCCTGCGGCAGCTATGCCTATCCTGTTTTTCAGGGCGGTACGCCTTATATGGGACAGAGGGGGTCCAACATGGCGGTGTTTTCCACGGATGAGAGTCACCAGCAGGCCGCGGTCCGGTTCCTTAAATGGTTCACTGAGCCGGAGCAGAATATACGCTTTGCAGTGGCTACAGGATATCTGCCAGTGCAGGAGAAGGCGCTGGAATCCGTATCAGACCTGGTGGCCCATGTGGAAAGCCGGGACAATGTCCAGGCAGTGGAGAAGAGCATCCAGACATCACTTGATGCCCTGGAAAACCATAATGTATATGTCCGCGAAACCTTTCAGGGGTCTTATGACATGGACCAGATATTTTCCATATCCCTGGAGAACTGTATGAACGCGGATTTGGAAACCCTGAAGCAGCGGATGGAAAAAGGTGAGAGCAGGGAGTCGGTGGAAAGGGAGCTGCTGGACGAGGAGCATTTTAACCGTTGGTATGAAACGCTCCTAAAGGAAATGGCTGGTAAGACAGATGGACAGAAAATTCAGAAGTAAATCCATAGCATTTAAGCTGACCATAGCATTTGTGGTATCATTGGTACTGCAGAGTGTTCTTCTGGTGTCCTTCATGGTGGCAGGGGGAGTCATGGAACAGGCAGAGGCCAACCAGTACCGTATATTTGCGGAAAAGGTAAAGGGACGCAGGAATAATCTGGAGAACCAGATGAAGAATGTCTGGACTAATTTCAGCCATCATACAGATACCATAAGCCGGTATTTTGACAGTCCGGACGGGCTGGAATACCGGGGACAGCCGGACCGCCTGCTGGAGGCGCTGGCACCCGAGGTCCTGGATGCCCTGTACGACACAAAGACCACAGGCGTGTTCCTGATACTGCCGGACGAAGGGGAGACGGACGGCTCTCTGGCCGCCCTGTATTTCAGGAATAACAATCCGGACCGCAACAGCAGCCAGAATGAAAATCTGTATATGCTTATCGGCCCGTGGAACGTAGCTGAAAAAATGAAAATCTCCACCACTGCTAACTGGAACTTCCGGCTGGAGGTAAATGGGGAAAACCGGGATTTTTTCCAAAAGCCCTGGAGCGCGGCGGTGGAAAACGGGCGTTCAAAATGGCTGGGATACTGGAGCCCTCCTTTTCAGGTTAACGAGGAGGATGAGGATGTGATTACCTATTCCGTTCCCCTGTTTGGACAGGACGGAAGGGTGCTGGCTGTCTTTGGCGTGGAGATATCCGTGAGCTATCTGTACCGGTTCCTTCCCGCGTCCGAACTTCAGACAGGGGATTCCTATGGCTATGTCATAGGATACCGGTCTCAGCGGAAGGAGATGGAGACAGCGGTCACTTACGGCGCCCTCCAGAGACAGCTGATTGGGAAAGACCACAAGCTTAAGCTGGAACTTAAAAACAAGGAAAACTCCATATATACCCTGACAAACCGGGACAGTGCCGGCCGGGACGGCAGGAAGATTAACGCCTGTATGAATCAGATGGGGATGTACTACCACAATACCCCGTTTGAAGGGGATGAGTGGTATCTGATCGGCCTAATGGAGGAGCCGGTGCTATTGCAGTTTCCGCGCAGGATCGGCCAGATTCTGGAGTATTCCCTGGTTCTTTCCATGGCAGCCGGCCTTATCATAGCCGTGTTTACCAGCCAGTGGTTTGCCAGGCATGCCAAGCTCATGGAATTGTCGGAACTTCCGGTGGGAGCCTTTGAGATATCAGGACGGTCCTCCAAGGTGCTTATGACCAGCCAGATACCCAGGCTTTTACGTCTTACAAAGGAGCAGGAACACCTGTTTTCCAGGGATAAGAATGAATTCATACGTTTCCTAAAGGGCCTTGTCCCGTACCGGGACGGAGGACCCGGTGTGGTGAAGATGGACACTGAAGAAGGAACCAAGTGGATTAAAATAACATGTAAAACAGCGGCCCATCCCATCCGCTGTGTGGTGGAGGATGTGACCGATGAAATCCTTGAGACCAAGGCGCTGAAGGTGGAGCGTGACAGGGACGGACTCACGGGTGTCGGAAACCGGCTGGCTTATGAACACATGCTGCAGCACAAGAACAGCCATACGGAGGAGATACCGGGCAGCGGTTTCCTCATGTGCGACCTCAATGACTTAAAGGGGGTCAATGACCGCTTCGGCCATGACAAGGGGGACGAATACATCCGCAGGTCCGCGGACATTATACGGGAAGCATTTCCGGGGGCGCCCCTGTTCCGCATTGGCGGGGATGAGTTTGTGGTACAGTTAGACGGTTTGGGGCAGGATCAGGTATTCCGTGGAATCCTGGCCATGGAAAGGGCCGTGAAGGCATACAGCGACGGGAATGTATTTCCGGCTGGCATTGCAGCAGGCTATGCCTTCTTTGACCCGGGTAAGGATGTGAGCCTGGAGAGCACGCTGGCCAGAGCGGATACTTACATGTACAGGAAAAAGCACAAGATGAAGCGTTAGAGCGTGTTTCGGACGCGTTTCATAGTAAATTGGAATATTGGCAACCGGAACCATAGCGGCAAAATTCGCTGACACGGTAAATGGAATGAAGGGGGAGGAATATGTTCTGGACTTTCCCTTTGAGGTAAACGGCTTTGAGTATCAGATACAGGAGGTGAACCGGTGCGTCCGGCTGGGCATGTCCTCCAGAGATGTACTTAAAGATGTACATAAAAAATAAGATACTCTGGACATCCTGAGGCTCATGGACGATATACGGGCCTCCTGGGGACTTGTATTTGATTGTGAAAAATAATGGATTTCGGAATTTTTTTTCGGCCACAAGCCACAAAACAGAAAAAATACTTTGTTTTGTAAGGCTGTGTGGCCGTTTTATTAAATGAAAATGATGGAAAAATCTAAAAAATTAATACAATTATTACCATTTTCGCAAAAAATGTGGAAGTTTTTTCTGAAGGATGCTATAATTACGGGGATAAGATACAAGCCGTCCTGTTTAGGCAGGGTTGGCTTGTATCTCACGTAAGAGCCAAAATATTTGGTTTTTATGTGGTCAATACGAAAGGAGCGATAGATACATGAAAGATGAAAATGGTTTCAAACCATTTATACCGGCTGACAAGGTGGTTCCGGAAGTCACTGCGGTTTCCGTGATCCTGGGTATCCTTCTGGCCGTCCTTTTTGGCGCTGCCAATGCTTATCTGGGCCTTCGCGTGGGTATGACCGTGTCCGCGTCCATACCTGCGGCAGTTATCTCCATGGGCGTTATCCGGGTCATCCTCAGAAGGGATTCCATTTTGGAGAACAACATGGTGCAGACCATTGGTTCTGCCGGTGAATCTGTGGCAGCAGGAGCTATCTTTACCCTGCCGGCTCTGTTTATGTGGATGAGAGACTGGGGAGAGGGCGCGCCTTCCCTGGTTGAGATTGCGCTGATTGCGCTGTGCGGAGGCGTGTTGGGCGTGCTGTTTATGATTCCGCTGCGCCAGGCGCTGATTGTCAAGGAGCATGGGGTTCTTCCTTATCCGGAGGGCCAGGCATGTGCCGAGGTACTGATTGCAGGAGAGCAGGGCGGTTCCAAAGCAGGCGTTGTATTTGCGGGTATGGGAATTGCCGCTTTGTACAAGTTTGTGGCTGACGGCCTGAAGCTGTTCCCCAGCGATGTGGATTATGATATCCGCAAATACGGCGGCGGCGTGGGAATTTCCGTACTCCCCGCCCTTGCGGGAGTAGGTTACATCTGCGGTCCAAAGATTTCCTCCTACATGTTTTCGGGAGGCATTATATCATGGCTGATTCTGATGCCGATTATTAAGCTGTTCGGAAGCGGGCTCACAACGCCCTTTGCACCGGCAGATGTGCTGATCAGTGAGATGAGCAGCCAGGCTATGTGGGGCTCTTATATCCGTTACATCGGAGCCGGAGCCGTGGCAGCGGCAGGCATCATAAGCCTGATCAAGTCCCTTCCCATGATTGTAAATACCTTCAGGGATGCTATGCGGGACTTGAAGGGCGGACGTCAGGTTTCCACCCTGCGTACGGACAGGGATATCCCTATGAATGTGGTACTCATAGGCGTCCTCATTGCCGTGGTAATCATATGGCTGGTGCCGGCTGTTCCTGTAAGCTTTGTGGGCGCTCTGCTGATTGCCGTGTTCGGTTTCCTGTTTGCGGCCGTGTCCTCACGTCTGGTGGGATTGGTTGGTTCCTCCAATAACCCGGTATCCGGTATGGCCATTGCCACTCTGCTGGTATCAGCGCTGGTGCTTAAAGCTGTGTCCGGAGCCACCCATGAGAGCATGATGGGCGTTATCTCCATCGGCGGTGTCATCTGCGTCATTGCGGCCATTGCCGGGGATACCTCCCAGGATTTAAAGACAGGTTATCTGGTAGGTTCCACACCAAGGAACCAGCAGATGGGCGAGTTGATTGGCGTGGTTTCTTCCGCCATTGCCATCGGAGGCGTACTGTACCTTCTGAACCAAGCATGGGGCTATGGCTCGGCAGAGCTTCCTGCTCCCCAGGCCATGATTATGAAGACCGTGGTAGAGGGCGTTATGGACGGCAACCTTCCATGGAACATGATTCTGGCAGGCGCGGCCATTGCCGTTGTTATCGAAATCCTTGGGATTCCGGTAATGCCGGTCGCGGTAGGTTTATATCTGCCTCTGAGGACCACGGCAGCCATCATGGTGGGAGGACTTATTCGCCACTGGTATGAAAAGCGTAAATACGCAAAGGAGGAGGATAAGAAAGAGGCCATTGACCGGGGCGTGCTCTATACATCAGGTATGATTGCGGGAGAAGGTCTGGTGGGAATCATGCTGGCCGTATTTGCCATCATCCCTCTTTCAAGCGCAAGAGGCGGGTATCTGGGCGATTTCATCAACCTGTCTGCCCTGGATAACGGATTGGGCGCTTTCCTTGTGAGCCCGGCAGCAAAGATTGTATCACTCATTGTCTTTGCTCTGCTGATGCTTACCATGTGCAAATTTACCATCTGGCATAAAGAGAACAGGAAATAAGCATACTGGTATAACATGGTGTGAGTTCCGCGTGCATGGGGTGTCAGGTATCCTGGCGCCCTGTGTATGCTTATGATATGACGGAGATGGAAGGAAGGATTACATTGGGCTTCAATAAGAAAAAGGACCAGAATTATCTGGAAAAGGTACCGGTCAGAAACCCCGAGTTCTCGTGGAAAGAGGACGGACAGGGAATAGTGACCGTGGATATGGTGCACAAGGGAATCTTTGATAAGCTGGCCCAGAAGCTGTGGGTCACGCCCAAAGTGAGCCATGTGAAGCTGGACCGGTTCGGAAGCTTTGTCTGGAAGCAGATGGACGGAAACAGGAATATCATTGACATCGGAGTGCTGGTCAGGGAAGAATTCGCAGACCAGGCCGAGCCGCTGTATGAACGGCTGGCTGAATTTGTGAAGATGTTAAGGGATAATCGGTTTGTGACATTTGGTTAATAGAAAATGTGAGATGTGGATGCCCGGGTGACCGGGCGCTTTTTTGTTTTGGGACAGCGGTTGAAAGATATCCCTGGGCTGCCTTTCTGTACCTGAACCGTAAATATACCGGGACATGCCGAACCCGGCCCGTAATAATAAATTTTCCAACAGAAGTAAAAAATGTCTTTGCCAACCCGGGGTCTATCAGTTATGATAGAAAAAGAATGCTGATTGGGAGGTATTTATGAAACATCTGGAACATTTTCATGAACTGAAATCCCTGACCAGGAAACAGAAGTTTTTCCTTCTGTCCCTGCTTCCTGTTTATTTTATGGTCATTGGGCTGTTTTTGCAGCCAATCCAGGAAATAGGTCCGGGAATCGTGCGTCTGATAAAAGAGCCCGATTTTCTGATTACGGATTATTTCGTTGTGGGCGGTGTGGGGGCGGCCCTTATCAACGCCGGCGCACTGACGCTTATGAGCATTGGCATCATCTACTTTATGGGTATGGATATGGACGGCCACACCATCACATCCAGCTGCCTGATGTTCGGCTTCTCACTGTTTGGCAAAAATCTGCTTAACATCTGGGCCATTTTGGCCGGAGTGTACCTGTACGCCAGGTACCACAAGACGTCCATGCGCAGGTACATCTACATCGGCCTGTACGGAACCAGCCTTTCGCCAATCATCACCCAGATGATGCAGGTGGGCGACCTGCCGTTGGTGATGCGGCTGGCCATAGCTCTGGCCGTGGGGCTGGTTATAGGCTTTGTTTTGCCGCCCCTTTCCACCCATGTGCATTTTGCGCACAAAGGATACTCTTTGTACAATGTGGGGTTTGCCGCGGGCATCATAGCCACAGTCATTGTGTCAGTGCTAAAATCCTTTGGTGTGGAGATAGAATCCAGGCTCATCTGGTCCACGGGAAATAATGAGGTTTTTGGTATCGTGCTGTCTGTACTGTTTGGCGGAATGATCGTCTTTGGGGTTGCGGTGCGGGGCAGAAGTATCTGGGAATCGTACAATAGAATCATCAAATCCTATGGAATCGGCGGAACGGATTATCTGAGAGATGAAGGCGGCGCCAGCACTGTGTTCAATATGGGAGTCAATGGACTGTTCGCCACCTATTTCGTGCTGGCAGTGGGAGGTGAGCTGAACGGACCTACCATCTGCGGTATCTTTACCGTTGTGGGCTTTGGGGCCACGGGAAAACATCTGAGGAACATAGCTCCGGTGATGATGGGGGTATATCTGGCCAGCTTCACCAAGACATGGAACATTTATCAGCCCTCTCCCATGCTGGCCCTTTTATTCTCCACCACCCTTGCACCGGTGGCCGGGGAGTTTGGCGTGGTGGCCGGAATCGTGGCAGGTTACCTGCATTCCTCCGTTGCCCTCAATGTGGGAATCGTGTATGGGGGCATGAACCTGTATAATAACGGTTATGCAGGCGGAATTGTTGCAATATTCATGGTTCCGGTCATACAGTCCGTCATGGACAGGCGGGCAAGGGCAAGAGGCGGATTGTCGCTGTAGGAGTTCTGGGAAATGAGAGGATTTTGCTTACAGGAACAGTTCCAGCAGGAATACCATGGCACATGCGGCCAGGGACACCAGGAACAGGCTCTTGCCCTTCCGGGCCAGGATAACAGCCACTGACAGGGCTGCTGCGCCGGACCACACAGAGGCAGTGGCGTGGAGGATGGCAGGAAAGGTCATGACGGACAGGGTGACGTAGGGGACGTAATAGAGAAAGGACTTTATATATACGTTCCTTATCTCCTTCTTAATCAGGGTCAGCGGAAGGAGACGAATCAGGTAGGTTACGCTCGCCATCACAAGGATATATAGGTACACATTATGATTCATGTTCATTATCCTCCTTTACAGGAAACAGAATGGCTGCCGCGCCGGCAATCAGGATGGTTAACAGGATAATTTTAAAGCCGGATGAGAGACCTGCCAGGAACGGCACATGAGCAAACACAAGGCTTAAAGCCATGGAGGCAAGGATGACGCCGGTGAGAATCCTGCTTGTCTTGGCCGGCGGAATCACCACAGCCAGGAACATTCCGTACAGCGCCACGTTCAGGGCGCTTAAGAGGCGCGCCGGAAGCAGTTCTCCGGAAACGGCTCCCAGCAGGGTGCCAAGGGTCCAGCCGGGTACGGCAACGCAAATAAGCCCATAGCTGTAAAAGGGACTCAGACAGCCAGGACGGCATACGGACACGCCAAATATCTCATCCGTAACCCCATAGGACATGAAGAAACGGTGGAAGAAGGGCATATCTGCGCTCAGCTTCTGGGACAGGGAGCAGGACATGAGACAGTAGCGCAGATTGATGATGAGCTGGGCCATAGCCATTTCCATAAAGGGGGCCCCAGCCTGTATGATTCCCAGGGCTGCAAATTGCCCCGCGCTTGTCAGGTTGGTAAAGGACATGACAACGGACTGGAGAGTGGTTAGGCCGGCTCCCCTTGCCATGATTCCAAAGGTAAAGGAAACGGCCAGGTATCCCAGCCCGATGGGTACGCCATCTTTTAGTCCGCAATGAAATTGATGTGAATTGTGTTTCATGATAACCTCTCAGAATATGAATTGGGATAAGACACCCCTACCAATTATAGCAGGAAAATCCAGGTTGTAAATGCGCATTTTGTCAAATCCAGGGGAAACTCCCAGAAACCCTCCGGGGTCTGTCTTGTCTGCTGCCGGAGCCGTTGCAATTATGTAAAATTGGTTCACAGGCCGGATACAATGCCTTGGAATTGTTAGGCAGCTAACAGAATCTGTCTTTCCGCATATGATAAAAGGAGTAAATTTCATGGCTGTAAATCCAACTGTCCGCCTTGTCGCCGCCCTTTCCAATCTGATTCGGCGCAAGATTGACAGCGCTGAGGGAGTGGGAGGGCTTACACCTGCCCAGAACGGAATTCTGCATTTTATACTTGGCCGGTGCAGGGAGCAGGACCTGTTCCAGTAGGACATAGAGGAGGAATTCAACCTGCTTATCTACGCGGTCCGGATATTGTCCAGCCTGATGATGCTCTCCATGATGTTTGGCATGGTCATCATGGCCCGTTCCTCGGCAGAGCGTATCGTGGACGCGGAAGCATTGATGCTTCCGGAAGGATATGATACCATGCTTACGGGAGACCACGAGAGCCTGATAAAGGAGATGAGGGACGGCGGCCGGGCGGGGCGGTGGCAAGGCCTGCTCTGTCAAACTGCTTTCCATGTATTGACTTTCCACGGAGAATACAGGTATAATTTTCTGTATTGGATTCTGCTCAACGGGAATCCGGAAAAAGGAGGAAATCTATGAAGAAAAAATTAAGCCTGTTACTGTGTGCAGCCCTGGCTGCCACCACCCTGGCCGGCTGCGGAGGAACACAGAGCAGTCCTGCCGGGTCAGATGCCGGCACAGAGGTTTCGGCAGATGCGGCTGCCGGGTCAAAAGAAGGAGAGAAAATCCTTACCTATGCGGTGATGGAGGAACCGGAAACACTGGACCCCACCCTGAATAACTACAGCACATCGTCCACCTTCCTGCAGAATATGTTCTGCGGTCTGTTCCAGCTGGAGGCAGACGGAAGCCTGAGCAATGCCATGTGTGACACATATGAGGTAAGCGAAGACGGACTGACCTACACCTTTACATTGAAGGACGGACTTAAATGGTCCGATGGAAGCGATTTGACGGCAGGAGATTTTGAATATTCCTGGAAACGCGTCCTGAATCCGGATACGGCTTCCCCGGCCGCATGGGAACTGCACTATCTGAAGGGCGGGGAAGAGTACAACACACAGGGCGGTTCTGTCCAGGATGTAGGAGTAAAGGCTCTGGACGATAAAACCCTGGAGGTAACCCTGAAAGCACCTACGCCATATTTTCTTTATCTGACTGCATCCAGCAACTTTTTCCCTGTTAAGCAGGATGTGGTGGAGGGACAGGAGCCATGGACCAAATCCGCGGATACCTATGTGTGCAACGGTGCATTTACCCTTGAGAAGATAAATCCCCAGAGCAGCTATGTACTGAAGAAAAATTCCAATTACTATGCCGCGGACTCCGTTAAACTGGACGGAGTGGAAATCGTAATCATCCAGTCTCCGGAGTCAGCCCTGTCTGCATATAATGCGGGTGAAATTGACGCAATGGGCGATAACCTGGTAACTTCCCAGGCCATTGACCAGTATGGGAACACGGAAGAACTGAAGGGATATGACAAAATTGGAACCCGGTATTATGATTTCAACTGTTCCAGGGAGTATCTGTCCAATCCGGATGTGAGAAGAGCCCTGGCCATGGCTATCGACCGCAGGACAATCTGCGAGTCCATTGTTCCGTCTAAGCCTGAGCCAGCCTACGGATTCGTGCCTTATGGGATACCATATGAAGGCTCATCTGACGACTTCCGCACCGTGTCAGGCGACTTGATTAAAGAGGATGTGGAGGCTGCAAAGAAGCTTCTTGCAGACGCGGGATATCCCAATGGAGAGGGACTGCCAGTTCTGACCTTCATCGTTACCAACACAAAAGAGAACAAAGACATTGCCCAGGTAATCCAGTCTATGTGGAAGGATAACCTTGGAGTACAGGCGGATATTGTCACCTTTGAGTCCAAGGTGTACTGGGATGAGCAGAAGGCCGGAAACTTTGACGTCTGCTTTGACGGATGGACCGGTGACTACCTGGATCCGGACACCAATCTGAACTGCTTTACCCAGGCCCGCGCCTACAACCAGAACCGCTGGAGCGGAGACAATGCCATGAAGTATGACAGCATGATAGAAGAATGCCGCAACCTGGCGGATAACAGTAAGCGTATGGAGATATTTAAGGAGGCGGAGTCAATTCTGATGGATGAGATGCCCATTATACCTCTATATTATCTGAATGCCGTTGTCCTGGCAAAGCCTGATGTGACTGGTCTGTTGAAAAACGCCAATGGCCATACCCTGTTCAGAAATGCGGATAAACTTTGATGGTTATGATACTTCCGCAATAAAATTGCGCTGACAGGACTTTTAAGCAGCCTGCTGGATATTCCGGCAGGAGAAATCACCAGTCTGGAATTCCCGGATACATTCCTTCACGGGGAATACGCTGAGGACCGGGAAGGAATACTGGATGTAAAAGTACATCCGAACCACTGCTTCTCTATACTGTGTTACCATAGGAATAGAACAATCACTTTTCTGTATGAGGCAGCCTCCCTCTGAGAAAACGTTTTTTTAATTCTGAAAGGCTGAATGGAATCAGCGGATAAATATAGCTTTTGCCGGCAATGGTTCTGTTGAATATGATAGCGCAGGCGGACAGGATGATTCCGATGACAAATCCCCATATATTCAGGATGGCTGTCAGTATTAGAATGATGATGCGCATGAATTTCATGGCATATCCCAATTCGAAGCTGGCCTGGGAGTAATTGGCGATGGTAACAAAGGCCATGTAGAGCATGGTCTCACTGTTGAACCACCCGGATTTTACCGCATATTCCCCCAGAACAATACCGGCAATCACACTGAGGGGGGTGGTCAGCATATTGGGAGTATTGACAGCCGCCAGCCGCAGGCCGTCAATGGCAAATTCCAGTATAAGAAGCTGCCAGATTAAAGGCACATTAAGCGGGTCTGACAGCTGGATAAAGGCCAGCCAGTCCGGTATGAGCTCCGTATTCTGCATAAACAGAAGCCATGTAGGGGTTAAAAGCAGGGACAGCAGGGATATGGTCATCCTGGACAGACGGAGGTACGTGCCTGTAATAGGAGGAAAGTAGTAATCATCTGCCTCCTCTATGATATCAAAGACAGAGGAGGGAAGTATCATGGCAGAAGGGGAATTGTCTACCAGGATAATGATATTTCCTTCTAAAATAGAGGCGGCAGCGGTATCGGGCCGTTCTGAAAACTTGAATTTGGGGAATGGATTAAACCATTTATGGGGAAAGAGACACTCTGCCAGGCTTTCCTGATTCATGGTCAGCGCATCTACCTTCAGATTCTGAATCCGTTTCTTGATTTTATCCAGAAGCTGCTTATCCACCCGGTTTTCCATATAACATATGGCAATGTCAGTGTGGGAGCTCTCTCCGGCGGATGTGATTTCCATGGTAAGCCTGGGGTCCCTGATTCTCCGGCGAATCAGGGCAGTATTAAAAATCAGGGTCTCCACAAAGCCGTCCCTGGATCCACGCATGACTTTATCCTTTTCCGGTTCGCTGACGCCACGGGCTGGATAGGTGCGGCAGTCAATCGTAATACATTTATCATAACCGTCAATAAAGAGGCAGGACACACCGGACAACAGCTGGACGGTCATATCCTGGTCATTGGAAAGCAGTCCAATCTCGCCGTAAGGAACATACTGTTTGGAGAAGCCGTGGGCATCCTTTGGCATATCCTCCGGCTTGATGGTGGAGAATACCTGCAGAATTTTTAACAGGGATTCGTCCTTTGTAAAACCATCTATGAAATAAAGACATGCTTCCCGGCCGCCGATGTGGACTACGCGGTATACCACGTCAAAATTTGCCTGTACATTCAGCTTCTTGTGAAGGTAAGTAATGTTGTCCTTTAAATTTTGGGAAAATTCCATGATTCCTTCCTTTCTGTGTGACTTCAGATAAAAATTATGGCTTAAGTTAGTATGTACCGATGAAAGATAAATATACAGGAGATATTTGTCTTTGAACTTTGGACAAATGGAAGAATTTTATATAAAAACTTGTTTATAGGGGAAAGGAATTCACTAATATGCACAAAAATGATTGACAAATCATGGGAGCGGTGGTATAGTGTCCATGTAAGAAGCACAAAGGAGTGCCTTACAGGTTTTTGTTTGGTATGGGGATGCCAGATAAACTAATAGTGTGACGGTTTTTGATCGTGACTGAGAGCTGCCTTCTGTGGGGGAAGGGCGGCTCTCATTTTTGTCCGGATGTTTCCGGCACTTTGCCAGGGAAACAAAGGCGGTCAAAATCAGACTGATTTTTTCCACAGCCCATGGAGATTGCAGTAAGCGTAAGCCGCAGCAGGAGCATCCCCCTCCTCCAGGGTGAAGGATGCCACCGGCTCGCAATCAGGGGTCAGTGGAACGCGCATGATACAGCCGGCTTTCGTCACAAGGCACACCCATCCGATGCTGTGCTCCTGGTCCATGGGATGGAAAATGCTTCCAACCCTGACTGTCACACGGAGTCCATTCTGCTCCACTACCGGAAGATGTTTTTCCGCTGCGCCTTCAGCGGTTGTGGGCTCCAGGATTTCAAAGGGTTTGCAGGAATCGGGGAGAGCTGCGTTGGGAGCCGGTGAAAGGGCCTCCAACACTATGTTGTGGTTTTTGTCAGTCAGGAATACCGGTTCATTCTTCATGAAAATCCTCCGTTCTCAATGATCAGCAGGCCGGCTATATGGAATCAGGCCTGCAATTTTTCTCAGTTTCCATATTATTTTCCCGAAAATGGCGCACTCTATTCATAAAGCAATCCAACAGACCTGGCAGGTACAATAACTTACTATTGACATATTTCCTACAGGAATAGTATGATATACTCATGTCAGGATAAAATTTAAGATAAAGGACGTGAACATATATGCTTGTATCGACAAAAGGCCGTTATGCCCTCCGCACCATGGTGGATTTAGCCATTCACGGAGACGGCGAGCCTGTTAAAATAAAGGACATAGCCAACCGTCAGGGAATATCCGGCAAATATCTGGAGCAAATTATCTCCATCTTATCCAGGGCCGGCTTTGTGCGCAGCATCAGGGGAAATCAGGGAGGATATTACCTGGCCAGACCGTCTTCGGACTATACAGTGGGTTCTATTTTGAGAATCACAGAAGGAAGTCTGGCCCCGGTGGACTGCTTAAGCGGGGATGAGAACCCCTGTGCCAGGCAGATGGACTGTGTGACCCTGCGCCTGTGGCGCGAGCTGGATGAGGCTATCAGCGGAGTGGTGGATAAATATACGTTGGAGGATTTGGTCCAGTGGCAGAAAAGCATGAAGGATAATTATGTGATATGATAACTAAATGAAACAGGAGCGAAATTTCCTATGGGACAGATTCTGAGAATTTCAGCTTTTATCAATCAGTGGAAGAAAGACAGGAGGGTAAGAATCTGCATTACAGTGGCTGCGGTGTTTGTATCCGCGCTTATCCAGTCTTATGCGCTGCAGGTTTTTGTACGGCCGGCCGGTATCATATCCGGCGGATTTACTGGCATGGCCATGCTTGTGGAACGGCTGGGGGAATTGAAGGGGCTTAATATTCCCATGCAGGTCACCATGCTTTTGCTGAATATTCCGGTGGCAATCCTGTGCTGTAAGGGAATCAGCATCCGTTTTACAATATTTTCCCTGGTCCAGGTATTTTTAAGCAGTATTTTCCTGCAGATATTTAACTTCAGCCCCATCTTTACAGATGAAGTGCTGAATGTTATTTTTGGAGGCGTCATTTTTGGAAGTGCAATCGTCATTGCCCTCCGGGGAAACGCCTCCACCGGAGGCACGGACTTTATAGCCCTCTTTGTATCCAACCGCACCGGGCTTTCCATCTGGTCCTATGTGTTTTTTGGAAATGCTGTCATGTACTGTTTTTACGGCGCTATTTTTGGCTGGAAGCACGCGGGATATTCCATTATTTTCCAGTTTATCTCCACCCGCATGATTTCCGCCTTCCACCACCGCTATGAGCTGGTTACTCTTCAGGCAACTACCATAAAAGGACAGGAAGTGGTGGATGCCTATATCAGTCATTTCCGCCATGGAATGTCCTGTGTGGAAGCCATGGGAGGGTACAGCAAAAAGAAAATGTACCTGTTAAATACAGTCATATCAGCCTATGAGGTAAACAACGCCATCCACATCATGCAGGAAGCAGATGAGCATATCATCATCAATGTGCTGAGGACACAGCAGTTTGTAGGCAGGTTTTACCGGGCGCCCTTGGAATAGGACTGGGGATGAATAATTATAAAAAGAGAGCAGAGGGATATCTGCGGCTATGCCAAAATGTGTTTAAAAATTCATTCCAGCCCGCAGATATCCCTTATGATTGCTCCGGCAATCACAAGTCCTGCCACAGGCGGCACAAAAGATATGCTTCCGGGAGTGGCGCGGCGGCACCCTGTATCCTCTGCCGTCTGTCCGGGCGTAAGGGGCTGCTCCGGTGACCAGCAGACCTTCAGTCCGGAGATATTCCTGGCTTTTAATTCCTTGCGCATCACCTTGCAGAGAGGGCACACAGAGGTCCGGGAGATATCGGATATCCGGAGGAGTTCCGGGTGAAGCTTGTTGCCGGTACCCATGGAAGCAATCGCAGGGATACCGTGGGAGGCGGCAAAGCCTGCCAGGGCCAGCTTTGCGGTCACTGTATCGATGGCATCCAGGATATAATCCACAGAGTTGCCCTGCCCCATCTGGAGCTCCATATGTTCAAAAAGGCTTTCTATATTATCGGGTAGTACGAATTCCTCAAAGGTAATAACCTGTGTGCCGGGACAGATGTCGGCAATTTTTTCCTTCATGACCCGGGTCTTAAACTGTCCGATGGTACTGTGGAGCGCAATACTCTGCCGGTTAATATTTGTAAGGGAGACCGTATCATTGTCCACAAGAATCAGGCGGCCCACGCCGCATCTGGCCAGGGCCTCCACTGCATGAGATCCAACTCCGCCCACCCCGAATACGGCTACTGTGGAGTTCTTAAGGGTATTCATTCCCTCGGCGCCTATGAGCATTTCAGTTCTGGAAAATTCATTTATCATAATAGAAATAACTCCTGTATTTTATTTGTTTTTATGATTGTATAATAGAATTGGCGGGATGTAAATGGGGATTTTCCCCCAAAACCATACACCGAAACCTTACAGGGGCCCAGTGCCATCCGGCCCAATTCCTCCCTATATTTTTCTGCCAATCTGTGGTATATTAAATCAAAACAATTATTTTCAATGGAGGCCAGAGATGAAAGATGGATTTTTAAGGGTAGCAGCTGCCACGCCAAAGGTCAGGGTGGCTGACCCACAATATAATGCACAGCAGATTATGGATTTGATTGGCCAGGGATACAGCAGGGGAGTGAAGCTTATGGTATTTCCGGAACTTTGCCTTACTGCGTATACATGTGCGGACCTGTTTGGCCAGAAGGCCCTGTTAAGAAAGGCCAGGGAAGAACTGGACCGTATTGTCCGGTTTACGGACGGAAAGGATATTCTGGTGTTTTTGGGGCTTCCCTGGGAGCGGGATGGCAAGCTCTACAATGCAGCGGCAGCCATCCAAAAAGGGAGACTTCTAGGCATAGTGCCAAAGAGAAACCTGCCTAATTATTCGGAGTTTTATGAGGCCAGGAATTTTTGCCCGGGCAATGAGCGGGCAGTGATGACAAACTGGAATGGAGAAAAGGTTCCTATGGGCACAAACCTCCTGTTTAAGTGTAAGAACATGCCGGAACTTACGGTGGCGGCTGAAATATGCGAGGACGTGTGGGTGCCATGCCCGCCCAGTATCAGACACGCGCTGGCCGGGGCCACAGTGGTGGTGAACTGCTCTGCCAGTGATGAGACCACAGGCAAGGACATGTACCGCCATGATCTGATATGCAGTCAGTCGGCCAGGCTGGTGTGCGGTTATGTCTATGCCAATGCAGGGGAGGGAGAATCCACCCAGGATTTGGTATTTGGAGGCCAGAATATTATAGCTGAAAACGGGACATGCCTGGTAGAGTCCAGACGGTTTATCAACGAGAGTATATGTGCTGACATGGATTTGGAGCGTCTGGACAGTGAGCGCAGACGTATGAGCACATTTCCGGACCCGGCGGCTGCCAGGGAGGAAGGCGGATATCTGGCTGTGGAGTTTAACCTTGACGCGGTTTTGGAGGACAGCCCCGGGAGCCAGAATGCCCAGGCCGTGGGTTCTTCACAGCCAGGCGGTGATGTGCTTCGGTATGTGGACCCGGCTCCCTTTGTGCCCAGGGATGAGAGACAGAGAAACAGGCGCTGTGAGGAGATTCTTTCCATTCAGGCCATGGGCCTTAAGAAGCGCCTGGAGCACACGGGATGCCGTGAAGCAGTGATAGGATTGTCGGGAGGACTTGACTCCACGCTGGCTCTGCTGGTGACCGTGAGGGCATTTGACAGTCTTAAGATACCCAGGTCCGGCATACATTGCATAACCATGCCCTGCTTCGGGACCACGGACAGGACTTATAATAATGCCTGCACTCTGGCGGGAAAGGTGGGGGCGGAACTTCGTGAAATTAATATAAGGGAAGCGGTGACACGCCATTTTGAAGATATCGGTCATGATATGGACAGGCATGATGTGACCTATGAAAACAGCCAGGCCAGGGAAAGAACCCAGGTCCTCATGGATATTGCCAATGAGGTGGGAGGTCTGGTAATAGGAACCGGTGACATGTCGGAGCTTGCGCTGGGATGGGCTACCTATAACGGCGATCACATGTCCATGTATGGTGTCAATGGGTCGGTTCCCAAGACCCTGGTCCGCCATCTGGTCCGCTACTATGCGGATACATGCAGGGAAAAGGAGCTGGCGGATGTGCTTCTTGATGTGCTGGACACACCTGTGAGTCCGGAACTTCTGCCCCCGCAGGACGGCCGGATTTCTCAGAAAACAGAGGATTTGGTGGGGCCTTACGAGCTTCATGACTTTTATCTCTATTATATACTCAGATACGGATATGCCCCGTCCAAGATTTACCGTCTGGCGTTCCAGGCGTTTAAGTCACAGTATGACAGGGAGACTATCCTAAAATGGATGAACGTGTTCTACAGACGTTTCTTCAGCCAGCAGTTTAAGCGTTCCTGCCTTCCGGACGGGCCTAAGGTAGGTTCTGTGGCGGTTTCTCCCAGAGGGGATTTGAGGATGCCCAGCGATGCATCGGGCAGGCTGTGGCTGGAGGAACTGGAAGGCATCAAATAAGCAGTGTCAGGAGAATGGATACGGATGATTAACAGTACATCGAACAAGCAGGTAAAGCGTGTTGTGAGCCTGAGAAGCAAAGCAAAGGCCCGGCGGGAAGAGGGCATGTATGTGGTGGAGGGCCTCAGAATGTGCAGGGAGCTGAACCCGGAGGATGTGGATGCCCTGTATGTTACGGAGAATTTTGCAGGGAACCGGGATAACAGGAAATGGATGGAGCGGTTCCGGCCGGAGACAGTCAGCGATGCGGCCATGAATGTTATGGCAGATACGCGGACGCCCCAGGGAGTGCTGGCCGTGGTGAGGCAGAAGCGCTATACCATGGATGACATTGTGAGACCGGCGTCAGGCGTCAGGCCATTGGCTATCATGGTCCTGGAGACCATTCAGGACCCCGGAAACCTTGGAACCATTATCCGGGCAGGGGAGGGCGCCGGTATCACAGGCATTGTTATGAATCATGCTACGGCAGATTTATATAATCCAAAGGTTATACGCTCTACGATGGGGTCCATATACAGAATGCCCTTTGTGTATGCGGCTGACCTGCAGGATGCCTGCCTGCTCATGAAAAAAAAGGGTGTGCGTCTTTTTGCGGCCCATCTGAAAGGCATGAATAATTATGACCAGGAGGATTATACTGACAATGTGGGCTTTTTAATTGGAAATGAGGCCAATGGTCTTACGGAGGAAACCGCCTCGCTGGCAGACTGCCTGGTGAAGATTCCCATGGAGGGAAAGGTGGAATCCCTGAACGCGGCGGTTGCTGCTTCCGTTCTTATGTTTGAGACTGCCAGACAGAGAAGAAGCTGCCGGCAGTGACAGAACCGCGTCAGGAATGAGCGTTCCGGTGGAAACAGCGTAAGGAAAGGACTTCCGGCCATATCTGCCCGCAGGAAGGAGAAGGTGCATATGTTATCAGTTGGATGGCTTGTATCATTTTTGATTTTTCTGGGAGTGGAGCTGGCCTTTGGCTGCCTGACGTCCCTGTGGTTTGCCGCAGGGGCCATAGGCGGATTTGCGGCAGCCCTGGCCGGGCTGCCTATGGAGGCGCAGCTGGCAGTGTTTGTGGCCGTATCATTCCTTACGCTTATTCTTATACGTCCTGTGGCATTTATGCTGGGCAGACGGGAAAGGGCAGGTGGACATCATTAAGCTGCGGCTGGACTTGAGTAAGGAATATGGAATTGTCCTGGAGGGAGGAGGCGCCAAAGGCGCTTATCAGGTGGGGGCCTGGCGTGCCCTCCGGGAAGCGGGCATTCGGATAAAGGGCGCCGCGGGTACCTCCGTTGGCGCCTTGAACGGTGCCCTTATTTGCATGGATGATTTTGAAAAGGCGGAGCGCATTTGGGAGAATATCAGCTACTCCAGGGTCATGGATGTGGACGACGAGCTTATGGAGCGTCTGAGAAAGTTCAGCCTTAAGGATATTTCCAGTCTGGCATCCCTTAATGTGGGGGAACTCATAACGGGGGCCATACGGGTCCTGAGGGACGGCGGCTTTGATATCGCTCCCCTCAGGGCTTTGATTGAGGATGTGGTGGATGAGGAGAAAATACGAAATTCGGACAGGGAGCTGTATGTGGTAACCTACTCCATTTCTGACCGGCATCCCCTGATTGCCAATGTAAAGGAGGCTCCGGAAGGCGCAGTAGCGGATCTGCTTATGGCCAGCGCCTATCTGATTGGTTTCCGCCAGGAACGGCTGGGCGGCAAGTATTATATGGACGGCGGCGGAATCAATAATGTGCCGGTGGATGTGCTGCTGGACAGAGGATATAAGGACGTGATTGTCCTGCGTATTTATGGTTATGGCGTTGATACGGAAAAGAAGCTGGAGGTACCGGGAGGGGTAAACCTGTACCATGTGGCGCCCCGGAGGGATTTGGGCGGCCTCCTGGAGTTTGACAGACGCCGGGCGAGAAGAAACATGCTGTTGGGATATTTTGACGGAAAACGTATGCTTTATGGTCTGGCGGGACGTGTCTATTATATTGATGCGCCGGAAGGTGAACCATATTACTTTGACAAGATGATGTCAGAGATACAAAGCCTCCTCTCTTACATGAAGCCGGAGCTGGAAACGGCAGGGGAGGCAAAAACCGGACGGGAGGTGCAGAAGGAAACCATTGCGGGATACCGCGTATACACAGAGCAGATATTTCCGCGGCTGGCAAAGGAACTGAAACTGAAGGAGGGGTGGGACTATAAGGAGCTTTACCTGTCTATACTGGAGGATTTGGCAAAACAGTACCGCATAAGCCGTTTTAAAATTTATACAGTGGAGGAATTTCTGCGCCTGATTCACAAAAAAGCCGGTACCGCGGCATTAAAAGCCATGATTCCGGTACTTGACAGCGGCACTCAGGTGTAGTATATTATGCATAAAGATGCATAAATATAAATAACTATGCGTTTTTAAACAGGAATGCACGTTTATTTATTGCAGAAAAACAAGCCGAATCCATGGCAGGACATGGGTGGCGGAATAGGGAGGACGCTATGAATTTAAAAGGAAGGCATTTTTTGACACTGAAGGATTATACACCGGAGGAGATTACATACCTGCTGGATTTGGCGGCGGACCTGAAGGATAAAAAGAAAAAGGGAGTGCTGGCAGATTCACTGCGCGGAAAGAATGTGGCCCTTATCTTTGAGAAAACCAGTACCAGAACGCGGTGCGCCTTTGAGGTGGCGGCCCATGATCTGGGTATGGGTACCACCTATCTGGATCCGTCAGGGTCGCAGATTGGAAAGAAAGAAAGCATTGCAGATACGGCGAGGGTTCTGGGAAGGATGTATGAGGGTATTGAATACCGTGGTTTCGGACAGGAAATCGTGGAAGAACTGGCAAAGTACGCCGGTGTGCCTGTATGGAACGGCCTGACCAACGAGGACCATCCCACCCAGATGTTAGCGGATCTTCTGACTATCCGCGAGCATTTGGGATGTTTGAAAGGCTTAAAGCTTGTGTATATGGGAGATGCGCGCTATAATATGGGTAACTCCCTGATGATTGCCTGTACAAAGATGGGCATGCATTTCGTGGCCTGCGCTCCGGCTAAGTATTTCCCGGATCCATCCCTGGTCAAGGAATGCGAGGCCTATGCGGCGGCCAGCGGCGGTTCCGTTACCCTCACCGAGGATGTGGCGGAAGCTGTTAAGGGAGCGGATATCATTGATACGGATGTGTGGGTATCCATGGGCGAGCCTGACGAGGTATGGGAGGAGAGAATTAAGGACCTGACTCCATATAAGGTGACAAAGGCTGTCATGGATCTGGCTGGACCTAAGGCCATTTTCCTGCACTGCCTGCCCTCATTCCATGACCTTAAGACCAAGATTGGCAAGGAGATGGGAGAACGTTTTCATGTGTCCGAGCTGGAGGTAACAGACGAAGTATTTGAGTCCGGCCAGTCTGTGGTGTTTGACGAGGCTGAGAACCGGATGCATACCATCAAAGCAGTTATGCTGGCAACGTTAGGAGAATCATAATATATGCAGGGACAGAGAGGACGGAGTGAACGCCATTCCGGGGTATTCCTGGACATGGTACACCTGATACTTGGGATTGCCATTGTAATCCTGGCTGTGCTGTCATTCATTAACCCGGAGGGAAATCATATGCTTTTCCCTCTGGTGTTTTTACTGGCAGCCTTGTTAAACGCGGTAAACGGAATATTTGAGCTTAAGACCAGAGGAAGGGATAAGAAGAAGTTTGGCGCCAGCATTCTGCAGCTGGCTTTGGCGGCAGGACTTATGGTCCTTGGCATTTTAAGCGCCATCAGTATCTGGGCATAGAGGAGCGGCATATGAAGACAGAAATTTTACGGATGCTTAAAAGCACCGGAGATTACCTGTCCGGACAGCAGCTGTGTGAGATGCTGGGAGTTTCCCGCACTGCTGTCTGGAAGGCTGTAGGTGAGCTGAAGGAAGAAGGATATGTAATAGAGGCGGTCCGGAACAGGGGATACCGTCTTGTGGAAGGTGCTGATGTCATAACCCAGGCTGAGCTTGCATCCATGCTTCATACGCAGTGGATTGGGACCAGGCTGGTATATTTTGATGAGACGGATTCCACGAATACAAGGGCCAGAAAACTGGCGGAGGAGGGAGCCCCCCACGGAACACTGGTGGTGGCAGACCGCCAGACAGCGGGAAAGGGGCGGAGGGGAAAAAGCTGGGTCTCCCCGGCCGGCACAGGCATATGGATGAGCATGGTGCTCAGGCCGCCCATGTCTCCTATGAGCGCATCCATGCTGACTCTTATCGCAGGACTGGCAGTGGTCAGGGGTGTGAAGGAGAGTACGGGACTTGAGGCTATGATTAAATGGCCCAACGATGCGGTGCTGAATGGAAAAAAGATATGCGGAATTCTTACGGAGATGAGCACGGAGGTGGAATGCATCCGCTATGTGATTCCGGGAATCGGAATCAACGTGAATATGGATGGCTTTCCGGAGGAAATCAAGGCCACTGCCACCTCTCTTAAGCTGGAGGCGGGCAGGAGCATCAAGCGCAGCTTAGTCATTGCCGCGGTGGCGGATAATTTTGAATATTATTATGGTATCTTCATGAAAACATGCGATATGTCAGGTCTTAGGGATGACTACAATAAGTCCCTTGTCAATCTGGGCAGGGAGGTTCTGGTACTGGACCCCAGAGGCCAATATAAAGGAAAGGCTCTGGGCATTGACGGTGAAGGCAGCCTTTTGGTCAGACGGGAGGACGGAAATGTATCAGCCGTCATTTCAGGAGAGGTATCGGTAAGAGGTATATATGGATATGTATGATACAGGACATTTGTATGACCGCCTCCAGGTACTGGAGAGGGAGGAGATGCCCCTTGGACGCAGGGAACGGCTCAGCTCCATGGAACGCCCCCTGCTGGCCTGGTATTCATCCAGGGCCCGTTCCCTTCCCTGGAGGGATGACCCGAAGCCATACCGGGTATGGATATCGGAAATCATGCTCCAGCAGACCAGGGTAGAGGCGGTCAAGCCCTATTTTGAGCGCTTCATGGAAGCGTTTCCCACTGTGTCCCATCTGGCACAGGCAGAAGACGATTATCTCATGAAGATGTGGGAAGGCCTGGGATATTATAACCGGGCCAGGAATTTAAAGGCAGCGGCCCGGATGATTATGTCAGAATACGGCGGCTGCCTTCCTGCATCCTTTGATGAACTGATCCGGCTGCCGGGAATCGGAAGCTATACAGCGGGGGCCATTGCCTCTATCGCCTACGGCATTCCGCTGCCGGCCGTGGACGGCAATGTGCTCCGCGTCATATCCAGGGTCCTGGGGGATAGGGAGGATATAAAAAAAGCCTCTGTGAAGGCTGGCATCGAGGCAGAGCTTAAGGACGTGATGCCGCGGGATGAGGCCAGCCATTACAACCAGGGACTCATAGAAATCGGAGCCCTGGTGTGCATACCGGGCGGCGAACCCAGATGCAGCCAGTGTCCCCTGGCATCCATCTGCCTTACCAGAAAAAATGGCTGGTGGAAGGAGATTCCGTACAAATCTCCGGATAAGGCGAGGAAGATTGAGGAACGGACCGTTTTTATCATAGAATACCAGGATAAGGTGGCCATACGCAAGCGCCCTCCCAGGGGGCTGCTGGCCTCCCTCTACGAGCTTCCCAACATTGAGGGAAAGGCTTCCGGGGAGGCAGTGCCGCGGGTGCTGGGACTTGAGCGGGAGCAAGTGGAGTCGGTGGAGCAGCTGCCGGAGGCAAAGCATGTGTTTTCCCATGTGGAGTGGCACATGACTGGGTACAGGGTGGTTCTCTCAAAAGAGGAGAACCCACTGTCCTGCTTCATGGTATCCAGGGAGGACCTGGAGCAAACCTACGCTTTGCCCAATGCATTTAATGCATATACAAAGCTGATTGGATAAGATTGACAAAAATGGTTACACTGAAAGGGAGGAATGCAGGATGAAAAAAATGTTGTTTGTATTCAATCCCCGTTCCGGTAAGGAACAGATTAAGGGACAGCTGATGGAAATACTGGACATCTTCACCAGGGCCGGGTACGAGCTTCGCGTCCATGTGACCCAAAAGCAGAAGGATGCCATGGACGTGGTGGCCAGGCTGGGCAAAAAGGTGGATGTGGTGGTGTGCAGCGGCGGAGACGGCACCCTCAATGAAACCATATCCGGAATGATGAAGCTTAAGAAAATGCCGCTTTTGGGCTATATTCCTGCCGGCTCCACCAATGACTTTGCCACCAGCCTGGGAATACCCAAGCGCATGCCCCTGGCTGCCTGGGATATCGTGGAGGGAACCCCCTTTGCCATTGACACCGGAACCTTTTGTGAAGACAGGAATTTTATGTATATAGCGGCCTTTGGGGCTTTTACGGAGGTGTCCTATCTGACATCCCAGGACAGGAAGAACCTTCTGGGACACCAGGCGTACATGCTGGAAGGTGTAAAGAGTCTGGCAGGACTGAAGCCCTATCATATGAAGGTGGAGTGGGACGGGCAGGTGCTGGAGGAGGATTTTGCCTTTGGCATGGTGACCAATACCATCAGTGTGGGCGGGTTTAAGGGACTGGTGAATCAGTCTGTGGCTCTCAATGACGGTCTCTTTGAGGTTCTGCTCATACGGATGCCGAGGACACCGGTGGATTTGAGCAATATTATCTCCTATATGTTTCTCAGGGAAGAACCAAATGAGTATGTGCATAAGTTCAAGACATCATCCATACGCCTTACTTCGGAACAGGAGGTGGACTGGGTGCTGGACGGCGAATACGGCGGCTCCAGGACCGAGGTGACCATTGGAAATATCAGGGAGAACATACAGATTCTGTTGAGGAATCATCCGGAAGAGGAATCAGGGCGGAAACAGATAGAATAAAAAATAATGTCGAAAATTGTTGAAATAAGGTTTTCGATAGTATATAATGATAAGTTGTGGGAGTTTCCACATTTACCTTTAAGCGAAAGGACGTTTATCAGTGGAAAAGGACGATTTTTTAAAGAAGCTGGAAAAGCTGGTCGAACATGCAAAAACCAAACACAACACATTGGATGCAGGGGAGATTAACGATTTTTTTACCGGGGATAATCTGTCACCGGAACAGATGGACCAAATTTACAGTTACCTGGAGGGCCGCAGCATTGATGTGGTTCCCGTACTGGACGAAGCGATGCTTACCGAGGACACTGTTCTGCTTGATGACATTGATTTGGACCTGGATTTAGACGACGACAGCTTCATTAAAGATGCAGAAGAGGAAGAAATCGACCTGGATGCAGTGGACCTGTTAGAGGGAATCGGAACAGAGGACCCGGTCCGCATGTATCTCAAAGAAATTGGCACCGTGCCCCTTCTTACGGCAGACGAAGAACTTGATTTGGCCCAGCGTAAGGCTGACGGCGATGAGTTTGCAAAAGAAAGGTTAATCGAGGCTAACCTGCGTCTTGTGGTCAGCATTGCAAAGCGCTATACAGGCAGGGGCATGAGCTTTCTGGACCTGGTACAGGAGGGCAATTTAGGACTGATCAAGGGCGTGGAAAAGTTTGACTATACAAAGGGTTACAAACTAAGTACATATGCTACATGGTGGATCCGCCAGTCCGTTACAAGGGCTTTGGCAGATCAGGCGAGGACAATCCGAGTACCGGTGCATATGGTAGAGACCATCAACAAGATGTCCAAGATGCAGAGAAAGCTGACGCTGGAGCTGGGCTATGAGCCTTCCGTTACAGAACTGGCAGAGGCTCTTGATATGACGGAAGATAAGGTTATGGAAATCATGCAGATTGCCAGGGAGCCGGCTTCCCTTGAAACGCCCATTGGTGAGGAGGACGATTCCAACCTGGGTGATTTCGTGGCGGACAACAACGTGGTCACGCCGGAGGGCAATGTGGAATCCGTTATGCTGCGGGAACACATCGACGCCCTTTTGGGAGATCTTAAGGAGAGGGAGCGCCAGGTGATTGTACTGCGGTTCGGACTGGAGGACGGCCATCCACGTACATTGGAGGAGGTGGGCAAGGAATTCAATGTAACCAGGGAACGCATCCGCCAGATTGAGGCCAAGGCTCTCAGAAAGCTGCGCAATCCGGTGAGAAGCAAACGAATCAGGGATTTCCTGTAGGTCTTACCATACAGGTGCTTCTGACTCAAAAGGCTTCTGGTGTGTTTGTTATGGTCAGAAAATTCGGGAGCAATTCAAAAGAGAGGCCGTAAACGGGCGGCCTCTCTTTTTGGCGGATAAAAATAACAGTGGATTCAGGAAAGGATGGCAAAGAAATGACACAGCCGGGACAAAAACGCAACTACCAGAAGGAATTGGACAGGCTCATAGAGGGACTGCAGAGAGAGGGCCGCATCCCTAAGCTGCTGCTGCACAGCTGCTGTGCTCCCTGCAGCAGCTATGTGCTGGAATATCTGAGCCAATACTTTGATGTGACCGTGTATTATTACAATCCCAATATTTTTCCTGAGGCGGAGTATGAGGCCAGGGTGAAGGAACAGGAGCGCCTGATACGGGAAATGGCTGCTGCAAGGCCGGTCCGGTTCCTGGCAGGCAGCTATGAACCGGAGGAATTTTTCTCCATTGCCAGGGGCCATGAGAAGGATCCGGAGGGAGGGGAGCGGTGTCACCGCTGCTATGAACTGCGTCTGGACCGCGCCGCCAGAGAGGCCGCGTCAGGGAACTTTGATTTTTTCACGACCACCCTATCCATCAGTCCCTTAAAGAATGCCCGGTGGCTCAATGACATCGGATGCAGACTGGCCGGCCAGTATGGAATCCCTTATCTGGTTTCGGATTTTAAGAAGAAAAACGGCTATAAGCGTTCTGTGGAATTATCCGCATTGTACGGACTTTACCGTCAGGATTACTGCGGCTGTGTCTATTCACGGGCTGAAGCGTAAAAAGCGCGGCTTCGGGAATAATGCCGGCGCTTTTTTCTGACCCTGAGATTGTGAAAAAGTTGTTTAGGATTTTTCCGATTAACTTGACATAGGAAGTCAGATGTAATAGAATCTTTCATAAGGGACATGGGCAGTGTCCAAGAGTACAAAATAGTGAATAAGGAGAGTGTATTATGATCAGCAAAACATTAACGGTTGTAAATCCATCCGGATTGCACTTAAGACCAGCAGGAGTTCTTTCACAGACAGCTATGAAGTTCAAGAGCGACATCACAATTGAATGTGGGGAGAAGAAGATTGTTGCTAAGAGCGTTCTGAACGTTATGGCAGCCGGAATTAAGTGCGGCACTGAGATTAACCTGATCTGTGACGGCGAGGACGAGGAAGAGGCCATGAAGACCCTGACCGAGGCCATTGAGAGCGGATTGGGAGAGATGTAATCTGCCTTTGCAGCAACATAATTAAATGAAATTCACGAGAATGACCGCAGGCGGTACCTGGAGACAGGTGCCGCCTTTTTTAGGTACGTCCGGCGGGCGCACGTTCTAACGGGTGAAAGTCCCTGACCCGCCCGGCAGTGGGAA